>JAESGX010000645.1_pt1 | contig 11052 bp, 10 predicted proteins | sample 9269801 | NCBI WGS metagenome assembly JAESGX01 (sample SAMN16773122, study PRJNA677054) | algae metagenome | isolation source: Pleurocapsa minor GSE-CHR-MK-17-07R and co-occurring heterotrophs from wet... | place: USA: Lower Calf Creek Falls, Grand Staircase Escalante National Monument, UT ... | reverse complement strand
GCTGCGCCGCCTGATCCGCCGCGAGCAGGTGCAGAACGCGCTGATCTTCTGCAACCGCAAGATCGAGGTGGACATCCTCTACAAGTCGCTCAAGCGGCACGGCTTCTCGGTCGGCGCGCTGCATGGCGACATGGACCAGTCCGCCCGCTTCGCCACGCTCAACGCCTTCAAGGCGAATGAGATCCGGCTGCTGGTCTGCTCCGACGTGGCCGCGCGTGGCCTCGACATCGGCGGACTGTCGCATGTCTTCAACTTCGACGTGCCCTTCCACTCCGAGGACTACGTCCACCGCATCGGTCGCACCGGCCGCGCCGGGCGCGAGGGCCATGCCTACACCATCGCGACCGCCGATGACGGCAAGCTCGTCCAGGCCATCGAGAAGCTGACCGGTGCGGCGATCCCGCGCATGGAGGTCGAGGGCCTGGATGTCGTGACCGAGGCCGAGATCGCCGAGGCCGCGACGCGCCGGCGCGGCCGTGGCGGCGCCCGCCCGGGTGGCCGTCCGGAGCCCAGCCGCGGTGGCCGTGGCGAGAGCAAGGGGCGTGGCGAGGGCCGGGGCGAAAGCCGCGGCCGTGGCCCGCGCCGCGATGCCGAGGAGCCCGTGGCGGCCCTCGAGGAGGTGGCGCCCCGCGCTGCCGAGCCGCGTGAGGACCGCCCGCGCCGCGACGACCGCCCGCGCCGCGACGCGCCGGCCGCGCGCCCCCCACGCGAGGAGTTCCGCCGCGACGAGGCCCCGCGCCCGCGCCGTGACGACGCACCCCGCGCGCGTGACCGCGATGACATGCCCCGCGCGCGTGACCGCGACGACATGCCTCGCGCGCGTGACCGCGACGACGCCCCGCGCGGCCGGGACCGCGACGACATGGGCCCCTCGGTCCGCGGCTTCGGCGACAGCATCCCGGCCTTCATGCTGATCCCCATCCCGCGCCCCAAGCGCCCGGCCAATGAGTCGGCGCCGGCCGAGGCTCCCGTGGCCGAGCGGTTGGACGAGACCCCCGCGCCCATCGAAGCCCAGGCCCCGGCGCCCGCCGAAACACCGGCCGAGGCCAGCGCCCCCGTCGCCGAAGGCACCGACGCCGCCGCCTGAGTCGGCTTTCGCTTGCCACCACCGCGCCCGCTTTCCTAACCTTCCGGCATCGTCACGATACCGGAGGGAAGGCATGCGGTGGTGGATGCGCGTGGCTGTGTTCGGGCTCTGGGCCGGGACGGCCCCGGCGCAGCCCAACCCTTCCCCACCCGCCGGCGCCCTCGAACGCGGCCGCTACCTCGTCGAGGTCGTGGGTCATTGCGCCAATTGCCACGCGAGCCGCGCGCCGGACGGCCAGCCCATCGCCGGGCGCGGCCTGGCCGGCGGCTGGGTGATGCAGGAAGGCCCCATGCGGGCCGTGGTCCCCAACATCACGCCCGACCCTGAGACCGGCATCGGCCGCTGGACCGAAGCGCAGATCATCCGCGCCATCCGCGAGGGCAAGCGGCCCGATGGCTCCAACATCGGCTGGCCCATGCCGGTGGATTTCTACCAGGGCATTTCCGACGCCGATGTGGCCGCCATGGCCGCTTATCTCCGCAGCGTGCCGCCCGTGCGCAACGCGGTGCAGGGCCGCTCCTCCTATCCCTTCCCGGTGCCCGCCCACCCCGCCGTCGCCTCGGTGCCGCCGCCGGCCGACAACCCCGTCGCGCGCGGCGCCTATCTCGCCGGCCCCGTCGCGCATTGCCTGGATTGCCATTCCGGCCGCGGCCCGGACATGCGGATCATCCCGGGGCGGGAGGGCGCACAGGGCCTCTCCTTCACCGGCCCCTGGGGCACGGTGGTGGCCCGCAACCTGACGCCCAGCACCAGCGCGGGCATCGGCAACTGGACGCTGGCGCAGTTCACCCGGGCGCTCCGGGAGGAAATCGGGGGCGATGGGCGGCCGCTCATGCCACCCATGGGGCGCGGGCGGGTCTGGGCCGCGATGACGGATCAGGACATCGCCGATCTTTTCGCCTATTTCCGGAGCCTGCCGCCTTTGGATTGAAGCCTTGCCAGGGCCATGGCCCTGCCCAAGTCAGGCGTGTTAAAGCCAGCGCGCCAGCACCGCCGGAAGGAAGAAGCTCATGAACGTCGTCTCGCCCGCCATCAAATCCTCCAAGCCCGCGCCCTTCCAATGGGACGACGCCTTCCTGCTGGATGAGCAGCTCACCGAAGACGAGCGGATGATCCGCGACGCCGCCCGCGCCTTCTGCCAGGACCGCCTGATGCCCGGCGTGCTGATGGCCAACCGGCACGAGACCTTCGACCGATCCATCATGAACGCTTTCGGCGAGCAGGGTTTTCTCGGCGCCACGCTGGAAGGCTATGGCTGCGCCGGCGTCAGCTACGTCGCCTACGGCCTGATGGCGCGCGAAGTGGAGCGCGTGGACAGCGGCTATCGCTCCGCCTTCTCCGTGCAGTCCTCGCTGGTGATGTTCCCGATCCACGCCTATGGCTCCGAGGCGCAGAAGCAGAAGTTTCTCCCGAAGCTGCGCACCGGCGAATGGGTCGGCTGCTTCGGCCTGACCGAGCCGGATGCCGGCTCCGACCCCTCCTCCATGCGCACCCGCGCGAAGAAGGTGGATGGCGGCTGGCTCGTCTCCGGCTCCAAGACCTGGATCACCAACTCCCCCATCTCCGATGTCTGCCTGGTCTGGGCCAAGGATGACGAGGGCACGCTCGGCGGCTTCCTGCTCGAGCGCGGCATGAAGGGCCTGACCACGCCGAAGATCGAGGGCAAGTTCTCGCTCCGCCCCTCCATCACCGGCATGATCATGATGGATGAGGTCTTCGTCCCCGATGAGAACCGCCTGCCCGGCGTGCGCTCGCTGGCCGGGCCGTTCTCCTGCCTCAACCGCGCGCGCTACGGCATCGCCTGGGGCGTGCTGGGGGCGGCCGAGTTCTGCATGCACGCCGCGCGCGACTACACGCTGAACCGCAAGATGTTCGGCAAGCCGCTGGCGCAGACGCAGCTCATCCAGAAGAAGCTGGCCGACATGGAGACCGAGATCACCCTCGGCCTGCAGGCGGCACTCCGCGTCGGCCGCCTCTTCGACGAGGGCAAGGCCGCGCCCGAGATGATCAGCCTCATCAAGCGCAACAACTGCGGCAAGGCGCTCGACATCGCCCGCGTCAGCCGTGACATGCATGGCGGCAACGGCATCGTGGACGAGTATCACGTCATCCGCCACGTCATGAACCTCGAGACGGTGAACACCTATGAGGGCACGCATGACGTCCATGCGCTGATCCTCGGCCGCGCCATCACCGGTCTCAACGCCTTCGGGTAATTCCCCACAAAAACGCCTTCGGCATTTTTGCGGGGGCCCCGGTTTGGTGCTGATCCTGGGGGGTCGGTTCATCCTCATGTGGCAAAGCCACATGAGGGCTCCGGCGGGCGCGCCGTTGCGCGTGTCGCTTCTTCTGGAAGGTTGGTCCCGGCCCAATGCTTGAACTTTCGGTCACGCAGATGGGGGCGGCAGGCGACGGCATTGCGGCGCTGCCCGAGGGCGGGTCGGCCTTCGTGTCCTTCACCTTGCCGGGGGAGCGCGTTGCGGCGCGCGTGACGGGCAAGGATCGCGCGGTGCTGGAAGGCGTGCTTTCGCCCAGCGCGGATCGCGTGGAACCACCCTGCCGGCATTTCACGATCTGCGGCGGCTGCTCGCTTCAGCATTGGGCGGAGGCGCCCTATGCCGAATGGAAGCGCTCCCGCCTGGCCGAAGCGCTCTCGCGCGCGGGCTTCGCCGATGCGGATGTCGCGCCGATGGTGGCCACCCCGCGCGCCGTGCGCCAGCGCGCCGATCTCGGGCTGGAACGCCTGACGGATGGCCGCGTCGAGATCGGCTTCCACGAACGCGGCGCCACGCATCTCGTGCCGATGCGCGAATGCCATGTGCTGCTGCCCGCGCTCGTCGCGCTCCTGCCCGCCTTGCAGGACGCGCTGCGCGGACTGAACGCGCTGAAGCGGCTCGGCTCCGCCATCATCAACATGCTGGATTCCGGGCCGGACATCCTGCTGCGCACCGATGCGCCGCTCACCATGGCCGATCGCAAGATGCTGGCCGAATTCGCCACGCGCGCGGGCATCCCGCGCATCGCCTGGGCCGGCAAGGGCGCGCCGGCCGAGGTCGCCGCACAGGTGAAGCCGGTGCGGCACAGCCTCTCGGGCATCACCGTCTCGCCGCCGCCCGGCGCCTTCCTGCAGGCGAGCGCCGAGGGCGAGGCCGCGATCATCGCCGCCGTGATGGCCGGGCTGCCCAGGAAGATGTCGCCCCGCGCGCGCATCGCCGATCTCTATGCCGGCATCGGCACGCTTTCCTTCCCGCTCGCCGCCAACCATGTCGTCCAGGCCTATGAGGGCGATCCGGCGGCGGCCGAGGCGCTGCGCCTCGCCGTCAACGCCGCCCAGGCCTCGCGCGTGCAGCCGCTCCGGCGCGACCTCGTGCGCCAGCCGCTGCTGCCGGCCGAGCTCAAGAATTTCGCGGTGGTCGTGCTCGACCCGCCCTTCGCCGGCGCGCCGGAGCAGGTGGCGCAGATCGCGCGCAGCGCCTTGCCGCACCTCATCTACGTCTCCTGCAGCCCGGCCGCGCTGGGGCGCGATGCGGCGGTGCTGCGCGAGGCGGGCTTTGGCCTGGTCTCGGCCACGCCGGTGGACCAGTTCCTCTGGTCGCCGCATCTGGAGAGCGTGGTTGTATTTGCCCGATGAGAATTTAAGTATGCGTTCATTCCTGGGAGACAACCAAATGCTGACGTCCAACCGCCGCACCCTCTTCGCCGGCTCCGCCGCGTTTGCCTCGGCACTGGCCCTGCCCGCCGCCGCCCAGCAGGCCGCCGCCCCCGCACCGGCCGCGCAGGCGCCGGGCTTCTATCGCTTCCGCGTCGGCGGCTGGCTGATCACCACGGTGCATGACGGCTTCTTCCGCCGCCCGCTCGAGGGCTTCGTGCGCAATGCGCCGCTCGCCGATGTGCAGGCCGTGCTGGCCGAGAGCTTCATGCCCGGCGACTCCCTCACCATCAACTTCACCATCACCTTCGCCCAGCGCGGCGACACGCTGGTGGTCTTCGACGCCGGCAACGGCGTGACCGCGGCCAATGCCACGAATGGCCGGATGATCGCCAACATGGCCGCCGCCGGCATTGATCCCGCCCGCGTCACGCACGTCATCCACAGCCATTTCCATGGCGACCACGTGAACGGCCTGCTCAACGCCGAGAATGGCCGCGCCTTCCCGAATGCCGAGATCATCGTCCCGGCCCCGGAATGGGCCTGGTGGTCGGATGAGGGCAACACGACGCGCAGCCCCGAGGGCCAGCGCCCGAACTTCGCCAATTCCGCGCGCCGCTTTGCCCCCTACCAGGGCCGCATCCGGCAGATCACGCCCAGTGCTTCAGGGGGGGGCGGCGAGGTGCTGCCGGGCATCACCTCCATCGCCGCCTATGGCCACACGCCGGGCCACACGATCTATCGCATCGCCGACGGCGCGGATCAGATGATCTTCCTGGCGGACACGCTGAACCGCCCCGAGCTGATGGCGCGCCGCCCCGACTGGCAGATCGTCTTCGACTTCGATGGCGAGACCGCCTCCAGCGGCCGCCGCCGCATCCTGGACATGGTGGCGACGGACCGCATCCGCGTCACCGGCTACCACTTCCCCTTCCCGGCGAATGGCTTCTTCGCGCGGCATGTCACGGCCGGCGCGCCGGGCTTCATCTTCGTGCCGGCGGATTGGTCCAGCGCGGTCTGAAACGGGCGAGGGGGGGGCAACTCGCCCCCCTCATTCCATCATGGTTTTGGCGTTACGCGCATGTTATGAGCCCTCCATCAATCCAGGATGGAGCGTTCCATGAATCGCCGTCACGTCTTCGCCGCCACCGGCACGCTGCTGGCCGCCCCCGCCCTGATCGGCGCGGCCCAGGCGCAAACAGCGCCGGCTGCCGCCCCTTCACAGGCCCCCGGCTTCTACCGCTTCCGCGTCGGCAGCTTCGTCGCCACCACCGTCTGGGACGGCTTCGCGCCGCGCCAGAACCCCGGCACCGGCTGGATCGTCAATGCCGACCAGGCGGCCGTCGAGGGCGCGCTGCGCGATGCGATGCTCTCCACCACGCGGCTGGACAACCCCTTCATCGTCACCTTCCTGGAGACGCCCGCGGGCCTGACGATGTTCGACAGCGGCACGGGCGGCCAGCTCGCCCCCACCGCCGGCCGCATGCGCGAGAACCTGGCCGCCGCCGGCATTGATCCCGCCCGCGTCACCCGCATCCTCGTCAGCCATTTCCATGGCGACCACATCACCGGCCTGACCACGGCCGAGAACGCCGCCGTCTTCCCCAATGCGCAGGTCTTCGTGCCCGAGGTGGAATGGGCCTTCTGGACCGATGCCTCCAATAATGGCCGCGTGCCGGAATTCCAGCGCGCCACCTTCGCCAATGTCACGCGCCGCTTCGCCCCCTATCAGGGCAAGGTCGAGCGCTTCGCCGCCGGCGCCGAGATCCTGCCAGGCGTGCGCGCCGTCGCCGCCTACGGCCACACGCCGGGCCACACCGTCTTCCATGTGGCCGATGGCGCGGACCAGCTCTTCGTCACCGCCGACACCGCCTCCCGCCCCGAGATCTTCCTCCGCAATCCCGGCTGGACCAGCATCTTCGACATTGACGGCCCGACCGCGACGGCCAGCCGCATCGCCATCTTCAACCGCATCGCGGGTGAGCGGGCGCGCATGACGGCCTATCATTTCCCCTTCCCCGCCAATGGCTTCGTCCAGCGCATGGGGGATGGCTTCCGCTTCGTGCCGGCGGATTGGACCAACGCCCTGTAATCGGCGTTGCATATCGTGAAGATCGGTTCTGCGGTCTCACGCCTATCGCTCTCGTGGCGATAAATCTTCTCTCACCGGCGGGGGATCACCCCCCGCCCCGAAGAGAGAAGGACCACCCTCATGCGCCGCATCGCTTTCGCCGCCGCCCTGCTGATCGTTGGTTTCGCGGGCAGCGCCTCCGCGCAGCGCGTCTCCTCCAACACCCTGGTCTATGGCCAGCCCCGGAGCATGCCGCAGGACTTCTCGAGCCTGACGGCGATGCAGGGGACCCAGGGCGCCGGCACCGCGGCCGACCGCGCGGCCCGCGCCGCCCGCCAGGCGCAGTTCAACCATAACTTCCCGGGCACGCCGATCAGCGGCACCAGCGCTCGCTGATCCTCAGCGCGGGAAGCAGGGGCTGAGCAGGCTCCGCAGCCGCGCGGCATCCGCGGCGGAGACCGCAAGCCGCGCCTCGATCGGCTGGCCGCGCGGCTGCCACTGCGTCCAGCTGAACTGCGCGGCACCCAGCGTCAGCGGCGCCAGCAGGCGGGACAGCTCGCTGAGCCGCGCCACCTCGCCCCGCCTTGCGGCATGGAGCCCGAAGACGAAGGGCGCATCCTCATCCACGCCGATCGAGCCGCTGACCTCCGCCTGCATCCGGGACGCGGCCCCGGCCGCCTGGCTCTCCAGCGCCGTCCGCCGCCCGGCCCGGGCATCTGGCCCCTCGAAGGCATCGAAATTGAACTGGGGGCGCAGCGTGTCATGCCGGGGGATGGCGAGTTCCACGCCCAGCACGCCCGTCACCTGCGGCCCGGCATTGGATGAGCAGAGGAAGGTGAAGCGCACGGCACGCCGGTCATCGCCGAAGCGCGCCTCGCCCGGCAGGGTGAGGGTCTGCCCCCAGGCGGAACCCATGGTCAGCAGCAGGAGGAGAACGGCGCGCATCAACCCTTGTCCCTCAAGGCGAGCAGGAAGCTCGCCGCACCCAGGAAGCCCACGGCGGCCAGGATCCAGGGCACGGCACCATAGCCGCCATCCGCCTGCCAGATGAGGGCCACCGTGATCGGCCCCAGCGTGCGCGGCAACACCGCGATGAGGCTGAGCGCGCCGGTCACCGCGCCATAGCCCTCGCGCCCCAGGATCTCGGCCGTGCCGGCGGCGCGGACGATGGTGAGCAGCCCATCCGCCACCGCCCAGCAGAGCACGAAGGGCAGCAGCCAGACGAAGCTGGCCGGCGCGCTACCCAGCCAGAGCAGGGCCATCGGCAGCAGCAGCATCGCCCCCATGCCGACCCAGCGCGTGGAGGCGCGGGGGCCGGCAATGTAGAGCCCGCCCCGCGCCGCCACCTGCAAGGGCCCGTGCAGGGCCACCAGCAGGATCACGCTCGCCTCCGGCAGCCCCGCCTCGCGCAGCAGCGGCACGAGATGCGCGCCGAGCGCGACCCCGATGAAGGCATGCGCCGCGAAGCAGAGCGCGAGGCCCCAGAAGGCCGGGCGGCGGAGCGTGCGGCGATAGGCCTCCTCGCTGTCTTTCGCCTGATGCGTCGCACGCGGCCCCGCGCCGGCGAATTGCCACCAGGCCGTCGCCGCCGGCAGCAATTGCACCACGGCGAGAATCCAGAGCGCCCCGCGCCAGCCGAAGCCCGCAATCAGCCCGGCCACCAGCGGCACGAAGATGGTGCCCGCAAAGCCCGTGACAAAGGTGATGGCGGTGATCACCCGCATCGGCTGCCGGGCGAGGGCCACCACCACCGCCATGGCCGGCCCCCAGAGCGCCGTCGCATGCGCGACGCCAAGCCCGATCCAGACGAGGTAGAACACCCAGAGCTGATCGGTCAGCGCCCAGGTGGCGAGCATCGCGCTGCCCAGCACGGAGCCCCAGGCGAGCGGCGCCTGCCCCCCATGCCGATCCACCCAGCGCCCGACCGGGATGGCGAGAACGCCCGAGATCAGGATGCCCAGCGTGAAGGCGCCGTTGATCTCCGCCCGGCTCCAGCCGAGGGCCGCCTCCATGGGCTGCACCATCAGCGCGAAGGGGATGAAGAGCGTGCCCCAGCCGATGGTCTGGGTCAGGGCGGTGCCCAGGATCAGAGCGCGATCGGAGGTGCGGTTCACAACGGGATGACGATGCCCCGATCCGCGTGAAAGCGCGAGAAGGTCTCGGGCGAAAGCCGCACATCGCGTTGCTGCGCCGCACCAATCCCGGAGGGGTTGTGGAAGCGCCAGCGCCCGTCCTCATCCGTCCCGAAGACGAGCACGAGATGCCCGCCGCGGCGGGGCGGTTCCACCTCCGGCGTGCGGATCGCGGCATGGACGGAGGCGATGTAGAACTCACCCGGCCCGAGCACCGGCATGGGCTCGTCCAGCACGATGCGGGCCGCGATCCCGCGCTCATTCAGCCAGCGCACGGCGCCGGCATAGATGAGGCCGCGGATGAAGCCATCCGACTGCTCGACATAGCCGCCCAGCGGCTGCACGCCGCGCCGGAGGTCATGGATGGTGTGGGTCTGCCCGCGCGCGGCCATGGCCATTTTCAGGCAGGCCATGCCGCAGAGATGCTCCGCCCAGCGGGCATATTCGGCGATGTCGGCCGCACCGGATTCCGCCCAGCGCGGGTCAGTCGCGGCGTCCCTTCCATCGAGGAACTCACCGACCAGCTCCGGCGATTCCCATTGCGCGAAATAGGGCGGGATCAACGGGTCCTCCCGGGGTGGTGGCGGCGGCATGGCGCAGCCGGCGAGCAGGCCGAGCAGGGCCATCCGCCGCCGCATCTCACCCGTTCAAATGGCAGGCGGAGAAATGCCCCGGCGCGATCTCCCGCAGCTTCGGCACCTCCACCTTGCAGCGCTCCATCGCATGCGGGCAGCGCGGGTGGAAATGGCAGCCGCTGGGCGGGTTGAGCGGCGAGGGGATTTCGCCCTGCACCACCGCGAAGGCCCGCTTGCGCGCCTCGATCCGCGGCACCGACGAAAGCAGCGAGGACGTATAGGGATGGTTCGGCCGGGCAAAGACCTCCTCGCTCGGCGCCTGCTCCACCACGCGGCCGAGATACATGATCACCACGCGGTCGCTCAGATGCTCCACCACGCCGAGGTCATGGCTGATGAAGAGATAGGTGAGATCCAGCTCCGAACGCAGCTTCATGAAGAGGTTGAGGATCTGCGCCTGGATCGAGACGTCGAGTGCCGCCACCGCCTCGTCGCAGACCAGGAATTCCGGCTTCACCGCGAGCGCGCGGGCAATGCCGATGCGCTGCCGCTGCCCGCCCGAGAACTGGTGCGGGTAGCGCTTCTTGAAGGCGGGATCGAGGCCGGCGCGGCGGATCTGCTCATCCACATACTCGTCGAAGCCGCCGCGCGTGGTGATGCCATGCACCAGCGGCGCCTCGCCGACGATATCCTGCACCTTCATGCGCGGATTGAGTGAGGCGTAGGGGTCCTGGAAGATCATCTGTGCCCGGAGCTGCGCCTCCTTCTTCGCGGCACCCGTCAGCGCGTTCACATCGGTGCCGCGCCAGAGCACCGTGCCCTCGGAAGGCGGCATGATGCCGGCGACGACGCGGCCCAGCGTGGATTTGCCGCAGCCGGATTCACCGACCAGGCCCACCACCTCGCCCTTGCGGATGGAGAGGTTCACGCCGTCCACGGCATGGACGATCTCCTCGCGGATCGGCGCGCCCAGGCGCTTCGCGATCTTGCCGGCGAAATCGAGCTTCTTCTCGAAGCGCTTGGTGATGCCGCGCAATTCGATGATGGGCTGCTCGCTCATGCGACGACCTCATCCCGATGCGGATGCACGCAGCGCGCATGGCGCCCGGGCAGCAATTCCTCCAGCGTCTGTTCGGCGAGGCAGGCCTCGTCGGCGCGGGGGCAGCGCGTGCGGAAGGCGCAGCCGGCGGGCAGCTTGAGCAGCGAGGGCGTCATGCCCGGGATCTGCCGCAGCGGCTCGCCCCGCTTGTTGCGGCTGGGGACGGAGCCGATGAGGCCATGCGTGTAAGGATGCAGCGGCCGGTCCAGCACCTCCGAGACCGGTCCATCCTCCACGACGCGGCCCGCATACATCACGGCGATATCATCCGCGAGGCCGGCGACGACGGAGAGATCATGCGTGATCCAGATCAGGCTGGTGCCGGTACTGGCGGCAAGCTTCTGCACCTCCGCCAGGATCTGGCCCTGGATCGTCACGTCCAGCGCCGTGGTCGGCTCATCCGCGATGATGAGCTCGGGCCGATGCAGCAGCGCGATCG
>JAESGX010000644.1_pt1 | contig 11053 bp, 6 predicted proteins | sample 9269801 | NCBI WGS metagenome assembly JAESGX01 (sample SAMN16773122, study PRJNA677054) | algae metagenome | isolation source: Pleurocapsa minor GSE-CHR-MK-17-07R and co-occurring heterotrophs from wet... | place: USA: Lower Calf Creek Falls, Grand Staircase Escalante National Monument, UT ... | reverse complement strand
ATCACGCATGTGCCCTATCGCGGGACGGCACCCGCGCTGACCGATATCCGCGCCGGCACGGTGGACTTCATGTTCGCCGACCTCGCCGCCGCCCTCGGGCAGATCCGGCAGGGGGGCCTGCGCGCCCTGGCCGTGACCACCAGCCGCCGCGTCCCGGCCATCGCCGAGGTGCCGATGATGGGCGAGACGATCCTGCCGGGCTTCGAGGCCTATAGCTTCGTCAGCTGGTGGGTGCCCGCCCGCACGCCCGATGCCGCGGTCGGGCGCCTGAACCAGGTGGCGTTGCACGCGCTCGGCCAGGCCGATGTGCAGGCGCGCATCCAGGAATTCGGCTTCCTGGCCGAGGGCACCAGCGTCGAGCGCGCGCAGCAATTCGTCGCGGCCGAGGGCGCCAAGTGGAGCGCGCTGATCCGCGCCCGCAACCTGCGCTTCGAGGAGGGCTGACGGCCCCGGGGCGGCGACGCCCGCCGTCAGGGGCGCCGCGAGATCGCTGTCAGCGCCGTGCGCAGGCGCAGCGTGGCCACACGTCCCAGCGGCAAGGGGGCATCCAGCCCGTCCAGGACCACGTGATTCTGGTCCCGTCCGCGCGACGCCACATGCCGCACGCGTTCCAGGTTGAGGATCATCGAACGGCCGATCCGCGCGAAGGGCGGGTTGGGCAGGGCCGCCTCGAACTGGGTGAGGGTCCGAAGCATGAGGAGGCTCGGCTGGCCCGCGAGATGGATGCGCGTGAAGTCCCCCTCGGCGCAGAGCGCCGCCAGTTCGCCCGGCTCGGCCACCACGGTCCGGCTGGGTGTGCGCAGGGTGATGGCCCGCCGCGGCGGCAGGGTGGCGACCACGCGCGCCAGGCTTTCGGCCAGGCGTTCCGGCTGGACCGGCTTCAGCAGGTAATCCACCGCGGCCACGGCGAAGGCGTCCACCGCATGCTGGGCATGGGCGGTCACGAAGATGATCCGCGGCTGTGGCTCCAGTTGCGCCAGGAGGTCAAAGCCGTTCCCGCCGCCCAGTTCGATGTCGAGGAACACCAGCTCGGGTTGCGTGCCGCGGATGATGTCCAGCGCCGTCGGCAGGCTGTCGGCCGTGCCGACCACGCTCACCGCCGCATGCGCGGAGAGCAGCCGGCGCATCGCGCGGATGGCCAGCGGCTCGTCATCCACGATCACGGCGCGGAGCAAGGTTCCCCCTCGAGGCGCAACCGCGCCGTCACCACCCCATCCACGGCGCGCAGGTCGAACCTGCTCCGCCCGGGGTAATGCAGCGCGATCCGGCTGCGGATATTGGAGAGCCCGATGCCGGCGCGGCCCATGCCCTCGGGCGGGAGGGCGCCTTGATTGGTCACGAGCACGTCCAGCGCTTCGCCCGCCAGCCGGATGGCGATGCTCACCTCCAGCACGGGATCGCGGCGCCCATGCTTGATGGCGTTCTCGACCAGCGGTTGCAGCAGCAGACTGGGCAGGCGGCGCGTTGCGGCGTCCGGCGCCACGTCCAGATGCAGCTTCAGCCGCGCGCCGAATCGCGCCTGCTGCACCCGCAGATAGGCCGAGAGGGCCTCGGCCTCGGCCGCCACCGTGCTGATCGGCGAGTCGATCCCGGCCAGCGACTGTCGCAGGAAGATCGAGAGGTTGCGCAGCATGGCCAGCGCGGCATCCGGATTGTCGGGAATTTCTTCGCCGATGCCATTGAGGGCGTTGAACAGGAAATGCGGGTCAACCTGTAGCCGCAGCCGCTCCAGCTCCGCGCGCATCGCCTGCGCTTCGGCCTGGGCGGCGCGCTCCCGCTCGGCCTGGCGTGCCATCTCGCTGCGCGTCCAGAAGCAGATCACGCTCCAGATCACGAAGAGCAGGAAATAATAGATCAGGGCGGTCAGCATGCCGCGCGGACCGACGCGGGGGTCGAACTCCAGAGCCAGAAAGCCGCGCAAAGCGTGGGCTGTCGCGGTGACGATCAGCGCGGCCACGAGGCTCAGACCGACGATGCGGGGCAGGATGCGCGGTGTGATCCTGGCCTCGACCGGACCGCGGTCGAACAGCGCCAGCAGGGCCATGGCCAGGCCCAACATGACTGGCTCCAGCACCAAGGCGACGCCAAGCGCCACGCCGAAGCTGCCATAGACGCTCACATGCGCCGTCACGTCCACCAGGACGAAGACCGCGAGGGCGGCAGCCTGCAACCGGCGCAGCCCGGGCAGCGCCTCCATCAAGCGGGCCTGCCGCGCCCGATCCCCCATCACGCCCCCTCTGACACCACCTGGCTTCACCGGCCCGGGCACGGGAAGCGAGGTCTTCGCAACTAGCGGCAGCGCATCCCAGCGGCAAGCGCCGGCGGTTGCGTGCCATTCGTCGCACTCGCCGAGTTTACGGCCCGCTTCGCCGATTGGCGCCTCGGCGGCCGGCCTGGCCGCGATATCAGCGCGTGGCGCATCCCTTTCCGATCAGGAGTCACCATCTTGTCAGACACTTCCGCCTCCGGACGCATCATCGCCGTCAGCACCTCGGGCGCTGACATCACCGGCTTCAACCCGGCGCGCGACAAGCTCGATTTCGGCGGTGTGTCCGTGCACAACTTCATCGTCGTGGATACGCCGACCGGCGTGGGCTTCATGGACCCCTGGTCGGGCGAGACGATCATCATCCAGGGCGTCTCGCTCGGGCAGCTCACGATCAACAGCTTCACGCCCATCGAGAACGACCACCTGCGCCAATGCCTGAGCGGCGCGCTGGCCTGGGAGCAGGGAATCACCCAGCGGCCCAACACCGTCTATGCGCGCTCGCACGAGCTGGGGCAGGTGGACCGTGTCGCCTTCAACCCGGCCACCGATGTGGTGGATTTCAGGTTCTATGGCTCGCGCGAGCAGATCTCGATGACCGACGGCGCCGAGGGCGTCATCATCGCCAATGCCGGCACCGGCCAGGCGCTGATCCTGCTGGGCGTCACCAAGGCGGAGCTGACCGTCCAGAACTTCCTGTTCTACCCGGCCGAGGTGCGGGAGGACCGGGTGCACCTCCAGCTCGGCTTCGGCCCGGTGCCGGACAGCCAGGTGCAACCGCAGGGCGTGCCCATCGCCGGCACGACGGCCTGGCCCACCAGTGCTGGCCCCGGTGGACCGGCTGGATTTCGGCTGGTTCAAGGCGCATGAGATCGTCCTGTCGGAGGTGAATGGCTCGACCGTCGTCACCATCGAGGGCAACCGGCAGACCTACACGCTCACCGGTGTGGGCCTCGGCGAGTTGACGATGAGCAACATCGTGGCGCGCGACCCAGGCCTGCGGGCCGAGTGGCAGGCGGCACTCGATGCGGCGCCAGCCCTTCCCGGGATCTCGATCAGCGACGCGCAGTTGACCGAGCGGGATGCGGGCACCGCGCTGATGGTCTTCACCGTCAGCCTCTCGGCGGCGTCCGCCACGCCGGTCAGCGTGAGCTATTCCACCCTCAACGGCACGGCGCGGGCAGGGGAGGACTTCACCGCGAGCGTGGGGACAGTCACCTTCGCCGCGGGCGAGACGCGCAAGAGCGTCAGCGTGCCGGTCCTGGGCGACCGCCTCGTGGAGTTGCGTGAATCCTTCACCATCCAGCTCTCCGACGCGCGCGGCGCGCGGATCCTGGATGGCAGCGCCACCGGCGATATCGCCGACAATGACGTGGACCCGTCCCCCGGCACGCCGCCCAGCATCTCCATCACCGACTACCTGACCACCGAGGGCGATGCCGACCTCACCCACATGCGCGTGGTGCTGACCCTCTCCAAGGCCTCCACCGAGCCCGTCACGGTCCGCTACACGAGCGAGGACATCACCGCGACCGGCGATGTGGATTACGAGGTGCTCTCGGGCATCGTCACCTTTGCGCCGGGCGAGACGCGGCAGACCATCCACGCCCACATCAATGGCGACACGGTGGCCGAGGCGACCGAGACCTATCGCATCCGCCTCTCGGCGCCGACCAACGCCACCATCGCCGATGACGTCGGCATCGTGACGATCACCAATGACGACACGCCCGCCTTGCCGGCCCTTTCCATCGCCGATGCCAGCATCACCGAAGGGAATTCAGGCACGAAGCTGATGACCCTGACGGTAACGCTCTCGGCCCCCGCCAGCGGCCCCGTCACGGTGGGCTATGCGACGGCGAATGGCACCGCCACCGCGGGCTCCGACTACACGGCCAAGAGCGGCACGCTGAGCTTCGCGGCGGGCGAGACGTCCAAGACCATCCAGGTGGCCATCACGGGCGATGCGACGAGCGAGGCGAATGAGAGCTTCAAGGTCAACCTGACCAACCCCGCGGGCGCGATGATCGCGGATGGCGAGGCCATCGCGACCATCACCAATGATGACGCCCTTCCGCTTCCTGCCCTTTCGATCGCCGATGCCCGGATCACGGAGGGCGATGCCGGCACGAAGCTGATGAATGTGACAGTGACGCTCTCCGCCCCCGCGACCGCCCCCGTCACGGTCGCCTATGCGACCGCCGATGGCAGCGCGACGGCGGGTTCCGACTACACCGCCAAGAGCGGCACGCTGAGCTTCGCAGCGGGGGAGACCTCGAAGACCATCCAGGTCGCCATCCTCGGCGATGCGGCCGTCGAGGCGGATGAGGATTTCGCGATCCAGCTCAGCCGGCCGAGTGGCGCCACCATCGCCGATGGCGCGGGCCGCGCCACCATCCGCAATGATGACACCTTGCCGACGCTGACCATCGCCGATGCCAGCATCTCCGAGGGCAATTCGGGCACGAAGCTGCTCAGCCTCACGGTGACGCTGTCCAAGCCGGCCACGGGCGCGGTCACGGTCGGCTATGCCACGGCCAATGATACCGCCAGCGCGGGCACCGATTACACGGCCAAGAGCGGCACGCTCAGCTTCGCGGCGGGTGAGACCTCCAAGACGATCCAGATCGTGGTGCAGGGCGATACCGGCGTCGAAGGCAACGAAACCTTCGCCGTGCGGCTGGCCAGCCCGACGGGCGCGACCATCGCCGATGGCGCGGCCGTCGCGACCATCACGAATGACGACGCGGCGGGACCTTCGGCCAGCGGTCGCCTGGAATACAGCGTCTCCAGCAATTGGGGCGCGGGTTTTACCGCCGCGATGACCGTCGAGGCCGGAGCCCAGGCGCTCAATGGCTGGACGGCGGAGTTCCGCGCGCCTTTCACCATCACGAACATCTGGAATGCCGAGATCGTCAGCCATGTCGGTGATCTCTATGTGATCCGCAACCTCAGCTATAATGCGCGCGTGCCGGCGGGCGGTGAGACCAGCTTCGGCTTCCAGGCCTCTGGCGGGCCGGCGGCTTCCGTCACTGGCCTGGTGCTGAACGGCACGCCAACCCAGACCATGCCGAGCCTTGCCGTGGGCGACGCCTCGATCACCGAGGGCGCGAGCGGCACCGCGAATATGAGCTTCGCCGTGACCCTGTCCGCGGCGTCCAGCACCCCGGTCACGGTGAACTACGCGACCTCCAACGGGACGGCGACGGCGGGCTCGGACTACACGGCCAGGAGCGGCAGCCTGACCTTCGCCGCGGGCGAGACCACGAAGATCGTGCAGGTGGCGGTCACGGGCGACCGGGCGGTGGAGGCGAATGAGAGCTTCAACCTGACCCTCTCGGGCGCCTCGGGCGCCAGCATCAGCGATGGCCAGGCGGTGGGCACCATCCTCAACGACGATGCGGGCGCGGTGCTGCCCAGCCTCTCCGTTGGCGCGGCCTCGGTGGCCGAGGGTGCGAGCGGCACGGCCGGTCTCGTCTTCACCGTCTCGCTCTCCGCACCCGCCAGCGGCCCGGTCACGGTCGGCTATGCCACCGCCAACGGGACTGCCTCGGCCGGCACGGACTACACGGCCACCAGCGGCACGCTGAGCTTCGCCGCGGGGGAGACGTCCAAGACCGTGACCGTGGCCGTGCGCGGCGATACGGTGGTGGAAGCGAATGAGACGCTCGGTCTGACGCTCTCCGCCCCATCGGGCGCCACCATCGGGACCGGCACGGGCACCGGCACCATCCGCAATGACGACCTGCCCACCATCAGCGTCAGGGATGCTTCCATCCAGGAGGGCAATGCCTCGGAGGGTGGCGGCTGGCTCAGCACGCTGGGCAACCAGATCGTGGATGGGGCAGGGCGCAGCGTGCAGATCGCGGGCGTGAACTGGTTCGGCTTCGAGGGCGACAACATGTCGCCCAACGGGCTCTGGACGCGCGGCTACAAGGAGATGATGCAGCAGATGGTGGAGCTGGACTTCAACACCATCCGCCTGCCCTTCTCCAGCGAGATGCTGCACTCCACCCGCGAGGCGCGTGGCATCGACTACAGCCAGAACGCCGATCTGCGCGGGCTGACGCCGTTGCAGGTGATGGACAAGATCCTCGCTTACGCCGAGGAGATCGGCCTGCGCGTCATCCTCGACCACCATCGCAGCGACGCGGGCGCCGGCACCTCGCCCAACGGTCTCTGGTACGATTCGAAATACACCGAAGCGGCCTGGGTGGATGACTGGGAGATGCTGGCCCAGCGCTACGCCGACAATACGGCCGTCATCGGCGCGGACCTGCACAATGAGCCGCATGCCGGCACCTGGGGCGGCGGCGGCGCCAGGGACTGGGCTGCGGCGGCGGAGCTCGCCGGCAAGGCCATCGGCGCGGTCAATCCGAACTGGCTGATCTTCGTCGAGGGCGTCGGCTCCTACCAGGGCAACAACTACTGGTGGGGCGGCAACCTGATGGGCGTGCGGGACCGTCCGATCGAGCTCGATGTCCCCAACAAGCTGGTCTATTCGCCGCATGACTATCCGAACTCGATCTACGAGCAGCCCTGGTTCAAGGAGCCCGGCTACCCCGCGAACCTGCCGGCGAAGTTCGACCAGATGTGGGGCTACATCTTCAAGGAAGGCATCGCGCCCATCTACCTCGGCGAATTCGGCACCAAGCTGCGCGACCCCAAGGACGCGCCGTGGTTCGAGGCCATCACCTCCTACCTCTCCGGCGATTTCGACAACAACGGCACGAATGACCTGGCGTCCGGCCAGCAGGGCATCAGCTGGACCTTATGGTCCTGGAACCCGAATTCCGGCGACACGGGCGGGATTCTCAGGGATGACTGGCGCTCGGTGAACGAGGACAAGATGGCCTATCTCAGGCCCATCACCTTCGACATGCCCGAAGGCGGCGGTGGCACGGCCCAGGCGAGTTTCGAGGTGAGCCTCTCGGCGCCGGCGACGGAGGCCGTCTCGGTCGCCTGGCGCACGGTGGCGGGCACGGCGGATGCCGCAGATTTCACCGCGGCGCAGGGCAGCGTGACCTTCGCCGTGGGCGAGCAGACCAAGCCGATCCGCATCGCCATCGCGAGCGACGCGGTGGATGAGGCGAATGAAGGCTTCACCATCCAGCTCAGCAATCCCGTGGGCGCAACCATCCTGCGCGGCACGGCGCAGGGCAACATCCTCGACGATGATCCCGCGAGCGGCAGCGCCTCCGTCACTTTGCGCGGCACCGCGCTGGGGGACCGCCTGGAGGGCGGCACGGCGGCGGACGCGATCTTCGGCCTGGGGGGCAGTGACATCCTGACGGGTGGCGGCGGCGCGGATCGCTTCCACTTCACGCCGGGCGAGGCAGGAATCGACACCATCACCGACTTCAACGCCCTTGATGGCGGCGCGGCGGAGGGCGATCGCCTCGTCGTCCAGGCCCCGGTGCTCGGACGCTTCGCCTATCGGGGCGACGCCGCCTTCACCGGGGGCAGCGACAACAGCGAGGCGCGGATCATGGGCGACGAGGTGCTGATCGACGTGGATGGAGACGCGGCGGCCGATATCACCATCACGCTGGCCGGCCTGACCTCCGCCCGGCAATTGACGGAGAGCGACTTCCTCTTCGGCTGAGGGCGAGCGCGGCCGAGTAACGATCGCCGTCGCGATGCCGCGGGGTGTGATGGCTGCGGCCGTCCGCGTCATCCAGCGTGAAGCCGATGCCCGGAGCGTTCACGCCTTCAGTGACCCTGGTCAGTGGCTTCGGTTGCGACAGCGACCAACCCGCTGACCAGGACGAGCATCGCCGCGGGCCACAGCCACACCCACCAGGCAAAGCCCAGGACCGCGAAGCCCGCGGCGACCATCTGCCCCCAACTCGTCACGGCGGGATCGCCCAGGCCCACGAACGCCAGCGCCGCTTCCGCCACCACCGCGCCGCCGAACACGATGCCAGCCGCCGCCAGGACGGGCGCCGCGAGGTGCGGCAGCAGGTGGCGGCGCGCCAGGTGAAGCGGTGTGGCGCCCAGCGCCCAGGCCGCGCGGAGGAATTCCTGGCCGAGCAGGCGCCGCACTTCCATCCGCATGATCCGCGCGATCACCGGCCAGCGCGTCAGCCCCAGCAGCAGGGCCAGGTTCGCGGCCGATCCGCCGAACAGCGCCGCCACAAGCACCGCGAGCAGGAGGGCCGGCAGGCTGGCCGTGATCTCGGCCACGCGCATCAGGCCCTCATCCACGGGGACCGGGGCGAGGCCCGCAGCCAACCCAACCACCAGCCCGATGCACAGCGCGAGGATCGTGGCCAGCGCCGCGACGGTCAGCGAGGTGCGCCCGCCCTGCAGCAGTGCGGCCAGCAGGTCGTGCCCCAGATCATCGGTGCCCAGCGGATGGGTCATGCCGGGCGGCAGCAGGGCCGCGTGGGGTTCCAGCGCCGCCAGCGACGCGCCCGGCGCCAGCAGCAGGCAGGCCAGATACAGCCCCGCCAGGCCACAGATCGCAGCCGCCCGCGGGGTCATCGCGCCCGCAGCCTTGGATCGAGCAGCGGCGCCGTGGCATCGGCCAGAAGATTGGCAGCCCAGGCGATGATGCAGGCCGCGACCACGGTGCCGATCACGAGCGGATGGTCGCGCGCCACGGCGGCCGACACCGCGAGCCGCCCGAGGCCGGGCAGGGCGAAGGCCACCTCGATCACCAGCGCCCCGCCCACCAGGCTGCCGAGCCGCATGGCGGTCAGCGTCGCCACCGGCAGGGCGGCGTTGGGCAAGGCGTGCCGCCAGCGCGCCGCGGCCCGCGACAGGCCGCGCGCCTGCGCCGCGATGACATAGGGCTGGCGCATCTGGGCGATCACGCCGGCCCGCACCACCAGCGCCGTGAAGCACAACTGGTGCAGCGCGAGCGCCAGCACGGGCAGCACCAGGTGCCGCAGTGCTTCGAGCAGGCCTGCCAGGCCGCCCGCGGCCGGGTCGCGTGGATCGGCGATCCCCTGCACCGGCAGCAGGCCAAGCCCCAGCGCGAAGACCAGCACCAGCGCCTGCGCCACGATATAACCGGGGACGGCATGCAGCGCCGAGAGGGCCGCCACCGGCCACCGGCGCTCGCTGGCCGAGGCCGCCGTGCCGATCAGCGTGCCCAGCAGGGCTGACACCGCCGCCGCCGCGAGGGTGAGGCTGAGCGTCAGCGGCAATCGCTCCAGGATGAGGGCGCTGACTGGCGCCTGCTCCCGCCAGGATTGCCCGAGGTCGCCCTGCGCCAAACGTCCCATCCAGCCGATCCAGACCTCCCATCCCGGGCGGTCGAGCCGGTAGCGGGCAGCGACCTCCTCCAGATAGCCGGGTGCGCCGTATTCCCCCCCGAGCCCCACCGCCGGCCCGCCCGGCGCGTGCCAGGCCAGCAGGAAGGCGAGGCTCGCCGAGGCAAGGACGGCGATGATGCCGAAGATCAGCCGGGCAAGCAGGAAGCGCAGCACGCGCCTACGGCCTGCGCCAGGCGCGTTCCGCCACCTGCCCCGACCAGGGCGCGAAATCGGCGAAGCGGTCCCGCCAGGCCGCGAGGAAGTCGGTCTCGACCAGCCACCAATAGGGCAGGTCACGGGCCAGGATCGCCTGGGCCGCGCGATAGGCGGCACCGCGCGCGGCTTCGTCCTGCACCGCGGCAGCCAGGTCGAATTGGCGGTCCACCTCCGCATCGCGATAGGCGGCCGCATTGGAGAAGGGGACATTCCCGATGGCGGAGGAATGCACCATCCGACGCACCCCGATCTCGGGATCGGTGCCATGGCAATAGGAGATCAGCGCGAGGTCGAAATCGCGCCGCGTGAACACCGCCTGCGCGAAGGCGGCCGGGTCCATCATGCGCACCCGCAGCCCGATGCCGAGCGGCGCCAGTTGCTGGCGCAGGATGTCGGACCAGCGCGCGAAGGCGGGGAAGTGCAGGATGTCGAGCGTGGCGCGCAGGCCATCGGTGCCGCGCACGAAGCCCGCCGCATCCAGCCGGGCATTGGCCTCGGCCGGATCGAGCCGCCATCCGGCCAGCGCGTCCGCCGCGTGCGCCCAACCGATGCCAGAGGCGATGGGCGCCGCCGCGACGCGCCCCTGGCCAAAGGCTACCAGATCCAGCATGCGCTGGCGGTCCAGCCCGAGCGCGAAGGCCTCACGCAGCGCGAGCTTGCCGGTGGTGGGGCGATCCAGGTTGAAGGCCAGCGTCATCACGCAGTTGGATCCGCCGGCGGCGGCCCGGGTTTCCGCCAGCGTCACGCCACGTCCGCGCAGCCGCGCCGCATCGGGCGCGGAGACGCGGGCCAGCATGTCCACCTCGCCCGCCAGCAGCGCGTTCACCTGGGTGTTGGCGTCGGGAATGATGCGGAACACGACCCGGTCCAGGCGCGGCAGGTCCGGCTTGAAATAGGTGGGATTGCGGGTCAGGACGACCTGGTTGTCGCGCTGGTGGCTCTGAAAGCGGAAGGGGCCGGTGCCGATGGGGCGCAGATTGGCGGGGTTGGTGTTGGGATCGGTGCCGGCAAAGAGGTGCGCGGGCAGGATCGGCGCCTCGGTGACATCCAATTGCCGCAGCAGGGCCGGGTGCGGGCGGTGCAGGCGGAACACCACGGTCAGCGGGTCCGGTGCGTCGATACCGGCGATGGCGGGTGCGAGCCCCGCGCGGGCGCGGGCGTGGAAACGCAGCAGCACCTGTTCGAAGCTCGCCTTCACATCGGCGGAGGTGAAGGGCTGGCCGTCATGCCAGCGAACGCCCGGGCGCAGGCGGAAGGTCACGCTGAGCCCGTCCGGCGCCACGGTCCAGGATTCGGCGAGGTCAGGCTC
>JAESGX010000643.1_pt1 | contig 11060 bp, 9 predicted proteins | sample 9269801 | NCBI WGS metagenome assembly JAESGX01 (sample SAMN16773122, study PRJNA677054) | algae metagenome | isolation source: Pleurocapsa minor GSE-CHR-MK-17-07R and co-occurring heterotrophs from wet... | place: USA: Lower Calf Creek Falls, Grand Staircase Escalante National Monument, UT ... | reverse complement strand
GCCAACACCAACAGACCATAAAGCCCGCAGCGCCAACCACGCATCCCAATCCAGACAGCAATTCATAACCATCTGCACAACAGATTTAATTGTGAAACAACTTAAGCGTCCCAACCAGTTACCCGGTTGAAGCACCTAACCCATCTTTTCAGATGGCCGCGGATTCGACCGCGAAGGACACAGACCGTAGCATAATCACTGCTGCAGTCAAGCTCTTCGTGGGCGGAACCCTCACCACCAAGGTCTCCCTCGGCGGTGAGGCGTATCTAGGGGAGAGACGCGGAACTGTAAAGCGCCTCTCCCTCAATTCGACGCATAGGCACCATGCGTCCCATGCGGCTTGCGCGGCTCTCGCCGATTCGAAACCCGCTCAGCTGTCCGCGCGGATGTTGTTCTCCGTAATCACGCGGCCCCACTTGGTGATCTCCGCCTGAAGGAAGCGGCCGCATTCCTCGGGCGTGCTCGCGACGATATCGCAGCCCTGCTCCTCGATGCGGGTCTTCACCGCAGGCTCGTTCAGCACGCTCACCAGCGCCTCGTTCATCTGGCGCACCAGCGGCGCCGGCGTCCCAGCGCGGCCCAGCATCGCCCACCAGGTCGGTGCCTCGAAGCCCGCGAAACCCTGCTGGGCGAAGGTCGGCGTGCCTGGCACGTGCCGGCTCTCGGTCGCGGTCGTGACACCCAGCGGCCGCAGCACGCCCGAGCGGATATGCTGGCTCACGATCACCACATTGGTCATGAAGAGCGGCACATGGCCCGCCACCGCGTCCTGCACGGCAGGCCCGCCGCCGCGATACGGCACATGGACGATCCGGAAATTCCCCTGCTGCTGGAGCAGAGTGGTCGAGACATGGGCGAGGCCGCCGACGCCCGAGGTCGCGTAGTTCAGCGTATCCGGCGCACGGCGCGCTGCATCCACCACATCCTGGAAGGTCCGGAAGGGCGTGGACTGGTGCGCCACCATCGCCAGCGGCCCCGATGCCGCGTGGCAGACCGGAACGAAGGCCTCCATCGTGCGGAAGGGCAGCCGCATGACGGTCTCGTTCGTGCTCTGCGTGTCGTAGACGAAGGTCCAGGTGCTGCCGTCGGCCGGCGCGCGGGCGGCCTCGATCGCGCCGGTGGCGCCCGAGGCGCCGCCGCGGTTGTCGATCACGATCTGCCGCCCGAGCACTTCACCCAGGCGCGCCTGGAAGATGCGGGCGATGGTGTCGGTCGAGCCGCCGGGCGGCCAGGGCACGATCAGGCGCAGCGGCCGGTCAGGAAAGCCCGCGCCCAAGCTCTGGGCATGAAGCAATGCGGGAGCGGCAAGGCCGGTCCCGGCCAAGCTGACGAATAGGCGCCGATTCAACATGTAACCTCCCGGTTGCTTTTCTCGGAAAACGGAAGGGACATGCCGGAAAGCCCGGCGCCTTGGCAAGCCTGCTCAACTCTCCGTGCGGATATTGTTGGCCCGGATCACTTCGCCCCATTTGGTGATTTCAGCCCGGATGAAGGCTTCGGTCTCCGCCGGGTTGGCCGCGACGATCTCGGCCCCCTGCTCGGCCATGCGGGCCTGCACCGCCGCCTCCCCCAGCACCTGGCGGAGTGCGGCCTGCATCCGGGCATTGATGGCGGCCGGAATGCCGGCCGGCCCCACCATCACCCAATAGGTCAGCGCCTCGAAACCCGGGAAACCCTGGGCCGCGAAGGTCGGCACCTGCGGGAGGAAGCGGCTCGTCTGCGCCGAGGAGACGCCGAGCGGGATCAGCCGTCCCTCGCGGATATGGCTGAGAATGATCACGATGTTGGACATGAAGAGCGGCACATGCCCCGCCAGCGCATCCTGCAGGGCCGGCCCGCCGCCGCGATAGGGCACATGGCTGATCTTGAAGTCGCCCCGCTGCTGCAGCAGCACCGTCGCCACATGCGCGAGCGAGCCGACACCCGTGGTCGCATAGCTGAGCGCATCGGGCCGCGCCTTCGCCGCCTCGATCATCTGCGCCAGCGTGCGGAAGGGCGTCGAGGGATGCGCCGTCAGCGCGTAGGGGCAGGTGCCCAGCAGGGAGCAGAAGGTGAAGGCCTCCATCACCCGGTAGGGCAGGCTCATTAGCGTCTCGTTGCCGGCCAGCGTGTCATTCGCCAGCATCCAGGTGTGGCCGTCCGGCTGCGCGCGGGCCGTCTCGGTCGAGGCGACGGAGCCCGAAGCGCCGGCCCGGTTGTCCACCACGATCGGCCGGCCGAGGATCTCCTGCAGGCGCGGCTGCAGGATGCGCGCCACCGTGTCGTTCGAGCCGCCGGGCGGGAAGGGAATGATGATGCGCACCGGCCGCTCGGGCCAGGATTGCGCCCAGGCCCCGGTGGCCAGAGCGGGGCTCGCGAGCAAGGAGGCGATGGCGGAACGACGCTGCATTCTGGCTTCCCCGGTATTTCCCGCACGAGCAGATCACACGGGAAGGCGCCGGCTCAAGGGGCTTGTGCGAAGCCCGCGCGGATCGCTTCCACCAGCGCCTTGCCGCCGGGCGAGAGTGGCGCCTCGCCCAGCGCCAGCAGGATCCCCATCTCGCCGAGCGGCGGCAGGCCCTCGGCCTCGCCCATCCAGACCAGGCCGGGCGGCAGGCGCGTGGGCGTCGAGATGGTCAGCGCGAGGCCGGCCAGCGCCACGGCGAAGCAGCCCGATTGGGTGGTGCTGTTGTAGCTGACGCGCACGCGCCGGCCTTCGCGGCCCAGCGCCTCCAGCGCGGCGCGGCGCCAGGTGCAGCCGGGGTGCGCGGCGGCGAGTGGCAGCGGGTCGCGCTTGTGCAGCGTAGCCCCCTGCGGTCCGACCCAGCGCAAGGGGCCGCGCCAGACCTCCTCGCCATCGCGCCCATGGCCCTCGGTCAGCAAGGCGAGGTCGATATGGCCGTGCTCCAGCCGCTGGGCCAGCTCCTCGGAACTCATGCAGAGCACATCCACCTCGATCCCCGGATGGGTGCGGGCGAAGCGGGCGAGGATGCCGGGCAGCCATTGCAGCGCGTAGTCGTCGGGGCTGCCCAGGCGCACCTGGCCGGTCAGGGCCGGGGCGCGGAAGGTGGTGATGATCTCCTCGTTCAGCGCCAGCAGGGTTCGGGCGCGCTCCAGCAGCCATGCGCCCTTGGAGGTCGGCTCCAGGCCCCGGTGGCCGCGGCGCAGCAATGCCTCGCCCAGGATTTCCTCCAGCCGCCGCATCTGCATCGAGACGGCGGATTGCGTGCGGCCGATCTTCTCGGCGGTGCGGGTCACGCTCTCGCCCTCGGCGATGAGGACGAAGCTGCGGAGCAGTTCGGGATCGAGGCCGGCGGGGAGGTTCATGGCGTCACATCACGATAATTGATGTTGACCGTCAAGATTAGTCGTTTGAATGATAATTACAGGCCGGGGATAACACAGGGGCGACTTCACCAAAGGAAAAGATCATGTCCGCCCAGCTCAGCCCCCTTCCCTCCGCCCTGCGGCTTCCGGCCCGGTTTGGGGCGCCGAAGGTCGGCTTCGCCTGGCTGGCCCGCCTCTGGCGCGCCTATGACACCCGCCGCCAGCTGTCCGAACTGGATGCGCATCTGCTGCGCGACATCGGCGTGACGCCGCTCGATGCCCGGCTGGAAGCGGCACGCAAGCCCTGGGATCTCCAGGGCGGCTGATCAGCGCGCGGCGGCAGCCCAGCCGGGTGCCGCCCGCCAGGGCCGGGCGCGGGTTTCCTGTACCGGCCGCTGCGGCGCGGCGGCCAGGGAAATGCCCAGCCGTTCCGCCTCGGCCATGGCTTCGCGGATGTCGAGGATGAAGACCTGGCGCCGCGCGCCCTCGGCCAGGCCAGCCAGGTCCACGCCGGTCATGCCGGCCAGGAGCGGCGCCGCGCCGGGTTGGGGCAAGGCCGTGGTCAGTCCCATCACGCGGCCCGTGCGATCCACCACAGGGCCGCCGGAAAATCCCATCAGCGCGCCGAGTCCCGCCGTGAAGCCGGGACCGAAGCCGCGCATCTGCACATAGGGCCGCGCCACGCGGCCTTCGGCCAGGGCCCGCCCCAACCCCTCGGGCCCAAGCGCCCAGACCGCCTCCCCCGCCACGGGCAATTCGGGCGCCAGCGCGGCCGGGCGCAGGAAGCCCTCGGGCATGCGCAGCACGGCAAGGTCCATGCGCGGGCTGGTCGCGACGAGCTGGGCCGGCGCCTCGGCCAGGCCGTCGGCGCGGCGCAGCGTGACCGGCCCCCCGGCCTGGCGCATCACATGGGCGTTGGTCAGCACATGCCGGTCATCCACCGCGATCGCTGCCCCCACCGAGACGCCGCTCGCCTGCAGGCTGGCCAGGCTGTCCCGCGCCACGCGCGCGGCCGGCGTGCCCTCGGCCTGATCGGCGGGCAAGGAGGCGCAGCCCATCAGGAGCAAAAGCCCCAGGGTCGCGGCGGCGATACGATGCATGTTTTCCGGCATGGAAATATTTTCGCTTCCGGTCTGATACCGGATCACCCTGCTGACAAAAAGTTAAGAAATCCTTTCAGCGGCAGCTTTCTGTGGAAAAGCCCAGCTCCGCCATGACACCGGGAAGCTTGACCTTCAGGTGGTGCCGGGATTAGAACATTTCAAGAACATCATGCTCATCTCGCCCCGCCCCTCCCCGCCCCAGCCCGAGCCGCCCACCCCGGCGGTGATGGACCGCGCCGCCCTTCTGGCGGGGCTGCGGGCCCGGATCGCCCGCTTCGATCCTGGGCTGGAGAGTGGCCGTGCCACCCTGCCCCTCTGCCCCGAGCTTGACGCCCACCTGCCCTGGAGCGGTCTGCCGCTCGCCGGGCTGCATGAGGTGCTGGCGGCCGAGCCCGGGGCCGGCATGGGGTTCTCGGCCCTGCTGCTGGCGCGTGCCCAGGCGGCGCTGCCCGGCCGCTCCGTGCTCTGGATCGCCGATGAGCCGGATGCCTATCCGCCGGGCCTGGCGCGCCTCGGCCTCTCCGCCGCCAGCCTGATCCTGGTGCGTGCCCCGCGCCCGGCCGATGCGCTCTGGGCGGCCGAGGAGGGGCTGCGCTGCCCGGCCATCGCCGCCGCCCTGGTGATGAATGTGACGCCCGACCTCACCGCCGCCCGCCGCCTGCAGCTCGCCGCCGAGACGGGGGGCGGCATCGGCCTCTTGCTGCGCGGCGAGGATGAGAGCCCCGGCCCCACCGCGGCGCTGACCCGCTGGCGCCTGGCCGCCCGCCCCGGCGAGGGCGGCTCGGCCCACCAGCTGGGCGACCCGGCCTGGGAGATCGCACTGCTGCGGGCGCGCGGCGGAAGGCCGGGGGCATGGGCGGGGGAGTGGGATGCGATGCGGGGCGAGTTGCGGGTGCTGGCCCCGGCGGCGCCCGTCCGGCGGGCGCGCGGCGCATGAAATGGGTACGAGAAGAGGCCTCCGGCGGCTGGGGCCGAGGGGCCCCAGACCCCAATTTTTTCAAAACACCATGGCCCAAGCGCCGAGGACTTTATTTGTCCGAAAAGGCACATTGCGCATGACGGGGCGGCGCGCTGCTCGGACGCCGCGGCTGCCGCTGCTGGAAGCCGGCCCGCCCAAGCCCCCTACGCTGATACCCGCCGCGGCAGAGGCGCCGCGCAACCCCCGCCGCTTCCTGATGCTGCACGGCGCGGGCCTGGCCTGCCCCCGCGCCGCCATCTGGGCGCTGCGCTTCTCCCCCCTCGTCGGCCTCTGGCGCGAGGAAGGCCTGCTGATCGAGACCACGGGCCTGCCGGAGCCGGAACCCGCCTTGCTGGCACGCGTGCTCGCCGGTTTCGAGCGGGCCGGGCATCCCGCGCGCGGGCTGATCGGCGCGGCGCCGGCTGCCCTGGCAGCGCTGCTGCGGGCCGGGATCGCCTCGCAGGTGCTGGACCCCATGCCCGATCTGGCGCGGCTGCCCGTCGCGGCGCTCGCTTTGCCCGAATCGGTCATCGCCGCCCTGCATCGCCTCGGCCTGCGTGACGTGGCCGCGCTGGAGGCACAGCCCCGCGGCCCACTGGCGCGGCGCTTTGGCCCCGCCATCGCGCAGGAACTGGCGGCGCTGCGCGGCGCCATCGCCCCCTTCACGCCGATCCGCCCGCCACCCCGGCACATCGCGGCGCGGGATTGCCTCTCGCCTTTGGTGACGGCCCCGGGGCTGGAGCGCGCCATCGGCGGGCTGATCGCGCAGCTCTGCGAAGGGCTGCTCGCCGCAGGCGAGGGTGCGAGGGTGCTGCGCCTCACCGCCTTCCGGGGCGATGCCTCCTGGCAGGAACTCCGCCAGGGGCTGGGCCAGGCGAGCCGCGAGCCCGCGCATCTGCAACGCCTGCTGGCCCGGCGGGTGGAGGAATTGCGGCCCGAGCTCGGCTTCGAGCGCCTGGTCCTGGCGGCCGAGGTGACGGAGGCACTTGCCCCCCGGCAGGCGGGCCTGCCGGGCGAGGACACCGCACCCGAGGAACTCGCCGCCCTGCTCGACCGCCTGGGGCAGCGGGTGAAGCTGTGGCGTCTTGCCCCGCATGCCTCGCATTGGCCGGAGCGCGCGATCCGCCGCGTCAGCCCCTTCGCCGCCCCCTCCAGCTTCCTGCCGGCGCCGCGCCCGGTGCGGCTGCTGCGGCGGCCGCTGGCGCTGGACGCCGTGGCCCTGTTGCCCGATGCGCCCCCTTCCCTGCTGCGCCTGGGACGGCAGACCCATCGCATCATCCGCGCCATGGGGCCGGAGCGGCTGGAGCCCGAATGGTGGCACGGCCACGGCGCCCGCCCGCGCGACTATTATCTGGTGGAGACCCAGGGCGGCGCCCGCTGGTGGGTCTGCCGCAGCGGCGCCCCCAGCGCGCCGGATAACCGCTGGTACCTGCATGGATATATGTTTTGACGCCCTCAAGCGCCGGGCGCGGCCTCCGGCCGCTTGGCTTCGCCGCGCCGCGGTTGCGCCAGGCCGGGAGGGCGGTTGGGCGGCGCCGGCTGCTGAAGCGGCAGGATCCTGGCGAGGATCGCCTAGCTCCCAAAGTCCGGACCGCCCTCCAAAAATCCGTGCCGGATAGGCGCGGCGGAACGCTTCAGCGTTCCGAAGCCAAGCCGGCGAAGCCGGCGCCCGGCGTTTGAGCGCGTGAAACACTTCGGCGAACCCGCGGCGCTCTCCAACTTCTCTTTCCTGGAGGGCGCCTCTCACGCGCGCGAACTGGTCGAGACCGCCCAGCAGCTGGGCCACTCCCTAATCGGCGTGGCGGACCGGCAGGGCTTCGCCGGCAGCGTGCAGGCCATGGTGGCGGCCGAACAGGTCGGGCTGCGCTATCTGCTCGGCGTGCGGCTGGCCCTGCTGGACGGCGTGGAATACCTGGCCTGGCCGAGTGACCGCGCCGCCTATGGGCGCCTGACCACCATGCTCTCGGCCGCGCGCATGGAGGCGCCCAAGGGCGAATGCCCGCTGACGCGCGAGGCGCTGCTCGCCGCCGCACATGGGCAGGCCCTGGCGCTGATCGCCCCCCGCCAGCCCGACGCCGTCTTCGCCGCGCGGCTGCGGCGCGATGCGGCGGAGTTCGGCCGGGCGCTGGCCATGCCGCTCATGGTCGCGGTCCATCATCGCGCGACCGGCGATGACCGCGCGCGGCTCGATGCGCTCGCCGCCATGGGCGCGCGCCTGATCGCCGCCGGCGGCGTGCGCTACCACGCGGCCCAGCGCCGGCGCCTCGCCGATGTGCTGAGCGCCATTCGCCTTGGCCGCCCGGTGGAGGAGCTCGGCCTCGACGCCGAACCCAATGGCGAGGCCTGCCTCAAGCCCGAGGCCGAGCTGCGCCGCCTGTTCCAGGGGCATGAGGCGGCGGTGGATCGCGTGGCGGAACTGGCCGATGTCGCGCGATTTTCCCTGCGCGAGCTCGCCTACGAATACCCGGACGAGATCCTCGACCCCGGCCGCACGCCGCAGCAGACGCTGGAAGCCCGCGTGGCGGAGGCGACGCGCGAGAAATGGCCAGAAGGCGTGCCGCCAAAAGTCGCGGCGCAACTCGCGCATGAGATCGCGCTGATCGCCAAGCTCGACTACGCGCCCTATTTCCTGACGGTGCACGAAATCGTGCGCTACGCCCGCAGCATCGGCATTCTCTGCCAGGGGCGCGGTTCGGCGGCCAATTCGGCGGTCTGCTACGTGCTCGGCATCACCGCCGTGCCGCCCGACAAGCACGACCTGCTGTTTGAGCGCTTCATCAGCGAAGCCCGCGACGAACCGCCCGACATTGACGTGGATTTCGAACACGAACGGCGCGAGGAGGTGATCCAGCACATCTACCAGCGCTACGGCCGCCACCGCGCCGCCATCGCCGCCACCGTGATCCGCTTCCGCGAACGCAGCGCCATCCGCGAGGTCGGCAAGGCGCTCGGCCTGGATGAAGCGGTGACGGCGCCACTTGCCAAGGCCGTCTGGGGCGCGGGGGACGCGACCTGGGAGGAGATCGCGGCCGAGCACGGCCTCGATGCCGAGGACCCGCGCCTCAAGCTCGCCTGCGAATTGGCCGATGAGATCCAGGATTTTCCGCGCCACCTCGCCACCCATGTCGGCGGCTTCGTCATCACCCGCGGGCCGCTCACCGAGCTTTGCGTCGTCACGCGCGCGGCGATGGTGGATCGCCACACCATCGAATGGGACAAGGACGACATCGAGGCGCTGCGCATGCTGAAGGTGGATGTGCTGGGCCTGGGCATGCTGAGCTGCATCCGCCGGGGCCTCAAGCTGATCGGCAAATCCGCGCTGACCGACATCCCGCAGGACGACCCCGCCACCTATGAGATGCTGAGCCGCGCGGACAGCCTGGGCGTCTTCCAGGTGGAAAGCCGGGCGCAGATGAACATGCTGCCGCGCCTGCGCCCGCGCCAATTCTACGACCTGGTGATCGAGGTCGCGATCGTGCGGCCGGGCCCGATCCAGGGCGACATGGTCCACCCCTATCTGCGCCGACGGAATGGCGAGGAACGGGCCGAGGTGCCGCACGGGCTGGAAGCGGTGCTGGGCAAGACGCTCGGCGTGCCGCTGTTTCAGGAGCAGGCGATGAAGATCGCGATCGTCGGCGCCGGCTTCTCGGCCACGCGGGCGGACCAGTTGCGCCGCGCCATGGCGACCTTCAAGCGCAACGGCCAGCTCCCGCAATTCCGTGCCGAATTCCTCGAGGGCATGGCGCGCAACGGCTATGATTCCGGCTTCGCCGAGCGCTGCTTCAAGCAACTCGAAGGCTTCGGCACCTATGGCTTCCCGGAGAGCCATGCGGCGAGCTTCGCGCAGCTGGTCTACATCTCGGCCTGGCTGAAATGCCATCACCCCGCGGCCTTCGCGGCGGCGTTGCTGAACAGCCAGCCCATGGGCTTCTACGCGCCCGCGCAGATCATCCGCGATGCGCGCGAGCATGGCGTGCGCGTGCGGCCCATTGATGTGACCATCAGCAATTGGGACTGCACGCTGGAGAGGGGCGATCTCCGCCTCGGCCTGCGCCTGGTGACGGGCCTCGCGGACAAGGTGGCCGAACGCATCGTGGCCGCCCGCCCCTTCGCCGATTTCCGTGACATGGTGCGCCGCGCGGGCCTCGATCGCGGCGCGGTGGAGCGCCTGGCCGAAGCGGATGCGCTGCGCGGCCTCGGCCTCGATCGCCGCGCGGCGCTGTGGGAGGCGGCGGCGGTGGAGCATGCCAGCGCCCTCGCCGCCCCCATCACGGAAGCCGCGCCGCAACTCCCGCTGGCGACGGCGGGCGAACGCGTGGTGCTGGACTACGCCGGCACCGGCCTCACCCTCGGCCCGCATCCGCTGGCGCTGCTGCGGGCGGAACTCACGCGGCGCGGTGCCGTCAGCACGCAGGATTACGCCCGCGCGCGGCAGGGGAAATGGCTGCGCGTGGCGGGCCTCGTCCTCGTCCGGCAGCGGCCCGGCAGCGCGAAGGGCGTGATGTTCTTCACGATCGAGGATGAGCACGGCACGGCCAATCTCGTCCTCTTCCCCGACATCTCGCTGCGCTTCCGGCGGGAGGTGGTGGCGGCACGCCTCGTCATCGCCGAAGGGCGGCTGGAACGCACCGAAGCGCATGTGCCCATCCTGCACCTGCTGGTCCGCAAGCTGGAGGATCACTCGGCCCTGCTGCACGGGCTGCATGAGCTGGATGGCGACACCTGGGCCCGGACCATCGCCCATGCGGATGAGGTGCTGCGGCCGAACCTCTCGCCCGATCCGCGGGTGAAGCGGAAGGAAGCGCTGAAGCAGCCAAGCCGGGACTTCAAGTAAGGGCCTCCGGCGGCTGGGGCCTCGGACCCCAGACCCCACTTTCCTATTTGCGAATCATTCTCATTTGCAGCATACTCTCCGCAGCACGGAGAAATTCCCCATGGCGACTCGCGGCCTTCCGACCTGGCCCCACCTCAATGAAACCGCCGACAGCCTGCCCGAGACGGAGCGCCTGATCCTGGACGCCGCCCGCGCCTGGGCCGGACCCGGACCCGCCGGCCCGGTCGGCGAAGCGGCGCTGATCCTGGCCGCCGCCGGCGCCGAAGGGACCGCCCTGCTGCTCGACCCCTTGCTGCGCGCCCTGCCCGGCCTGCAACCTGGCTGCCGGCTTTGCCCCAACATCGACCAGACGGAATCCGCGCTGCTGCTGGCCATCGGCGCCGTGCAGCAGGGGCGGCGCAGCATGGCGCTCGGCCTGCTGCATCGCCTGGCCCCACCGCTCGGCGCCTATCGCGCCATGCCGGCGCTGATCCACCTGGCCTGCGCGCTCAAGCGCGGCGGCGTCACCCTGGAACCGAGGCTATGAGCGCGGACCCCAGACGCTCGCCCGCACCGCGACGGCCGCCAGCACGCCATAGGCGGTGACGCCCAGCGCCACGGCGAGGAATTGCCCATCCATGCCGAGGCCCAGCACATCGCCCAAGAGCCAGCCGCCACCCACCGCGATGGCCAGGCGGGAGACGCCGGCCACGATCGGATAGCCCATCCGCCCCGCGCCCATCGCCGCGAAATACATCGCCATGCCCAGGCCGAAGCCGCCGAAGGCCGGCCCGATGAAGGTCAGCGCGCGGGCCGCGATCGCCGCCACCTCGGCATCCGAGGCGAAGAGGCTGGCGAAGAACATCGGGGAGATGGCGAC
>JAESGX010000641.1_pt1 | contig 11074 bp, 12 predicted proteins | sample 9269801 | NCBI WGS metagenome assembly JAESGX01 (sample SAMN16773122, study PRJNA677054) | algae metagenome | isolation source: Pleurocapsa minor GSE-CHR-MK-17-07R and co-occurring heterotrophs from wet... | place: USA: Lower Calf Creek Falls, Grand Staircase Escalante National Monument, UT ... | reverse complement strand
AAACCCAAGTTGCAGCTAAATACAAAAAGATTATTGAAGACCAGTTTTTCCCCACTCGTGGCTATGGCAAAGCCAAACTATCAGTAGCCAAAAAAGCAATTACCGAATACAAAAAAGTCACCAAAACTATTGTGGGTTTGATAGACATCATGCTGTTTTATGTCGAACAGGGAGTAAGATTTACCGATGCCTATGGTGATATTGACGAGCCTTTTTACATCAGTATGGAAACTATGTATGAGAAGGCTGTTAACGAAATTATCAAACACGGACAGAAAAATACTTTTCAAAAACGCTGTCAAAAAATTGTCTTAGACACCTCGGATATGGGCTGGGGATTTCACGATACCCTAAGCGAGATATACGAAGATGCTTTTCAGTGAAGAGTCAACAGTATTTCGTAGGGTGGGTTAGATGGCGATCGCTCATAAATCCAAACGTTTAATTAACAATCCAGCGTAACCCACCAATTCTTACAAAAGCGATCGCTACAGACGATTTTTATAAATACACAAAAAGTTTTCAGCATGAGTAGCCCCTAATTTCTGAATCTCTTGGGGGAAATCATTCAAAAATACTGTCTCGCCTTTAATAACTAATTTCTTTGCTCCCTCCGCAGCCCCAGCGTGTAGGTAAACTATTTTAGGTTGCATACCCAACCAAGCTCCCAATCTTCTAGCAACGTCGTAGGTTGTGACAGAACCGAGGCGGTAAGTAGATCTGGTAATCGACTCGATCCAACAATAAATATCGTGAAAGTCATTGAAACTGTCAGGTTGTCTGTTATGGCTCAAGCAAATTTTCAAACCTTCATCAAGCTTCTGTTTGCCAACGTTACATTGATGACCGTGCATTTTGCCATTTTCCATGAGCGATCGCCATGCTCTTTCAACCGCTTCTGACCAAGTGATATTTTTGTCTCCCCACCATTGATCTTCCATCTGATAGCAATTGCCATATTCCTCAAGGTACTCATCAACCATAGTGGCTAAGGTACTGTTTCTAGTATCGACTTTTTTGCTATTACAGTTGGAAAAATTAGAAATAGGTTTTTTGCTTCGGCAATTTTGGTGATTTGAATTCATTTGTACTGATAAATTTGGCGTAGCGAAGCCATGCCGTCAGGCTTATCGCCAATCAAAAGTCATAAGTCATATCTAAGTTCAAAGTACCCATATCAATCGCCATAATTCTCCTTGACCACTACCAAAATCAATGCTTTTACCCCAGTTCCGTTTCGCATCAGTTCCGTTTCCCCTGCCCCTATAGAAGCGGAAAAAAAACTAATTTTTCAATTAATCAACGAAATATTACTGTTTTCAGATCTTGTTGCTGAAGCTTATAAAGGAAGTGAGTCTTTATCCAAAACTACAGCAATAAATGAATCAGAGAAATAACGAACCGAGTGAGCTTGAAATAAAATTAGCGAGTAATGCCATTGATGCAGTAATGGGATCGCTGAATTTAAGTCTATTGCCCCAGGAGTTACAAGAATTTAAGCAGCAAACTATCGCCAATGCTCAGGCAGTAACTAATGAGTGGGAAATTGAACAGTGCCAATTAAGAGACACAGAAGAAAGCTAGCTAACGGCGAAGAGAAGATTTATACCTATGTGGTGTCGAGTGATGGTTCGCGCCGACAATCTCTATCTGCTCATGAAAGTTCAGATTTCCTACAAATTTATCGAGGCTCTGAATTTCGTCGCATTGTGGCAGCACTTCAGGCAAACTCCAGTTTATTAGTTGTCGGCGAAGCAGGTTGTGGTAAAACCTTCTTGTCTCAGGCTATTACTGCCGAGTTAACCACAATGAATTTTCAGGTAGCAGTCACCAAACCAGGAACGGTCAAGCAAATCCTGAGTGAAATAGCAGCACAGTTAGGGGTGGATATGGAAAATCTCGATGGGAAGGCACTCTCCACAATGGGATTGATGAAAGAGATTGCTGATTGGCTACTCGTTAATACCGCTTTTCTCATCTGTGACAACGCCCATCGTTTTCCTGTTTCTTTGCGCTGTTGGTTAGACCAACTCCATACCCAAGGGCAACCAATCTTACTACTAGCTAACTATCCTCCTGCACGGGATATTTTCTTAAAGCTGCCCAGAATTGAACTAGAACCAATGAAAGATTCGGCGACTAGGGCAATCATGTTAGAAGCTGCTGCGGAATTAGACCTCGAACTTACTCCTGCTCAATTGTCTTCCCTACAACAAAGAGTAGGGGGCAATCCTATGTTAGCCAAACGGGTAGTTAGAGAAGAATATTTAGGATTAGATGGTCAGGCATTAGACCATACTCAATGGTTTGATATTACTCCCTATATCATTGCTGCTTTGATGTGCTTGGTACTGATTCGCTTTATCGGACTCGGATTTAACAATAAATCACTGTATCTATTGGGTGGCATCATTACCGTATCTGTAGCCGTAATTCGCCTCATTTTATATAGTTTGCCTCGCAGTAAGGGAAGACTGGGACAATGATGTCGCGGACTCACATAGTTCTGGCTGTAGCTGCTACTTCCTTGATTTTAGGTACGGCTGATCCAGTGGTGCTTAGTCTGGGGGCAGTTTGTTCTCAATTACCAGATGTTGACACGACTAAAAGTTATTCGGGAAGAATGTTATTTCCCCTCAGCAGCTATTTAGAAAAACGTTTTACCCATCGTTCCATTACCCATAGTTTTCTAGCACTGTCTATCTTTGCCGTCGTAATTTTCCCCGTAACTTTCTTTGGCTATCAATATTATCTGGGTATGGTTTCTGGTTACTTCTGGGGCTTTTTTGGCGATGTATTTACCAAGTCAGGCGTGGCACTGTTTTATCCTTCCAAAGTCAGAGCCATCTGTCCTGCCAATCCCAGACTGAGATTAGCCACTGGCAGCAGTGCGGAATGGTTTGTCCTGTTTATCCTAATTGTATTCGCCATTCTCAGCATTCAGATTAACTCAGCAGGAGGCATAGTTAGAAACTTTAACCAAGCACTAGGCTTACCGTCAGGAGCAATTGAAACCGTCAATCAAGACGCATCTCGTTATTTACTTACCGCACACATCAAAGGACGTAACGCCATCACTCAAGAACCGATTGAGAAAGCATACGAAATCATTCAACCTCTTAATCAGAATGATTTGCTGGTTAAAGATGAACTGGGAACTACTTATCGCGTGGGTAATTCTCAAGAGTGTCAGATTATTGCTAACCAGATGAAGATTGAACGGGTCGCAGCGATAACTACTACTGTTACTAATTTGTTCTTCGATGATGAGGAGTTATACGAAAAGATTGCAGCTTTGCCCCAGGAGCAAACTTATCTTAGTGGTACTCTAACTATTTTTGATACCGACGGTCTGATTATACCCAGTCATATTGACCGCTATGACACGATTACTTTGCAGCCAGGGAGCGATATTGCTTATGTGCGGTTGATTGCTAGCTCTCCGATAGAGGTGTTGAGGTTGTTGGGGGATTATTATGCAAGTGGGAATTTAGTAATTAGAAATGTGAAATTCAAGAGCCAAAAATAGAATAAACAAAACTAATAAAAGCCATAAGAATTAATTTGTTACATTTGTTAATAATTTGTTCTAAGATAATCACATACATACAAATACATATCAAACAAACGCAATCATAACGAACATGACAACTACACTACAACAAACCACAACCCAGAATAACTGGGAAAAGTTTTGTCAGTGGGTAACAAGCACTAACAACCGCATCTATGTCGGTTGGTTCGGAGTCTTGATGATCCCCACACTACTAGCAGCAACAACTTGTTTCTTAATCGCCTTCGTCGCAGCACCTCCAGTAGACATCGATGGTATTCGCGAGCCTGTAGCAGGTTCTTTACTCTACGGAAACAACATAATCTCTGGTGCAGTAGTACCCAGTTCCAACGCAATCGGTCTACACTTTTACCCCATCTGGGAAGCAGCTTCTTTAGATGAGTGGTTATACAACGGTGGCCCTTATCAGTTAATCATTTTTCACTTCTTGATCGGTGTATTTTCTTACCTCGGTCGTCAGTGGGAACTATCCTACCGCTTGGGAATGCGCCCCTGGATCTGTGTAGCATACTCAGCACCCGTATCCGCAGCCACAGCAGTATTCTTAATCTACCCTCTAGGACAAGGTTCTTTCTCTGATGGTATGCCTTTAGGAATCAGTGGAACATTCAACTTCATGTTGGTCTTCCAAGCAGAACATAACATTTTGATGCACCCCTTCCATATGCTAGGTGTAGCTGGTGTATTCGGTGGTTCTTTATTCTCCGCCATGCACGGTTCACTAGTAACTTCCTCACTTGTTCGTGAAACAACTGAAACTGAGTCACAGAACTACGGTTACAAATTCGGACAAGAAGAAGAGACTTACAACATCGTTGCAGCCCACGGCTACTTCGGTCGTCTAATCTTCCAATATGCATCTTTCAACAACTCTCGTTCCTTGCACTTCTTCTTAGGTGCATGGCCTGTAATCGGCATCTGGTTCACAGCAATGGGTATCTCCACAATGGCGTTCAACCTGAATGGATTTAACTTTAACCAGTCCGTAATGGATTCTCAAGGACACGTAGTCAACACTTGGGCAGACATCCTAAATCGTGCCAACCTTGGTTTTGAAGTAATGCACGAACGTAACGCTCATAACTTCCCTCTTGACCTTGCTAGTGGCGAACAAGCTCCTGTAGCTCTAACTGCACCTGCAATCAACGGTTAAAACTGAAGATTAGCTAACTAAACAATTAGCTAATAATTAAACGAACGCCCTCCTTAACTATAAGCGGGGCGTTTTTCGCTTCAAGATCGCCAATCTACTTTCAACTTCCATACGAATAAATGGTGTATCTCAACAGGATTTAAGCTCGACCCAGATTACGCTGCGCGTAGCCTTCGGATCACGGCAAAACCATAAACGATAACCGATAACTGGTATTAGAACCTCATAACTAGTACCAGCCGATGTTTGCCCGTAAAGAAAAACCCTTACCAGTAGCAGTCCTCAAACCCCTAGCCACCAACAACACCCAACAAATAGAAGATGAAGGTATTCATTTGGGAGAAGGCTATTACTGGAATCCTGAAACCTTACCCAACGGGCATATCGTAGCCATTGGTGCATCTGGTAGTGGTAAAACTCAAACCTTGAAAGCGATCGCTTTTTCCCTCCATCAGACCTACCCAGATATGCAGGTCATTCTGTTAGACTTTCACGGCGACCAAGAAATAATCGGCGAGACTTGCTATCCAATACACATGGCATCTCCTTACGGTATTAATCCTCTAGTAGTTAATCTTGACCCTGAAGGTGGAGGCTCTAATTTACAAGCAATTCAGATTGCAGGGATACTGAAAAAATCTCTGCGTCTCGGCCCCAATCAAGAAGGAATGCTAATTGAGATTATTAAAACCTGCTACCTCAAGCGCGGTATAGTTCAGGAAAAACAAGAGACTTGGAATTTAGAACCCCCTAACTTTGACGATCTTGAAGAAGAACTCAACCGTCGCGTTGCTACCGCCTTCCAAGATGAAGAGAAGAAGGAATTAGCCGAAAGTATTGACCTTAAGAATCTACCAATAGGGAAGCACAACACCAGTGGTATTTATTTCATTTTTCATCACGACAAACTGGTTTACATCGGTGCAGCTAGAGACATTCAAAAACGCATCGATGGACACCACCATATTCGTTACCTCCTCAAAGAACATTATCCAGGAGAAACTGTGGAAATCCGCTACTACGAACATCTTTCCGACTGGCAGGAACTAATCAAACTTGAAAACTACCTGATCCAAATCCACAAACCGCCCCTCAACCAAACCACCCTCAGAACCGAGTGCAAAGACAGCCAGAAACTCAAACTCAAGCTAGCTGCCACCTTTCAATACGGTGTATTCAGCCGTCCTCAACCAAAGCTAACCGAAAAACTAATCCGTATCGACTTATCCAAACTTCCACGTATTTCAAACCCTCAACACTGCCCCAGAAAACGCCACTTATAACCAACTCATCGAATACGTCAAAGAAACTACAGGAGTTGGCTGCTCTCGCAAACTCATTTCTAAATGGAAAAAACAAAATACAAGTCACGAGTTTCCCGATCAAAACTCAGAAGATTACCATCTGGAACAAAGTACAGAGAATGCGATCGCATTCTCTCCTACATCAACAATATCTAGTGTAAACAGCTTTCAATTCACTGAGACATTAAACAATTCCACTAACAACAACTCACTCTCTACTAAAAAACTGATAACTGTTAAAACTTGGTCATATCTGACAGCAGCAGGACTTATGGCTAGTTTAGTTGGCTGCGAAATCATACCTCTCAACAACAATCGACTAACTGAAAATGTTGCCTTTGCTTCTGTTACAACTCCTTTAGCTCCTCTCCCACTCACACCAGAAACCAGGAAGAATAGCCTCGAACCCAGCAGCATCAAAATCGAACTCACACTCTCCAATCCTCAAGACTTGAAGGTAAAACCAGGAGACAAAGTAAGTGCAGGACAAACCCTCTCAAATCGCGCCTCCGAACGTAACCACCTCCAGGCTAAAAAGAAACAGCTACAGCTATCAATTGAAAAACTCAATCTACCATTAACTCCAATTCCCCAACCAAGACCCATCCCCGAAATTAACTCGTTGCCCCCAGTCTCATACGCTGAAGAAGAAGCAGCCATCAAACTCAAACAGCAGAAATTAACCGAAGCCAATAGAGCGATTGCCCTCCAGCAGAAAAAGATCGACTCCCTCACCCAATTAGACTCAAGTTCTGAAGTTCCCCCCTTGATAAGGGGGGTTAGGGGGGATCAAAAACAAGGTTCTACATCAAACCTAAAACTCATCCTCGAACACGAACAAGCCAACCTAAAAAACCTAGAAACTGCCAAAACCGATGCCCAAATTCAGTTAGAAGTGCAAGAGAGTCAACTTATTACTGCTAAAGAAAACAGGGCATACATCGAATATCAGAGACAGCTAGAACAGACCCGACGGGCGATCGCCATCTCTCAACAACATCAAGCCATACAACAAACTGAGTCAGAACGCCAAGTACTACTAGCAGAAAAAGAATACAGCATCGCCCAAATCGAAACACAGATACAGGAAATCGACTATCAAATAGAACAACTTAGCACCGTTAAAGCACCCTATGAAGGCACAATCAAAAAAGTTAAATGGACTGGTCAATCTGACCATACTCTCACTGCCCTTATTACTTTGGCAGTCAATGACCATCGCGCAACCATCGCCAACGACAGAGCCATATCTACCACAACTACAGAAGCTAGAGAAACCAGAGAAGAAGACAAATGATTCACCAGAGTTACCCTGTTTAGATAGTAGTAGTAAGTGTATTGAACAGTTGACGGGTAAAGCGATCGCCAACTCCTCAGAACTAGTAACCCTAGACGAACAAATTGCCCTGATTGACAAGCGGTTAGTATTAGCAAATGAACGTATCGAACATACATCAAAGAAACGCTGGACTAATTATCTTTCTACAGATCCCCTCCGTATCGCAGCTAATGTTTTTGGTGGTGGAGATGTACAAAAGGATAATATCGCTATTGCCGATCTAGAAGTAAAAAGTGCAGAATTGGAGGCAGATCGAGCCAATCTGCACAGGCGACAGGCTGAAGTTAAATCGCAGTTGAAAGAGAATGTTTTGGGTTTGGTGTTGGAGTATGAAACAGCAGAAAGGGAATATGTTTTGGCACAATCCAAGCTAGCTACCTATAGTCAACAGCAACAACTTATTGAGATTGACTACCAGTTTGGCAGTGGTTCGACAACGCAAATGTTGAGTATGTGGCAGCAGGGAGAAGAATTGGAAGCGAACGTTATGGAAACTGAGAGCAAAAAAGTGGAAATAACTAGAAAACTCCAACAATTAACTGGTTTTACCCCGATAAACAATAACTAATAACTAATGACTAATGACTGATGACTGATGACTGTTCACTGATTTAATATTTCCACTGGTTCAGAGAAATAAACTGATTAGCCAAGGGGATCGAAGCTATTTCTAAATTAGAGATCGCTTTGACAAGATCATTGAAACTCATATTTTTGAAACGGTCGGCATGACGATAAACTGCCAAGATACCTGGATGGTTAGGGTTAATCTTATGTAAGTCTTCAAAATCATCGCAGTTATGAGTTAGAAGAATCAAATTTTTGGCTCTAGCATAGTCAAGAACAACATCATCTGATGAGCCAGCTATACCAATTTCATTAATGGTAAGTATTTTATGACCAGCTTTCTTCAAAACACTAATCAAACGTCTAGATTGGGAATCCTCATCAAGTAGTAATCTTAGGCTCAAGGCTAATTCCTGCTGCTTCTAAATGACGACGTTCCTCTTCTGCCTCTCGTTTCAGTAAGTCCTGATGCGTCTGGCAGTATTTTATGGCTTCTTCTACCGCAGCTAAGGGTAAATCCCAGTCTAAAGCCGTCTCTTCTGGTGACATCTCCTCAACCTGCATAGTCATCCAAACATCAAAAGCTTTCAGCCTTTTCCCTTTAAAGTAAAGCTGCTTGCGCCAGGATGAGGGACGCGGTTCTAAGTATTGCCATTGGGTTTTTGAGGTTGGTGTAGTCATACTTTCCATTCTACCATTCCCCTAACTTCCACCCGTTTAATCGTTCACTTATCTTTATTTTTGAGTGAAAATACGGTTTAAGAAATGGTTAAATCTCTTTTACGCTGGTAATAAGTCAGTTACCAACTGTTACCACTGTTAGCAAACAATAATGTTACCAACATAACTGACGACTGATAACTGAAACCGCACTGTAAGCATCATGAGCAAAGATAAGAGAGAGCAAATTTTCCAAGCCTGTCAAGAATTACTAGAAGAAGAAAAAAGCGTTACTGTCAGAGCAGTAATCGATCGCCTTGGAGGTTCTTCTCGCGATATTTCCCCCATAGTCAAAGAATTTAAGGAAAACCTGGAAGCAGAATGCTCTATTGCCGTCTCAGATAGCGTCCAAGTTGATACCAATTCTAATAATGGTCATGGTAATCAGATCAATACCAATCCCGTAGCAGCAAATTTAGAAAGAGTAGACAAAGAGGCTCAATTGATTGCTGCCAGAAAGGTTATCGCTACTGCTTACTACGAAAAAACGCAGCAGTTTAACTTGCCTGGGTTACAGGAGGAAGTAAATCAGGCATTATCAGAAGTTGATGCCTTAGTTAATTCCCAAGACGAGACATTATCCCCAAAAGGGATGTTGAACTGGCTCACGGGGAGGCAGAGGCAACCACAGTATTAAAAGAGCAACCTAAACCAGAAACAACTCCTTCAAACATCGCGTCCTCACCAGAACCACAAAAGCAGTCGGTATCGGATACATCCGATAAACCCAATAAACAACCAAACGGACATCTCACGGGGCGCTCTGCGCCTTCCACGTGTCCTCCAGATTCTCATCCCACCCCTAAACTTGCTTACTCCCAGATTGCGATCGCTGAGAGAAGATCGCTGCTTAAAACTTGGTTGGCTACAGTTATCGGTACGGCGATCGCCTTCGCTTTAGTGTCTGGTATCAAAGACATAAGAGCTTTGATAACAACATCTATGAGTGCTGGTAGCATTGCTTTCGTTGTTTCTGCACTCGCTAACAGCAGTGATAACAAATGATATTAAATCCAATTAATAAAAGATTAATCTATTGAAGTCCCCCAAAATTGGGGGAAACACGGGGGCTTGGTCAAATTTGCATGGATGCAATATTTGGTAATTACTCTTGAGTCAGAAAAGAAATATGAAGACGAGTGTTAGTAGCTTGGGCAATACGGTTCAAGGTTTTAATGGTGGTATTTTGTTCCCCAGCTTCGAGTCGAGCAATTAAAGATTGTTTAGTGGACATAAGCTCGGCTAAATCTTTTTGGGTTAAATTAGCAGCAGAGCGAGCAGCAATAATAGCCGAAGCAACTTCAAACTCAGGGCGTTGAGCTTCATAAGCAGCCTCATATTCAGGATCGTTTAACCATTGTTGATGAAGGTCAGAAATAAGCGTCATGATTGAATCTCCTTAGCTCTAGATAGAGCGAGTTTAATTTCCTTGCGAGGAGTTTTTTGCGTCTTTTTGATAAACACTCGGACAACAACTACACGCTTGGGTTTGACGGTGACGTATAAGGCACGAGAGATACCATCTCTACCCTTAAGTCGAATTTCCCACAAACCTTGCTCAAGGTATTTGACGTAAGGTTTACCAACTTTTTCTAAGCCATGTTCGGCGATTAAATTACGGCGCGTTTGGAGTAAGAATACTCTTACTCCAAAGCCGCCTTACTAATCCACACAAATTTGGCTTTCATGTCGTTGGGCAAAGCTGAGAGTTCAGCTTCAACAGTGTCGTTGAGAGTTTCAACAGTCCAGGTCATCTGACCAATATAACATATAAGTTATAGTTTAAAACTTAAGGCAATTTACTACTAACTAAAACTGACAACTGATGACTGTTTAATCAGTCAGTCCAGATAACATTTCCGACAATTCCACTTGATCTTTCGCCCGATTGTCATCATAAATCATCAAAGTATCTATCTGACGATGACGGGATAACTTCTGCACCTTCCGCACATTACCATCAGTAGCATCCAAAGCAGCCGTAATCGAACTATGCCTGACCCGATGAGGACTCATCCGTTTAGTTATTCCCGCCTGTTTACAATAGCGACGTACCAGCTTATAAATTCCATCCCCAGTTATCCGATGTCCCTTATGCTGAAAATCCAGTGCCACAAACAACGGTGCTTTCTGCTTCTTGTGTTTGTATGCTTTACACCAGTCCAGCAGTGCTAAGGTCGTAGAAGTACTCAAGCCGATAATCTCAGTCTGCGTCCCCTTTCCCTTACCCAGTATGATTAATTCCCTAGCCAGTGGTTCAAAATCCCCGTAGTTTAATAAACTCACCTCATTCCGTCGCAGGGCATTGTCCCATAGCAGCTTCAACAGGGCATAGTCCCGAATGCCATAAATCTTGGAGCGATCGCAAAGCTCTAGAACAGAACGATATTCCTCTGGAGTAATTCCGCTAGTATCCC
>JAESGX010000640.1_pt1 | contig 11082 bp, 11 predicted proteins | sample 9269801 | NCBI WGS metagenome assembly JAESGX01 (sample SAMN16773122, study PRJNA677054) | algae metagenome | isolation source: Pleurocapsa minor GSE-CHR-MK-17-07R and co-occurring heterotrophs from wet... | place: USA: Lower Calf Creek Falls, Grand Staircase Escalante National Monument, UT ... | reverse complement strand
TCGCCGTAGATCTTGATCTCGCGCGGGCCCGCGGCGCTCACGCGGCCGCGGTTCATGCCGGCGGTGTTCAGCGCGAACAGGCCGTCGCCCTGAGGCCCCAGCACGATCAGGCCGCCGCTTCCGCCCAGCGCCTTCACCTCGGCGAGCATGGCGTCTGCCGCCGTCTGCAGCGACTGACCGCCGAACCGCGCCCGGTCGCAGATCTGGGAGGCGACCCGGGCCCGGATGAAGATCTCGCCCGTGCCCGTTGTAGAAACCGCGCCGCACTTGTTGTCCGCCAGCGTTCCCGAACCGATCAGCGGTGCATCGCCGATCCGGCCGGGCGCCTTCCCGGTCAGCCCGCCCGTGGAGGTGCCGGCGGCCAGCTTGCCCGCACGGTCCCGCGCGACGGCGCCGACGGTCCCCATGCGCTGCGAGAGCGGCACGTCGGCAGATGCGGTCTTGCGCCAGAGCTCCAGCTGGCGGTAGCGCCGGTCGGTGAAGAAATGGCTGTTCGGCACTTGCGTGAGCGAATTTGCCCGGGCGTAGCTATCCGCCGCGGGCCCCGCCAGGAACAGGTGCGGCCCCTTGTCCATCAGCGTGCGGGCAAGGGTGATCGGGCTCAGTGTGGTGCTGACACCGGCGACGGCGCCGGCACGGAGCGTCGTGCCGTCCATGACGGCGGCATCCAGTTCAACGGTGCCGGCAGAGGTAAAGGTCGCGCCGACGGCGGCATTGAACCAGGGCGATGTCTCCAGCACGGTGACGGCGGCGATGACTGCATCCGTCGCGGAGCCGCCGGCCTTCAGGATGCCGGCCCCGGCATCGAGCGCCTTGCCGAGGTCCGCCCGGATGGCGGCATCGTCTGCCGGGGAGATATCCTTGCGTTCAATGACGCCGGCGCCGCCATGGATGGCGAGAGCCCAGTCCGACGCGGTGGCGGGGGTGGCGGTGGACAGGAGGATGGCGGGGAGGAGGATGCGCATTTGGGTGCCATAGCGCGGGGGCCGGCCGCGGGCAAAGCCCCCCGCGCCAAACGAGTCCCTCGGCTGCCCTAGGCAGCCGCAAGCGCGACCGCGCGCCCGGACTTGATCCGGGGGGAGGCAGCAAGCCGGCGGATGCCGGCGCCCGCAGGGACAAAAGATAAACCACCAGATCTGCCTCCGGCAAATCTGGTGGCGGGGGCGGGACTTGAACCCGCGGCCTCAGGGTTATGAATCCTGTGCTCTAACCAGCTGAGCTACCCCGCCAGCCTCGAAGAGCGGCGCGGATAGCCCCTTGCCCCAAATGGGTCAACCCGCGCGCGGCGGGGCGCGGGTCAGCCGGAATTGCGGACCCAGAGCGCGACGTCGGCGGCCACTGCATTGGCAGCGCCGTTCAGTGCGGCTGCAACTTCCGCGCCGTCGACTGCGGCCACAGCTGCCTCGCGCTCGAAGCGGCGCTGGCGCACGCCGCCGGGGCCGGCGAGTGTCGCGTCGTAGCGCACCTTCACCATCGGGCTGCCGCGCACATCCACCCCGAACGCCAGCAGCTGCCCGGTCAGCCGGCGGCCGCCCATGGTGCCGCTGCTGCGCTGGTCGATCACCGCGATGCCGCCGTGCGTCAGCGTGTCGGCCAGCAGGCGCTGGAACAGCCGGTTGGGCTGTTCCAGCCATTGCGCCGTCTTCACATATTGCATCGACGTGTCCGAGACCGTCACCGGGATGCGCAGCGTCTGCAGGGCGCCGGGAACGGCCGGGATGTCGACACTGACCGCGGTTGCCAGCGCCACCGGCGCCTGCCCGGCGGGGACCGCGGCCGCTGCCGTCGCCGTCAGCGTGTAGAGGGCGTCCGGCGTGGGGGCGTTGCCGCCGATCTGCACGAGCGGGCCGCACCCGGCCAGCAGCAGCAGGGCGATCAGGCTCGGCTTCAAGCGTCTCATTGCGTTGTCTCCGGCTCATAGTCGGGCAGCGTCCGGCCGCCGGTCACGGCGCCGAGCGGGTCTTCGTCGAGCTTGGCGGCAAAGGCACCCAGCTGCTGCGAGATATCGCGCAGGTCGGCCACCAGCCGGTTCACCTCGGGCACCGTCTGGGTGGAGAGCGTCTGCACGCCCGGCTCCGCGCTCATTGCAAGCGCATCGATGCGCTTCAGTGTCGCCTCCGCTGCCACCACAGATCGCTTCAGCTCCGCCACCAGAGGTTTCCCGTCTTCGGTGAGCAGCTGGTCTGCGGTCGCCCCGGCCTTCGCCAGGCTGTCGGCGGCCCGCGCGGCTGCCTGCAGCGTCGCCTCGGTTTCCCGCAGGGCCGCACGGATCGCCGGGCCTTCCTGGGCAATTGCGGCCGTCGTCTTGTCGAGATTGCCGAGGATGCCTGCCAGCGACTTCCGGTTGTCGTCGTCGAAAACCTCGTTCAGCCTTGCCGTCAGTGTGGAGACACGTTCCAGAACTTCGGGTGCGGATTCCAGCAGCGCCCCGAACCCGGACGCCGCCGCAGGGATTACCGGCACGCCATAGGGTCCGGGCGTGGTGATCGGCGCCTGCCCGCGCATGCTCCCGGTCAACTGGATTTCCGTCACACCGGTGAAGCCGATGCCCTGCAGGGTCGCCGTCGTCCCCTCCAGCACCGGGACCTCGGGCTCAACCTCGATCCGCACCCGGATGAACTCCGGGCTCTCGGGCATCAGCGCGATGCGCCGCACCTGCCCCACGGGCACGCCCGAAAAGCTGACCGCCGAGCCGACGGCGAGGCCGCTCACCGACTGCTTGAAGAAGATGTCGTACTCGGCGTTGGTGTCGCCCGAATAGCGCGACAGCCAGAGCACGAAGCCGAACAACAGCAGCACCAGTGCGAAGGTGACCGCGCCCACAAGCACATGCGACTGGCGATTTTCCATCAGGCCTCCTCGAGCGTGTGCCCGCGCGCACCCTGCGGGGTTGCGGCGGCGCGGCCGTCTTTTTGTGCGGATGCTGCCGCACGGCCACCTTTTTGCGCAGACGCGGCCGCACGGCCGCGGGGGCCGGAAAAATATTCCCGCACCCACGGATGGTCGAGCTGCACCAGCGCCTCGATCCGGTCCACGGCGATGATCCGGCGGTCGGCTATCACTGCCACCCGGTCGCAGATGGCGTGCAGCGTGTCGAGGTCGTGCGTGATCAGGAACACGGTCAACTGCATGGTCTGGGCCAGCGTGCCGATCAGCGTGTCGAAGCCGTCGGCCGCGATCGGGTCGAGGCCGGCGGTCGGCTCGTCGAGGAACAGCAGCTGCGGGTCCAGCGCCAGCGCGCGTGCCAGCGCCGCCCGCTTGCGCATCCCGCCCGACAGTTCGGAGGGGTATTTGGGCGCGGCTTCCGGGGGAAGCCCCACCATCGCCACCTTGTAGGCGGCGATTTCCGCCATCAGCGGCTCGGACAGCCGGAAATATTCGCGCAGCGGCACCTGGCAGTTCTCGGCAACGGTCATGCCCGAAAACAGGGCGCCGCCCTGGAACAGCACGCCCCACCGGCGGGTCAGCTCCGGGTCTTCGGTGGCGTCGGTGCCCGTCACCTGCCGGCCGAACACCTCGATGCTGCCCTCGTTGGGCTGCTGCAGCCCGATGATGGAGCGCATCAGCACCGATTTCCCCGACCCCGAGCCCCCGACGACGCCCAGGATCTCGCCGGGACGCACATCGAGGTCGAGCCCCTCGTGGACGGTCTGCGCGCCGAAGCGGTTCACGAGGCCGCGCACGCGGATCACCGCGTCGTCGGCTGCGCCCACCGTCTCACCAGCCACCTCGCCGGCCTTCTCACCGGCCATCAGACGAACCCGATGAGCGAGTAGAATACGGCGAAGAACGCATCCAGCACGATCACGATGAAGATCGCCTGCACCACCGCAAGCGTGGTGCGCTGCCCCACGGATTCCGCATTGCCGGCCACCTGGAAGCCCTGGAAGCAGCCGATGATGGCAATGATCCCGCCGAACACCGGCGCCTTCGACATGCCGATCCAGAAGTCCGACATCGGCACCACCTCGCGCAGCCGCTGCACGAAGGTGGCGGGCGGAATGTCGAGCGCGACCCACACGAAGAGCCCGCCGCCGATGATCGACAGGATGGACGCATAGAAGGCAAGCAGCGGCATCATCAGCACCAGCCCGATCACGCGTGGCAGCACCAGCACCTCCACCGGGTCGAGCCCGATGGTGCGCATCGCGTCCACTTCCTCGGCAAGCTTCATCGCCCCGATCTGCGCCGCAAAGGCCGAGGCCGAGCGCCCGGCGACCATGATCGCGGTGAGCAGGATGCCGAGCTCGCGGAAGGTGGCGCGGCCGACGAGGTTGATGACGAAGATCTCCGCCCCGAACTGCTGCAGCTGCACCGCCCCCTGCTGTGCCAGCACGATGCCGATGAGGAAGCTCATCAGCCCGATGATCCCGAGCGCGTTGACGCCGGTCTGCTCCATCTGCACTGTCACCGAATTCCAGCGCACGCCGCGCCGGCTGCGCATTGCCCGCCAGCCGGCCAGAAGCGTGACGCCGACGAAGGCAAGGCCCATGCTGAGCGCGTGGAAGAAGTTCAGGATATAGGCGCCGAGCTTGGCAAGTTCGCGTTCCACGAATGGCACATGCTCTGGCCTGAGCTTGATCGGGTGGTCTGCTGCGGCCACCTCCGCGATCAGCCGCGCGGCATCGTCGCTTGCGCCCACGAGGCTGCTACCGGGCCGGTCGCGCAGCAGGCGGTGGATGAACCACGCGCCCACGGTGTCCATGCCCTCGATTGCTGAGAGGTCGATTGCGAGCGGCCCCTCGGAACCCGCCAGAACCACCGGCAGGTCCTGCTCCAGCGCGGCTGCGCGGCAGATGGTGAGCCGCCCCGCCATGCGCAGCCGCTCGCCGTCCAGGGTCAGCTTCACGGCTTCGGCGGATTGCGCGACGGGCATTTGAGACGGCGGCTCCCCGGGAACGTGACGGCGACGATCGTTGCGACTGCGCCCCCGCCCGCATCCCGCTTTGCATATCGCGCCGCAGCGTTGCAAGGGAACCCCTTATGTTGCGATATTGTCTTGTTGCCCTTGCAATGATCCTGTCGGCGTGCGGCGCGGTGCACGCCGGCACCCGGTTCGACGGCGAGGTCGTGCGCGTGAAGGACGGGGATTCGCTGATGGTGCGCCGCTTCGACGTGAAGCGCACCAGCGAAGTGCGCCTCGCCGGCATCGATGCGCCCGAGTTCGCCCAGCCCTGGGGCATCCAGTCCCGCAGCGCGCTGCGGCGGATGGTGCAGGGCGAGACCGTCAGCGTCGATGTGACGGACCGCGACCGCTACGGGCGGCTGGTCGCGCGCGTCTATCGGGGCCGCACCTATGTGAACGCCGCGATGACGCACGGGGGCCATGCCTGGGCGTTCGGCCGCTACCTGCCCGACCGGCAGATCCGCGCCGGGCAGGACAGTGCGCGCGCTGCGCGGCGCGGGCTCTGGAGCCTTGCCGAGCGCGACCGGCTGCCGCCGGCCACCTGGCGCGACCGCAACCCCCGTGATGACTGAAGCGTCGAGGCCGATGCAGCTTGCGATCTACGACATGGACAAGACGATCACGCGGCGCGCGAGCTGGATGGCGTGGCTGTTCTTCTTTGCCCGCACCGAGGCGCCGCTGCGGCTGCTGCTGGCGCCCCTGATGGCGCTGCCCGCGCTGGGCTATGCGCTGGGCGCGCTGGACCGGGGCGGGCTGAAACAGGCGACGCAGCGCATCCTGATGGGCAGCCGCGTTCCGCGGGCGACGGTGGTGCGGGCGGCCGACGCTTTTGCCGCGGGCTTCGGCACGGCGAACGAACTGCCCGGTGCGCTGGCTGCCATTGCCGCGGACCGCGCTGCCGGGCGCGAGGTGATGCTGGCGAGCGCCAGCTGCCGCTATTTCGTGGACGCGCTTGCCCGGCGCTGGGGCATCGCGCATGTCGTTGCGACCGAAAACATCTGGGAGGGCGACCGGCTCACCCCCGCGATCGCGGGCGAGAACTGCTATGAAATGGGCAAGCTCCGGATGATCCTCGCAGCGCTCCCGGAACGGCCAGCGCGTGTGAAATTCGTCTCGGATCACCCGAGCGACCTGCCGGTCCTGTACTGGGCCGACGAGCCCGTTGCTGCCAACCCGCCGCCGACCCTCAGGCAGGCTGCGCTGTCGCGCGGCTGGCCCGTTTTCGACTGGGCATGAAGCGAACCGCATAGAGTGCGACCAGCAGCGCCAGATAAAGCCAGGGCTCGATCTGGAAGCCCTTCACCCTGAGCAGGAAATGCACGGCTGCCGCGATGCCGGCCAGGAACACGAGCTTGTGCAGCCGCTGCCAGCGCTTGCCCCCGAGCCGCTTGATGGCCCCGCGCGTGCTGGTGGCGGCCAGCGGCAGCAGGCACAGGAACGCCAGCAGCCCGGCGAAGATGAAGGGCTTCTTCACAGCCTCCTTCCAGAGCAGCGCCAGGCTGAGATCGAGCTCCATCACCATGTAGAAGCCGAGGTGGACGGCGGCATAGGCAAAGGCCCAGAGCCCCAGCATCCGCCGCAGCGACATGACAGGGGTCCAGCCCGTCAGCCGATGGATCGGGGTGACGGCAAGGGCCGCCACCAGCGTGCGAAGCGCCATCAGGCCGAGTGCATTGTGGGTGTAGGCAACCGGCTCGGCCGTCAGCCGCAGCGACATGGCATCCTGCCACAGTAGCTCGGCCCAGCCGAGCGCGAGAAACAGCATCGGCGAGGCGGCCAGCAGATGCACGGCCGGCTTCAACCAGACGGGCGGTCCGTTCAGGCGCTTTGCAACCATTAGAAGAACTTCTTGAGATCCATGCCCTTGTACAGCCCGGCGACTTCGGCGCCGTAGCCGTTGAAGGGCAGCGTCTCGCGCTTCCGGAACTCGCCGATGCGCCGCTCGGTCGCCTGGGTCCAGCGCGGGTGGTCCACGGCCGGGTTCACATTGGAGTAGAAGCCATATTCGCTGGGCTGGGACTGGTTCCACGAGGTCAGCGGCTGGCGCTCGACGAAATCGACCGCGACGATGGATTTGATCGACTTGAAGCCATATTTCCAGGGCACGACCAGGCGCAGCGGGGCGCCGTTCTGGTTCGGCAGCCGCCGTCCGTAGAGCCCGACCGCAAGCAGGCTGAGCGGGTTCATCGCCTCGTCGATGCGAAGCCCCTCGCGGTAGGGCCAGTCGAGCGCGGGGAAGCGCACGCCCGGCATCTGCGCCGGGTCCGCGAGCGTCGTGAAGCGCACATATTTCGCGCTTCCCAACGGCTCCGCTGCCTTCACCAGCCCCGCCAGCGGAAAGCCGACCCAGGGGATCACCATCAACCAGCCTTCGACACAGCGCAGGCGGTAGATGCGCTCCTCCAGCGCCGATTTTGCAATCCAGGTGTCGACATCGAGGGTGAGCGGTTTTTTCACCAGCCCGCCCACCTTCAGCGTCCAGGGGGCGGGTTTCAGGGTGCCGGCGTTTTCGGCCGGGTCGCCCTTGTCCAGCCCGAACTCGTAGAAATTATTGTAGCTGGCCACGGCCTCCAGCGGCGTGGGGGTCTCGCGCGTGGCGATGGTGCGTCGGCTTTTCAGCGCCGCCAGCTTCCCCACATCGGTCGAGGCGAGCGCCGCGCCGGGCAACAGCCCGGCTGCCGCCATGCCGGCCAGCACGGCACGGCGATCCGTGTAGAGCCCTTCGGGCGTCGCGGCACTTGCGGGCAGGGCCCAGTCGGGGCGGGAGTGAATGTGCATCGCGGCTTCCTATACGTCTCGGCTGAACCCGAGGTTACAGGCAAGCCGCCCTGCCCGCCACATGCCCCGCGGCGGTCGCTTCGGCGCAAGATCGGGCGAACCGGCGTTGTTGCAGTTTTGCAACGCCATGGAACTGGATCGATCCTGCAAGCCTCTTCACCGGAACTAATCCGGCCTGCCCCGCTTATCGAAGGCGTTGCCGATCCGTCGGCGCAACCAAAAAAGGAAAATCATGATACGTATTCTTGTCGCCGCCCTGTCGTTTGCTGCTGCCGCCCCCGCGCTGGCGCAGGATGTTTCTGCCGGCGAACCCGCAGCCCCCGATGGCACCGAGGCGTTCGGCTTCGAGCCCTATGTCGGTATCCTGGGCGGCGTCCACGCATTCGAGAACAACGCCGAGATCGTCCGCGCCCCCGGCACCGGCCGCATGCAGAGCCCGCTGATCGCAGGCATCGCCGGCGTCAATATCCCGCTGGGTCCGCTGTTCGCCGGCGTCGAAGGCAATGTCGCCAAGGGCACGGCCGACATCAACTGGGAATATGGCGTGAAGGGCCGGCTCGGCCTGCGCGCCGGCGAAAGCGGCCTGCTGTTCGTTTCGGCCGGCTACCAGTGGGTGAACGGGCGCACCAGCCGCGGCTACGGCGACAACAAGGACTGGATCTACGGCCTTGGCGCCGAAATCGGCCCCAAGACGCTGGGCCTGGGCGGCATCACCGGCGAGACCGGCGTCCGGCTCCGGCTGGAAGTGCAGAGCTATGATTTCGACAGCATCCGGCCGATGGCAGGACTGGTGTTTCACTTTTAGGCCATAGGCGGCCGCGGTTAGTGCGCAGCGCTAACCGCGGACTCGCCGCAGGCCCGGCCGGCACGAAAAAGGGCGGGAACACCCGCCCTTTTTACGTGTCCGACGACGCGGCTTGGCCGCGTTCTTCCTTCCTGCTCTTCTGAAACCAGCCGGACTCGGCGGCTTCGCCGCCGGCCGGCCCCACCGCAAAACCCTACCCCAAAACCCCGCAAGCCCGCTGGATGCGCCGGCACGCCTCCTCCAGCACCTGATCGGACGTCGCGTAGGAAATCCGGAACGCCGGCGACAAGCCGAATGCCGCGCCGTGCACCACCGCCACACCCTCGGTATCCAGCAGATATGCCGCCACATCTTCATCGCTCGACAGCAGCAGCCCCGCCGGTGTCGTCTTCCCGATCAGCCCGGAACAATCCGGATAGACGTAGAACGCCCCCTCGGGTCGCGGGCACGACAGCCCTGCCGCCTGGTTCAGCATCGACACCACGAGGTCGCGTCGCGACTGGAACGCGGCGTTGCGCTCGGCCAGGAAATCCTGCGGACCGTTCAAGGCCGCGACCACTGCCGCCTGCGCGATCGAGCAGGGATTGGAGGTGCTCTGCGACTGGATCTTGGCCATTGCCTTGATGATGGGCCTGGGCCCGCCCGCAAAGCCGATCCGCCAGCCCGTCATCGCATAGGCCTTGGAGGCGCCGTTGACCGTCAGCGTGCGGTCGAACAGGCGCGGTTCCACCTGCGCGATGGTTGCGAATTCGAAGTCGTCGTAGACGATATGCTCGTACATGTCGTCGGTCAGCACATAGACCTGCGGGTGGCCCAGCAGGACGTCGGCCAGCGCCTTCAGTTCGGCTGCGCTGTAGGCGGCGCCCGTGGGGTTCGACGGCGAATTCAGGATCACCCATTTGGTGGCGGGCGTGATGGCGGCATCCAGCTGGTCGGGCAGCAGCTTGAACCCGGCCTCGAGCGGGCAGGGCAGGATCACCGGGGTGGCGCCGCAGAACTGCACGATGTCGGGGTAGCTCACCCAATAGGGCGCCGGGATCACCACTTCGTCGCCCGGGTCCAGCGTTGCCACCATGGCGTTGAAGATGGTCTGCTTGCCGCCGACATTGACGCTGATCTGGTCCAGCCCATAATCCAGCGCGTTGTCGCGCCGGAACTTGGCCTGCACCGCGGCCTTCAAGGCCGGCGTGCCATCGACGGCGGTGTATTTGGTCTGCCCGTTGCGGATCGCCTCGATCGCGGCCTCCTTCACGAAGTCCGGCGTGTCGAAATCGGGCTCGCCCGCGCCCAGCCCGATGATGTCGCGCCCCTGCGCCTTCAGTTCGGCGGCCTTCACCGTGACGGCAATCGTGGGAGAGGGCTGGATTCGGCCGATCGCGGCGGATAAAAGGCTCATGTGGTGCGGGTCCTCTCGGAAATGCCCGGGCGGCATAGAAGCGGCGGGCGGAGACGGCAAGCGTCCGGGCATGGTGCCCGGACCGGCAGGGGGATTTGGGCAGATGCGACAGGTGCATGGCTATGGTGCGGCGCTTGCAGGCGCGGCGATGCTGATCGGCCAGCCAGTGCTGGCGGTCGATCTCGTGACCAATGGCGGGTTCGAAACCGGGACGCTTGCAGGCTGGTCCAACGCCTTCGACAATTTCTTCGTAGACTTCGCCGACAATTCGGCCGTCTACGGCTTCTACAGCGCCCGCGCCCGGGTCGCTGTCACCGGCACAAGCATTCCGATCGCCAGCCTCAGGCAGTCGCTGACCCCGCTCGACGGCCAGGCCTATCTGGTCGACTTCGACTGGTTCATCACCAGCGGGCGCCTGCTCGTCACGCTGGACAACCGCACCCTGTTCGACATCGACAGCTTCGACCGCCCCCGCGCCGGTCGCGAGATGATCGAGGTGCGTGGCTCCGGCGTGCCCGAAATCCTCGATTTCGCCTACAGCAGTCGGTTCGGGTCGATCACGCTGGACAATATCCGGGTGACGCCGATCGAAAGCCCCGGGATCCCGGAACCCGCCACCTGGGCGATGCTGATCATGGGCTTCGGCCTCGTCGGCGGGGCGCTCAGGCGCCGGCGATCCGGGCCCGCATCAGCCCCCTGAGGCTGTTGCCGATCAGGAAGCCGCCCGCCAGGTCCTCGGCGCGAAGCTCGACCTCCTCGGCGATCCCGCGCGCCAGCAGGTCGGCCCGAAGCACCCCGGGGAGCAGCCCCAGCCCGGCCGGCGGAGTCAGCAGGCGGCCGCTGCGCTCCCCCCGGGCTTCGACGAAGAGGCTGGTGAAGCTTCCCTCGGTGAGGAGGCCGTCCGTGCGTACGAACAGCACTTCGAAGGCGCCGGACGCGGCCCTTGCCGAGTCGTAGAAGCCCCGGTCGCCGGTCTTGTGGTGCAGCCGCCAGTCATGCGGCGGCACGGGGAGCGCTGCGATCGCGACCGGCACCTCGCCCGCTACCGCCGGCGGCAGGCCCGACAACTGCAGAGCCACCGCACCGTCGGCTGCCAGCAGGAGCCGCAGCCGCCGTGGCGCATCCCCCCGCAGGGCTGCCAGCCGTACCTCTAGTGCCGGCCGGTCGAACGCGAAGCCGAAGCGTGCTGCCGATGCC
>JAESGX010000639.1_pt1 | contig 11085 bp, 10 predicted proteins | sample 9269801 | NCBI WGS metagenome assembly JAESGX01 (sample SAMN16773122, study PRJNA677054) | algae metagenome | isolation source: Pleurocapsa minor GSE-CHR-MK-17-07R and co-occurring heterotrophs from wet... | place: USA: Lower Calf Creek Falls, Grand Staircase Escalante National Monument, UT ... | reverse complement strand
GCGGGCTGGGGCGCAGGAAGCGCGACTTGTGCACTTTCTTGATGAAGTGCTTGAGCATGGCCTCGGTGTAGGTGAAATCGGCGATCACGCCATCCTTCATCGGGCGGATGGTGGTGATGTTGCCGGGGGTGCGGCCCAGCATCTGCTTGGCCTCCATGCCCACTGCCGCCACGGTGCGGTGCCCGCCGAACGCGCGGTCCTGGCGCACCGCGACCACCGAGGGTTCGTTCAGCACTATGCCCTGCCCGCGCACGTAGATCAGGGTGTTGGCCGTGCCCAGGTCGATGGACAGGTCATTGGAGAACATGCCGCGGAGCTTTTTGAACATCGGGGGAAGAATCCTAGCTGTGCCGGTGCGGCGGAGTGGCCGCACGGTGGGGAAAAACGGAGTCCGCTAGACTAACAACCGCCCTTGGGTGCAGCAAGGGAGAATGCGCGGAAAACGCGGGGGTAAACGGGAATCTCGCGGGTTTGGCGCTGATTGCGGGAAAGTCGCCACTTTGCCGCGGTCACCGTAGCCGCTAACCTAGCGCATTGCGGCAACGGGCCGCCTCCCGTGAGCGCTTCGATGTCCGCACTGATCTGTGGTTCCCTCGCCTACGACACCATCATGGTGTTCCCGGACCAGTTCAAGAACCACATCCTGCCGGACAAGGTGCACATCCTGAACGTGTCGTTCCTGGTGCCGCGCATGCGCCGCGAGTTCGGCGGCTGCGCCGGCAACATCGCCTACAACCTCAAATTGCTGGGCGGCGATCCGATTCCCATGGCCACCGTGGGTCAGGATTTCGGCCCGTACCGCGAGTGGTTCGTGGAGCAGGGCATCCGCCTGGAGCAGGTCAAGGTGATCGACGAGCTATTCACCCCGCAGGCCTTCATCACCACCGACCTGGACAATAACCAGATCACCGCCTTCCACCCCGGCGCGATGATGCGCAGCTACGAAAACCATGTGCGCGACGTGAAAGGCGTGAGCTTCGGCATCGTCAGCCCCGACGGCCGCGACGGCATGCTGCAAAACGCCACCGAGTTCGCCGAAGCCGGCATCCCTTTCATCTTCGATCCCGGCCAGGCCATGCCGCTGTTCAACGGCCAGGAGCTGCGCCACTTCATCGAACAGGCCGATTACGTCACCGTCAACGACTACGAATCCAACCTGCTGCAGGAGCGCACCGGCTGGAGCGAGAACGAGATCATGCAGCGGGTCAAGGCCTACATCACCACCCGCGGCCCACACGGTTCGCAGATCCACACGCCGGAAAAAACCTACGACATCCCGCCCGCGCACGAACGCCGCGTCACCGATCCCACAGGCTGCGGCGACGCCTTCCGCGCCGGCCTGATCTTCGGCATCGAGAAAGGCTGCGACTGGCTGACCATCGGCCGCATGGGCAACCTGATGGGCGCGCTGAAAGTCGAACACCCCGGCACCCAGAACCAGCGCTTCAACTACGACGAGTTCAACGAACAGTTCAAGCAGCAGTTTGGGTATTCGCTTTAGGTCTTGATTTCCTTCTCCCTCCGGGAGAAGGAAATGCCGCAACGCGTAGGGCGGGTCTTGACCCGCCGTCCGGACCATCGCGATATTCCAGATGGCGGGTCAAGACCCGCCCTACCCCGGCCTTCGCTTGACGCACCCGCTACTCCAGGCAGACCATCGGTCTCCAACCGGAGACTCACATGCACGCACGCCACGCCGTACTCGCCGTCGCAAGCTCGCTCCTGTTCCTGCTGACCGCCCTGCCCGCGCACGCCGACCAGAAGATCAAGACCAAGTCGAACATCAAGAACGACCGCGTCGCCAGCACGTGCGGCGAAGGTTGCAACGAGGCCGGCCATGCGTGGGCGATGCAGAACAAGATTGCCAATGAAAACGACTGCGCTTCGAGTTCTACTTCTTTCACCGAAGGCTGCAAGGTTTATTTGCAGGAGCAACGACTCGCTAAATCGCTTAGCAACTAGTTAGATGCCAATGGAAAGATTTCGGCAACCCGTTCTGACAAACCCAAACCGCAAGTGACGTAGCCCGGGTGGAGCGTAGCGATACCCGGGGCTCTTCGCGAAATCAAGCAAAAGCCCCGGGTATCGCTACGCTCCACCCAGGCTACACATCAATCCCACCCCGGCATCTGCGCTCCCTCCAACCCACCCGTCTCGAACGCCGCCGTGCGCGTGCCGCCGGCTTTCACCGGGAATTCGATCGAGACCGTCTTGGTCTTGCGCAGTAATTTCCACAGCGCATTGTCGTCGGTGATGAACATGGCGATGGCCTCGTCGGTGTCCGGGCGCCAGGCGTCCATCGTCTTGGGCGCGGCGCCGTCGGCGATCACCTTCACCTTGCAGCCGCCGGCGCAGCGGAAATCGCTGGCCTGCAGCACCAGGTAGGCGCTGCGTTTCCATTTGGGGTGATCGCGGAACACCAGCTGCACCGGTTTGGCGCCGCTGCCGTCCACGTCCACGGGTTCCTTGCTGTAGATCATGGCCGAACGCTGAATACCGCCGTCGGCGTCGACCTGCGCGTAGTTCCACAGCGCCTGCATGCGGCGCTCTTCGCGCGCGGCTTCGCCTTTGGCTTTCACTTCCTCGTAGCCGGATTTGATCCGGGCCGCGGTTGGCGTGTTCGGGTATTGCGACAGCAGCGCGCCGCCGTGCACGCGCGCCAGATCCCAGTTGTTGGCGGCGACGGCGGCATCGTATTCCTTGGCCAGGGCGGTGGCCGCCTGCTCCTGCGCGGCCGCCTGCGCCGCGGCGGCGGCGCGCGCTTCGGCTTCGCGATCGCCGCAGCCGCTCAACGCCAGTACGCCGGCCAGCAGGAAAATCTTCGTCTTCATCGCGCTTCTCCGGTTTCGATCAGGGTTTCCAACGCCGCCGCCACGTCATCGGGTTTCTCGACGATGGACATGTGGCCGCAGTCTTCGAGCAGCACCTGGCGCGCCTGCGGCATTTTTGCGCCGTAGAGCGCCATGGCGCTGGAATCTATCACCGCGTCCTGCCGGCACCACAGCAGCAGCGCGGGCTGGCGGATGCGCGCCGCGGCGTCGCCCGGCAGGAAGCGCTCTCCGCTGCGGCCGATCTTGTCCAGCACACGCTGCTCGAAGGGCGCCTGCCGCATGCGCCAAGCGATCAGCTGGCGCGAGGCCGGCCAGGGGATATAGGGCTTGGTGCTGTCGTCATGGAACACGGTGTCGATGTAGCGCTTCAGCGAGGCGTCGTCGTATACCGAAAACGGATTCCGCCCGGCCAGCACTTCGGTGCCGAAGCGGTTGTCCTTGAAACGCACGCCGGCCGCATCGAACAAACCCACGCGCGCCACCTGCCGCGGATACTCGGCCGCGGTCAGCGCGGCGATACCGCCGCCCATCGAATGGCCGAGCAGCACGACTTCGCCGCCGGCACCATGCCCGATGCGGTCGATAAACGCCGCCACGCGCGCGCTCTGCGCCACGAAGCCGTAGTCGGCGTTGTCGATGCGTTCGCTGGCGCCCCAGCCCGGCAAATCCGGAATCACCAGGCGATAGCGGCCGCGCAGTTTTGCCGCCAGCGGGTACCAGTTTTCCTTGCTGCCGGTGAAGCCGTGCAGCATCACCAGCGTCGGCGCTTTCGGATCGTCCGCTGCGCGCACCGCGTACACCCAGCGATGTCCGGCCACATCCGTCTGGCGCAGCGACAGGCCCGCGACCCAGCGCTGACGCGCGAATTCGGCGTGCACCAGCGCCAGCGGATCGCGCCACAGCCACACCGCCAGCGCGCAAACCAAAACGGCCGCCAGTACGGCGACCGTTTTCAGCACGCGGCGTGAAGAGCGCATCGTTTACGGCGCTGCCGGTGGCGCCTTGGCCAATGCGGCCTCCACCGAGGCGGTGGTGATCGGGTGATAGCCCGGGCGCGCTTCGGCGAAGCTGTCCTTGGCCAGCGCCAGGCCTTCGGGCGTCTTCGCCAGTGCCTCGTAGATCGGCATGATCAGCTTGCGCCGGCCCACGCGCTGGATGAACTCGGCGCTGGCCGGCAGCGCTTCGGCGTAGCCGCTGCGGATCGCCAGCGGGTACCAGCGCATCGCAATCTCGCCGTTCTGCGTGCCGGTGAATTTATAAGCGGCGTCCAACTGGATCAACTGTTCCGGCGACAGCTTTTCGCCCAGGCCGTCGATGAAGTGCACCCACTGCTGGGTGGTCCAGTCGGAGGTGATCTGCACGTTCGGCAGGAGCTTGCTGCCCAGCCACGCGATGCGCGCGGTATCGACGATGGCGAAGCCGCGCGACTGCGCCTTGGGTGCGACCTGCGGAATGCCGGGCTCGTTGAGCCAGGCGGTGAGCTCGGCTTCGGTCACCGCGTTCGGATTCTTGCTGAGCAGGTTGTTGCGCAAATACGCGATGAACTGGTCGCTGTTGGTGCTCTGGAACGCGTGATCGTCGAACCACGCACGCACGAACGGGTCGAAGACTTCGCGGCCGAACCGCTGCTCCAGGAACTGCAGGAACCACGCGCCCTTGTTGTACGGCACGCCGGTCAGCGCCTCGTCCGGGTCGCGCCCGGTCAGCGCCGGCAGCACCAGCACCTGATCGGCGGCGGCAAGCTCCTTGAGTTCGGTTTCCAGATCGCCCTGGTCGATCTGACGCTCCATCTCGGCCGCTTCCTGGCCGTACAGCGCCTCGGTGATGCGCGACTGCACGTAGGTGGTGAAGCCTTCGTTCAACCAGATGTCCTTCCAGCTGGCGTTGGTCACCAGATTACCGGACCAGCTGTGCGCCAGCTCATGCGCGATCAGGGACACCAGCGACTTATCGCCCACGATCACGGTCGGCGTGACGAAGGTCAGGCGCGGATTCTCCATGCCGCCGAACGGGAACGACGGCGGCAGCACCAGCATGTCGTAGCGCTCCCAGCGGTACTTGCCGTACAGCGCCTCGGTGGCGGCGATCATCTTTTCGGTGTCGGCGAACTCGGCCGCGGCCTTGTCGGCCATGGCCGGTTCGGCCCACACGCCGCTGCGCGCGGAGATCGGCTTGAACACCAGATCGCCGGCGGCGATGGCCAGCAGGTACGACGGAATCGGCTGCGGCATCTTGAACGTGTAGTCGCCGTCGCGCGGCGCGGTTGGGTCGTTGTCGGCGCTCATCAAGACCATCGCGTCGGGGCGGCTGGTGACGTGCGCGCTGTAGGTGAAGCGCACGCTGGGCGTGTCCTGCAGCGGCACCCAGCTGCGCGCGTGGATCGCCTGCGACTGGCTGAACATGAAGGGCAGCTGCTTGCCTTCGGTCATCGACGGCTGCAGCCACTGCAAACCCGAAGCATCGGGCGAAGTGCGGTAGCCGATGCGCACTTTGGCGTTGCGCGCGGGGGTTTCGATGGTCAGCTTGCTGCCGTAGATCTTGTCCTCGGCGGCCAGCGCGTACTTGAGCGGCGTCCACTGGCCGGCGGCATCGGCGCCTTCGACTTTGGAAAGGGCGAGCGCGCGCGTATCCAGCACCAGCTCGGTCGCGGTCTGGTCCTTCCAGTCGAGGGTGTAGACCGCGCTGCCGCCGATTTCCTTCTTGTCGAAATCGATGGCCAGATCCAGCGCCAGATCGGTGATGGCCACCTTGTCCGGTTGCGCGTAGGACGTTTCGTCATGGCTGCGCGTGCGCTTCGCGGCAGCGGCCTGGGGCTTGGTCGAAGCAACGTCGGCGCCAGGCGCGGCCTCGCGGGAACAACCGGCCGCCAGCACGGCGGCGCAGGACAGCAGCAGGAAAGCGGAACGCATCGGCAGGGATCCGGGGATCGGGGGATATGGCAAGTTTACCGCCCTTTCCCTTCTCCCTCCGGGAGAAGGTGGCGCGTAGCGACGGATGAGGGAGGGAGAATTCCACGCCGAGGAAAGTTGGCTACCCACTGAGACCTCCTTCCCTCATCCGCCCCCCGACTAAAGCATTCGGGGGCAGGCTCTGCGGGCACCTTCTCCCGGAGGGAGAAGGAAATCTACACCTTGTAACCCGTATGCACCGCCACGATGCCGGCCGACAGGTTCTTGTAGCCGCAGCGCTCGAAGCCCGCTTCGCCCATCATCGCCTTCAGCTGTTCTTGCGGCGGATGCTTGCGGATGCTTTCGGCCAGGTACTGGTAGCTGCCGGCATCGCGTGCGAACAGCTGGCCCAGCTTGGGCAGGACCTTGAACGAGTGGAAATCGTAGAGCGGCTTGAACCAGTCCGCTTTCACTTCGGAGAATTCCAGCACCCGCGCCTGCCCGCCCACTTTCAGCACGCGGAACATCTCGCGCAGAGCGGCGTCCTTGTCGGTGACATTGCGCAGGCCGAAGGCGATCGTCACCAGATCGAAGCTGGCGTCCGGAAACGGCAGCGCCTCCGCATTGCACTGCACATAGTCGAGACCGGACACCAGCCCGCGATTGGTCATGCGGTCGCGGCCCACGGACAGCATGCCGGCGTTGATGTCGCCGAGTACGACCTCGCCTTCCTCGCCCACGCGGTCCTTCAGCAACGCCGCGATATCGCCGGTGCCGCCGGCCAGGTCCAGCACGCGGTCGCCGCGCTTGACCTGCGCGGTGCCGACGAAATAGCGCTTCCACACGCGGTGGATGCCCAGGCTCATCAGGTCGTTCATCAGGTCGTAGTTGCCCGCGACCGAAGAGAACACTTCGCCGACCAGCTTCTGCTTGTCCTGGGCGGCGACGTCCTTGAAGCCGAAGTGGGTGGTGCCGCTCTGGTAGGGGGATTCGCTCATGCGGCGATTATCGCACCAGTTGCGTGCACCGCCCGGCCTGCGTTGTTACCCCGCGCGCGCAGGTGCCGTGCTCCCTGGAACGAGGGGGCGGCAGGGTTTGCGCCGGGTTCTGCGAAGGCTTCTGCGACGCCGGCTGCGAAGCGCTGACCGCGCTCGGCGCGAGCCTGGGGCGCGCGTTGCCGCCGGTGACGCGCGGCTTCGGCCCCACCGACACTACGAAGCCGGTAGCGGTCTGCGCTTCCACCTGCACCCAGTGCGATTCGTTGGGCGCTACCCAGGTTTCGCCCACTTTGAGCATCGAGCCCTCGTTTTCGGCGACGTTCGCCGGCGGCGTCGCGGTGTCGATACTGTAGGCGGTGCCGAAGTTCTGCAGCTTGTGGATGATCACCGCGTCGCCGGCCAGATTGGCTTCGTAGCTGCCGCTGCGTTTGCGCGCTTCCACCGTGTACACGGTGCCGGCGTAAGGATCCGGCTGCGCCGGCATGGTCAACAGGATCATCTGCTTGTTGGCGGAACCGGCCAGGCTGGCGCTGTCCAGGTTGATCTGCAGGCGCGTGGTGCTGTACGCGGCCACGGTCTGCTTGCGCGCCGCGTCGATCCAGCCCAGGCGTTCGCGCTGATAGATGTTGATGTGCTTGGGCAACGTGCCGTAGGTGGCATTGGACACGGCTCTTCGCCAGCCGTCGCTCATCACGTCCCACGGATTGTCGTAGGTGTCGTCGTCGCCGTCGGAGTTGTCGGAATGCGGCAGGCCGTAGCCGTGGCCCATCTCGTGGGCCAGCGGAGCCAGATTGTTGAACGCCCACGGCGGATTCCAGGTATTGCGGATGCAGGCATTCGGATTGCCTTCCAGCGGGCCGCAGGCGCCGCCACCCCAGGCGAAGCCATCGAGGTTCTCGTTGAACATCATGTTGATGCCCTGCACGCCGGTGAAATTCACCTGTGGGTCGGCTGCGGCGGCGCAGTCCTCGAACAGCAGATCCAGATCCGCATCGTCCTTGCCATCGACGGTTTTGACGTAGTGCGAACGCGGCTGCGGCAACGTGAACCAACCGTAGGCGCTGCTGCCGGTCAGGTTGATCTTGCCGTACGACACTTCCTGCCAGTAGTGGCCCAGCTGCCCCGGATCGGTGCCGTACTGGCCCTGGAAAAAACTAATCGGCTTCGGCTCGGCGGCGATGTCGCTGAACTTGCAGGCTACCGTCACCCAGCGCGTGTTGCCGGACACGGCCGCCGCCGCGCTGACCCGGCCCAGCGCCGGCTGTGCCTGCTGCTGCACGCGGCCGGCCGGCACGATGGCTTCGACCGTGCGCTGCGGCAGCCCGCGCGCCGCACCCATCGATTGCGAAAATTCCACCGCTACCCGCTTATTCGCCAGCGCGTAGAGATCGCCGGCCGCACGCCGCGCCTGCGCCGGGTCCAGCGCGTAGCGCGCGCCGTCATCGGTCACCAGCGTGGCGCGAAAGCGGTGCGGCGCCTGCGGCTGGCCCGGACCGCCGGGCGGATCGCCCCACTGCAGCTGCAGCTGGCCCTGCACGATTTCGGCCTGCGCGATGCCGGCGACGAGGAACAGCGCCAATCCCAGGCTGCGGGCGATCGGCGCATGCCAGCGCGCCATGAAACCTTCGTTCGGATTACTCACCCCACCCTCTCCCTTCCCATGGCGAAAGCGCTGCGACGCGCTCGCGGATTCCGGCCGCTACTAGTAGATGACTGCGGCGCCAACGGCAGTGACCCATTGCGCACTTTCCAAAATTACCGGCGCGCATGTCACCATCCTTCGGTATCCAGCGCATCCGGGCCAGCGCATGATCGCCACGCCAGATTACCGTTCGCTGCTGCAGACCGCCATCGCCGAGGCGCGGCAGGGCCTGGCCGAAGGCGGTATTCCCATCGGCGCCGCGCTCTACCACCAGGACGGCCGTCTGCTCGGCTGCGGCCACAACCGCCGCATCCAGGAAAACGATCCATCGGTGCATGGGGAAACCGACGCCTTCCGCAAGGCCGGCCGCCAGCGTCGCTACCGCGACACGATCATGGTCACCACGCTCGCGCCGTGCTGGTACTGCAGCGGGCTGGTGCGCCAGTTCAATATCGGCACGGTGGTGGTCGGCGAGTCCGTCAACTTCCGCGGCGGCATCGACTGGCTGCGCGATGCCGGGGTCGAAGTGATCGATCTGCAGAGCGAGGAATGCGTCGCGATGCTGGGGAATTACATCGCAGCCAATCCGGAGGTGTGGAACGAGGACATCGGCGAGGAGTGAAGCGCTTGTCTCCCGGGCCTTCGCTATGGTTCGTCGTTCCCGGAAGGCGGGGCCTGCAACACCGAATGGCCGGTCATGACGGGCTAGGCGAGGCGTTCCACCTCATTCTCGACACCACACGCAGATCAAGCTCCGACTAGCGCGCCGCCAGCGTGAACTTGCCGAACGCGATGCCCAGATCCCAGCCTTGGCCCTTGCCGGCCAGGGCCAGCGATACGTCGCCCTTGGTCATCGCCTGGGCCTTGCTGGATTTGACCGCGCCGGCGTGCGCTTCGGCGGCGGCGTAGCTGCCCAGCACTTCGCGGATGTTGCTGACCCCGGAGAATTCGCCCAAGCCGTTGACGATCTTCGATTTGCCGAAGCTCAGGCCACCGCCCTTGGCGTCGATGCTGACCGCCAGTTTCTGGCCGTTGTCGCAGCTGACGGTGCCGGTGCCCGAAGCGGTCTTGTAGAACGCTGACCAGCCGGACATGCTGAAAGTCAGCTTGCAGTCGATGGAGCCCTGCGCGTGCGCAGGCGCGGCCAGCGTGACGCAGGCGACGGCGACGGCAAGCGCGGAAGCGATCCTGATCATGGCGGTGGTCTCCGGTGGTTTGGCCGGAGCTTAGCAGCGCGAGCTTAAAGGTGTGCGAACGCCTGGAGCGTACCCTCCGAAGTTTTACAGGATGTAGCGGCTGAGGTCTGGATCCTGCACCAGTTCGCCCAGGTGCTTGTCCACGTAGGCGCGGTCGATGGCCACGCTGTCGCCGTCGCGGTCCGGCGCTTCGTAGCTCAGGGTGTCGAGCAGGCGCTCCAGCACGGTGTGCAGGCGGCGCGCGCCGATGTTTTCCTGGCGCTCGTTGACCTGAGCGGCGATTTCGGCCAATCGGTCCACCGCGTCGTCGGTGAATTTCAGGGCGACGCCCTCGGTCTTCAGCAGGGCTTCGTACTGCCGGGTCAGCGCTGCCTTGGGCTCGGTGAGGATGCGCACGAAGTCGGCCTTGGACAGCGCCGACAGCTCCACCCGGATCGGAAAACGGCCCTGCAGCTCCGGAATCAGATCGCTGGGCTTGGCCAGATGGAACGCGCCCGAGGCGATGAACAGGATGTGGTCGGTGTTGACCGTGCCGTACTTAGTGCTGACGTTGCTGCCTTCTACCAGCGGCAGCAGATCGCGCTGCACGCCTTCGCGACTGACATCGCCACCGCCGATGTTATCGCCGCGCTTGGCGACTTTGTCGATCTCGTCGATGAACACGATGCCGTTCTGCTCGCAGGCGTCGATGGCCGCGGCACGGATGTCGTCTTCGTTGACTAGCTTGGCGGCTTCCTCTTCCACCAGCTGCGGGCGCGCGGCCTTGATGGTCAGCGTGCGCGAATGCGATTTCGCCGTGCCCAGGCTGGAGAACATCTGCCGCAGCTGCTGGCCCATTTCCTCCATGCCCGGCGGCGTCATGATGTCCATGCTGACGTTGGCCGACAGCTCGAGCTCGATCTCGCGCTCGTCCAGTTCGCCCGCGCGCAGCATCCTGCGGAACTTGCCGCGGGTGTCGCTGTCCTGTGCGGAGGGTTCGCTGCGCGCGGTCTCGGCGTCGAAGCCGATGCCTGAGCTGCGCCGCGGCAGCAGCGCGTCGAGGATGCGGTCTTCGGCGCGCTCCTCGGCCTGGGTGCGCACGCGCACCTTGGCCTGCTCGCGGTACATCTTGACCGCGGTGTCGGCCAGGTCGCGCACGATCTGCTCGACGTCCTTGCCCACGTAGCCGACTTCGGTGAAGCGCGTGGCCTCCACCTTGACGAACGGCGCGTTGGCCAGCGTGGCCAGGCGGCGCGCGATCTCGGTCTTGCCGACGCCGGTGGGGCCGATCATCAGGATGTTCTTCGGCATCACCTCGTCGCGCAGGTCCGGCTGCAGCTGCATGCGCCGCCAGCGATTGCGCAAGGCGATGGCGACCGCGCGCTTGGCCGCATGCTGGCCGACGATGTGGCGGTCGAGCTCCTGCACGATTTCGCGTGGGGTCATGGTGGTGTTGTTCATAGGGGACACGGGAGGTGGGAGGTGGGAGGTGGGAGGTGGGAGGTGGGAGGGGGGAGGTGGGAGGGGGGCGGGGGGACGGGAGCCGGTAGC
>JAESGX010000638.1_pt1 | contig 11092 bp, 13 predicted proteins | sample 9269801 | NCBI WGS metagenome assembly JAESGX01 (sample SAMN16773122, study PRJNA677054) | algae metagenome | isolation source: Pleurocapsa minor GSE-CHR-MK-17-07R and co-occurring heterotrophs from wet... | place: USA: Lower Calf Creek Falls, Grand Staircase Escalante National Monument, UT ... | reverse complement strand
AGATAGCCCGCTCCACGCGAGGTTGGAAGAACACAATAGAACCCCGCAGCAGCTTGCCGGCACGCCTCAATCGGCAGCGCCGGCCAAACCCAGCACCACCCCCGCCAGTCCCGTGCCGCCGAGCAACGGCAGCACGCCCACCCTGAAGCGCAGCGCGGCCACCAGCGCCGCTGCCGCCAGCAGGATCGCCGCCCGGTCGGCGCTGGCAAGCAGCGGCACGTCGAACGCAGTGCCCGGCAAGGCGGACGGGCGATGCGCGGCAAACAGGCTGTGCAAGGCAAACCACAGCGCCAGGTTGGCGATCACCCCCACCACCGCCGCAGTCACTGCCACCAGCGCAGCAGACAAGGCCCGGTTGGCACGCAGCCGTTCGGCATGCGGCGCCCCCAGGAAGATCCAGGCAAAGCAGGGCATGAACGTCACCCACACCGTCAGCACCGCCCCCAGCGTCCCCGCCACCAGCGGCGGCAGCAGCCCGGGGTCGCGAAACGCCGCCAGAAACCCCACGAACTGCACCACCATGATGAGCGGCCCCGGCGTCGTCTCGGCAAGCCCCAGCCCGTCCAGCATCTCGCCCGGTTCCAGCCAGCCGAACTGCTCCACGGCGGCCTGCGCCACCCAGGCGAGCACGGCATAGGCGCCGCCGAAGCTGAGCACCGCCAGCTTCGAGAAATAGGTCGCAAGGTCGGTGAACACGCTGTCCGGCCCCAGTGCCACCGCGATCAGCGCGACCGGCGCCAGCCACAGGTGCAGAAACATGAGCCCGGTGCGGGCGGCGCCTGACGTCGAAGGCTGCGGCAGCGCCTCCGCGAGGCCGTTGCCGCCGCCATGGCCGATACTGCCGGAAAAGGCCGGATGCCCCGCCCGGCCGCCGGCATAGCCCGCCAGCGCCGCCAGCAGGATCACGACCGGAAACGGCACCGCGAACATGAAGATCGCAACAAACGCCAGCACCGCGATCGCCGCCAGCACCCGGTTCCCCACCAGCCGCCTGCCCAGCCGCACCAGCGCCTGCACGATAAGCGCGATCACGGCCGCCCGCAGCCCGAAGAACAGCGCCTCCACCACCGGCAGCTCGCCCAGCGTCACATAAAGGATCGACAGCGCCAGGATCGACACAAAGCCCGGCAGGATGAACAGCGTGCCGGCGATGATCCCGCCCGCCACCCCGTGCATCCGCCAGCCGATGTAGGTCGCCAGCTGCTGCGCCTCCGGACCGGGCAGCAGCATGCAATAGTTCAGCGCATGCAGGAAACTCCCCTCATCCACCCAGCGCCGCGCTTCCACCAGCTCGCGGTGCATCAGCGAAATCTGCCCCGCCGGCCCGCCGAACCCCAGCAGGCCGATCCGCGCCCAGACGGCAGTGGCGTGCCGCATCGACGGGACAGGCTCGATGGTCATGGGGGCCAGTGTGTCAGAAGCGGACACTGGCCGTCACCCCGTAAGTGCGCGGGTCGCCCGGCTGGCCCACGATGAGGCCGGTGCTGGCCGGCGCCGCCGTCAGGAAATCGACATATTCGGTGTCGAAGGCGTTGCGCACCCATCCTAAAACCTCCCAGCCCGTTCCGCTTCGATAGCCCGCGCGCAGGTTGGTGAGAACATAGCCCTCCACCGTCTGCGCGCGCGAGGGCGTGGGGCTGGAGGAGAAGTCGGACCGGAGGCTGCCGTCCATGCCCAGAAACGCCTCGCCTTCGGCGCCCGCCGGCAGCCGGTATTCCGCGCCATAGCTGAGCGCATATTCCGAAACCCCCGGCAGCCGCCCGCCGGACGCATCGACGAACTGGATCGCCCCGCCCGACTGTTCGATCGGCGGCGGCGCGCCCGGAAAAGACACATATCGGGCATCGGTGTAGGCAAGGTTCAGATAGGCGTTCAGCCGGTCCACCGGCCGAAACGCGATATCGATCTCCATGCCCTGGCTGCGCACCTTCGGCACGTTTGCCAGATAGCCGCGGATGACACCCACGCTGCCGTTCACCACGGTCGCCTGATAGTCCTCGATGTCGGTGCGGAAGGCCGCGATGTTCAGCGTCGCGGCCCCGTCCAGCCACTTCGACTTCAACCCCAGCTCATAATGGGTGACCGTCTCGGGCTTCACCGTCGCCGTTTCCAGCGCCGGCGTCACCCCGTCGGCGCGGGTCGGCAACCCGGACAGGTTGATCCCGCCCGATTTGAACGAGCGTGCGAAACTCGCATAGACCAGCAGATCGTCGCCCGGCTTCCACGAAAGCGTCACGTCGCCGGATAAATTCCAGTCGCTGAACCGGGCGTCATAGCGCTGGTTCTGCAGCACGCCGTTCTTCAGCGCCTGCTGCGCCGGCGTCACGGGCGTCAGCCCGCCGGACACCGCCGCATCGTAGGACCCGTCCTTCCTGTCATAGTTCACCCGGAATCCCGGCGCGAGGCTCAGCGCATCGCTGATGTTCCAGGTCAGCCTGCCATACAGCGCGGCGCTGTCGTTCGTGTAGCGGATGTCGTTCTCAGAACGCAGACCATTCAGCAGCGCCGGGTTGGACCCATTGGTCGGGCCCAGCAGCCACAGGCTCGCCGCCGAGCCCTGCTCCTGCACACCCTGGGTATCGATGGTCTGGTGAAAGTAAAACAGCCCGACGACATAGTCGATCCTGTTGCTGCCGTCCGACGCCAGCCGCACCTCCTGGCTCCACTGCCGCTGCTGCGACGGGTTGGCCGACAGCGTCGTGATCGGCAGCCCGGTGAAGTCCCGGTCATTGCTCGGGAACCAGTCCCACGTGCGCCAGGCCGTGATCGAGGTCAGCGTCGCCGGTCCCAGGTCCCAGTTGGCCAGCAGCGAAACGCCGGCCAGGATCTGCTTCGCGTCGAGCGCGCTGTCGTTGTCGACCAGCCGGTCATAGGGGTTGGTGCTCGCCGGCGCATAGCCCGACAGCCGCGCCAGGTTCGCGAACTGGCGGTTCGCCGCCCGCAGCGTCGGCACTACCTTGAAAAAGGTCTGCGCAAACGCCTCCGGGTCCTGCCGGTTATAGTCGCCCGACAGCGTCACGTCGAAATTGTCGCTCGCCTGCCACAGGATCTGCCCGCGCAACCCCAGATTGTCGGTCTCGTTCACGTCGCGCCCGGTCACCACGTTGAACAGCGTGCCGTCGCGCCGGGTGAACGAGCCGCTCACCCGCGCCGCCAGCTTTTCCGCCACGATCGGCCCCGAGACCGAGGCCTTCAGCTGCACGAAATCGAGGTTTCCATAGCTCGCCTCCGCCCGCCCCTCGAAATCGAACGCGGGCTTGCGCGTGGTGATGTTGAGCGCACCCGCCGTCGTGTTCTTGCCATAAAGCGTGCCCTGGGGCCCGCGCAGCACCTCCACCTGCTCCACATCCACGAAATCCAGTGTCGATGCCGCGATCCGGGCAAAATAGACCTGGTCGATGTAAAGCCCCACCCCCTGCTCGATGCCGTCGTTGGTCAGCCCGAACGGCGCGCCCAGCCCGCGGATATTGACCGCCGAGTTGCGCGGGTTCGACGAGATGAACTGCACCGACGGCTGCAGCTGCACCAGCCGGCCGATGTTGAAGGCGCCGGTCGCCTCCAGCTGCGCGCTGCCCACCACCGACACCGCGATCGGCACGGTCTGCAAGTCTTCCGAGCGACGACGGGCGGTGATGACGATATCGCCGGGCTCGGCCTCGGCGGCGGCAAGCTGGCTTGCATCCGAAAAGCCGCCGGCAAGCGCTGCGGGAACAAGAAACAGGGTCGAGAGCATGCGATCCTCCGGCAGCTGTCTGGAAAAAGGCATGGCTCCGGTGGACCGGTCACCAAAAGGTGGGTCAGAACGGGTCAGCCGGGGCTGAGGCGGATCTTCTCGGTGATGTCGATCTGCACGAGGCGCCCCTCGTGGATGGTGAGGCGAATGTCGCCGAAGCGGATGCGCGCCAGCGCCTCGGACGGCCGGATGGACGAGATGAGGGCCGTTCGCTGTTCCTGCCGCCTGCTTTCCCGAGTCGGTCATGGCCCCTTCGCACGATGGTGGAGCCGCAATGCTATCTCAAGCGAAGCAATAGACAACAGCCAATCGACGAAGCGTGGCTTGCCGGCGCTAAAGCCTGATCTCGCGCGGCGGAGCGTCGGCAAGGCTCAGCCGGTCCAGGATCAGCGCCGTCGCATCCCGCACCGCCAGCATCACCAGCCGCAGGTGGCAGTCGCCCTCGGGGACGCAATTGTCGCACGGCTCATAGGCCAGCCGGCTTGCGCACGGCACCAGCGCCAGCGACCCGCGCGTGATTCGCACCACGTCGCCATAGCTGATTTCGGTCGGGGCACGCTCCAGCCAGTAGCCGCCGGCCCGGCCGCGCTTGGTGCCCACGACGCCTTCGCGCGACAGCTCCGACAGGATCACCGTCAGGAACTTGCGCGGGATCCGCTGGGCATCGGCAATCTCGCCGATCTGCACCGGGCCGTTGCCGTGGCTCCGCGCCAGATACTGCAGCGCCCTGATGGCATAACGGGTCTTCATGTTCAGCATGGCTGCGCCCAATGGGCCCAGGGGCGCCGGTTTTCAACCCGAATGGCAGAGATAGGGTCGACGCGACGCGGAAGAAGCTCACCGCCTCCGCAGTTCGCCTTCCAGCCGCCGCGGTGAGGTCTGCGTGCCGAGTGTCGCCACCGAAGCTGTCGGCGGCAGGCCGGCAGCCGCCGCCTCCCGGGCGTTGCGCCGCTCCAGCCAGCGCGTGAACATCACGCCACCGATGGCCGCGGCCACCATGCCGAGCGGCCCCAGCGTACGCGCGACCCGCGGCAGCACGACGGGGATCGCCGCCCCGATGATGGCGCCCGCAGGCCCGGCGGACGCGCCGCCGATGGTGCGCGCCACGGTTCTTCCTGCGAGTGCAGTAACGATCTTGCCAATCATGCGGGTCCTCCAGCGCCTCTAACTCGGGAGTGCTGCCAAAGGTTTCAACCCCGACGACAATTCATAGATGAGCCGGTTGGTGAGCGACCGGCCGCGCGCGGTCGCCACAAGTCGCGCGCCCGGCGCCAGCAGCTGCATCGCCTCCAGCCGGCGCCGGGCGCCAGCGTCGGCCGCAGCCGCCAGCGCCACGCCGGTGCGCCGCTCGAAGTGCTGAGGGTCGATGCCGTCGGCCAGGCGCAGCCCCATCAGCAACGCTTCCTGCGCCGCGGTGGTGGGATCGATCGCCTCCTCGGCCTCCAGCCCATGGCCATCGGCCTCCACCGCCGCCAGCCATGTCTCCGGTCGCCGCAACCGCTGCGTCGCCCGCCGGTTGCGCCGCCCGTGCGCGCCGGGCCCGACGCCGGCATAGTCGCCATAGGTCCAGTAGGCGAGGTTGTGCCGGCTTTCCTCGCCGCGCCGGGCATGGTTGGAAATTTCATACAGCCGCAAGCCTGCCGCATCGCACATGGCGCCGGTCAGCTCGAACATGTCGGCCGCCGCCTCCTCGCCGGGCAGCTTCAGAAGCCCCTTTGCGGCCAGCGTGTGGAAGCGCGTGCCGGGCTCGATGGTGAGCTGATAGGCAGACAGGTGCCCGGTGCCGAAGCCGAGCGCGCGCGCCAGCTCGGCCTGCCACTGCGCCACCGTCTGCCCGGGCCGGCTGTGGATGAGGTCGAAGCTGACCCGCCCGAAATGGCGCTGCGCAACCTCCAGCGCAGCCAGCCCCTGTGCCAGATCGTGCGGCCGCCCCAGCAGCTTCAGCGCCGCATCGTCCAGCGCCTGCAACCCCAGCGACACCCGGTTGACCCCGGCAGCGGCGAAATCGGCGAAGCGCGCCGCTTCCACCGAGGACGGGTTGGCCTCCAGCGTGATCTCGATGCCGGCGTCGGACGGCCACAGCGCCAGCGCCTCGGCAATCACCGCCTCGACCGTCGCGGGCGGCATCAGCGAAGGCGTGCCGCCGCCGAAGAAGATCGAGACCAGCTGCTGGCCCGGGGTCAGTGCCGCCTCGTGCCGAAGCTCCGCCAGCAGCGCCGCCTTCCAGCGCGCCTGGTCGACGCCCTCGCGCACATGGCTGTTGAAGTCGCAATAAGGGCATTTGGTGACGCAGAACGGCCAGTGCACATACAGGGCGATCGGCTCCTTCATGCCAGCAGCGCCGCCGTCAGCTTCGCAAATGCCGCCGCGCGGTGGCTGATGACGTGCTTGGCCGCGGGGTCCATCTCGCCGAAGCTCTCGCCATGCCCCGCGGGCACGAACACCGGGTCATAACCGAAGCCCCGATCGCCGCGCGGCGGCCAGACGAGCGTTCCGGGGCAGCGGCCCTCGAACAGCGCTTCCTCACCATCCGGCCAGGCAACCGCAAGCGTGCAGACGAATTCCGCCCGGCGGGAAACCCCGGAGCCCAGCGCCTGCAACTTCGCCTCCACCTTCTCCATCGCCAGCATCCAGTCGCGCCCGGACGGCGTCTCCGCCCAGTCCGCCGTATACACGCCCGGCGCCCCGCCCAGCGCCTCCACGCACAACCCGCTGTCGTCCGCCAGCGCCGGCAGCCCGCTGCCGGCAGCCGCAAAGCGCGCCTTCAAAAGCGCGTTGCCGGCAAAACTGTCCTCGGTCTCCGCAGGCTCCGCCAGCCCGAACGCCGAAGCCGGCACCGCCTCGATGTCGAACGGTTCCAGAAGCGCCCCGATCTCCCGCAGCTTGCCGGCGTTGTGGCTGGCGAGAACAAGCTTCCCGCCGATTCTCCGGTGTGATGTCATCTTGTGCTGATCTCGTTGCGGAGCTGCTGCAGCGTCATGGCGATGTCGGCATAGCGCTTCGCCTGCCGTTTCACTTCGTCGGCGCCGCGCCATTTGTCGATCGCTACCATGATCGAGGGGATGGCGAACAGGGCGCCGACAGGCCCGGCCAGGGCCACCCCGGCGATCGTGAGCCCTGCGCTGCTCAGGCTCAGCGACAACTCCAGTTTCATCAGCCAGGCATCCGGGGTGGCCGCAGCCTTCAGCTCCGCTTCACGCGCGCTCACCCAGTCCAGCAGCGCGCGCTTGGGCGCCGCCGCCAGACGCCCCTTGGGCATGTCGCCTGCCCATCCGGCAAGGTCGCCCGCCAGCGCGTCGGTGGTGCTTTCCAGGAAGATATTCCATGCCGGCGCCTCTGCTGCCCATTTCGACCATCGGCCGTCCGGCAGCCCGTACGGGCCGTTCACCTGTGCGCGATTGGCTGGGATTTCAGGCGTGGCACTGCGCGGTCGGTGTCGATCAAGGCCGTCAGCTCCCGCGCGCGATCGACCGCCTGCTTCTGGGCATAGCGAAGATAGCCGACGGAGGCGGCCGCCAGAACGATGGCGAACCAGGCAAAACTGTCGATCCACTGCCAGCCGGCCGGGAAATAGCGCTCGACAAGGAACAGCATGATACCGCCCAGCACCGTTGCAATCGCCGATTTCAGCAGCGTGTCGGCCAGCCGCGTGCGCGCACTGTCCGAGCGCGCAACACGGGCTTCCACAAGTGCGAGGCGCGCTTCCAGAGCCGCTGCCTGCGGGTCGGATTCGGGCGGTGCGGCCAAGCTTGCCATGGCCGCAGGATAGGCCGTCAGCCGGCGCGATGCAACGCGGGACAGCTCAACGCCCCACCGCCACCCGCTGCGCCGCGAAAATCGCCCCGCAGCCGATCCGCGCCAGCCGCAGCAGCCGCAGCAGTGTCTCCTCGTCGAACACGTCGCCCTCGGCCGTCGCCTGCACTTCCACCAGCTGGCCAGCTGACGTCAGCACGAAATTGCCGTCGGTGTGCGCGTTCGAATCTTCGGGATAATCGAGATCGAGCACCGGCGTCCCCTCATACACCCCGCAGCTCACCGCCGCCACCTGCCCCGGCAGCGGATCTCTTTCAAACGGCGTCACCGCGTGAATCCCGTCCAGCGCCAGCCTGAGCGCCACCCAGGCGCCCGAAATCGCGGCCGTGCGCGTGCCGCCATCGGCCTGCAGCACATCGCAATCCAGCGTGATCTGCCGCTCGCCCAGCGCCTTCAGATCGGTCACGGCGCGCAAGCTCCGCCCGATCAGGCGCTGGATTTCCTGCGTGCGGCCCGATTGCTTGCCCTTCGCCGCCTCGCGCGATCCCCGCGTGTGGGTGGCACGCGGCAGCATGCCATATTCAGCCGTCACCCAGCCCTCGCCCTTGCCGCGCATCCAGGGCGGAAGCTTCTCTTCCACGCTCGCCGTCACCAGCACATGGGTGTCGCCGAACTTCACCAGGCAGGATCCTTCGGCATGGGCGTTGAAGCGGGGCTGCATGACGATCTCGCGCATCATGTCCGGTGAACGGCCCGATGGGCGCATGTCTGTTCCTTTGGCTTTGGTAAGGGGCGCGGCTTAGGGCCGCCCGCCTGTTGCCGCAAGCCGGTTGAGCGTGCGGGTCATGGCGCCTACAGTCCACGCCATGCACGATCTCCCCGGTGTCAGCGTCTCGCAACTTTCGGAACGCGCGCGCGGCATCTTCCGGGACATCGTCGACAGCTACCTGGTCGACGGCGCCCCCGTCGGTTCGCGCACCCTTGCGAGGCTCGGCGGCCTCCAGCTCTCGCCCGCGTCCATCCGCAACGTCATGCAGGACCTGGAGGAGCTCGGCCTGCTCGAATCCCCGCACACGTCGGCCGGCCGCGTCCCCACCGAACAGGGCCTGCGCCTCTTCGTCGATGGCATGATGCAGGCCACGCAGCCCTCCGCGCAGGAGGTGGCCGCCATCGACGCGGAGGCCGCCCGCGCCGGCGGCAGCCTGGAAGACGTCCTCTCCCGCACCACGTCCGTCCTTTCAGGCCTCGCGCAATGCGCGGCCGTCGTCGCCAGCCCCAAGTCCGAGCCCGTGCTGCGCCAGCTGAACCTCGTGCAGCTGGGCCCCGGCCGCGCGCTCGCCGTGCTCGTGGGGGCAGACGGCAGCATCGAGAACCGGGTGATGGCGCTCCCCGAGGGCACCTCCCCGCAGGCGCTCGAAAAGGCGCAGAACTATGTCAACGCCCGCCTCTCCGGCCTCACGCTCGCCGGCGCAGTCGCCCGGCTGCAGCACGAAATCGCGACCGACCGGGCCGAGATCGACGGCCTCACCGCCGACCTCGTCGCCAACGGCCTCGCCAGCTGGTCCACGGATGGCGCCGGCCCGGTGCTCATCGTGCGCGGCCAGGCCCACCTCCTCGACACGGCCGACCTCGACCGCGCCCGCGCGCTGCTGGAGGAACTGGAAGAAAAGGCCGAACTCGCCCGCCTGCTCGACGAAGCCCGCCAGGCCGATGCGCTCCGCATCTTCATCGGCGCCGAAAGCCGGCTGTTCGCTCTGTCCGGCTCCAGTGTGATTGCAGCGCCCTATCGTGGCGCCGACGGCAAGGTCATCGGCGTCGTCGGCGTCATCGGCCCGACTCGGTTGAACTATGCCCGCGTCGTCCCCATGGTGGATTTCACCGCTAACAGATTATCGAGGTTGATGGCATGACGGACCAAGAGCCCGTTGAAGACGGCGACGTGGAAAAGACGACCGAGCACGAACTCGCCGAGGCGCGCGAAGCCATCGTCGCGCTGACCGCCGAGCGCGACGCCGAGCGCGACCGCGCGCTGCGCATGGCCGCCGAGGCCGAAAACACCCGCCGCCGCCTCGAGCGCGACAAAGCCGACGCCGTGCAATATGCCGCCGCCGGCTTCGCCCGCGACATGCTCTCTGTCGCCGACAACCTCGCCCGCGCCCTCGACGCGCTGCCCACCGAGGACTCGCCGCTGAAAGCCGGCCTCGAAGCTACCCAGCGCGAACTGGTCGCCATCTTCGAGCGCCACGGCGTGAAGCGCGTCCCCGCCGTCGGCCTCTCGCTCGACCCCAACAGCCACCAGGCCATGGTGGAAGTCGAATCCGACGCCGAACCCGGCACCATCATCTCCGAACTCCAGGCCGGCTGGACGCTGAAGGACCGCCTGTTGCGCCCCGCCCTCGTCACCGTCGCCAAAGCCAGAAGCGAAGCTGCCGCATGATCATCATCCTCGGCCGCGCCGAAGCCGACCCCGCCCGCCTGCCCGAGCTGCGCGGCGCCCTCACCGAGATGATGCGGGCCACCTTCGAGGAATCGGGCTGCCTCTCCTACTCGCTCGCGATCGAACATGAAGGCGGCAACGGCCACCCCGCCGTCATCACCATCTCCGAACGCTGGGAATCGGAAGCCTCCCTCAAGGACCATTTCACCTCCGCCCACATGGCCGCCTTCAACAAGGTGGTGGCGGGCGCCATGTTCTCGCTCGACGTCAAGATGTTCGATGCCAGCAACGAGAGGCCACTGAAACTCAGCTGATCGGGAAGGGCAGCAAGGCGCGATAGTCGGCCAGCGCAGGCCGGTCGCGGAGCCGCAGGCCCTCCATCAGCAGATAGGCGTCTTTCACGATCTCGGCCTGTTGTTCCAGCCCATAGGCCGTGAACGGCTTGCCCGGCTTCAGCGGCAGATAGCGGTAGCGCGCGAACGGCGGGCGTTTCAGCCTGAGGTCGATGCCCTGCTGGTGCTGCCACACATGCACCATCTCGTGGATGAAGTGGCCGCGCAGCCAGAGCCGTTCGGCGCTGAAATCGTTGCTCCAGCAGTCGCCGTTCGGGTGGAACCACAAATGACCGTCGGGCGCCATGGTCACCCAGTGGGGCTGCCACATCCACCATTTCAGCCGGTGGATGCGGACCGTATCCAAGGCGAGCGCCGCGCCGAACACCCGCCTCGCGAGGGAGCACTCGCCGGCCGTCAGCGGGCGCGATGTCGGCCCGGAGTCGATGGGCGTCTCAGTGCTGATGCGCCTTTTCCGGCGCCGGCGCCGCGGCGGCCATCGTCCTTGCCTGCACCGTCGCCTTCGCACCGCTTTCGAACCCAAGCGTGATCGGGATCGTCTGCCCCGGCTTCACGTCGGGCGCGAGGCCGAACAGCATCAGGTGGTTGCCGCCGGGGGCAAAGCTCAGCGTGCCCTTGGCCGTCACGGGGAAGCGCGTTTCGGCGCGCATCCGCATCACGCCGTTCACCATCGACATGCTGTGCATTTCCACGCGGGCGGCTTTTGGCGACGACGCGCTGACCAGCGCGTCGGGCCTGGCTGTGCCGTGCTCCATGTAGTAGCCGCCGGCCGGCCGGCTCGACACCGCCGGCAGCCGCACCCACGCATCCATCACT
>JAESGX010000637.1_pt1 | contig 11118 bp, 12 predicted proteins | sample 9269801 | NCBI WGS metagenome assembly JAESGX01 (sample SAMN16773122, study PRJNA677054) | algae metagenome | isolation source: Pleurocapsa minor GSE-CHR-MK-17-07R and co-occurring heterotrophs from wet... | place: USA: Lower Calf Creek Falls, Grand Staircase Escalante National Monument, UT ... | reverse complement strand
CGAATTGCTTGAGGCCACGGAATTCCTGGCCCAGCACCTCGACCACGCGCTTGATGAGGAAATTGCCGAAGGCGATGCCGTCCAGCCCGCGCTGGCAATTGTTGATGGAGTAGAAGATCGCCGTGTCGGCCTGGTTCGGGTCCATCACCTCCGCCTTGGGGTCCAGCAGCGCCTGCACCGAACCGGCCAGGCCCTTCATCAGCGCGATCTCGACGAAGATCAGCGGCTCCTCCGGCATGCGGGGGTGGAAGAAGGCGTAGCAGCGGCGGTCGGAATCCAGGCGGTTCTTGAGGTCGTCCCAGCTCTCGATGCGGTGCACCGCCTCGTAGCGGATGAGCTTCTCGAGCAGCGCCGCCGGGCTGTTCCAGTCGATCCGGCGCAACTCCAGGAAGCCCAGGTCGAACCAGGAGGTGAGGAGCGTCTTGAGATCGGCCTCCAGCGCTTCCAGCAGCGGGTCGGTCTCGACGGCGCGGAGCAGGTCGGCGCGGAGGTCCACCAGCAGCTTCATGCCGTCGGGGATGGCGGTGAACTGCGTCAGCAACCGCACGCGCGGGCTCTCCAGCGCGCGGCGCAGGCGCACCTTGGCAGCCGCCTTGGCCGGGGCGTCGGCGGCCTGGGTCCACTCGATGATGGCGCGCTCGACGGCCTTGGGGTCGGCGTCGAAACCGGCGAGGACGCGCAGGAAATGGCCGCGTTCCGCCTCCGAGAAGCCGCGATAGGCGGCGGCAAGCTTGGCCGCGCGCGCCCGGGCCGAGACCTCGCCCCCGCGGGCGGCCAGGCAGGCCTGCATCTGGCCCGCGATGTCCTCCACCTCGTCCCGCCCGCCGACCCGGTCCGCCATGTCGCGCCACAGGCCGGTGACACGGCGGAGGGCGCGATCGACCAGCGAATCGGTCAATGGCAGGGCGGTTTCGGACATCGGCACTCTCCCAATGAGGGAGGCACCCTACCCCGGAAACATTCGGAAATGAAGCGCGATCAGTCGAACATGGAGCGGTTGCGCTGGGCCGCCGGCTGCGGGCGCGGTGGGGGTGGCGGCGCGGGCGGGGCCAGGCGCAGCACGACATCCTGCCCGGCCGGCGGCAGCGCGCCGCCGATCAACCGGGCGTAGGAAAGGCGGTCATCCACCCGGACCACCTGGACCAGCCCCGTCTCCCGCTCGACGCGGCCCAGGCTTTCGCGCGTGTAGGGGTCGGTGATCTCCTCGCCCAGCACCATGGCGCGGAAGCGCTGGCCGACCGTCACCGTGACTCCGCCCTGGTTCAGGATGAGCTCCTCCGGGTTGTCCATCCGGACGAGGCGCAGCGGATAGACGCTCTGCGTCACCTCGCGGCCCAGCTGGCTCACCATGCTGTCCAGCGTCTGGTTCAGGTTGGCACTGGTGCCGGTGTTGATCTGCCCGGCCCAGAGCACCTGGCGCGTCGCGATCTCGATCACCTGGAAATCAAGGTTCCCCCGCGCGAATTGGCGCACCACCGTCTCGCCGGTGAGGGAGATGAAGGTCTCCTGACGGACCTGGCCCACGCTGCGCATGCGTCCCACCACGACGTAATCCGTGCCCAGCACCTGGCCGATACGCACCCGCTCCGTCAGCGGGGAATCGGCGGCCAGCGTCGCCATCTCGCGGTCATAGGTGGCGAGGTTGCTGCGATCGAGCACGGCGAAGCGGCGCGACTGCGTGAGATACTGGATCAGCCGTTCGCGCAGCTGGTCGCCGAAGATGTTCTGCCGGCCGTTCTGGTCGCGGAATTCGGCGACGGCGATGCGCCGACGGGTGGAGGCCTGGTCCTGCGTCGGGCGGAAGACGGCGATCTCGGCCTCGACCTTCACCGTCGTCACGTTGTTCTCGACGCGCGTGTCGGTGACGCGATAGCTGCGGACGAGCCCGCCCGAGATGCGCGCGATCTCCTGCCGCACGGTCTCGTTCACCAGCACCGTGTCGGTGCGGTCGGTGACGATGAGGGCGATGTTGCGCGTCAACACGTCGCGCGTGCCGACCTGCACGCCGGCCACCTGCTCGACGGCGGAGAGCAGGGCCGAGGTCAGCGCCGCATCCCGGGTGGGACCGGTGCCCTCGGCCGTGGTGGTGACGAAGCGGGCGCCGCCGGCCATCTCCTGGGCTTCGGCGTGGCCCGCGAGGCCCCAGGCCAGCAGGGCGGCGCAGAGGCCGAGGAGAAGCCGGCGGGCCATCACCAGCTCACCGTCCGGCCGGAGCCGACGCGGGTGATGACCTCCTGCCCCTGATAGAGCGCGATGCCGGTGCGGATATTGGTGAGGTTCAGCTGGAACACGTAATCCACGCGCGTCGCGCCGCCATCCACGCGGTTGGTCCGCTGGATGATGTTGCCGGAGAGGCTGAGGTCGGGCGCGAGCACCTGCCCTCGCCCTGCCGAGCGGGCGACCGAGCCCTGGTCCATCATGCTGGAACGGCTGAGGCCGCGCGCCTCGGCGACGAGCGGATCGGGGGCGCCACCCAGCCCGACCGCGGTGGTGGTGACGACGCGGCCGGAATTGTTCAGCTCGACGCTGACCAGCTGCGTCAGCTCATTCGTGTTGATCCGCAGCGTCGTGTCGTTGGTGATGCGCGAGATCGCCATGACGCGCGGCTGACCATCGGGGCGCGGCTGCAGCCGGCCGCTGTCCAGCATGCCGCGCACCAGGGTGCGGGCCGCCTCCTCGAAGTCGCGATTGTCGAGCCCCATGCCGATGGGCGAGCGGTCATTGCGGCTGTCGATGCGCTGGGTGGCCATGTCGCCCTGCGCGCAGGCGGTGAGCAGCAGGGCCGCGGCGCCGATCATCAAATGGCGGCGGACGGGGCTGGTGGCGGGCATGGGCTGGTCCTTCAGGGTGGCAAGGTGCGGGTTCATGGGGAGTCCACATCCAGTGTCATGCGGAAATCGCGCGCGGCGGGGCTCGGCGCGTCGCTGTCGATGGTGGTGACGGTGGCGCGGGCCAGGCTGCGAAAGGCCGGGCGGGATTGCAGCGTGCTGATCGGCCGGCCCGAGCTGTCCAGCCAATCCGTCTGGTAGCGCAGCGGGAAGTCGCCGCCCGGGTTGAAGATATTGACGGTCACGCGCATGCGGCCATCCGCGCCGGTCGCGACCGAGGGCTCGGAAATGCTGAGCCCGCCGACACTGGGCGTGAGGATCAGGCGCGGGTCGGCGCGCTGCGGCGGTGGCGGCGTCTCGCAGGCGGCGAGAAGCAGGAGGGCGGGGAGGAATCGAGCCATCATAGCGGAAACACCTGTACCGTGAGCGGGCTGCCAGGGTTTTGCGCCTTCACCAGCACGATCGAGGACCGCCCGGTCGGCACCGTCACGCGCTCGCTCGGGCCGCCCACCGCCTGCAGGTTGAGCGAGCCGTTCGCCGGCACCGGCACGCGCGCCGCCTGGAATTCCCGGGGCAGCATGTACCAAGACCGCGTGTCGGAGGAAGTGACATTCGCGGCCGCCGTCGCCGCAAGGTCGGCGATCAGGCCGAGCGCCATCATGCCGGTGGAGTTGCTGTTGCGGCCGGCACTGGTGAGCGCGTTCACGCCGCTGATCATGGCGGCCTTGGCGATCGCCTCGAATACGGCCGCGGCGAGCAGGGAGTTGTAGCGGGTGCGGAATTCGCTCGCCATCACGCCTTCGATGCTGGCGACCGTCAGCGTGGTCGCGGGCGCGCCCTGCCCGGTCACCTGGATCGCGCTGTAGGCGCTGGGCTGCGCCACCATGCGCGGCATGGAGACCGTCACCGGCCGCACCGTGACACCGCCGCCGCGCGCATAGACCGGCATGGGCACGGTGAAATTGAGCTGTTGAAACAGTGGGCTCTGCCCGTTCTCGAAGATCACCCAGACCTGCGGCGGCGGGCGCCGGCCATTGGCGGCCTGGCGGGCGGCGGCGAGGTCCTGCGCGACGACCGGGTTGTTCCCGCTGATGCCGACCACGCGCTCGAAGGCGGTGCGCGCCTGCTCGGCATCGCCGGGCACTGGCGAGTTCAGGAGGAAGATGGCGCGGAGATAGGTGCCGGTCGGGTTCACGAAGGGCTGGTAGGTCGCCCAGCGGTCGAGCGCCTGGAGCTGTTCCCGCACCTCGGGCGAGGCCTGGGCGTTGCGCAGCGCGTCGGCACGCCCCGGTTCCGCGTTGCGCTGCGCCTCGGCATTGGCGGTCGCGGCGGCGATCTCGTCGCGGAAGCGCTGGACGGTGCGGGCCTGGCGCTCTTCCATGCGGTTCAGCTCGACGCGGGCGCCATCGCGATCGCCGCGGCCCAGCATGGCGAAGGCCTTGTAGGCATTGACCATCACCGCGTCATAGGTGCCGAAGCGGTAGGTGCTGCCCCAGTTGAAACTCGCTTCCTCGGAGGCGCGCATCAGGTCTTCCGCGCCGTCCAGCATGTTCACGGCACGCGGCCAGTCCTGCGCATGCACCCCCGCAGCACCTGCGTTCATGGACCAGAGCAGCTCGGTCCCGCGGCCATTGGCGGCGGGCAGGGCCAACTGGCTCGCGATATTGGTCGCCGCCTGGAAACTGCCGGTCGCGACGCTCTGACGGAAGGCGCCGACCGAGGCCTGGTCCGCCTGTGGCGCACAGGCCGCCAGCGCGAGCACGGGCAGCAGGAGGGACAGCGAAGAGCGAGCCGACGCTCGCGGCAGGGCGATGGATGTCATGTGCCTCCCTCAAGGCTCTGCGCGTGATGCGCCAGATCAGGTTTTTGTGGTTACACTTCGTATTGGATGCCTTGTCAGAATTATGCCCACCCATTTGCTGAGTCAGTCAAGAAACTTTACCGCATCAACCACGGCATTCGGCAAATCCTCCGCGATGAGTCCCGGCCCGACGCGCGACGCCGCCTCGCCCTGCAGCCAGGCTGCGGCGCAGGCGGCCTCGAAGGGCGGCAGGCCCTGGGCCAGCAGCGCGGTGGCGAGGCCCGCCAGCACATCGCCGCTGCCGCCGGTCGCGAGCCAGGGCGGCGCGTTGGCGTTGATCGCGGCCCGACCGTCGGGCGCCGCGATCACGCTGTCGGAGCCTTTGAGCAGCACGACCGCATCGCTTCGCCGGGCCGCGGCGCGCGCGGCCGTCAACCGGTCCTCGCCCGCCGGGCCGAAGAGGCGGGCGAACTCGGCCTCATGCGGCGTGAGGATTGCCGCCCCGCGCAGCCCTTCGGCCTGGCCGGCCCAGGCGGTGAGAGCCCCGGCGTCGAGCACCAGGCGCCGGCCGGCGCGCAGCAGGGCCGTGACCGCGCCGCGCGTCGTCGCATCCGGCGGCAGGCCGGGACCGAGCAGGAACACCTGGCGCCGCGGATCCTCGATGAGCGCGCTGAGCAGGTCCTGCATGCCTCGGGCCTGCAGAACCAGCGCGCCGGGCTCGGCCAGGCGATGCACCAAGGCACTCCCGCCATCGGAGCACGCGACGGTGACGAGGCCCGCCCCCATCCGGCGCGCCGCCCGCGCGGCCAGAAGGGCCGCGCCCGCCATCTCCGTGCCCGAGAGGATGGTGACATGGCCGCGGCTGTGCTTGTGGCTGGCTGCGCCCGGGCGTGGCAGGCGCCACTGCGCAGGGCCATTGGCGAAGGTCATCGGCCGGATGCGTTCCAGCACCACCCCCGGCAGCCCGATATCGGCGAGCACGATCTCGCCGCAGAGGTCGCGCCCGGGGCGCAGCAGGTGGCCGGGCTTGCGGCGGAAGAAGGTCACGGTCAGCGCCGCCTGGGGCGCAAAGCCACGCACCGCGCCGGTCGCGCCGCACACGCCCGAGGGGATGTCCACCGCCACGATGGGGGCGCGCACGGCCGCCAGGATGTCCGCCGCCAGCCCATCCAAGGGGCGCGAAAGGCCCGCGCCGAACAGCGCGTCCACGACGAGCCCGGCGCGCGCGGCCTCGGCTGGGGAAAAAGCGCGCATCGGCCCGCGCCAGGCGCCGGCCGCGCCCATCGCATCCCCTCTGGCGGGCGGCGCCAGCGCCGCCACCGCCACGTCCCAGCCGGCGCGCTCCAGAAGCCGGGCCACGACATAGCCATCGCCGCCATTGTTCCCGGGGCCCGCCAGCACCAGCACGCGGCAGGGGCGGAAGCGCTGTCGGATGGCCTGCGCGACAGCGCGCCCGGCCGCCGCCATCAGCGCGGCCCCGTTGCCCGCCAGCCGGTCGGCCTCCGACATTTCGGAGGGCGACAACAGCTCCGGGGGGATTGCGGCGTTGAGGGGCATGGCGGACATATTGCCGCAACCAAGGGAGACGTCACATGGCGAAGCGCGAACGCTCGATCCAGGAACTCTATCGCGACGATCCGGAGCGCGCCGATGCGCTCGCATGGGGCCGCCGGGGCGTCCTGAAGGGCGCCGCCCTGGCCTCGATGGGCGCCGCCGTGGGTGGCGCGATTCCCTTCGGCGGCCAGATGCCGGCCGGGCTGCTGCCGGCCCTCTTCACCCGCCCCGCCGCCGCGCAATCCGCGCCGGCCGTCTTCCGCATGGAAGGCAAGGCTGAACTCATCCTCCAGGGCGACCGTCCGCTGGTCGGCGAGACGCCGGAGCACATGCTGGACGAGGCGGTGACGAGCTACCGCTACTTCTTCGTCCGCAACAACGGCCAGACGCCCGAGCCGCTGACGACCGACCCCAATGCCTGGCGCCTGACCATCGATGGCGAGGTGAACACGCCGCTGACGCTCACGCTGGGCGAGTTGCGCGCGCGCTTCCCTAACGTCACGCGGCAGCTCCAGATGGAATGCGGCGGCAATGGCCGCAGCTTCTTCACCCCGCAGACCCGCGGCAACCAGTGGGGCAACGGCGCGATCAGCAATGGCGAATGGACCGGCGTGCGCCTGCGCGACGTGCTGGCGGCCGCGGGCCTCAAGCCCGGTGCGGCCTTCACCGGCCATTTCGGGGCCGACCCGCATCTCTCGGGCGCCACCGACCGGCAGGCGATCAGCCGGGGCATGCCGCTCGCCAAGGCGATGGACGAGGATACGCTGATCGCCTTCGCGCTGAACGGGCAGCCCGTGCCGCATATCCATGGCGCGCCGGTGCGGCTGGTGACGCCGGGCTGGCCGGGCAGCCTCAGCCAGAAATGGCTGACGCGCGTGACCATCCTCGACAAGCCGCACACCGGCGCGGGAATGGGCGGCACCAGCTATCGCGTGCCGGTGCGCCCGATCGTGCCCGGCAGCAACAACAACGGCGCCGATTTCGCGGATATGGCGAGCATGCCGGTGCGCTCCATCCTGTCCTCGCACGCGCATGGCTCGCGGCTGCCCGCCGGCACGCGCAGCCTCGACCTGCGCGGCGCCGCCTGGGCGGGCGACCTGACGGTGCGGGCGGTGGATGTGAGCGTGGATTTCGGCGCGAGCTGGACGGCCATGCAGGTGGCCGCCCCCGCCAACCGGCACGCTTGGCAGCGCTGGCAGGGCCGTGTGGCGCTGCCCTCGGACGGGTATTTCGAGGTGTGGTACCGCGCGACCGACAGCAACGGGATGATGCAGCCCTTCGCCGCCGCCAACTGGAACCCGCAGGGCTACGGGGCGAACCCGGTCAGCCGCGCCGCGATCCTGGTGGGCTGATGCGGCGCTTTCTCCTGATCGCCGCCTTCCTCGCGGGCGCCACCTTGGCCCAGGCGGCGGAAGCGCCGGGCGGCGAGGAACCCTCCGTGCTGCCCGCGGGCCAGGGGCAGGAGGAGGTGTTCTATACCTGCACCGCCTGCCACAGCAGCGCGATCATCCGGCGCAGCAGCTTCCGCCGTGACCAGTGGGACGGTCTGATGGACTGGATGACGGAAAAGCACGGGATGAACCCGCTGGAGGGTGCGGAGCGCACCCTCATCGTGGACTATCTCGCCCAGCATTTCGGCCCGCGCGCGGCGCCCGCGCGCGGCCGCAATCCATTCCTGAACTAGGCCACGCGCCCCAGCCCGTAGCCGCGGCCGATCACATAGGCCTGGAGCGATTCCACATCGCTCTGCTGGCTGTTGATGCGGTAGCGCACGAGGTCGCGGATCGAGACGATGCCGCAAAGCCGGCGTGCGCGGTCCACCACCGGCAGGTGGCGGAAATACCCGGCATCCATGATCTCCATCGCCTCATCCACTGAGGTCGCGGCGGTGACCACCTGGACCTCGTGGGTCATCAGCGCGGAGACCGGCAGGCTGAGCAGCCCCGCGCCGTGCTGGGTCAGCCCCCGCACCACATCCCGCTCGCTGAGGATGCCGACCAGCGCGCCCTCGGCATCGCAGACCACGACCGCGCCGATGCGGCGCTTGGCGATGATATCAGCCGCCTCGGTCACTGGGGATTCCGGCAGGACCGAGATCACGGAAGCGCCTTTCTGGCTGAGCACGGCACCGACGGTCATGGCTGCATCCTTGCGATGAGGGAATGAGAAAATCGCCTATAGCCGACTGCTCCCGTCAGGCATCATGATTTCCGTGGACCTGACCAAGACTTCATCTGGCGCCCATGCATCACCGCCAAATCCGGCCGATACCATCGCGCATGCCCCTGACCCTCGCCTGCCTGCACACGGCCGACAGCAATGTGGCCCTCTTCGAGGCTGCGGCCGCGGCCCTGCCGGGCGGCGCGCTCAGCCTCACCCACCAGGTCCGCGCGGACCTGCTGCGCGAGCCCACGCCCGAGACGCTGGACGAAGCTGCGGCGCTGCTGCGCGACCTCGCCCGCAACGCCGATGCGGTGCTGCTCACCTGCTCCACGATCGGCGCGGCGGCCGCGCGCGCGCAGGATGCGGCCCGCCCCGTGTTGCGCGCCGACGCAGCCCTCGCGCAGGCCGCGACGCGACGGGGCGGCCTGGTCGAGGTGCTCTACGCCGCGCCCACCACCGAAGGGCCGACGCGCGCCATCTTCGAGGCCGCCGCCGCGAAGACCGGCGCGCAGCTCCGGCTGCATCTGGTGGAGGGTGCCTGGGCACTGTTCCTGGCGGGCGAGACGGCCGCCTACCACGCCCGCATCGCCGCCATCGCGCGCGGGCTGCCGGGGCGGGTCGTGCTGGCCCAGGCCTCGATGGCGGGCGCGGCCGCCCTGCTGGCGGAGGCCCCGCCGCTGACCGTGCCGGCCATCAGCGTGATGGCCACGGCAAGGGCCGCGCTCAAGGCGAGGGATTCGCGCTAGACTGTGCCTCCACGATTCGCCGGAGCGCGGGAATGGCCTTCATCATCGCCGTCGCACAGCAGAAAGGGGGGGCCGGGAAATCCACCCTCGCCTCCAACCTCGCCGTCGCCTTGCTGCAGGGCAAGAAGCGCGTGGCGCTGCTCGACACCGACCCGCAGGCGAGCCTGACGCGCTGGCATTCGCTGCGGCCCGAGAGCGCGCCCCGCCTCATCTTCGACGCGCCCTCGGGCTGGCGCGTGACCGGTGCGTTGGACAAGCTGAAGCGCGACACCGATTTCATCGTGCTGGACACGCCGCCGCATGCGGACACCGATAGCCGCATCGCGATCCGTGGCGCCGACCTCGTGCTGATCCCGTTGCAGGCCTCCCTGCCCGACCTCTGGGCCAGCGAGGCGACGATCGCGCTGGCCGAGGCCGAGAAGCGCAACCACCGGCTGGTGCTGAACCGCCTGCCCGCCTCCGGCCGGCTGCGCGACGTGGTGATGGAGGAACTGGCCCGCCGGAAGGCGCCGGTCATGGCGCAGACGCTGGGCAACCGCTCGGCCTTCGCGGCGGCCTTCGCCCTCGGCCAGGGCGTCACCGAGAGCGCCGCGCGCAGCCCGGCGGCCGAGGAAATCCGCGCGCTGGCCGCGGCCATCGCCAAGCTGAAGGGCAAGTGATGTCGGCGCAGATCGCCTTCCTGCTGCATGTGGTCTTCGCCGCCCTCTGGGTGGGGGGCATGGCCTTCGCCATCCTCGCACTTCGCCCGGCGCTCGCGGTGCTGGAGCCGCCACAGCGCCTGGCCCTGATGGGGCGGGTCCACAAGCGCTTCTTCCTGGTGGTCTGGCACGCCATGCCGATCGTGCTGCTGAGCGGCTACTTTCTTCTGTTTGGCCATTACGGCGGCTTTCGCGGCGTGGGCTGGCATGTTCACCTGATGCACCTGACGGGGCTCATCATGGCCGGCATCTATCTCGCCATCTTCTTTGGGCCCTGGCGGCGGATGCGTCAGGCGCTCGCGGGGGGCGACCTGCCGGCCGCGGCCGCCGCGAATGACCGCATCCGCCTCTTGGTCACGGGCAACCTGCTGCTGGGCCTCTTGACGCTCGGCATCGCCGCCTGGGGGCGCATCGGTTGACGCACAAGCTGACCATCCGCGACGACGACTACCCCGAGCTGGAGGCGGTGGCCGCCATCCAGCGCGGCCTGCACACCTACAACCAGGAGCGCGGCGGCCCTTATGACCGCGAGCCGGTGACGGTGCTCGCGCGCGACGAGGAGGAGGCGGTGAAGGGTGGGCTGCTCGGCCTCACCTATTGGAACTGGCTCTTCATCGACTGGCTCTGGCTGGCGCCCGACCAGCGCGGCAAGGGGCTCGGCACCGAACTCCTGACCCGGGCCGAGGCGGTGGCGCGTTCGCGCGGCTGCACCGACGCCTATACCGACACCTTCAGCTTCCACGCCCCGCATTTCTGGACGCGCAATGGCTGGGTGGAGGCCGGGCGCCTCGATGGCATGCCGCCCGGCCATGCCCGCATCTGGTACCGCAAGAAGCTGTGAGCCTGCCTCAAGCCGCGTGACCTCGGCGGCAAAGCGGGACATGCTGGGGGCAACGAAGATCCCGAGGAGGATGTCCATGCCCCAGTTCACGCGGCGCGCGGCCTTGGCGCTGCCCTTGGTCCCGTTCGCGGCCCGCGCCGATGGCTGGAAGCCCAGCCAGCCCGTCCGCATCATCGTCCCGGCGGCGCCGGCAGGCACGACCGACATCATGGCCCGGCTGCTGGCGCCCCGCCTCCAGGCGCGCTGGGGCGTGAACGTGGTGGCGGAAAACCGCGCCGGCGCCGGCGGCACCATCGGCACGCTCGAGCTGGTGCGGGCCCGTCCCGACGGCCTCACCCTCATGTCCGGGAATATCGGGCCGCAGGCCATCGCCTATGCGCTGTTCCGCAACCTGCCCTACCGCGCGGACCAGATCACCTCCATCGCCGGCACCATCCGCGGCCCCAATGTGCTGGTCGTGAACAATGACGTGCCGGCGCGCAACGTG
>JAESGX010000636.1_pt1 | contig 11121 bp, 10 predicted proteins | sample 9269801 | NCBI WGS metagenome assembly JAESGX01 (sample SAMN16773122, study PRJNA677054) | algae metagenome | isolation source: Pleurocapsa minor GSE-CHR-MK-17-07R and co-occurring heterotrophs from wet... | place: USA: Lower Calf Creek Falls, Grand Staircase Escalante National Monument, UT ... | reverse complement strand
CGCAATCAACAAGGAGCTGGTGCGCTGGATCAACGAGGCCGGCGGCCGCGCCGTCGGCCTCAGCGGCAAGGACGCCGGCCTCATCACTGCGGAAAAAGTCACCCGCCTTGCGCGCGACCCCGGCAGCGCCATTGAACAGGTGGTCGATCTCGGCTTCGTGGGCGAGCCCGCCCGCATCGACCGCCACGTGCTCGACGTGCTGACAACGGCCGACCTCGTCCCCGTCATCGCCCCCATCGGCGTCGGCGCAGACGGCCACACCTACAACATCAACGCCGACACCTGCGCCGGCGCGGTTGCCGCAGCACTCGGCGCCGCCCGCCTGTTCCTGCTGACGGACGTGCCCGGCGTGCTCGCGAAGGACGGCGGCCTGCTGACAGACCTGGACCCTGCCGGCATTGCAGCGCTGGTGGCAGATGGCACCATTTCGGGCGGCATGATCCCCAAGCTCGAAACCTGTGTCGGCGCAGTCGAGGGGGGCGTGGACGCAGCCGTCATTCTTGACGGCCGCGTTCCCCATGCCATGCTGCTGGAAATCTTCACCCGGCGCGGCGCCGGGACGCTTGTGAGGAGGGCGTGACGATGAAGCACCCGATAATCGGCCTGGCGCTGCTGGCAGCCCTCGCCCCGACCCCGGCGCGCGCAGACGACCGCAAGGTCTTCAGCGGCCGCGCTGCGCTGGGCGAAACCTGGGTTTATCCCATGAAGTTCGAACAGGCGCTGGCCCCACTCGCCCCGCTCTCTGGCAAGGCCGTGCGCGAAGGCCTCTGCCCAGGGCTGGTGGCAGACAAGGACGATGTGATCCACAACTATGATTTCGAAGCCCGCTTCAAGCAGCGCGGCGTCGAAAACCGCCGCTGGGAAGTGACCGAGCTGAAACTGGCGAACCCCAGCAGCTGCGCTGCACTGGACGAACAGGTGGCCACCCGAATGAAAGCCGCCATCCCCGAGTTCGCGGAGCCGCGCGTGGATGCGGACAAGAACGGATGGACGAAGATCCCCAGGATCCAGCTGAAGATGACGGAATAAGAAGACTCCGGGACGCAATCAAGTTGCCCCGCCGGTGAAGCGGCAAAGGCCTTGGCGGGCCACGCCTGATAAAGATGAGCACTACGTCTACGCTATCGCCCTATCAAAAGCTGCAACCTTATAATTTCGATTCTGAAAGCATGAAATCGGGGGCGGTCATAGGAATTGAGCAACCTTCCCCGCATTGGTAGAATGCGCCGATGTTGTTCAAAGTCGCCGTCCTGAACCTCATCGCCGATGGGATAATTACGGTTGCGTTCCGGCACTGGCGGCGGCCGACCGTGCGGGCGGGGGGCACGTTGCGAACGGCGATCGGCGTGCTGCTGATCGAATCTGTCGAGCCAGTGCGGGCGGAAGACTTGACAGCGAACGATGCCCTTCAATCCGGATTTGTGGGCCGCGACGCACTTTTGCTAGGCGTTGAATCCCGTGGTGAAGGAACGCTCTACCGTATCCGCTTTCGTCGCCTTGGAGACGATCCGAGGGAAGCGATGCGGGAGGATGATCGCTTCGACCAGGCGCGTGTTTCGCAGCTTATGAACACGCTGGCGCGGCTTGACCGGGATCGCCCTTGGACCGCGGCGGCCCTTCGCATGATCGATCGAAAGGACGGGACCACGGCCCGCGAGATCGCCGAAGCACTCGGCTTCGACAAGCCGGTCCTCAAGCGGCGTATCCGGCAGTTGAAGGAACTTGGGCTCACCGAAAGTCTTCGCTCCGGCTATCGCCTGTCGCCCAAAGGGCGGGCGGCGCTTCCGTCAATGCCGAAGGCGTGACGTATTCCACGAGGCGCGACGCAGACTACTATTGCATCGTGAAAATGGATGTTTGCCCAGCCATGCGGGCGGCACGATCCGCTCGACCAAGCCAGCTTGCGGTACGCAGTTGATGGGTGGGGTGGACGCGCAGTCCCGCTCCTGGGGCGCCAATCGGTGGCGTTTGCGTTGCCATGTCGCAGACTATCGCGCCGTAGCGCAGAAACGACAGGATGGCGGGCCATGACCGATGAAGATGATCACTTCGAATACGCCATAGCGCTACGATAGTGGCTGGGCAGCCTTCTCATTGTCAGACTCGAAGTGTGCCGCCGCCATTATCCGGCGAGGTTGAGGTGGCGGCGGAAGCAAGGGCTCACCAGCATTGGCCCGGTGCAATTCGATCATCGAACCTTCCACTCGCGGCACGATCAAACGGTCGCTGAAGAACATGGCCTCACGTCCGCGCAAGACGTTCCGCGCGCTATAGCCGATGGTGTATTGGAGGGCGGGGGTGCCGTCATACATCTCTTGGATGGGTAGCACGTCATCGTAGGAGACTAGCCAATGGACCTTGAGAAGCGACCTGACGACCTTAGCGACCTCTAAGTGGTCCTTGTCGCTGTAATAGTCGTAATAGAGCTGGCTACCCTTCTCGTAATAGGGCGGATCAAGATAAACGAGGGTTTTGGCGGGCCAAGCGAGACTTTTCGATTCAACAAATTCGACTGCATCAAGGTTGGTAAGCTCTATTCGTCGTCGGGCTGCTGCTATGCGCTCTATTCGTCGGATCAGATCGCCCTTGTTGTAGCGGGCGTCGATTTTCCACTTCCCCGTCTGGTCGCGCCCACCAATTACGCCGCCGTTCAGGATGCCGGATCGGTGCGTGCGATTGAGGAAGAACATCGCGAAGCCCAATTCAAGGTCGCTGGCATCATCCGGCGAGCCGAATACCGACTTGAGGCGATCGCGCGTCGCGAGGTCAACAGGAGTATCGTTGATTAGCGCGGCCAGTTCGTCCGTTTGCTCAAGGACGCTCCGCCAGAACGCGAACACCGGACGGCTAACGTCGTTAATCGCCACCCGCCTGACGACGCCTGTGAGCAACAGTTCCCAAGCGACCGCCGCGCCGCCCGCATATGGCTCGACATACAGCCCATCCGAAAGGGCGTTCTGCTTGATAAGGGTAGCCACGAACCGGGCCAGCTTCCCCTTACCGCCTGGGTAGCGCAGCGGCGAGAATCTGCCCGACTGCGGTAAGCGAGCATTGGTCGAATTAGTCGTCATGGCGCGCCATAGATCGCGATGAACAACGGCTCCGACGTGTCCCAAGCGTTGCGCAGCACGTCCGCTGCCGGAACGTCATATTTATCATGATGATAGTCATTGAGCGCCTGAATAGATGCGGGATCAGTCTTGCCGGTGAGTGTCCGCTTGACGCCGCGAAGGTCGGTGCCAGTTGCCTTCTTGCTATCGACCAAATGCTGAATGACTCTCTCGGCCTTTTGCGAAAGGTTGAGTTGGACACTGCTGCCCTTGGCGTTGGTCTCCCACATCGGCAGGTTCTCGTCCGTCATGTATCTCTCCAACGTGTGCTGGAGAAATGCCCGAAGGACGAACGCCGCCGACAGCGGGGTATCCGCCAAACGGAGCCGCGATGCTTCACGGACCAGCGCCTGCCCCTTCGACGTGGTGGGTTGCGCGAAGTTGTGCCGTGAGGGTGCGAGGGTGGAGCGCGGAGCCTTCGACTTGGTTGTCTTTCCCTTTGCGGCCTTCGATGCGGCAGAGGTCGCGCCATCCTTCTTCTGCCGAGGGCGATCCTCGCCGTCCTTCACTTCAGCATCGCGGAACGCCACAGGGTTTTTGCTCGGCTTCCCAGACGGTTGAAGCCCGGAAGGCAATCCATCGAAATAGGCTTCAATCTCCGAAGCCTTGTTGTGACTACGGGTATCGATCCGCTTTTCGTGAATGCCCTGGAAGATGCCTGTCAGCACGTCGAGGACGAATTGGGGCGGCTGAGTGAAGACCGGGACTTTCTCGACGCCATCATCCTTCACCGACATGCCGAGCCAATCGCGGCCCTTCTTGGAATCAAGGAAGCGGCGAAGGACGCTAGGCTTCGCCTCAATCTCGGCGCGTATCTGCGCCCAATCATCATTCGAGAACGTCGAGTTGCGCTCGACGAAATCGATTACGTCCAGAACGGTTCGATCCTTCTGGAAACGCTGTATCTCCAAGGTGCCCCATGGGATGCGGGCTTCACCCTCCATACCACGGCCGTGCCTTCGCAGAATCCATTCGTCCGCATCAGCACGGGTATCGAACAGTACGCAGCTTATCAGGTCGGCAGAGGCGGCATCGAAATCGTCCGCGACCTTCGCCAGCCTCTTGACGATCGTGTCGCCGAGAGCAGTACCTTGAAGGACAGCCGGCTCGTGTAGAACCTTAAGCGCGGCAAGACGGCGATTGCCATCAACGACAGTAAAGCCCCCGCCCTCTTCAGCTTCCTTGATAAGGTAGAGTGAGTCGCCGGGGTCGAGGCCATGATCCACGATACTACGCATCATGGTTCGGAAATGGTTGGCGTCTAGCCTGACAATTGCTTCCAGTGCCTCAGCCTGTGAATCTACGCTACCAATGCGCGGATTGTCAGGGTCGAGCAGCAAGTCGTCGATAGACAACTCCATGCGCGCCATCCGAATTTCCCCCTCGATCGTCAATAGCGTTTAGTGCGGCAACTCGGCCGGGCAGGCAAGACTGCCAATCGATCCGGTTCCCAAAAAGAGCTGGGAGGAAGCGAGCGGTAGGCTTTGCCACCGCGATCTAGGGTCGTGGGTGGCGTAGCCGCTGCGATTCATGGATGGAAACGGCGGCGCACGGCGGCGATTGGCGGGCCCCGCCCGACGAGGTGAGAACTACGTCTGCGCCGTTGCACTACGATAAAACTTTCTCTGACGCATTCTGTTGCACGACTGACTCCACAAGGAAATCGACAAACGCGCGCACCCTGGACGGCATGGACGCACCGGCTAGGAACAGCGCGTGCACAGGTTCACAATCCCCTGGATTGAAATCTTCGAGAACGGGGACCAGCCGTCCTGAGTCGATATCGGAGGCGATGTGGAACTCGGCGAGGCGGGCAAGCCCCACCCCGGCAAGCGTCAGTGAGCGCAAAGTCTCGCCATCGCCCGCGCTTGCGGTGCCTTGGACCCACATCCTCCGCGTCGCGGTGCCGATCCGGAACGGCCAGCCCTCCTCCGCACGGCGGAAGTTGAAGTTAAGACAGTTGTGCCGAACGAGATCGTTCGGGGTGGCGGGCACGCCGTGATGCTTCAGATATGCGGGCGAGGCCACGACCACCCGAGGACTCTCCAGGAGCTTCCGCGCGGCGAAAGCGCTGTCTGGGAGCGGCCCGGCGCGCACCGCCACATCGGCACGTTCGGATAACAGGTCGACGACAGTGTCGGTCAGGGTGATGTCGACTTGGGCATGGGGAAAGCGCGCAAGGAACGCGGGCACGATCGGAACGATGAGCCTGGCGCCGACCGGTACAGACGCGTTTACGCGAACTCGACCGTGCGGCGTAGCGCAGGCCGCCACCGCGAGTTCAGCCTGGTCCACCTGGCTTAGGATCGCGACACAGCTGCGATGATAGATTTCTCCTTCGGGGGTCGGTGCCAGCTTGCGGGTCGATCGCGCGAACAGGCGGACGCCCATCCGTGTCTCGAGGCGGGTAACCAGCTTGCTGACTGCCGAAGGCGAGAGCCGCAAGGCCCGAGCAGCAGCCGAGAAGCTCCCCGTCTCAACGACTCGAACAAAAGTCGCCATCTCTTCAAACCTGTCCGATTGCACTCGCCACCTTTGACGTTCGTTCACAAATGTTCATCCCATGGTCGGCCTTCAGGAACAAGTGTTGCCCGGTCATATTCCTGGGAGATCAATGGAGGTGCAGATGAAGGTCTTCGTGACGGGTGCGAGCGGATACATCGGCGGGTCTGTTGCCGTAGGTCTGGCCGGGGGCGGACATGAGGTCCGGGGCCTCGTGCGAAACCCGGCAAACGCCGAACGTCTTCGCCAGCTGGGGATCGAGCCCGTGTTGGGCGAACTCGGCGACCGAGAGTTGCTCGCAGCCGAAGCTCGGGCTGCCGATGCGGTCGTCAACGCGGCGGATAGCGATCATCGAGGCGCTGTCGAAGTGCTGGTGGAAGCCCTCGCCGGATCGGACAAGGCGCTTCTTCACACATCGGGATCGAGCATAGTAGGGGACGATGCGCGCGGAGAACTCTCGGACGCGGTGTTCGACGACAGCGCATCGATCACGCCGACGACGGACAAGGCGGCCCGCGTGGGGATCGACCGGCATGTGACCGACGCTGCGTTGCGCGGGGTGCGCTCGGTCGTGCTGTGCAACAGTTTGATCTACGGCTGGGGCTTGGGCCCGCACAAAGAGAGCATCCAGATCCCTGACCTAGTACGGCAGGCGCGCGCAAGCGGAGTGCCACGTCATGTTGGGCGCGGGCTCAACATTTGGTCCACGGTGCATACTGAGGATGTGGCCGCTCTCTATCTCCTTGCTCTCGACAAGGCGCCCGCTGGGACCTTCATGTTCGTGGAGAACGGCGAGGCGTCCTTCCGCGAGATGACGAACGCTATCGGTCGCGCGCTCGGCCTCGGTGAAGCTCAGCCTTGGCCGATCGAGGACGCGATCGAGCAGTGGGGCTACGAGCGCGCCGTCTACGCGCTCGGATCGAACAGCCGTGTGCGTGGTCTGCGGGCGCGACAGCTCGGCTGGTCGCCACGCCACCACTCGGTCATCGACTGGATAACGGACCATCTCATATAATAGCGGGGAGCCAACTGGAGCTCCGCCAGCTTCGTTGCTTCGTGGCGGCGGCCGAAACGACGAGCTTCCGCAAGGCGGCCGAGCGGCTCAATGCGCAAATCTCGGTGGTGTCACGCACGGTCGCGGCGCTGGAGGACGAACTTGGCGTCAGCCTGTTCGAGCGTCATGCGCGAGGCGTGCGGTTGACCGCTGTCGGCCAAGCGTTCCTGATAGATGCACGCCGCATCCTCGCCGATATCGTACGCGCGCGCGATGCGGCTCAACTGACCGCCGCTGGAATGACCGGACGGCTGCGGCTGGCGGTGTGCGAGGACGCAACCACGCCCATCTTCGCTCGCGTGCTGATGGCATTTCGAACCCGCCTGCCCGAGGTCGTGCTGGACCTGTTCGAGATGCCCAGTGCGCTGCAACCGGCCGCGCTCTTACGCGGCGAGATCGATGCAGGCCTGTTGCTGCCGCCGGTATCGACCAACGGCATCCAGATCGACGAACTGTGGCGTGATCCGTGGGCGGTTGCATACGCTGCGGGCCATCCTCTCAGCAGCACGGAGTCGGTCACCATCGCCGATCTGGCGCAGCACGATTTCATCACTGCACATCCTGAGTTCGGTCCTGGATGCCACGATCAGGGGCAGGCGTTGTTCACCGCGGCGGGCATCAACCCGCGCATTGTCGTGCGAGCATTCCACCGCCAAACCATGCTCGCCTTGGTGCAGTCGGGTGCTGGCGTGACGCTGGTTCCCGGCTCGTTTGTCGGCATGGGAATCGACGGCTTATGCTTCCGTCCCTTGCAGACCGATGATCCCGGACTGTGCGTGGCTGCTGCATTCCGGGAAGGGGATTTGCCTGGTGTCGTCGCACAGTTTCTGCGCAGCGCGCGTGCAGCCGTTGCGCTTTAGTCTCGCGAATCAGCGCCTATCGTGTCCCCTCGGATCGCAGTTTGGCGTAGTAGTAGGCTGGCGTATTCAAATCAGTTTGGAGGAGCAAGTGATGGGGAAGAAGGTGACGGCAAGATAAAGCGAGATTCCTCGCTGTCGGAACTTCGTTCCTAAGTGTTTGTCTGCACATTGTTTTTTGGCGTTGCGCGATCGATTCCACAAGGTGTGCGGGTGGCGCTGACGCCATTTTCTCATTTTATATCAATGCGCTGAACGGCACCCGCCGCAAGGTGCGGTGAATGCAGAACCGCCGTTTGCCGCAGTTTGCAAGTATTTACGCGCTACAGCCCTACACCTAGATTTACTGTCTTGCATCGCTGATTTCACCTCTCAATCGTCGTGCCATGACGCGCGACGACGACAACTTTCGCATCCGTCCCGGCAAGGTCCGCGACCGTGACGCGACCCGTTTGCCGAGGGTGGTGCGCCAACGTCCCAAGACCTTCATCGGTGAAGTGCATCAGGCCATCCGCCGGGCGGGCGGTAATCCCGATCGCATGGCCGGGACGGGGAAGGCGAGCGGGCGGTTCAACGCGCGCGGCCGGGGCGCTCAGGTCGCGGCGGGATTGAAGGGCCGGAACGGGTGGAGCCGGGACGGGCGCGGTGTCCGCACCCGCTCGCGCCGGGTGGCGGTGAAGGCGCGTGTGGTGAAGCTCAATCCGCAGCGCGGCGCGGCGCGCGGACGCCAGTTCGTCAGCGGCAAGGCGGTGGACGCGCATCTTCGCTATCTGGAGCGCGATGGCGTGACCCGTGACGGCGAGAAGGGCCAAGTCTATTCCGCCGAGCGCGACGTTGCCGATGGCCCCGCCTTCCTCGATCGGGGCCGCGAGGACCGCCACAAGTTCCGCTTCATCATCTCCGCCGAGGAAGGCGTGGAGCTGTCCGACCTTCGCCAGACCACGCGCGACCTGATGACTCAGATGGAAACCGACCTGGGCACGAAGCTCGACTGGATCGCGGTCGATCACCACAACACCGGCCATCCGCATACCCACATCCTGATGCGCGGCGTCACGGACGACGGAAAGACGCTCAACATCGCCGGCGACTACATCGCCCACGGCGTCCGCGAGCGGGCGAGCGACATCGTCACGCTGGAGCTGGGCCGACAGACCGAGCAGGAGGTGTCGCGCCAGCTTGAGCGCGAGGTGGACGCAGAACGCTTTACCCGGCTCGACCGGATGCTGATCGCCCAGCAGCAGGCCAGCAACGAGTTCGCCGACTTCCGCCCCGACAAAGACATGGCCGTGGAGATGCGTCGAAATCGGGTGCTGCTGATCGATCGTGCCCGCAAGCTGGAGCGGATGGGGCTGGCGACCGAACACACGCCGGGAATCTGGACCATCTCACCCCGCGCCGAGCCGATGCTCCGCGAGCTGGGCACGCGCGGCGATATCATCAAGACGATGCACCAAGCCTTGCAGCGTGACGGGATCGGCGAGCGCCGATCCGTCGCAAGCTATGCCTTGCACCGCGACAAGCCGAACGAACGGATCGTGGGGCGCGTCGTCGCCAAGGGGCTGGGCGGTGACGAGCTGGGCGAGCGCATCGGCCTCACTATCGACGGCGTGGACGGGCGCGTCCATCACCTGGAGGTTCCGGCGACCAGCGCCGAGGACATCGGGCGCGGCAGCATCGTGGCAGTGGAGCCGCCGCCGAGCGTTCCGCGCGCCGCCGATCGCAACATCGTCGCGGCGACCGATGCGAACGGCATCTACAGCCCGGCGGCGCACCGTGAACAGGCGCTGGCGCGGCTCGGGGCGGATGACGCCGATGCCTATGTCCGCAGCCATGTCCGCCGCCTGGAGGCGCTACGCCGGGCCGGCATCGTCGAGCGTATCCACGCCGAGCACTGGACCGTTCCCGCCGATTTGCCCGAACGCGGCCTGGCCTATGACCGCCAGCGATTCGGCAGCGGCCCGCGTATCGACGAACTGTCGCACATGCCGCTCGACCGGCAGGTTCGTCACGAGGGCGCGACCTGGCTCGACAAAACCATGCTCGGCGGTGGACGTGAGACCATGCCGCACGGCGGATTCGGCGGTGATGTGCGCGCCGCCTGGGATGCTCGCAAGCAGGCGCTCGCCGACATGGGCTATGTCCAGAACCGTGGCGGCGGTCAGTTCCGTGCGCCGACCGACCTGATCGCGCAGCTGGAGCGCGCCGAGATCAACCGCGCCGGAAAGGCGTTCGCCGCCGAACGCGGCCTCGACTGGCGGTCCACCGGGATCGGCGACCGTGTGTCGGGCAAGCTCGTCGGACAGGCGCAGCTGGCCAGCGGACGATTCGCCATGATCGACAATGGGCTTGGCTTCCAGTTGGTGCCGTGGAACGACACCCTCGCCAAACGCCTCGGCCAGCAGGTTGACGGCATACCCATGCCCGGCGGCGGCATCGACTGGACGCTAGGCCGGAACCGGGGACTGGGGCTTTGAGTGGCGCTTGATTGCCCGAACCCGCAAGCATCGGTGGACAATCTGCGGCCCTCAAGGCCAAGCCCTTCGGGCGGCGCGGTTCGCGCCGGCCTTGACCGCCCCCGCCTGTCCGCCGGATGGAAAGAATGCGCCGGGACGGAAGAACGCACCCGCGCCGAACCAAAGAACGGCTTTGAGGAACGCCGTTGACGCTACGCCTCGACCGTCGAGACCTGCCGGGAGCCGCCGTCCGCCTGTATTTGCGCGCGGGAACACGCGGCGTAGCGTGGCGTAGAGATGCGTTGTTCCTCATCGCTGCGGTATCGCCGACTCTGGCGCGATGCCCCGCGCCTCTCGCCAGCGTGAACCCACCGCCTCCGAGCAGCTTGAAGCGCTGCTCGGCGAGCCGTGGCCGTTCCCCGGCCGTCCGCCCAAACATGACGTGGCGAACTGGCGCGTCAGCGACGACTGGCCCGAACAGGTGCCAGTCACCGACGCCGAGATCGCTGTCTTCGAGGCTTGGTTCGGCGACCTCTTCGACGATCTGTTCGGTCCCGTCTGACAGCCCCGCTTCCCGTTCCGGTCCCATCGCACGCTTGCACTTAGTCCCTCATTGGAGTATATCGAGTCATGTCGAAACCAGCGCCCGTCAGCGTCGTCGAGACGCCCGAGTTTCTGGCAGCGACGCGGCGCATGATAACGGACGAGGAGCGCGGTCTCTTGGTGGATTATCTCGCTTACAACCCGGCGGCGGGTGAGTTGATCCCCGGCACCGGCGGCATGCGCAAGCTCCGCTGGGGGCTGGAGGGACGCGGCAAACGCGGCGGCGCGCGGGTGATCTACTTTTACCACAGCGAGGCCATGCCGCTGTTCGCGCTCACCGCTTACGCCAAGAACGAGCGGGCGGACCTGAGCCAGGCCGACCGCAACGATTTCCGTCGTCTCACCGCGCTGCTGGCGGACACCTATGCAAAGAGGAGCAAGCGATGACGAGCAAGATCGCCGACAGCATCCGGCGCGGGCTGGAGGAGGCCGTCGCCTATGCCGACGGCACGGCCGACGCCAGCCGCTTCGGTGTGCATATCCCGCAGGAGATCGACGTGAAGGCGATCCGGGGCAAGCTCGGGATGACGCAGCAGGAG
>JAESGX010000634.1_pt1 | contig 11172 bp, 10 predicted proteins | sample 9269801 | NCBI WGS metagenome assembly JAESGX01 (sample SAMN16773122, study PRJNA677054) | algae metagenome | isolation source: Pleurocapsa minor GSE-CHR-MK-17-07R and co-occurring heterotrophs from wet... | place: USA: Lower Calf Creek Falls, Grand Staircase Escalante National Monument, UT ... | reverse complement strand
ACTGCCGCAGCGCAGGGGCCGCCTCGTGCGCGAACCGGTTGGCAGCAAACTTGCTGTGCCGGATGCTGATCTCCTCGAACCCTTCGGCGCCCCAGATGTTGCGGTTCATGCAGACGGCCCGAAGGAAGAAGGAGGCCATGCCCAGCGTCTTCGCGCCCACTTCCGAGTTCCAGCAGTAGAAGCCGCGGAAGTAGAGGTCCGGATCGCCGTTGGGCAACTTGCCGGCCTCGATGGGGTGGGTGTCGTCGACCAGGAACAGGAACACGTTGCGGTCGCTGGCGTAGAGGGTTGTCGTCTCCTTGGTGACCTCGACATACGGATTGTGGATCATGGTCGACCAGTCGAGCGTGCCGGGCACCTTCCATCGGGAGTCGCCGACACCGTCGCCCGCGATCTTCATCACGGCGCCGACCAGTTCATGATCCCAGATGCGGCCATAGTCCGGCCCGGTGACAGCGCGGAGTTCCGTGCGACCGTCGGACGTCTCCAGCGTCTTCACCAGCTCAGCGCGGTGGTTCGAAAGCCCGTGCTGGAGGTTGATGGCGGCCAGAGGTGCCGGAAGCTCGCGCAGATAGCCTGAAGGGGCTCCGACGAGTGAGGCGAGCTGGCCGAATGACCAATGGGTGGGCAGCACCGGTTCCGCACTACCCGGCAGCGCCAGCGCCATGCGGCTGATGTCGTTGGTGCGCGCCTCGACGCGGATGGCGCTTGTCTCGACTGTGCGCGCTGTTGCTTTCTCGGCGCGGGCGCGGACTGACTGGTACAGCGCGCCCAGTGACAGATAGCGTTCATCGTCTGGGCGCGAGAACCATTCCGACGAGACGCGGCCAATGCGCTCGCCGCGCGAGACATCCACCTTGAACCCAGCCTGCGAAGTGGCGGGAGAAAACTGACCTTCGAGCATGAGAACCTCCTCAACGATCATGCGCCAGAGCCTCTCTGATGCTTCCTTGATCGTCACGGAGGCGCTGGGGCGCTCTCACTCTTCCTTTTGAAACGAAAGCCTACTATGTTTCCCATAGAGAACATTGGAGGAGCCGCCGATGCCACCAATTAATCACTCAGCTGCTGCCGTTGCGCCTGCCGATGTGCTGTCCAAGGCTGCCATCCGCGCTGCCGACCGGCTCCGGCTGACACAGGGCGAGCTCGGCACCATCATTGGTGTATCGGCGGCGGCAGTGAGCCGCGCCGTCAATGGTGGCCGTCTCCCAGACACCCCCAAGACCATGGAGTTGGCGACGCTGTTCATCCGCGTCTACCGGTCGCTGGACGCCATTGTTGGCGGCGAGGATGCGGTCGCCGGTGCGTGGCTTCGCAATCCCAACAGCGCCCTCGGTGTAAATCCTTTGGAAGCGATGAAGACCATTCCAGGCCTGATCGCCACCCTTGCCTACCTCGATGCCAGGCGCGCCCTTGCCTGAGCGGCTGTCAAACCCGGGGCCCCGCGCTGGCGAGATCTGGCGGATGGTTGAAGCGCAACATCACATCTCCACCATGAAGCTGGTCGACAACGCCGATGAGCAGCGGACGCTGGAAGAGCTTCTCGACAGGTCCAAACCTCCCGTGCCGGTGGAATGCCGCGACCATCACTGGCTACTGTTCACGCCCTTTCGCTACGATGCGGGCTCTGACTCCAGGTTTCGAAGGGCAGGGCGGACCCCTGGCGTCTTCTACGCTGCCGAAGCCGTGGAGACCTCGGTAGCGGAAATCGCGTTCTGGCGATTGCTATTCTTCATCGAAAGCCCCGCCACGCCCTGGCCCTCCAACCCGCTTGAGCTGACGGCCTTCCAGGCGCGTTACGCAACGCAGCTTTGCATTGACCTGACGATCCCACCTTACGACACGCGCCGCGCCGAATGGACCCACGCGACCGACTACACCGCATGCCATCAGTTGGCAGACGAAGCGCGCGCCATGGGCGCTAATACAGTTCGCTCGATCTCCGCGCGCGATCCGGCCGGCGGGATCAATATCTCGCTGCTATCCTGCGCGGCATTCGCCGAGCGGGAACCACGCCAATACCAAAGCTGGCGCATGAAGATATCGCCCTCGGGCATCTACGCCAGATGCGAAGCGCCAGTCATGGCCTTGGAATATGGTGTCGAAGCATTCGGTCGCGACCCCAGGATCGCCGCGTTCAACTGGTCGCATTGAGTGACGCAAAGCTGTTCAAACCTCGCCAGTTGCATGGCGGCTTCATTTTCTCATGGCCGGGCGTTGGATACTGATCAACGCTGGTATGGGTGCAACAAACGGGATTAGAGATGTCAGATGTTTATGCGCATTCCCTTCCTGATACGCCGGACCACTCTCGCTGGGAAACGCTGAGCCACCACCTGCGAGACGTCGGACAATTGGCCTCGGAGTTCGCCGACGTTTTCGGGGCCGCAGACTGGGCGCGCGCAGCAGGGCTGCTGCATGACATCGGCAAGACATCCCGCGCCTATCAGCGCTATATCCGCACGCCCGGCGCCAACCGCGGCCCGGATCACAGCACGGCGGGCGCCCGCGAGGCGATTGAACTCTATGGGCCAAAAGTCGGCCGGCTGATCGCCTACGGGATTGCAGGCCACCATGGCGGCCTGATGGACGGCTCAGGCAGTGACGGGCGGGGCAGTTCGCTCGACCTTCGGCTGTCGAAAGACGACTATCCCACCGAACCCTATGATGGCTGGCAAGACCATGTGGATGGCCTGCCGGCGTTGGCCGACCTTCTGACATCCAGACTCGACCTCGATCCCGAACATCCCGGCTTCAGCCTCGCTTTCCGGGCGCGCATGCTGTTTTCGTGCCTCGTCGATGCCGATTTCCTGGCAACAGAACGTTTCTACGCCAGCGCCGAACATGGCGAGGCACCGCCTCGCGGTGGCGTGCTGCGCGCCGAACATCTGGAACGGGTTCGCGCCTTCATGGCCGGCCGCAGTGCCAGCGACACAGCGGTCAACCGGCTGCGCGCCGAAATCCTGGACCACGCCATCGGCAAGGCCGGCCTGCCGCCCGGCCACTTCACCCTGACCGTGCCGACCGGCGGCGGGAAGACGCTCACGTCGCTGCGTTTCGCCCTGGAACATGCGCAGACGCACGGGCTTCGCCGTATCATATATGTGATCCCGTTTACCTCCATCATCGAACAGACAGCCGATGTGTTCCGCAACCAGCTGGGGCTGGGCGATGCCGTGCTGGAGCATCATTCCAGCTTCGACTGGGACGAGTTGGAGCGACGCGCCGAAAATGATGCCGAGGGCGAAGGCGCCGCTGGGCTCGCCAAGCTGCGTCGCGATACCGAAAACTGGGATGCGCCGATCATCGTGACCACCGGCGTGCAGTTCTGGGAAAGCCTTTTTGCCAGTCGCACCAGCCGCGCCCGCAAGCTGCACAATCTGGCGAAGAGCGTGATCATCCTGGACGAAGCTCAGACACTGCCGGTGAAGCTGCTGCGCCCATGCATGGCCGCACTTGAGGAGCTGAAGCGCAGCTATGGCGCCTCGGTTGTGCTGTGCACCGCCACCCAACCTGCGTTGCGACGGATCGACAACGCCCTGCCGACACCCGAAGAGGGCAAGCACAGCGGCCGCGCCCAGGGCTTCGACATCGACGACAGCCGCGAACTCGCGCCGCGCCCGCGCGAACTTTACCAGGAGCTGAAGCGCGTGGATGTCGAATGGCGCCGCGACCCGGTGGACGATTCCGAGATTGCCGCGCGCTTTGCCGCGCAGGACCGGATGCTGGTGATCGTGAACAGCCGCGCCCACGCCCGCGACCTGTTCGAAGCGATCCGCGACTTGCCCGGCGCCAGGCACCTCACCACACTGATGTGCGCGATGCACCGGCGCCAGGTGCTGGCCGGGGTGCGCGCCGACCTGGCCGCCAGGCGCCCGACCAGACTGGTGGCGACCAGTCTGATCGAAGCCGGCGTGGATGTGGACTTTCCCGAAGTCTGGCGCGCTGCCACGGGCCTTGATTCCATTGCCCAGGCCTCCGGCCGCTGCAACCGCGAAGGGCTGCTGGAGGGGGTGGGCCGCACCATCGTCTTTGAACCGGCGGACGAAGTGAAGCACAAGGTGCCTGCGGCGATCATGGGCTTCTATCAGGCGGCGCGACAGGTGCTGCGCACCGACGCCGACCCGCTGGGGCTCGACGCCGTCACTGCCTATTTCCAGGAACTTTATTTCCAGCAGGGCTATGGCGCGCTGGACGCGGCCACGCTGAACAAGGCGACATTCCCGATCCTGCGCGAAACGGAGGCCCGCGCTCGCGACTTCTCCTTCCCCTTCTCGCGGATCGCCCACGCCTTCCGCCTGATCGACGATGCGATGGAGCCGATCATCGTGCCGTTCGACGAAGCCGCGCAAACCGCGCTTCAGGCCGTGCGCCACGCCGACAAGCCGCCGCGCGGGGTGCTGCGCACGCTGCAGCAATATGTGGTGCCGGTGCCCAAAGGCGTGCGCGCAAAAATGCTGGCCAGTGGCGCGGTGCAGGCGGTGAAGCCGGAAGCCTATGAAGGCCGCTTCATGCAGCTTGCTAGCATGGACCTATACCATCCTCAGCTTGGGCTTGACCTCGAAGACCCCACATTCCGCAGTTCGGAAAGAAACATATTTTAACAGCAAAACTAGGTTCTTACAAACATACTTTCTTGGAAGGTTAAACTAATCTTGACATCGCAGTGCGTACCCGCTAGTGAAGGCATTGAGGTGAGCAATGCGCCATGTCTGGCATTCGAAAGTCAACGAAGGAGGTTTCTCAGTAACGGGGGATTGTGCGCGCATTCTCGACGAGCCCCCATAGTGTCGTCCAAATTTTTTGGACGCGGATTGAAACTTGGATGGTTAGGTAGATGATGCGTCTCGACCTCTGCCAGACGCGGGGGTCGAGTTGCATGAAACTACCAATTCTCTTGCAGGCAATCAAATGTAGGGGCAGTCTGGCAAGTATAGGGGGAGTATTCGTGGGCGTACGATTGCATGTGTGGGGCGAGCGGGCCTGTTTCACCCGGCCCGAACTGAAGGTCGAGCGCGTCAGCTATGATGTGCCCACGCCCACGGCCGCGCGCGGCATCCTGGAAGCCATCCACTGGAAGCCCGCTATCCGCTGGCATGTGGACCGCATTCATGTGCTGAAGCCGATCCGCTTCCAGTCGCTGCGCCGCAATGAAGTGGGCGCCAAGGCCAGCGCCGCCAACGCGCGCAGTGCGATGAACCGGGGCACCACAGAGGGCCTTGGCCTGCTGGTGGATGAAAACCGCCAGCAGCGCGCGTCGATGATCCTGGTAGACGTTGCCTATGTGATCGAGGCGCATTTCACCCTGACCGGCAAGGCAGAAGCCGACGACACGCCGGCCAAGCACATCAGCATGTTCAACCGCCGCGCCCGCGACGGCCAATGCTTCCACCGCCCATGCCTCGGCACCCGCGAGTTCGACGCGCATTTTCGCCTGATCGAAGACGGCGATCCGCTGCCCGACCCCGACCCGAAATTCGTGGAGCGCGACCGCGATCTGGGCCTGATGCTGCACGACATCGACTTCACCGACCCCCAAAACGCTGTCTCGCGCTTCTTTCGCGCCCGCATGGTGAACGGGGTGATCGACGTGCCGCCCGCAAACAGCCCCGAGCTTCTGGCGTGACAATTCTCCAGGCGCTGGACGGCTACTACGCCCGCATGGCCGCGCGCGGCGAAGCCGACGAGCCCGGCTGGAGCCGCGAAAAATTCGGCTGGTGCGTGGTGATCGACGCTGATGGTGCACCCGTTGACGTGCTGAACCTGCACGATCTGGGCGGCAAGAAGCCTGTGCCGAAACTCTATCGTGTGCCGGCCGGGGTGAAGCGCACCGTGGGCATTGCCACCAATTTCCTGTGGGATAAAACGGCCTATTCACTGGGCCGCACGGCCGGTGAAGGCAGGCGCACCGCACAGGAGCATGCGGCGTTCGTCGCGCTGCATCTGCGGTTGCTGGCCGGTTCGAACGACGAGGGGCTTGTTGCCTTCGCGCGCTTCCTTGCCAGCTGGACTCCGGAACGCTTCGATACCGCGCCATTCCTTGCCGAGATGCTGGATTCCAACATCCTGTTCCGCCTTGCGGGCGACCGTTGCTATTTGCACGAGCGCGATGCAGCCCGCGCTTTGGTCGGCGCAGCGGAGCCCGACGACGAAGGCCCCGGAAAGGACGATATTCTCTGCCTGGTAACGGGCCAGACGGCACCCCAGGCCCGCCTTCACCCCACGATCAAGGGCGTGGAAGGCGGCCAGACCTCGGGCGCCTCGCTGGTCTCCTTCAACCTCGACGCCTTCACCTCCTACGGCAAGGAACAGGGCGCCAACGCCCCCACCTCGCAGGCCGCCGCCTTCCGTTATGGCTCGGTCCTGAACCGCCTGCTGCTGCGCGGCGGCCCCAATCGCGTCAGCCGGCCCATCGGCGACGCGACCGTGGTTTTCTGGGCGGACGCCACCAACGCCTCGCCCGAAGCCGCGACCGCGCTTGAAAGCCTGTTCGGCAGCGCCCTCTCCATGGACGTGGAAGATGCTGGCGAAGCCGCAAAAATCGGCGACACGCTGGAAGCCGTGGCGAAGGGCCGGCCGCTTTCCACCATTCACCCCGATCTGGTAGAGGGCGTGCGCTTTCATGTGCTGGGACTGGCGCCCAACGCGGCCCGCCTTTCGGTGCGCTACTGGCTGTGCGACGATTTCCGCGTTTTCGCCGAACGGCTGGCGCAGCACAGCGCAGACCTTGGCCTGAAGCCCAGCCCGTGGGTGAAGCCGCCGTCGGTCAACCGCTTTCTGGTGAAAACCGTCGCGCTTCAGGAAAAGTTCGAGAATATCCCGCCGCTGCTGGCCGGCGAGGTGATGCGCGCGATCCTGTCAGGTGGGCGCTATCCGCAATCCCTGCTGGCTGCCGTCATCATCCGCCTGCGCGCCGGCGACGACCCGCTGACAGGCTGGCATGCTGCTGTGATCCGGGCCGTACTGGCACGCGATTTCCGACAGGGTTATCAAAAGGAGGACACCCCCGTGAGCCTGGTGCGAGACGAACCGAACAGGGCCTATCAGCTCGGCCGCCTGTTCGCGGTTCTGGAAACGGCCCAGCGCATGGCGCTTGGCCGGGTGAATGCGAGCATCCGCGATCGCTATTTCGGGGCCGCCTCTGCGGCGCCGGCCGGCGTGTTTCCATTGCTGTTGCGCGGCGCCCAGAATCACTTGGGAAAGTTGCGCAAGGAGGGCAAGGGCGGCTGGATCGAGCGCGAGATCGAGGAAATCCTCGGTCGGCTGACGCTGGATCTGCCGCGCGCGCTGCCGCTTGCCGAACAGGGGCGCTTTGCCATCGGCTATTATCACCAGCGCAAGGAACAGTTCGCCGGGCGACCCGAGGAGGCTGCGGCGCTCGAAGAACCGAAAGAGGATGAAACCAATGACTGAGGCCGTGCAGCAGCGCCACGAGTTCGTGCTCTATTTCGATGTCACGAACGGCAATCCCAACGGCGATCCCGATGCCGGCAACATGCCGCGTCTGGATCCCGAAACCAACCAGGGCCTTGTTTCGGATGTGGCGCTGAAGCGCAAGGTGCGGAACTATGTGGCGCTGGCCCGGCCCGAAACGGCAGGCCATGAAATCTATATGAGTGAGGGCGCAACGCTCAACAACCAGCACAAGAAGGGCTGGGCCGCCATCCTCCCCGAGGTCACCAAGGCGGACGAGCTGAAAAAGCTGCCCAAGGACGAGGCCAAGGCGCAGGAACTCACGCGCTGGATGTGCGCGAACTTCTGGGACATCCGCAGCTTCGGCGCGGTGATGACCACCGGGGTCAACGCCGGCCAGGTGCGGGGGCCGGTGCAGTTCACCTTTGCCCGCTCGGTGGAGCCCATCCTGCCGCTGGAAATCTCCATCACCCGCATGGCCGCCACCACGGAGGCAGACGCGGAGGCCAAGGGCGGACGCACCATGGGCCGCAAGCATATCGTGCCCTACGGCCTCTACCGCGCCCACGGCTTCGTCTCCGCACCGCTCGCCTCCCACCCGCGCAAGGGCACCGGCTTCTCCGACGCCGACCTCGCCCTGCTCTGGGAGGCATTGGCGAACATGTTCGATCATGATCGCTCGGCAGCGCGGGGCGAAATGTCCACCCGCAAGCTCATCGTCTTCCGCCACGCCACGGCACTGGGCAATGCCCAGGCCCACGCCCTGTTCGATCGGGTGAAGACCGACCGCGTCTTCCAGGGCTCCGCCCACGAGATCGGCAGCCAGGCCTATCTCGACAACACCGGCAACTGGCCCCCGGCCCGCCGCTGGGAGGATTACCGCGTCCGCATCGAGCGCGAAGGCCTGCCCGACAGCATCGAGATCATCGAGCCCTGCTGACATGCAGCCGCTCGCTGATCCGGCCACGGAAGACGCCCTCATCCCGCTGTCCGCCTTGCAGCACTATCTCTTCTGCCCGCGCCAGTGCGCGCTCATCCATGTCGAGCAGCAATGGGCCGAGGATGGTGCAACCGCCGAGGGCAAGCTGCTCCACACCCGCGTCGACACAGCCGCCCCGGATCGCCGTCGCGGCGTGAAGACCGTGCGCGGCCTCGCCATCCGCTCGCTCGCGCTCGGTGTCGTCGGCAAGGCGGATGCGGTCGAGTTCCACGGCACCGCCCCTATGCCCATCGAATACAAGCGCGGCCGCCCCAAGTCTCACCGCGCCGACGAGGTGCAGCTCTGCGCCCAGGCCCTGTGCCTGGAAGAGATGTTCGACACCGAAATTCCCGAAGGCGCGCTGTTCTACGGTGAACTCCGCCGGCGCGTCAGCGTCGCCTTCGATACCACGCTGCGCACCCTCACCGCCACCGTCGCCTGCGATGCCCACGCCATGATCGCGGCCGGCACCACCCCGCCCCCAGTTTTCCAGCCCGGCTGCAAGCGCTGCTCGCTATATGCGCTTTGCCAGCCCGAGCGGCTCGCAAAGCCGCCCCGCGTCGAAGCCTGGCTGCTGCGCCAGCTGGCCGACTGATGCGCAAGCACCTGAACACCGTCTATGTCACCAGCGAAGGTGCCTGGCTGCGCAAAGATGGCGCCAATCTTGTCGTCGAAGTGGAGGGCGCCGAACGCGGCCGCGCTCCGCTGCACATGCTGGAAGGGATTGTCTGCTTCGGTCGCGCCGGCGCCTCGCCAGCCCTGATGGCAGCCGCCGCCGAAGCCGGTATCGCGCTGTCGTTCCTCACCCCCAACGGCAAATTCCTGGCCCGGATGGAAGGGCCGCGAACCGGCAATGTGCTGCTGCGCCGGCGCCAGCACCGCGTGGCTGACGATCCCGCCGCAGCAATACCCATCGTGCGCGCCATTGTCAGCGCCAAGGCCGCCAACCAGCGCACCGTCGTCCGCCGCGCCCTGCGCGACCATGGCAGTTCGATGGAAGCCGCAGCCAAACTCGCGCTGGAAAGTTGCGAGGCGCACCACAGCCACGCCATCCGCAGAACGCTTGCCGCAGCCGATATCGATGCCCTGCGCGGCTGCGAGGGCGACGCCGCCGCCTCCTACTTCGCTGCCTTCACGCATATGGTTCGCGCGGGCGATGGCGCCTTTGCCTTCAATGGCCGCTCACGCCGCCCCCCGCTCGACCGGATAAACGCGCTGCTCTCGTTCCTTTATGCAATGCTCGGCCATGATTGCCGCTCGGCGCTGGAAGCCAATGGCTTCGACCCTCAGGTCGGCTTCCTGCACGCCGACCGCCCCGGCCGGGCCAGCCTGGCGCTGGACCTGATGGAGGAATTGCGTGCGGTGATGGCCGACCGGCTCGCACTAAGCCTGATCAATCGCCGCCAGATCGTCGCCAGTGACTTCACAATCGAGGATGGCGGGGCCGTATTATTGAAGGACGACGCGCGCAAAGCCGTTCTGGTGGTCTGGCAGGAACGGAAGAAGGACGAACTGCGCCACCCCTTCCTGGATGAAACGATTTCGCTTGGTCTCGTGCCACATATTCAAGCCCTGCTGCTCGCCCGCCACCTGCGCGGTGACCTGGACGGCTACCCACCCTTCATCTGGAAATAGGCGGATGCTGATGCTGGTTACCTATGATGTCAGCACGCTGGATGCAGCCGGCCGCCGACGCTTGCGCAGGGTGGCGCGCGCTTGCCTGGACTATGGCCAGCGCGTGCAGAACAGCGTTTTCGAATGCGAGCTGGACCCGGCACAATGGGCCGCGCTGAGGGCAAGGCTGATCGGCGAGATCAAAGCCGGAGAGGACAGCCTGCGCTTCTATCGCCTGGGCGCAGACGGCCAGCGGCGGGTGGAGCATGTTGGCGCAAAGCCAACGCTGGACCTGGAAGGACCCCTCGTTTTCTGATCCGCGCGAACCGGAAGCAGTGCGATTCCAAGGTGGAGGTTCGCGCGACGGCAAACCATTGCAAATATTTGGTATATTCGAAACATGGCTTCAACCGACGATCCCGGGGGGCGATCCTGCCAACATTCGCGCATTCAAAAGCCTTCTCCGCTGTTTCTCAGAGTGATACCAATCCACCCGTCGCCCCCCACCCGGGGGCGCGGATAGAAACAGCGGGCCCAGCTGCTGCGGCGCAGGCTCGCGGCCGTCGCCCCCCACCCGGGGGCGCGGATAGAAACGGGCTGATATCCGGGCGCTGTTCGCTGCGTTCATGTCGCCCCCCACCCGGGGGCGCGGATAGAAACGTGGGCGTCCTGACAGCCCTGGGAGGGCAGTGAGAGTCGCCCCCCACCCGGGGGCGCGGATAGAAACGATACCGACGACGGCAGAAAACAATATCGCTGGGGTCGCCCCCCACCCGGGGGCGCGGATAGAAACCGGCGGAACATCTGCATCGGCAACGGCGCCGGCAGTCGCCCCCCACCCGGGGGCGCGGATAGAAACCGCGTCGTGTCCTCAGGAGGGCAGTGAGATGCATGTCGCCCCCCACCCGGGGGCGCGGATAGAAACAGGACAATGGCGGCGGCGCCGGCGCAAGTGCGCAACGTCGCCCCCCACCCGGGGGCGCGGATAGAAACGGCACGGACGCGGCGGTCAAGGCGGATCCCGAGGGTCGCCCCCCACCCGGGGGCGCGGATAGAAACCACGCTGCTCGCATCGGCGGGCATTGTCAGGAACGTCGCCCCCCACCCGGGGGCGCGGATAGAAACAGGCACACACCGCGCGGCTGGCGGCGGCACCGTCGTCGCCC
>JAESGX010000633.1_pt1 | contig 11198 bp, 10 predicted proteins | sample 9269801 | NCBI WGS metagenome assembly JAESGX01 (sample SAMN16773122, study PRJNA677054) | algae metagenome | isolation source: Pleurocapsa minor GSE-CHR-MK-17-07R and co-occurring heterotrophs from wet... | place: USA: Lower Calf Creek Falls, Grand Staircase Escalante National Monument, UT ... | reverse complement strand
GGCGCGGCGGGTGGGGAGCAGCAGGGTGGCACCAGCCAAAGCCTCGCCCGCGCCGAGCCGGGCCAGCGTGCCGCGCGCCAGCGCCGGCAGGAAGGCCTGGTCGGGCGGGATGGTGAAGAGCCTCACAGCCAGTGGCTCAGCATTCCGTCGCGCAGCCGCCGCTCGGTGCGGGTGAGGTCGGCGGGGGTGGAGAGGTGGAACCAGGCGCCGTCATGCACCAGGCCGAACAGGCGGCCGGCCTCGATGGCGTGGTCATAGCAGCGGTTCAGGCTGAAGCGCCCCTCGGGCTCGGGCGCCACCAAAGCGGGCGCCATGACCTGCACGCCGCCGAAGAGATAGGGCGCGATCTGCCGGGGCGCGGGACGGATGAGACGGCCTTCGCCATCCAGGAAGAAATCGCCGCGCCCCACCTCGCCCTCGATGCGGGAGGTGCGGATCAGCAGCAGCAGCGCATCCATCCGCTCGGGGTCGAAATGGCGGGCGAGCAGGGTGAGGGCCGGCGTGGGGCCGTCCAGCCAATAGGCATCGCCATTCACCACGGCGAAGGGCGCATCGCCCAGGCGCGGCAGGGCGCGGCGGATGCCGCCGCCGGTCTCCAGCAATTCGGGCTCGAGCTGAAGGCCGAGGCGCGGCGGCGTGCCCTCGCGCGCGGCCAGGGCGGCGGCCACCTTCTCAGCGCACCAATGGGCGTTGACGACCACCTCCTCCACGCCGGCCTGCGCCAGCCGGTCCAGCGCGTGGTCGAGCAGGGAGCGGCCGCGCAGGGGCAGCAAGGGCTTGGCCGTCTCCGCCGTCAGCGGCCGCATCCGCTGGCCCAGGCCCGCGGCGAGCACCATCCCGCGCCGGATCATGGATTGCGCCGCCTGTCCGGCGGCACATGCGCGTCCAGGAAGCGCGCGAGCGGCCGCGTCGCCGGGTGTTCCAGCGCGCGGGCCAGCAGCGCCCAGCAGCGCGGACCGTGCCGGAGGTAATGCGGCTTGCCGTCCCGCCGGTCGAGCCGGACCCAGAGGCAGGCCACGCGCAGATGCCGCTGTGCCGCATGCACGGCCATCGCGGCACGGAACCCCTCGGGCTCCAGCTCCGGCCGCTGGGCCAGATAGGCGCTGACCACCGCCTCGCGCAGGGCGGGGTCCACGTCGCGCCGCGCATCCTCGACCAGCGAGACGAGGTCGTAGGCCGGGTGGCCGATGGCCGCATCCTGGAAGTCGATCACCGCCATGCCGCGCGGCGTGGGGATGAGGTTGGCCGGGAAGTAATCGCGATGGACGAAGCCCTCGCCGGGGAAGGGCGCCAGCATGGCGGCGAGCGCCGTGGCCAGCCCCTGGCGCGTTTCGGCCAGGCAATCCCCGCCGAAGCTGGCGGGCCACCACCAATCGCAGAAGGTCGCCTGGGTGGCGCGGATCATGGCCGGCGCGTCCCAGGCGGGCAGGCCCGGTGGCGGGGGGGCGGCGTGCAGCGCGACCAGGCTGCGCGCCGCGTCGAAATAGAGCGGTGCCGCCTCCGCCCCCGCATCCAGCGCGCCGGCCATGCTGGCCGCGCCCAGATCCTGCACCAGGGCGGTATTGGTCGCGGCCTCCACGCCGATCACGCCCGGCGCCGGCACGCCCAGCGATTCCAGGTGCCGCGCCACACGGAGAAAGGCATCGAGATATTCGGCCGAGGGCGTGCGCATGAGCAGCGCCGGGCGCGGCCCGCCGGAAAGGCGCGTGTAGTGCTTGCTGGCATCGGCCTGCAGCACCTCCTGCCCGGCATCGGCATAGCCATGGGCTTCCAGCAGCGTCACAGGCGGTCCTCCCATCCGGCCAGGCGGGCCAGCCGCGCATCCTCCTCCGGGCCGGGTGCGAGTTCGACGCGCAGCGCGCCGGCGGGGGCCAGGTGGCCCAGCCGCCCGGGCCATTCCACCAGCACGATCCCCTCCCGCGCCTCATCCCAGCCCAGTTCGAGCAGGCCATCGGGGCCGCTGAGCCGGTAGAGGTCGAAATGATGCGCGGCGGTGCCGCCGGGCAGGTCGTAGCTCTGCACCAGGGTGAAGGTGGGGCTCGGCACCTCCAGCCCCGCATCGCCGGTCGCGGCGCGCAGGAAGGCGCGGGCGAGCGCGGATTTGCCGGCACCCAGCGGGCCTTCCAGCAGCAGCGCATCGCCGGGGCGGGCGAGTGCGGCCAGACGGGCGGCCAGCGCCTCGGTCGCGGCGAGGTTGTCGAGCGTGATCTCCATGCCCCTCCATCTTGCCGGGAGAGCGCGAGTCCCGCAAAGCGGAAGACTGGACGCACTTGGCAAAGCAAGGCATGGCCGTGGCATGAGCGAGATGATCGAAACCGACGTGGCCATCATCGGCGCGGGGCCCTGCGGCCTCTTTGCCGTCTTCGAATGCGGCATGCTGAAGATGCGCTGCGTGGTGGTGGACACGCTGGAGGAGATCGGCGGCCAATGCGCCGCGCTCTATCCGGAAAAACCGATCTTCGACATCCCCGCGCATCCGCAGATCGCCGGCGCCGCGCTGATCGAGCGCCTGGCCGAGCAGGCCGCGCCCTTCGAGCCGCGCTTCCTGCTGAACCAGCGCGTCGAGGCGCTGGCCGAGAGCGAGGGTGGCTTCCGGCTCACCACCAGCCTGGGCAACCAGGTGCATGCCAAGGCCGTGATCATCGCGGCCGGCGCCGGCGCCTTCGGGCCCAACCGCCCGCCGCTGGACGGCCTGCCCGGCTATGAGGCGAGCGGCGCGGTGCGCTACATGGTCACGAAGCGCGAGGAATTCCGCGGCAAGCGCGTTGTGATCGCGGGCGGCGGCGACAGCGCCGTGGATTGGGCGCTGAGCCTGAAGGATGTGGCGGCGAAGGTCGTCGTCGTCCATCGCCGCCCCAAATTCCGCGCGGCCCCCGAGACGGCCGGCCAGCTCGAAGCCGCCGCCGCGCGCGGCGAGGTGGAGATGGCCATCCCCTACCAGCTGCACGCCTTGGAAGGCGACGGCGCGAAGCTCGATGCCGTGGTGCTGGCGACGCTGAAGGGCGAGGAGATGCGCGTGCCGGCCGACCACCTCCTGGCCTTCTTCGGCCTCTCCATGGAGCTCGGCCCGATCGCGGATTGGGGTCTGGGGCTGGAGCACAAGCATATCGCGGTGAACCCCGCGACCTGCGAGACGAACATCCCGGGCATCCATGCCATCGGCGACATGGCGATCTATCCCGGCAAGCTGAAGCTCATCCTGCAAGGCTTCTCCGAGGCCGCGATGGCGGCGCATGCCATCCACCCCCGCGTCTTCCCCGGCGAGGCGCTGCATTTCGAGTATTCCACCAGCAAGGGCGTGCCGGCCGCGTGACCGCCGAGGACGCAAGGCGCTTCGCCCCCGCGGCGGCGCGCAACCGCGATGCGCTGCTGGATGCGCTGCGCGACATCCTGCCGGAGCGCGGCCTCGTGCTGGAAGTCGCCTCCGGCACGGGCGAGCATGCCGTGCACATCGCGGCCGCCTTGCCTGGCCTGTCCTGGCAGCCGAGCGATCCTTCGGAAGACGCCCGGCGCAGCATCGATGCCTGGGCGGCGGGGCACGCCAATATCCGCCCCGCCCTGGCGCTGGACGCCAGCGCCTGGCCCTGGCCGATCCAGGCGGCGGATGCGCTGCTCTGCGTGAACATGATCCATATCGCGCCCTGGTCCGCGGCGCTGGGCCTGCTGCGCGGGGCGGCGACACTGCTGCCGCCGGGCGCCCCGCTCGTGCTCTACGGCCCCTATCTGCGCGACGGCGTGGAGACGGCGCCGAGCAACCTCGATTTCGATGCAAGCCTGAAGGCCCGCAATCCGGAATGGGGCCTGCGCCGGCTGGAGGATGTGACGGCCGCCGCCAAGGGCTTCACGCTGGCACAGGTGATCCCCATGCCGGCGAACAACCTCACCGTGGTCTTTCGCCGCGCTGGCTGAGGCGCGCGCGTCTCGGACGTCTCGCGGCGCGGGCATTCCTCAAGTGATTTCTGAGCTGTGCCTCACCTGATCAAGAATGTGAATAAAAATGAGACATAATTCTCTTTATTGATCCAAAACACATTCTTAATCCAAAATTCGTAGAAAATCAGGATTGCACAACCCAGGATGGTTTTGCATGGTGAGGTGGCTCTGGGGGAGCTTACTCATGTTTACGCAAGCCAATGTCTCGTTTTCGGCGCCTTGGGGCACCGGGCTGATCGGCCAAATAAACGTCTCCAACAACGCACAATTAATCAATAATTGGACGATCACCTTTGAGGTGCCGTTCCAGATCGTGAATATCTGGAATGCGTCCATCCTCACCGCCACCAGCCTGGGCAATGGCGGCATGCGCTATGTCGTGGGGAGCGCGGGCTGGAACGACGCGGTGCCGCCCAATGGCGCCGTCAGTTTCGGCTTCGAAGGGCGCGCCGCATCCAATATCCAGGCGCAGCTCAGCGGCATCACCTTCGGCACCGGCGCAGGCCTGGCCACGCCGCCCAGCGTCACCATCAACGACGCGACCATCATGGAAGGCGCCTCGGGCACGAAGGAGATGGTCTTCACCATCGCCCTCTCGAAGGCCGCGACCGAGGCGGTCACGATCCCCTGGTCCGCCCAGGACGGCACCGCCCAGGCCGGCAGCGACTACCGCGCCGCCTCGGGCAGCCTGAGCTTCGCGCCGGGGGAGACCAGCAAGACCATCGCCGTCACCATCCTGGGCGACACGCTCGTCGAGGGGAATGAGAGCTTCAACCTCGTCCTCGGCACGCCCGGCGGCGCCACCATCGCCGATGGCACCGGCCTCGGCACCATCCAGAACGACGATGTGCTGCCCATCCTCTCCATCGCCGATGCGCAGGCGAGCGAGGGCAATGCCGGCACGAAGCTCATGGTCTTCACCGTCACCCTCTCCGAAGCGGCGCTGGCCCCGGTGACGCTCGCCTATACGACGCGGGACGGCACGGCCCTGGCCGGCAGCGACTACGACGCCGCGACCGGCAGCCTCAGCTTCGCCGTGGGCGAGACCAGCAAGACCATCACCGTCGCCCTGCGCGGCGACACCGTGGATGAGATCGACGAGAGCTTCGAGATCGCGCTCAGCGGCCTGACCGGCGCCAGCTTCGCCCGCTCCAGCGCGCGCGGCACCATCCTGAATGATGACGTGCCGCCCGTGATCACCCTCTCCAACGCCGAGATCCTGGAAGGTGCCACGGGCACGCGCGACATCGTCTTCACGCTGACCCTGAACAAGGCGAGTGCCGAGACCGTGACGGCGGGCTTCGCCACGCAGGACGGCACCGCGCTGGCCGGCAGCGACTATGTGGCCCGCAGCGGAACCGTCAGCTTCGCCGCGGGCGAGACGAGCAAGACCATCTCCGTCACCGTGAACGGCGATTCGGCGATCGAGCTGGATGAAACCTTCAACCTGGTGCTCAGCAACGTCACGCGGGCGACGCTGGCCGGCGGCGGCGGTGTCGGCACCATCCGCAACGACGATCTGCCGCCGCCCACGCTCACCATCAGCGACGCCCAGGTGACCGAGGGCGACGCCGGCACGAAGCAGATGCTGTTCACCGTGGCGCTCTCCCGTGCCGCGACCAGCGCGGTCTCCGTCGGCTATGCCACGCAGGCCGGCACGGCCACCTCCGGCAGCGACTTCACGGCCACCACCGGCACACTGAGCTTCGCGGCGGGCGAGACGAGCAAGACCATCGTCGTCACCGTCCAAGGGGATACGGCGGTCGAAGCGGACGAGACCTTCAACCTGCTGCTCTCCAACCCCGCCGGCGCCACCATCGCCGACGGCACCGGCCTCGGCACCATCCTGAATGACGACGTGGCGCCCACGCTCGCCATCTCGGACGCGCAGCTGGCCGAGGGCCAGGCCGGCAGCGCGCAGATGCTGTTCACCGTCACCCTCTCCCGCGCGGCGGGCAGCCCGGTGAGCGTCAGCTATGCCACGCAGGCCGGCACGGCCAGCTCCGGCAGCGACTTCACCGCCACCAGCGGCACCCTGAGCTTCGCGGCGGGCGAGACGAGCAAGACCATCGGCGTCACGGTCCAGGGCGACGCGGCGGTCGAGGCGAACGAGACCTTCAACCTCGTGCTCTCCGGCGCCACCGGTGCCACCATCGCGGATGGCACGGGGGTGGGCACCATCCTGAACGATGACGTCGCCGCCCCCGCGCCCTCCGGCGACACCGCCAGCTTCCGCGTGACGCAAAGCTGGTTTGGCGGCTTCCTGGCCGACATCACCCTCGTCAACGACGCGACGCCGATCGAGGGCGGCTGGACGCTGGCCTTCGACGCGCCCTTCCAGATCAAGAACATCTGGAATGCCGAGATCGTCAGCCAGTCGGGCAGCCACTACGTCATCCGCAACGCGCCCTGGAACGGCAATCTCGGCCCGCTCGGCACCACCAGCTTCGGCATCGACGTGGCCGGCTCCGGCGAGCCCGCGAATTTCAGCGTGAACGGCGCGGCGCCGCCGCCGGCGCTGCCCGGCCTCAGCATCGCCGATGCCTTCCTCACGGAAGGCGATGCCGGCGCCGCGATGATGAACTTCACCGTCAGCCTCTCCGCCGCCGCGAGCGAGGCGCTGGTGGTGCAATACGGCACGGCCGATGGCTCGGCGCTCACCGGCCTCGACTACCAGGGGATGAGCGGCAGCCTCACCTTCGCGCCGGGCGAGACCAGCAAGATCCTCTCCTTCGCCGTGCTGGGCGACACGCAGCGCGAGGGGACCGAGACGTTCACCGTGAACCTCACGGCCCCCGGCGGCGCGCGGCTGCTGGACGGCTCGGCGCTCGGCACCATCCTCGACAATGACGGCTCCGGCTCGACGCTGCCGCCGGCCGGCTGGTACTCGACCAGCGGCAACCAGATCGTCGATTCCACGGGGGAGACGGTGCGCCTCAAGGGCGTGAACTGGTTCGGCATGGAGGGCTTCCTGGGCGTGCCCGACGGCCTCTATGCGCGCAACTGGCAGGACATGATGGAGCAGATGAAGGAGGTGGGCTTCGATACCATCCGCCTGCCCTTCAGCCTGCAGAACATCCAGCCCGGCGCGATGCCCAACAACATCGTCTATGGCCTGAACCCCGACCTGGTGGGCCTGTCGAACCTGCAGGTGCTGGACAAGATCGTGGATTATGCAGGCGAGCTCGGCATGAAGATCATCCTCGATTGCCACCGCAGCAGCTCGGGCAATGGGCCCAATGAGAACGGCCTCTGGTATGACCAGAACTTCTCCGAGGCGCAGTGGATCAACGGCTGGAAGAGCCTGGTCCAGCGCTATGCCGGCGATTCCACCGTGATCGGCGTGGACCTGCAGAACGAGCCGCATGCCACGACCTGGACCGATTGGTCAGCCGCCGCCGAGCGCGCGGGCAACGCCATCCATGAGGTTAACCCGAACCTCCTGGTCATCGTCGAGGGCGTGGGCAACTACCAGGGGGACTACTACTGGTGGGGCGGCCAGCTGGAAGGCGTGCAGGATGACCCGGTGGTGCTGCAACAGGCCAACAAGCTGGTCTATTCGCCGCACGACTACCCCTACACGGTCTATCCCAACAGCTGGCTCGACGGGCCCGGCTTCAAGGACAACCTGCCCAACGTCTTTCGCGAGCATTGGGGCTTCATCTACGAGCAGGGCATCGCCCCGATCTTCCTCGGCGAATTCGGCACCAGGCTGACGGACCCGCGCGACATCGCCTGGCTGGACGAGCTGACGCAGTACATCAACGGGGATTTCGACACGAACGGCGTGCTCGACATCGCCGCGGGGCAGGAGGGGATGAGCTTCGCCTATTGGTCCTGGAATCCGAACTCGACGGATACCGGCGGCATCCTGATGGATGACTGGATCAATGTGCACCAGAACAAGCTGGTGGCGCTCGACTCGATCCTGGGCGGCTGAGGGACGCCCCAGCCGAGGAGCTCGTCAGAACTCCTCGGCGCGCAGCGCGCGGGCCAGCGCGTCCAGCACGCCGTTGCAGAAGCGCGGCTCCTCGCCCCCGAAGAAGCCATGCGCCACGTCCATGTATTCCTTGATGACGACGCGCGCGGGCGGCCCGCCCATGTCGCGCAGCTCGCCCCCGGCGGCGCGCAGGATGGCGCGCAGCACGGGATCCAGGCGGTTCATCGCCCAGCCGGAAGCGAGGTGCGCCGCGATCAGCTGGTCCAGGTCTTCGGTGTGAGTCGCGACGCCGCGCATGATGCGGGCGAAGAGCGGCACGTCCGCCTCCTCCACGCGGCCATCCTCGAAGCCTTGCTGCCCGGGCGCGCTGCCCAGGCGGTGGCGGACGAACTGGTCCAGCACCGTCTCGATGTTGTCGCCGGACTGCTCGGTCTGGAACAGCGCCTGCACGGCGGCGACGCGGGCGCCGGTGCGGGGGCGGCCGCTGGCGGGCTTGGGCGCGGGCTTCAAGCCAGGCCCCAGCGACGGCGCAAGGCCACCTGCATGAGGGCGGCCTGCGCGGCCTCGGCCCCCTTGTTGTGCTGGTCCTGCCGCGAGCGATCGATCGCCTGCTGGAGGGTATGGACGGTCAGCAGGCCGAAGCCGATGGCCGCACCGGAATCGGTGGAGATGTTCATCACGCCGGAGCACGCCTCGCGGCAGATGTGGTCGTAATGGTCGGTCTCGCCGCGAACCACGCAGCCCAGCAGCACGAAGCCGTCCCACCGGGGTTCCTCGTCATCGGCGTCGAGCGCCATGCGGAGTGCCGCGGGCAGCTCGAAGGCGCCGGCCACGTCCACGATCTCGAGCAGGCCGCCGGCTTCCGCCACCACGCGCTCCACGCCCTGGCGCATGCCGCCCACGATCTCGTCGTAATAGGGCGCCTGGATCAGCAGGATGCGCACGGGGGCGCCAGGCACCTGCACCGTATCGCGCTTGGGGCCATCAATGGTGCTCACGCGCTCTCTCCCACAACCGGCCGCGTAGCGACGACGCGCAAGCCCCAGCCTTCGAGCCCGACCAGCGGGCGGGGGTGGTTGGAGAGGCGGATGATGTCGGTCAGGCCGAGATCCGCCAGGATCTGCGCGCCCACGCCATAGTCGCGCAGCTGCGGCGTCGCGTTGTTGTCGCGGTTGCGGCGGACATGGGTGCTGATGCCATCGCGGCGATAGTCGCGCAGGATGACGACGACACCGCGCCCCTCGGCGGCGATGGCCTCCATCGCGCCGTGGAGTTCGCGCACGCCACGGCCGCCGACCATGTCGGTCATGAGGTTCGCGGCATGCATGCGGGTCAGCACCGGCTCGGGCCCGGTGATGTCGCCCTTGATGAGGGCGACATGCTCGCCGGATTCCAGCGCCGAATTGTAGACCACCAGGCGCCAGTCCCCGCCCACGGCGTGGGAGATCTCGCCCTCCTCCACGCGCTTGATCAGGCGCTCGGTGCGGCGCCGATAGCCGATCAGATCGGCGATGGTGCCGAGCTTGAGGCCGTGCATCTGCGCGAAGGCGACCAGATCCGGCAGGCGGGCCATGGTGCCGTCGTCATTCATGATCTCGCAGATCACGCCGGCCGGGTTCAGCCCCGCGAGGCGCGCGAAATCCACCGCCGCCTCGGTGTGGCCGGCGCGGATCAGCGTGCCGCCCTCGCGCGCCACCAGCGGGAAGACATGGCCGGGGGTCACGATGTGCTCGCGGCCCAGCTCGGGGTTGATGGCGACGGCGACGGTGCGCGCGCGGTCGGCGGCCGAGATGCCGGTGGTGACGCCATCCCGCGCCTCGATGCTGACGGTGAACGCCGTCTGGTGCCGCGTGCCGTTGGACTGCGCCATGAGCGGCAGGCCCAGCTGCTCCACGCGCTGGCGCGTCATGGCCAGGCAGATCAGCCCGCGGGCGAAGCGGGCCATGAAGTTGATGGCGTCCGGGGTCGCGAATTGCGCGGGGATGACGAGGTCGCCCTCGTTCTCGCGGTCCTCGTCATCCACCAGGATGAACATCCTGCCGCGCCGGGCTTCCTCCAGAAGCTCCTCGGTCGGCGTGATGAACTCGTGGTAGGTCGTGGTCTTGGTCTGGACGCTCACGCGCGAAACTCCATCAGCCGAGCGACGTAGCGCGCCAGGGTGTCGATCTCGATATTCACCGCATCGCCCGGTTGCAGCGTGCCGAAGCTGGTCACGGCGGCGGTGTGGGGGATGATGTTGACCCCGAAACTCTCTGCGTCAACCTCGTTGACCGTCAGCGAAACGCCATCGATCGCCACACTGCCCTTCACCGCGATGTAGCGGGCGATCTCACCCGGCACGGCGAAGCGCCAGCGGACCGAGGCGTTCTCGGGCGTGGCGGAGAGCACCCGGCCCACCCCGTCCACATGGCCGGAGACGAGGTGCCCGCCCAGCTCATCGCCGAGCTTCAGGCTGCGCTCCAGGTTCACCCGCCCGCCGACCTTCCATTGCCCCATGGTGGTGCGCGCCAGCGTCTCGGCGCTCGCGTCCACCGCGAAGCTGTCGGCGTTGAGTTCCACGGCGGTGAGGCAGATGCCGGAGCAGGCGATGGAACAGCCGAGCGCCGCACCCGCGAGGAAATCCGGCGCCACGCCGATGACGAGGCGCATGTCATGCCCCTGGCCGATCGGCTGCACCTCGCGCAGGGTGCCGAGGCCCGTGATGATACCGGTGAACATCCGCCTACTCCTTCACGAACTCGCTCATCACATCCTCGCCCACCGCCTCGGTCGCCACGCGCCGGAAGCGCGGCATGGCGGAGAGCGCCGCCACGCCGAGCGGCCCGGCACTGGCCCAGCCCTCGGCGCCCATCACGCCAGGGGCATGGAACCAGACGAGCCGGTCCACAAGCCCCGCGCGCAACAGGCCTGCCGCGAGGCCGGCACCACCCTCGGCCAGCACGCGGGTCACCCCGCGCGCGGCGAGCGCGGCCAGCATCGCACGCGGCTGGAGGCCGCCTCCCCCATCCTGGATTTTTGGAGCCCGGCGGATGGTCACCACCTCGACCCCCGCCTCGATATAGGGTGCCAGCGCGGAAGGGCGATGCCCCGCGCCGGTGAGAAGCCAGGTGGGTTGCCGCCCGGCCTCCCGCACCAGCCGCGCGGTGGGCGGCGTGCGCAGCCGGGCATCGGCGATGACGCGCAGCATGGGCACGGGGTCCATGCCCGGGATGCGGCAGGTGAGGTCCGGGTCATCGGCCAGCACCGTTCCGCTGCCCACCATGACAGCGTCATGCCGGGCGCGCAGCGCGTGTACGGCGCGGCGCGCGGCGGCACCGGTGATCCA
>JAESGX010000632.1_pt1 | contig 11212 bp, 9 predicted proteins | sample 9269801 | NCBI WGS metagenome assembly JAESGX01 (sample SAMN16773122, study PRJNA677054) | algae metagenome | isolation source: Pleurocapsa minor GSE-CHR-MK-17-07R and co-occurring heterotrophs from wet... | place: USA: Lower Calf Creek Falls, Grand Staircase Escalante National Monument, UT ... | reverse complement strand
CTGCTGTCCACGTAGCGGACGGTGCCGCCGGCGGCCTGTTCCTCGCCCAGCACATGCCAGGGCTCCAGCGCCTCGCGCAGTTCCAGCCCCATGCCGGAGATGTTGACCTCGCCGATCTTGGGGAAGCGGAACTCCACATGCGGCGCGAACCAGGCGGGGTCGAGGCCGAAGCCCATCTGGCCCAGCTCTTCCAGGGCGCCGGTGAGGTCCTCCCGCGCGTAATGCGGCAGCATGAAGCGGTCATGCAGCGAAGTGCCCCAGCGCACCAGCGAGCGGCGATAGGGCTGGTCCCAGAAGGCGGCCAGGGCCGAGCGCATCAGCAGCATCTGCGCCGCACTCATCTGCGCGTGCGGCGGCATCTCGAAGGCGCGGAACTCGACCAGGCCGCGGCGCCCGGAGGACGAGTTCGGGTCGTACATCTTGTCGATGCAGAACTCCGTCCGGTGCGTGTTGCCGGTCATGTCGGCCAGGATGTTGCGGAACAGGCGGTCCGTCATCCAGGGCGGCGGGTTGCCCCCCATTCGGTCCAGCTCGCCGAAGGCGATCTCCAGCTCACGCAGCGCATCCATCCGCGCCTCATCCACGCGGGGATGCTGGCTGGTGGGGCCGATGAAGAGGCCGCTGAACATGAAGCTGAGCGAGGGGTGGTTGTGCCAGAAGGAAACGAGGCTTCGCAGCAGGTCAGGCCGGCGCAGGAAGGGCGAATCCTCCGCGCGGGCCGCCCCCATCACCACATGGTTGCCGCCGCCCGTGCCGACATGCTTCCCATCCTGCATGAACTTCTCGGTGGAGAGGCCGATCTGCCGCGCCTCCTCATAGAGCTGCTCGGTGCGCTCCACCATTTCCGGCCATGAGGTGGCGGGGTGGATATTGGCCTCGATGACGCCGGGATCGGGCGTGACCGAGAAGTTCTGGATGCGCGCATCCTCGGGCGGCAGGTAGCCCTCGATGAAGACCTTGCGGCCGGTCTCGGCCGCCGTGTCCTCGATGGCGGCGATCAGTTCCAGCCAATCCTCGATCGCGTAGAGCGGCGGGAGGAACACATGGATCATGCCGCCGCGCGGCTCGACGCAGAGCGCGGTCCGAACCTGGGCCGGGTCATCCATGCCCACCTCGGGCGCGGGCTGCGGCGTGGGCCGCTGGTCGGCCGGGAGCGCATAGGGATCGGCGCCGGCGCCCGGCGTGCGGAAGCTGGCGCGGATCTGGTCGAGCAGCGGCAGCGCCGTCTCGGGCGCGAAGGGATCGGCCGGGCTGTCCAGCTCCTTCGCCAGTTCCGCCGGATCAATCCAGGGCAGCGAGGTCAGCGGCAGGCGCAAGCCCATGGGGGCATCGCCCGGCGTCAGGAAGAGCGTGTCGTCCCGGAAGAACCAGCGACCTGATTGCCAGCGGCGCTGCCCGCCCTGCACCACGCGGCGCAGCGGCAGGACGGTGCCGGTGGGCGTCGTCAGCCCGCCGCGAAAGAGGCGCGCGAACCGCGCGCGCTCCAACTTATCGGCGAGCTTGCTGTCCTCGGCCACCACATTCGCGGGCAGCCGGCTCTCGCGCCAGAGGTAGTAGTGGACGTCCTCATGCGCGTCCTTGGCCAGTTCAGGCGGCACCTGCAGCCTCTCGGCCAGGCTCGCAGCGAAATGCGCGGCGGTCGCATGGTTCGCGTCGTCGCTGTCGTCATCCGAGGCAAGGAGTTCCGGGTTGCGCCAGATGGGCTCGCCATCCAGGCGCCAATACGCCGAGAGCGCGAAGCGCGGCAGCGGCTCGCCCGGATATTGCTTCCCCTGGCCGGTGTGGATGACCGCCCCCTTGGACCAGAGCGGGATCAGCCGGCGCAGCAGGCGGTTGGCATAGGCGCGCTTGGTGGGGCCCAGCGCATCCGTGTTCCATTCCGGCGCCTCGCGGTCCGAAGCCACGACGAAGGTGGGCTCGCCCCCCATGGTCAGCCGCATGTTCTGGCGGGCCAGCGCCTCATCCACGCGGTCGCCCGCGGCGCGGATCGCGGCCCAGGTCTCGTCCGTGTAGGGTTTGGTGACGCGGGGCGTCTCGACGATGCGCTTGACGTGCATCTCGAACTCGAACTCGGTCTCCGCCTTCTCGATCAGGCCCGAGATCGGGGCGGCCGAAGCCGGCTCGGGCGTGGCGGCAAGTGGGATATGCCCCTCGCCCGTCATCAGGCCGGAGGTGGCATCCAGCCCGACCCAGCCGGCGCCGGGCAGATAGACCTCGGCCCAGGCGTGCAGGTCGGTGAAGTCGGCGCTCGGCCCCTCGGGGCCTTCCACCGGCTTCACATCGGCGACCAGCTGGATCAGGTAGCCCGAGACGAAGCGGGCGGCGAAGCCCAGGTGGCGCAGCGCCTGCACCAGCAGCCAGGCGGAATCCCGGCAGGAGCCGCGGCCCTCGCCCAACGTGCGGTCGGGATCCCAGACGCCGGGCTCCATCCGCACGATGTAGGAAATGCGCGACTGCACGAGCTGGTTGATCGCGACCAGGAAATCCACCATGCGCTTGTTCTCGCGCGGGATTTCCGCCAGCAGCGATTTCAGCAGCGGGCCGTAGGGTGCCAGCTTGCGGAAGGGCGCCAGCTCCTCGTCCAGCACATGGTCATAGGCGAAGGGGTAATGCTCGGCCTCCGGCTCCAGGAAGAAGTCGAAGGGGTTGATGGTCGCCATGTCGGCGATCAGGTCCACCGTCACGTCGAAATGGGTGACGCGCTCGGGGAAGACCACGCGGGCCTGGAAATTGCCCTGCGGGTCCTGCTGCCAATTGATGAAATGGGGCTGCGGCTCGATCTTCAGGGAATAGGCGAGGATGGGCGTGCGCGCATGCGGCGCGGGCCGCAACCGGATGGTCTGCGGGCCCAGCGCCACGGGCCGGTCATAGCGATAGCTGGTGCGGTGCGTCAGGGCAGCGTGGATGGACATGCGCGCGGATATTCCCAAGGCGATATGCTGCGCCGCTTATAGGCGCGTTTCCTGGCCATGGCAGCCAATGGATTCGCTGTTTTTGCCGGGGCGGCCCCTGCGGAGTGCATGGCCCGGAGGAAGAAGGTGGCTCCGGCGGCTGGGGCCCCATGCTCAGGAGGGGGGGGCGAGACCCCATTCCCGCGCAGCAAACGAGGAGCGTTACCGCCCCTTGAAGACGGGGGCGCGCTTTTCGCGGAAGGCGCGCAGGCCTTCCTGGAGGTCCTCGCTCGCCTGGCTCGCCTTGGCCCGGTCCAGCGCGCCCTGCAGATCGAATTCCTGGCGGGCGATCTCGTTCAGGCTGCGCTTCACGCCCTGCACGGCCAAGGGCGCCATGGCGGCCAGCCGCTCGGCCAGCGCATCCACCCGCGCATCCAGCTCGGCCGCCGGCAGCATCTCCGTCAGGTAGCCGATGGCCAGCATTTCCGGCGCCTGGATCTTCTCGGCCGTCAGGAACAGCTTCTTCGCGGCATTCAGCCCGAGCCGGCTGACATAGCGCAGCATGCCCGAGGGGTAGTAGTGCAGCCCGAGCCGCGCCGCCGGCATGAACATCTCGGCCATATCAACGCCGATCCGGAAGTCGCAGCACAGCGCGAGGTCGGTCGAGCCACCATAGACCCCGCCATTGAGGCGGCAGATGGTCGGCACGCGCAGTCGCTCCAGCTGGTCGGCCACCCCCTCGAAGGAGGGCGCATCGGCCCGGGCGGTGACTTCGGCATTGGGCCGATCGGCCATGTCGCCCAGGTGGTAGCCCGAGGAAAAGGACTTGCCGGTGCCGGTCAGCACCAGCACCCGGATCCCGGGATCGGCCTCCACCGCCGCGAAATGCTGGCCGAGCATCAGCAGGTCCGCCGGCTCGATCCGGTTGTGTACGGCGGGCCGGTTCAGCCGGATGGTGGCGCGGGCGCCTTCGATGGTGAGCAGGGGCGTGGTCGCCTCGGCCGCCTGGATGTTCATGCCCGCTCTCCCTCAAGGTCGCGGGCAGGATACAGCCAACGCGGCCGGGCGGAACCCCGCGCCCTGCTCGGCCTCAGTGCCGATGCGCCGGCTGCCGTGCCCCGGCCGCCTGAACCGCGAGTTGGATGGTCACCTCGCCCGCCCGCTCGAAGCGCAGGGTCACCGGGACGCTTTGCCCGGCATTCATGGGCTGCGTCAGCCCGATCAGCATCAAATGCAGCCCGCCCGGCTGGAGCGTGACCTCGCCATTGGCGGGCACTGGGATATCGGCGACGGGACGCATGCGCATCACGTCGCCGTCGCGGACATGGGTGTGCAGTTCCAGCCGCCCGGCGGCAGGCGAAGTGGCGGCGAGCAGCTTGTCGGGTGTCGCGCCGGTGTTGCGGATCACGAAGAAGCCGCCGCCCTGCATTCCCTGCCCCGCCGCGCGGGTCCAGGGGTTCACGAGGCGCAGCGCGCCGAGCTCGGTGACGGTGTCATGCGCCTGGGCGCCGGTCGCGACGGGCAGCAGGGCGGTGGCGAGAAGCAGGTGGCGGCGTGTCATCATGGTCATGGTCCTTGTTGGTGGGTGGGTCACAGGGAAGCCGGGCGGGGCTGATCGGCCCGCGCCTCGATGCGGGCGGCGAAGCGGGCGAGGCGCGCGGCCTCCCGCGCCGCCACCGCTGGGTCGCCTTGGGCACAATCCTGCCGGATCCGTGCCAGGCGCGCATCCAGCTGGGCGCGCTCCTCGGCGCGGGCGAAGGGTTGCGCGGCCTCCACCGCTTCCTCGGCGCCCGCGGTCGCGGCGGTGCAGATTTCGGTCATGGCGCGCTCCAGCTCATCCGGATCGCAGGCGATGGCGGGGTTGGCCATCAGGATCGCCAGGGCGAGGATCGCGCGCATCAGCGGGCGCCCAGGCGCAGGAGGGGTGCCGGGCTGCGCGGGCGGGGCTGGCCCGGCTCGGCCAATTCCACCCAGGCGTGGAGGGCGCCGTCGTCGCAGCGCTGGACGACGGGGAAGATCAGCGTGGCGCCTGCCTGATCCGGCGCGCGGATCATCATCACGAACTCGTCGTAATGCGCATCGGGCAAAGGGCCGCCGCGCCAGGTGATGCTGGCCGGCGCCTCCCGCACCAGCCCATGGCCACCCGAGACCGGGCGCGGCAGGGCGCGCGTCTCGACGGCGATCTCCCAACCCGGCTTGGGCATGGGCCGCGCCATGGCGACGCCGTCGGGCAGTGCCACCTCGATGGCGATGGTGGCAGCGGCGCCGCAGCCATGGCCCACCCGGAAGGCGAGCCGCGCGTAGGAATTGGCCGCCACCTCCGGCGGCTCGATCACGACATGCGCGGCGGCCGGTGTGGCCAGGGCGAGCATCAGGGCCATGAGGCGTTTCATGCGCTCTCTCCTTCAGAAGCGGTACATCATGCCGGCATAGGCGGTGGTGCCGATGCCGGGCTCGTAGAGGGCGGGATTGCCCAGGGCGATGGGGGTGACCGAGGCGGAACTGATGAAGCGGCTGTTCACCAGGTTGCGCGCCTCGGCGAAGATGCCGAGCCGTCCCTCCATCAAATCCGCGCCGCCACGCAGGCCGAGCAGCGTGTAGCTGTCGGTCCGGCGCGTGTTGGCGTTGTCCACGTAGAAGCCTTCCGGGACCCAATCCACATTGGGCGCGATCCACCAGCCCGAGGGGTGGCGGTAGCGCGCCTCGGCCCGCAGCACATGCGGCGGCACGCCGGGCAACTGGTTGTTGCGGAAGATCGGGTCGTTCTCGAAGAAGAAGTCGCTGAAGGTATAGGCGCCGCGCAGCGTGACCGAATCCTGCGGCGTGAAGAGGTTGCGCCCCGCCACATAGGTGGCGGCGAGTTCGACGCCCTGGTGGACAGTCTTGTCGGCGTTGCGGGCGAAGCTGGTGCCGGGCTGCTGGCCGGCGAAGAGCTGAACCTCCTTGTCGATCCAGCTGTAATAGTAGGCGCCGTCAAAGGTGAAATCACCCACCGTGCCGCGCGTGCCGATCTCGGCCGTGATGGCGCGTTGCGGTGCGAGCAGTCGGAAGCCGCCCAGCGGCACCAGGGCCACGAGGTCCGAAAGGGTTGGCAGCTCGGTGGACCAGGTGACATTGGCATAGGCCTGCACCGTCGGCGTCGCCTGCCAGAGCAGGCCGGCGCGCGGATTGACGAAGCCCCAGTCGCCGCTGCCGCTCAGCGAGGCGTTCAACCGGTTGTCGCTGCGCCGCGTGGCCTGACCGCCGGAGACGCCGGCGACGAGTGCCAGGTCGGGCAGGACATAGAAGCTGTTCTCGAAGAAGGCGTCCGTGGTGGAGGCCGTGTCCCAGGAGGCGAAGGTCTGCGCGCCGCGCACGCCGCTCAGATTCACGAAGCGGCGATTGTCATTGGTGCCCCAGGCGGCATTCACGCCGGCAACCAGCCGGTTCCGGAAGCCGCCCAGCGTGCCGTCCCAGGTGACGCGGCCGAAAAGGTTGAAGTCGTTGGTGTGGTTGTCGACATACTGGAAGATCGGGTGGTCCAGTTGGCGCTGGACGTAGCTGCCGCCGAATTCCACCAGCGTTTCGGCGTTGGGCCGGACCGCCGTGATGGTGCCGAGGCGATAGCTCTCGATATTGCGCTGGTAGTTCAGCTGGACGTTGGTGGGGTTGGCCAGCCGCGGCGTCTGTGTTGCGGAACTGCGCGTGACCGTGCCCGGGATGTCCTGCTGGATGGCATTGTAGGTGAAGAAGACGCGCGTCTCGGCGTTGTCGGCCCAGCGATAGGCGCCGTTGGAGTTCATCCGCCCGGCACTGCCCGAGGAGTGGTTGCGCCAGCCATCCTGGTTCATCAGGGTGCCGTTCACCCAGCCATCCCAGGGGCCAAAGACGCCGCCCATCGCCGTGTTGCCGCGCACGAAGCCCCGGCTGCCGCCCTCCAGCCGGAAGGTGACCCCCTGCCCCTCGGATTGCCGCGCGGTGGGTGTGACGAAGTTGATGGCGCCGCCCAGCGTGTTCGCGCCGAGCGCGAAGCCATTGCCACCGCGGAACACCTCGGCGCGCATGAAGCTCGTCGGGTCCAGCTCCTGGAGGTCGCCGCTGCCATCGGCCTGGTTGATCGGAATGCCATCCTGGAAGACGCGCACGCCCCGCAGATGGAAGTTGCGTGCAATGCCCGAGCCGCGGATGGAGAGGCGCGAATCCTCGCCCCATTTGGGCTGCGCGAAGACGCCCGGCGTGAATTCGAACATGTCCCGCAGCGAGAGCACGCCCGGCCGGTCCCGGAACTCCGAGGCGGGGACGACGGTGTTGTTGCCGGGGCTCAGCCAGAGGCGCAGCCGCGCCTCATTGTTGCTCTCCGAGGTGAGCGGCGGCGGGGCCGCGGTCACGACCGTATCGGGATGGGCGCGGATTTCGGTCTGTGCGAGGGCGGGCGTGGCCAGAAACGGCGCGCTGAGCAGCGCGCGGCGCAAAAGGGACATGGAAAAATTCCATCACAGGCATGAACAGGCGCGACACCCGGCGGCCGGGCGGCGCGGGCGGGGTGTTCAGGCGGTGACGGGTGGGGCGCGGGTCGCGTAGGGCGGCGCGCGGGCGGGCGGGCGCAGCTGCGCCGTGGGCGCCATGGCCCAGATGACGGAGGTGCCGAACCAGGCGGGAGTGGCCAGGCGCGGCGGCTCGGGCAGGGTGACGCCGGGGAGGCTGTGGCAGACGGGGCAGAAGCCGCCCTCCGCCCCTGGTGCGTGGTCAGCGATGGGTTCGCCATTCGCATCGAGGCGAATGCTCCGCATGCCCTCGGGCGAGCAGATCTCGACCACGAGGGCGTCGCCGGCGCCCATGCCACGCAGGCAATGCGCCACTGTGACGCCCGACTGCAACAGCAGCACGGCCGCGAGGAGGCGGATCAGCAGGGAACGAAACCGTGCCACGTGGGAGGGTTTAGGCCGCGGCGCGGAAAGCCTCAAGCCGCGAGATCGTATTCCACCTCGGGCGTGTAGACCGCCGCCTCTTTCCCGAGCTGGGAGGAGTAGAGGACGAAGCGATCCACCATCACGGGCTCGGTGCGGAACAGGTTATGCGCCTGGATGAAGCCCGCGAGCTTGGGCAGCGCAGCACCTTCGGTGCGGGCCAGCGTGACGTGCGGGGCGAAGCGCTTGCGCTCGGCCGGCAGGCCCGAGCGTTGCAGCGCCGTCTCGATCTTGGATTGCAGATGCGCCAGGCCCGGCGTGCGCTCGGCCACCACATGCAGCGACTGCACCCGGCCGGCCTTCTCGAAGGTGCCGAGCCCCGAGAGGCTCAGCGGGAAGGGCTTGGCCCGAATGCCGGACAGCGCGAGGTCCAGCTCCTCCGCCAGGTAACCCGGCACTTCGCCGATGAAGCGCAGCGTGAGGTGGTAATTCTCCGGGCGGACCCAGCGCACGCCGGGCAGGCCGCCGGTCAGCGATGCGAGGCGATCCTTCACTTCCGATGGAAGCTCGAGAGCGACGAAGAGACGCATGGGCCAAGCCCCCTTCCCGGATTCGCAGCCTTATCCTGCCGGGGGAGTGGCCACCCGGTCCAGAAGTTGTTCCGTGGCAGGCAGAATATGCCGGATCATCAAGGCCACGCCGCGCGGGTTGGGGTGGATGCCATCGCCCTGGTTCAGCGCGCGATCGCCGGCCACGCCTTCGAGGAAGAAAGGAACAAAAATCAATTGCGGCCGCTGCTTGGCGGCCTCTGTGAAGACCGCGTGGAAGGCGCGGCCGTAATCGGCACCGAGGTTGGGCGGCGCATGCATGCCGGCCAGCAGCGTCGGGATGCGGCGCGCCTCCAGCCGGCTGAGGATGCTCTCCAGCGCCTCGGCCATGCGCGTGGGCGGCAGGCCGCGCAGCCCGTCATTGCCGCCGAGGGCCACGATCGCGGCCTGGGGCCGGTCCGCCATCGCCCAATCGAGCCGGGCGGCGCCGCCGGCCATGGTGTCGCCCGAGACGCCGCCATCCAGCACGCGCACGGCGCGGCCGCGCGCGACCAGGGCCGCCTGGAGCTGGGGCACGAAGCCCTCGCCGCGCGGCAGGCCGTAGCCGGCCGTCAGCGAGTCGCCGAGGGCGAGGAGGCGGATCGGCCCCGGGCTCTGCGCCAGCGCGGGCGCGGCAGCGGCCGTGGCAAAAAGCAACAGGCCCTTTTGCAGCGCAGCGCGCCGCCCATATGCGACCGTCATGGACAATGCCCCTAACTCCCCCAAGCCCCTCATCACGGCGCGTGACCTGACCTTCGAAGTGGGGGGCTCGGCCGGCCGGGTCAACATCCTGAAGGGTGTCAGCCTCGAGATCGGCGAGGGCGAGGCGGTGGGCATCATCGGCCCCTCGGGCTCGGGCAAGACCTCGTTGCTCATGCTGCTGGCCGGGTTGGAGCGCGCGACAAGCGGGCATCTGACGGTCGCCGGGCGGGAGCTGGGGCGCCTCGGCGAGGATGAGCTGGCGCGCTTCCGGCGCGAGGAAGTCGGTATCGTCTTCCAGTCCTTCCACCTGGTCCCCACCATGACGGCCGTCGAGAATGTCGCCATGCCGCTGGAATTCGCGGGCGACGAGCACGCCTTCACCCGGGCCGAGGCGGCGCTGCGCTCGGTCGGCCTGGGCCACCGCCTGACGCATTACCCGGGCCAGCTCTCGGGCGGCGAGCAGCAGCGTGTCGCCGTGGCCCGCGCCTTCGTGGCCCTGCCCCGGCTGATCCTGGCCGATGAGCCCACCGGCAACCTGGACCGCGCGACGGGCCTTGCGGTGATGGACCTGCTGTTCGACCTGCGCGCCAAATACGGCACGACGCTGATCCTCATCACGCACGACCCGGCGCTGGCCGCGCGCTGTGAGCGGCAGATCCGCATCGAGGACGGGCTGATCAGCAGCGACACCGCCGCCCTGCCCCTGGCCGCCGAATGAGGAACCTCCTGCTCGGCGTGACGCTGGCGCGGCGGGAGCTGCGCGGGGGCGTGAAGGGCTTGCGCATCGTGCTGGCCTGCCTGGCGCTGGGTGTGGCCGCCATCGCCGCGGTGGGCACGCTGCGCGCCGGCATCCAGGCGGGGTTGCAGGCCGATGGCGCCCGCATCCTGGGCGGCGACCTCGAGATCCGCGCCGGCTATGAGCCCGCCAGCGCCGAGACGCTGGATTGGGTGCGCGCCCGCGGCGGCGTGATCAGCGAGGTGGCGCTGCTGCGCGCCATGCTCATCGCGCCCAGTGGCGAGCGCACCCTGGTTGAGCTCAAGGCGGCCGACACGCTGTATCCCTTGTTCGGCACCCTCACGCTCGATCCCGCGCAGCCGCTGAGCGGCGCCATGCTGGTGGCCGAGCCCTCCGTCGCGGAACGCCTCGGCCTGGCACCCGGCGACGAGGTGCGGCTGGGCGAGGCACGGCTGCGCTTCGCCGGCCGCATCGCCGAGGAGCCGGATCGCGTCGCGACCCCCACCGTCTTCGGCCCGCGCGCCATCATTCCGCTGGACCAGCTCGGCGCCACGGGCCTCGCCCAGCCGGGCAGCATGATCACCCATGAATACCGCATCCGCCTGCCGGAGGGGGTCTCCGCCCGCGCCTTCGGCGAGGAATTGCGCGCGGCCTTCCCCTCCGCCCCCTGGCGCATCCGCCGGGCGGACCAGGCCGAGCCCGGGGTGAACCGCTTCCTCGACCGTGCGGCCTCCTTCCTGACGCTCGCGGGGCTGACCGCCCTGCTGGTGGGCGGCATCGGGGTCGCGACCGGGGTGCGCGCCTGGCTCGATGCCCGCAGCCGGACCATCGCGACCTTGCGCTGCATGGGAGCGCCCACGGCCGCGATCTTTTCCGCTTATCTGTTCCAGGTGCTGGCGCTCTCGGCACTGGGCATCCTGATCGGGCTGGTGGTGGGCTGGGGGCTGACCGCGGTGGCGGCGAGCGCGCTGAGTGGCGCCCTGCCCGTCCCGGCGAAGGTTGGGCTCTACCCGGTCCCCCTGGCGCTGGCCGCCCTTTATGGACTGCTGACGGCGCTGACCTTCGCGCTCTGGCCCCTTGGCCGTGCTGGCCGCATCCCGGGGGCGGCGCTGTTCCGGTGGCTTCTGGCCGGGCTGGGGTGTCGGCGTCGCCAATGCGGTGGCCGCCGCCGCCCTGGTCACGCTGGTCATCACGACCGCCGAGCAGCGCTTCTTCGCCATCGCCTTTTGCGGCGGGGCGGCGGCGGCGATGCTGCTGTTCCGTCTCGGCGCCTGGGGGTTGATGGCCGCGGCGCGCGCGCTCAGCGGCATCCGCCGCCCGGCCTGGCGGCTCGGTCTCGCCAACCTGCACCGGCCCGGGGCGCCGACGCCCATCATGCTGGTGGCGCTCGGCCTGGGCCTGACCACGCTC
>JAESGX010000631.1_pt1 | contig 11212 bp, 6 predicted proteins | sample 9269801 | NCBI WGS metagenome assembly JAESGX01 (sample SAMN16773122, study PRJNA677054) | algae metagenome | isolation source: Pleurocapsa minor GSE-CHR-MK-17-07R and co-occurring heterotrophs from wet... | place: USA: Lower Calf Creek Falls, Grand Staircase Escalante National Monument, UT ... | reverse complement strand
ATCTTCACCAAGGGTGCGGATGTCGGCGGCGACATGGTGGGCAAGGTGGAAGCCGGCATCCCCGAGGATGACCCCCGCAACCCCGCCACCATCGCCGACAATGTGGGCGACAATGTCGGCGATTGCGCCGGCATGGCGGCCGACCTGTTCGAGACCTATGCGGTGACCGCGGTCGCCACCATGGTGCTGGCCGCCATCAGCTTCGGCGATGTGGGCCGCACCTCGGGCATGCTGTTCCCGCTGGCGATCGGCGCGGTCTGCGTCATCACCTCCATCGTTGGCACCTATTACGTGAAGCTGCCGGCCAACCAGTCCATCATGGGGGCGATGTATCGCGGCCTGATGATGACCGGCGCGCTGAGCCTTGCCGTGCTGCTGCCGCTGTCCTTCATCTTCTTCGGCTTCGGCACCACGACGGCGGGGGGCCACAGCTTCGGCGCCTTCAGCCTCTGGCTCTGCGGCGCGGTCGGCCTCGGCGTGACTGCGGCCATCGTGATGATCACCGAATACTACACGGGCACGGATTTCCGGCCGGTGAAGTCCATCGCGGAAGCCTCGCAGACCGGCCATGGCACCAACGTGATCCGCGGCCTTGCGGTCAGCATGGAAAGCACGGCGATCCCCGCGATCATCATCATCGCGGGCGTGATCTGCGCGCACAGCCTGGCGGGCCTCTACGGCATCGCCATCGCCACCACGACGATGCTGGCGCTGGCCGGCATGATCGTGGCGCTCGATGCCTTCGGCCCGGTGACGGACAATGCCGGCGGCATCGCGGAAATGGCGGGCCTGCCGCCGGAAACCCGCGTGACGACGGATGCGCTGGACGCGGTGGGCAACACCACCAAGGCCGTGACCAAGGGCTACGCCATCGGCTCGGCGGGCCTCGGCGCGCTGGTGCTGTTCGCGGCCTACACGCAGGACCTCAACTACTTCATCGCCAACCCCGCGCAATTCCCCTACTTCGCGGGCCTGGGGACGATCGACTTCTCGTTGGCCAATCCCTACGTCGTGGTCGGGCTGCTGTTTGGCGGCCTGCTGCCCTATCTGTTTGGCGGCATGAGCATGACGGCGGTGGGCCGAGCGGCGCAGTCCGTCGTGGAGGAGGTCCGCCGCCAGTTCAAGGAGAAGCCGGGCATCATGGAGGGCACCGAGAAGCCCGACTATGCCCGCGCCGTGGACATGCTGACCAAGGCCGCCATCAAGGAGATGATCATCCCCTCGCTGCTGCCGGTGCTGAGCCCGATCATCTGGTTCTTCCTGATCGCGGCCATCGCGGGCAAGGGCGCGGCCTTCGCCGCACTCGGCGCCATGCTCCTCGGCGTGATCGTGACCGGCTTCTTCGTCGCGGTGTCCATGACCACCGGTGGTGGCGCCTGGGACAATGCGAAGAAGTACATCGAGGAAGGCCATTACGGCGGCAAGGGCAGCGATGCCCACAAGGCCGCCGTGACCGGCGACACCGTCGGTGACCCGTATAAGGACACCTCCGGCCCCGCCGTGAACCCGATGATCAAGATCACCAACATCGTGGCGCTGCTGCTACTGGCGATCCTGGCACACTAGTTCCCCACAAACCCGCCTTCGGCGTCTTTGCGGGGGCCCCGGTTTGGTTCCGTCTCCTGGATGTTCGGTTCTTCCTCCGATGGCAAAGCCATCGGAGGGTTCCGGGGGGCGGAAGGGCCGGGGAGGGTACAAATGAAACGGCCGGCGGATCACTCCGCCGGCCGTTTTGCTGTTCAGTTTAACGATCCGCCCCCTGGTGCCCTCCGGTGGCTTTGCCACCGGAGGATGAGCCCAGCGCCCAAGACAGAGCGCCAGACCGGGGCCCCCACGAAAACGCCTCTTCGGCGTTTTCGTGGGGAACTAGCGGAGGACGATCTCGACGCGCCGGTTCTGCGGCTCGCGCACGCCCATGGCGGTGGGCACGAGGGGGCGATCGAAGCCGAAGCCCTGCACCGTGATCTCGTTGCGGGCAATGCCGCGACGGACCAGCTCGCTGGCCACCGCCTCACCACGACGCACCGACAGACGCTGGTTGTAGGCGGCCGAGCCGGTGCGGTCGGCGTGGCCCGAAACCTCGATGCGCGTGGAGGAGACGGTCCGCGCATTGGTCGCAGCATCGCCAACGATCTGGCGGGCGCGGTCGGTCAGGTCGGCGCGATCCCAGTCGAAGAAGACCAGGTAGGTGCGCGCCGGGGCGGGTGCCGGGGCCGCGACGGGCTGCGGGGCCGGCGCCGGGCGCGGCTGGTTGAAGGCGTAGCGAAGGCCCACCATCACCGAGTGGTTCGCGTCGCTGGCGCGCAGCTGGCCACCGGCCAGGCCCGCGCCCGTCGGCCCGATCACCCGCGTGTTGAAGTCCACCGGCTGGGTCGCGAAGTAGCGATACTCGGCCGTGATCGCGAGGCCGGGGACCGAGGCGACCGGGAAGGCCGCGCCGCCGATGGCCTGGTAGGCGAAGGTGCCCTCGATGGCCCGCGAGCGGATCGTCGCCCCGCCCACCGTGGAAGCGCTCACCCCATCCCATTCGCGCCAGACATAGCCGACGCCACCGCCGATATAGGGCACGAACCACGGCACGTTCGGGATGCGGAAATCATAGATCAGGTTGCCCATGGCGCCGTAGGAGCTCTGCGTGCCGGAGGCCGTGTTGCGCAGCCCGGCGCCCTGGAAGCCGCCGATCTTGTCCACGGCATTCTGGCGGTAATTGCCCTCGGCCTCGATCCGCAAGCCATTGCCGAAGCCCCAGCCGATGGAGCCGACGCCCACGAAGCCCGGCTCGAAGATCGCTTCGCCGCGGCCCCGTACGCCCGCCGCAGCACGGCCCGCGGCAAGGCTGCTGTTGGAGCGCAGGTCGCTGTTTTCCGAGAAGTTCACGCCGGCGCCGGCGCCGATATAGAGGCCAGTGACGGTCTGCTGCGGCGCAAGGCGCCACTCGTCGAAATAGCCCCGCGACTGGGCCTGGGCGAGAAGCGGGGTGCAGGCCAGGGCGGCGCCGCTCAGCAGGATGGTTTTCAGGCGAGTCATGTCATGCTCCAGACAGGGTTGCGTCTGGAAGGGGCAACGCGAGAAAGGGGCAACGGTTCCGGACCAAGCCTCCGATGGCTGGAGCTAGTGGCAAAATTGCCACAGGGGCGGGTGTCGCGCCGAAAGGCTTGCGGCGGGGGGCGGGATGCCCCTTCTATCCTGGCATGCCGCGCGCACTCTTCCTTCTTCTGGCCTTGCTGCTGAGCCCCCTCACTGGGCGGACGCAGGAATCCGCCCCTGTCACCTCGCCCCGCGCCACGGTGACGCTGCTGGCCGAGCGGAGCGCCATCGCCCCCGGCGAGCCCTTCCGGCTCATGCTGCGCCAGCGCCTCGCACCGGGCTGGCATACCTATTGGCAGAACCCCGGCGATGCCGGCGCCCCGCCCGAAATCACCTTTGACTGGGCCCGGCCGGGCTGGGAGGCGGGGCCGCTGCAGTTCCCAGCCCCCAGCCGCAAGCCCTTCGGCCCGCTGATGAATTTCGGCTATTCGGGCCAGGTCGCTTTCCTGGTCACCGTCACACCGCCCCGGGATCTCCGCCCCGGCGATTACGTCACGGTCACGGCGGACGCGACCTGGCTGGTCTGCGCCGATATCTGCATCCCGGAAGAGGGTCGCTTCACCCTCGGCCTCGATGTCGCGGCCGCCGCCGTGCCGGCCGAGCTGGGGCGCTTCCGGGAGGCGGAGGCCGCCCTGCCGCGCGCCGCCCCCTTCGAAGCGCGCTTCGCCTTCGCCGGCCCACGCGGCGCGCTGACCATTCGCGGCCAGGGCTTCTCGCCCGCCGCCATCCGCGAGGCGAGCTTCTTCCCCGACACCCCGGGCGTGATCGAGAACGCGCCCGAGCAGCGCCTGACCCGGCGCGAGGGCGAGATCACGCTGGACCTCGTGCGCGGCCCGGCCGAACTGCCCACGCAGCTTGCGGGCGTGCTCACCCTGACCGATGCGGCGGGCGTGCGCGGTGCCTATCTGATCGAGGCTGCGCCGGGCGGGCCGCTGCCAGCCAGCCCCCTGCCGCTCTGGCAGGTGCTGGCCTTCGCCGCGCTGGGCGGGCTGATCCTGAACCTCATGCCCTGCGTCTTCCCCGTGCTGGCCATGAAGGCCATGGCGATGGCGAAGCTGGGCGGCGCCGCGCGCGGCGCGATCCGGGCCGAGGCCGCCGCCTACACGGCGGGCGTGGTGCTGGCCTTCCTCGCGGTCGGCGGCGTCATGCTGGGCCTGCGGGCGGCCGGGGGCGGCGCCGGCTGGGGCTTCCAGTTCACCTACCCGGCCTTCGTCGCCGGGATGGCCTGGCTGATGCTGGCTGTCGGCTTGAACCTTTCGGGCGTGTTCCAGGTGGGGGGCTCCATCGGCGCGGGGCAGGGCCTGGCCGGGCGCGGGGGGGCTGCGGGCAGCTTCTTCACCGGCGTGCTGGCCGTGGTGGTCGCAACCCCCTGCACCGCCCCCTTCATGGCGACCGCGATCGGCGCCGCTCTGGTGCTGCCGGCCACGGCGACGCTCGCCATCTTCGGCGCGATGGGCCTGGGCCTTGCCCTGCCTTACGCGCTGCTCGGCATCTTCCCCTCGGCCGGCCGCTTCCTGCCGCGCCCCGGGGCCTGGATGGAGCGGCTGCGGCAGTTCCTGGCCTTCCCCATGTATGCCGCCGCCGCCTGGCTGGTGTGGGTCTTGGCCCAGCAATCGGGGCCCGATGGCGTGCTGACGGCGCTGGTGGGCGCGGTGCTTGTGGCACTCGCCGCCTGGGCCTGGGGCGTGGCGCAGCAATCCGGCCGCACGCCGCGCCGGCTGGGCGAGGCGCTGGCGCTGGCCGCCATGTTGGGCGCGCTGGCGCTCCTGCCGCTGCTCGGCACCGCCCCGCCTGCCGCGGCCGCCGCGACCCAGGGCGAGGCCTGGTCCCCCCCGCGCCTCGCCGAATTGCGGGCCGAGGGGCGGCCGGTCTTCGTCAACCTGACCGCCGCCTGGTGCATCTCCTGCAAGGTGAATGAGCGCGTCGCGATCCACACCGATGCGGTGCAGCGCGCCTTCGAGGCCGCGGGCGTCGTGCAATTGACCGGCGACTGGACGCGCGGCGATGCCGCCATCACGGCGCTGCTGCGCGCGCATGGGCGGGATGGCGTGCCGCTCTACCTGCTTTATCCCGCGGGTGGCGGCGCGCCGGTGATCCTGCCGCAGATCCTGACCGAGGGCATCCTGCTCGGCGCGCTACGGGGCTGAGCCCTGGTCCCGCCGCCTGTTCCGTGGGACATGATGCGGATGCGGCGGATCGGTTCCTGGCTCTGGCGATGGACGCGGCGGCTGGCCTATGCGCTGGCGGCCGTGCTGCTCGTCATCATCGTGGTGCGGGTGGTGGACAGCCAGACCGGCCCGGCACTCGAGCTCTGGCACACCGAGATTCCCGACGACCTCCGCGCGGCGGAGATCAACCGCCTCGACTGGGCGGGCTACCTCGCTGCCGAGCAGCGCGTCTTCGCCCAGGTCGAGCGCGAGGTGACGGCCCGCCTGCCGCCCGAGGCGCGCACGCCGGAAAACCGCTTCTTCGCGGGCAGCCCGATCCATCCGCCCCGCTTCGCGAACGACTGGAACCGCTCCTTCGTGCTGGAGCCGGAAGGGACGCCGCGCGGCGCCGTGGTCCTGATCCACGGCCTGACCGACGCGCCCTACAGCCTGCGCCATGTGGCCGAGCTTTACCGCGCCGAGGGCTTCGTCGCGCTTGGCCTGCGCGTGCCGGGCCACGGCACCGTCCCCGCCGGGCTGACCGAAGCCGTCTGGGAGGATTGGAGCGCGGCGACCCGCTTGGCGATGCGCGAGGCGCGGCGCCGCGCCGGCCCCAACGGCGTGGTCCATATGGTCGGCTATTCCAATGGCGGGGCGCTCTCGCTCAAGCACGCCATGGATGCGGTGGAGGATGCGGGCCTGGTGCGGCCGGACCGCGTCATCGTCGTCTCGCCCATGGTGGGCGTCTCGCCCTTCGCGCGCTTCGCGGGGCTGGCCGGGCTGCCGGCCCTGCTGCCGCGCTTCGCCAAGGCGGCCTGGCTGTCCATCCTGCCCGAGTTCAACCCGTTCAAATACAACTCCTTCCCGGTGAATGCGGCGGTGCAGTCCTTCCGGCTGACGCAGGAGGTGCAGGGCCAGGTGCGCCGCCTCTCCCGCGCCGGGCGGCTCGATGGCATGGCGCCGGTGCTGGCCTTCCAGTCGCTCATGGACTTCACCGTCAGCACCAAGGCGCTGGTGGATGATTTCTTCGCCCTGCTGCCCGCCAACGGCAGCGAATTGGTGATCTTCGACCGCAACCGCGGCACCAAGCTGAGCTTCCTGCTGCGCCCCGCCTTCGACCCGGCGGTGGAGCGGATCATTCCCGATCCGCCGCGCAACTGGCGCCTCACCATCGTCACGAACCGCGACGAGAACAGCCTGGAGATGGTGGCGCGCGTGACGCCGCCCGGCGCGACCGAGGAGGAGGTGGTGCCGCTTGGCCTGTATTATCCTCGGGATGTCTATTCCCTCTCGCATGTCGCGCTGCCCTTCCCGGTGACCGATTCGCTCTATGGGCTGCGGCCCGAGCCGGAGGCGGAATTCGGCGTGAGCCTGGGCGCCACCGCCATCCGGGGCGAGACGGGCGTGCTGGTCATGGCGCTCGACTCGCTGGTGCGGATTTCCTGGAACCCCTTCTTCAGCTACATGGCAGGCCGCATCGGCGGGGCGCTGCCGGCGCGCTGAATCGCGGGTGGCTTTGGGACAGGCGGCGCAGGCCTGGGATGGCGGGCCGTTCCCTCGCGCCCGGCGCAATGCGAGTTTCTCGCGCACGCGCGGCGGATCGTGGTTTCATGCGACCCGCCCCACCCGGTCCCGTCGGCGGGGTCAGGCCGAGTTGAACCGAACAGAGGATGCCCATGCCATTCCCCCCGCCCTTCGGACAGGCCCTGCGCGCCCTGCCTCTCGCGCTTCTGGTCCTGGCCGGCTGCGAGGATGCGGCGCCGCCCCCGGCCCCTGAGATCCGCCCGGTCCGCGTCGTCGCGGCCGAGCGCAGCGCGGGTGGCGATGTGGTGAGCCTGACCGGCACGGTGCAGGCGGAGACCCAGGTGAACCTGGCCTTCCGCATCGATGGCCGGATGGTGGAGCGCCTGGTGAATGTGGGCGACCAGGTGCGGCCCGGCCAGGTCGTCGCCCGGCTCAATCGCGACAATGAGGAGAACGGGCTGCGCGCCGCCCGCGCCAGCCTCGTCGCCGCGCGCGGCCAGCTGCGCGAGGCCGAGAACAACTACTGGCGCCAGGGCCAGCTCCTGCGCGAGGGCTTCACGACGCGCGTGCGCTACGACCAGGCGGCGCAGCAGCTCCAGACCATCCGCGCCGCCGTGGATGCGGCGGAGGCCCAGGTCAGCATCGCCGAGACGCGGCTTGGCTACACCGAGCTCGTCTCCGACGTCGCCGGCAGCGTGACGCAGCGCGGCGCGGAGCCGGGCGAGGTGGTGCAGCCCGGCCGCATGATCCTGCGCATCGCCCGCAGCGAGGGGCGGGATGCGGTGTTCGACGTGCCGGCCCAGGTGAAGGACCAGGCGCCGGCCAACCCGCTGATCGAGGTGAACATCACGGGCCAGCCGCAGATCCGCGCCCAGGGCCGCGTGCGCGAGGTCTCGCCCCAGGCGGACCCGGTCACCGGCACCTTCCAGGTCCGCGTGGGCCTCGCCGAGCCGCCGGCGGAGATGCGCCTCGGCTCCACCGTCACCGGCCAGATGCGCCTCGGCACCACGCCGGGCATTTCCATCCCGGCCTCGGCGCTCACGCGGGCCGAGCGCGGGCCCGCCGTCTGGGTGGTGGACCCCGCGAACGAGACCGTCTCACTGCGGAGTATCGAGCTGGTCCGTCATGATCCCGGCCATGTGGTGGTGGGGCAGGGCCTCCAGCCCGGCGAGATCGTGGTCACGGCCGGCGTGCAGACGCTGCGCCCGGGCCAGAAGGTGCGGCTGCTCCGATGATCGGTCCCAACCTTTCCGAATGGGCGATCAACAAGCGCTCGCTCATCATCTATTTCATGATCGTGGCGCTGATCGCGGGCGGTTTCGCCTTCTACAAGCTCGGCCGCAACGAGGACCCCGCCTTCACCTTCCGCACCATGATCGTCTCGGCCGTCTGGCCGGGGGCGACGATCGAGGAGACTCTGCTCCAGGTGACGGAGCGGCTGGAGCGCACGCTGCAGGAGACGCCCAATCTCGACCGTCTCCGCAGCTACAGCGTGCCGGGGCAGACCACGATCTTCGTGGACCTCAAGGGCGCGACACCCGCCGCCGTGGTGCCGGACATGTGGTACCAGGTGCGACGACGCGTGGCCGATATGCGCCACACCCTGCCCCAGGGCGTGGTCGGTCCCTTCTTCAACGATGATTTCGGCGACACCTTCGGGATCATCTACGGCTTCACCGCCGATGGCTTCACCCAGCGCGAATTGCGCGACTTCGTGGAGGATGCGCGCTCCCGCCTGCTGCTGGTGCCCGATGTCTCCAAGATCGAGCTGCTGGGCGCGCAGGATGAGCGCGTCTTCCTCGAATTCTCGACCGAGCGGCTGGCCGGCCTCGGACTGAACTACGGTGCGATCCTGCAGGCGCTGCAGGCGCAGAACCTGGTCCGCCCCTCCGGCATGATCGAGACGGGGCAGGAGCGGCTGGCCGTCCGCGTCTCCGGCGCCTTCGAGAGCGAGCAGGACCTGCTCGGCGTGAATTTCGTGATCGGCGAGCGGGTCTTTCGCCTGGCCGACATCGCGACCATCCGCCGCGGCTTCGCCGATCCGCCGCAGCCCATGTTCCGGGTGAACGGCAAGCCCGCCATCGGGCTGGCCATCGCCATGCGCGAGGCGGGCGATATCCTGGCCCTCGGCCAGAACGTGCAGGCCGCCATCACCGACATCCGCGCGCAGCTGCCCATCGGCATCGAGGCGACGCTGGTGGCCGACCAGGCCGTCACGGTGGATGAGGCCATCGGCGATTTCATGGAGAGCCTGTGGCAGGCCATCGTCATCATCATGGTGGCAAGCTTCCTGGCCCTTGGCGTGCGGGCGGGCTCGGTGGTCGCGCTTTCCATCCCGCTCACGCTCGCCATCGTCTTCCCGGTCATGCTGGTGCTGGGCATCGACCTGCAGCGCATCTCGCTGGGCGCGCTGATCATCGCGCTGACCCTGCTGGTGGATGACGCGATGACGACGATCGACGCGATGATCCGCCGGCTGGCGGCAGGCGATTCCAAGCGGGATGCGGCGACCTTCGCCTACAAGGCGCTGGCCGCGCCCATGCTGATCGGCACGCTCGTCACCATCGCGGGCTTCCTGCCGATCGGCTTCGCGAAATCCTCGGCGGGCGAATACACCTTCACCATCTTCGCGGTGGTGGGCATCGCGCTCATCGTCTCCTGGTTCGTGGCGGTGCTGTTCGCGCCGCTGCTCGGCATGGCGATCCTGAAGAAGCCGGGCGCGGCGGCGGCGGCCGAGCCCGAAAAGCAGGGCGTGGTCCTGCGCGGTTATACGGCCCTGCTGAACCTGGCGCTGCGCGCGCGCTGGATCACCATCGCCATCACGCTTGGCGTCTTCGCCGTCTCGGTCTTCGCCATGCAGTTCGTGCCGCGGCAATTCTTCCCCTCCTCGGACCGGACGGAATTGCTGGTGGACATCACCCTGCCGCAGAGCGCCTCCATCTTCGCGAGCGAGACGGCGGCCACCCGCCTCGACGCGGCACTCGCCAATGACCCCGATGTGGAGCGCTGGAGCACCTATATCGGCCGCGGCGCCATCCGCTTCTATTTGCCGCTGAACGTGCAGCTCGCGTTGCCCTTCTTCTCCCAGGCGGTGGTCGTGGCGAAGGATCTCCCGGCGCGCGAGCGGCTGCATCTCAAGCTCGAACGCCTGATGGCCGAGCAATTCCCCGATGCGGTCGCGCGCGTCTATCCGCTGGAACTCGGGCCGCCCGTCGGCTGGCCGCTGCAATATCGCGTGAACGGCCCCGACATCGAGAAGGTGCGCGAGATCGCGCAGGACGTCGCGCGCATCATGGCCGAGGCGCAGGGCTCGCGCCTCGTGCATTTCGACTGGATGGAACCCGCGCGGCAGTTGCGCGTGCGGGTGGACCAGGATGAGGCGCGGCGCCTCGGACTCAGCTCCGCCCAGGTCTCGGCCGTGCTGAACGCGGCCCTCACGGGCACCACCGTGACCCAGCTGCGCGACGACATCTACCTGATCAACGTGGTGGCCCGCGCGACGGCGGAGGAGCGGCTCTCGCTCGATACGCTGCGGACCATCCAGATCCCGCTGCCGGGCGGGCGCATGGTGCCGCTCACCCAGCTCGCGAGCTTCGACTACGAGCAGGAATACCCGATGGTCTGGCGGCGGGATCGCGTGCCCACGCTGACCGTGCGCGCCGATGTCACGGCCGGCACGCTGCCCGATTCCGTGGTGGCGATCATGCAGCCCAGGATCGACGCGCTGAACGCGACGCTGCCGCGCCCCTACCGCGTGGACCTCGGCGGCATCGCCGAGGAAAGCGCGCTGTCCCAGGCCTCGGTGCTGGCGGTGGTGCCGGTGATGCTGGTGGTGATGCTGACGCTGCTGATGTTCCAGCTCGTCTCCTTCCGGCGGCTGTTCCTCGTGCTGGCGCTGCTGCCGCTCGGCATCATCGGCGTGGTGCTGATGCTGCTCGCCTCGGGCCGGCCGCTCGGCTTCGTGGCCATTCTCGGCATCCTGGCGCTGCTGGGCATGATCGCGAAGAACGCGGTCATCCTCATCATCTCCATCGAGGATGAGCGGAAGGCGGGGGCGGAGGTGTGGGATGCGGTGGTGCGCGCGGCGTCCTCGCGCCTGCGTCCCATGATGCTGACGGCGATCTCGACCGTCTTCGGCCTCATTCCCATCGCGCCCACCGTGTTCTGGGGGCCGATGGCCTTCGCGATCATGGGCGGGCTGATGGTGGCGACGCTGCTGACGCTGGTCTTCCTGCCCACGCTCTACGTCACGATCTTCGGCGGCCGCCCGCCGGCGCGACGCTGAGGATGGAGCGCGCGGCCCGCTTCGCGCTGTTCCTGGCACTTTGGCTGGTCCTGGCCGGCGGTGTCGCGGGCATGGGCTTCGGCCTGCTCGCGGCGGCGCTCGCGACCTGGGCCAGCGCGCGGCTGATGCCGGGGCCGATGCGCCTGCCCGATGCGCGGGCGGCCCTGCG
>JAESGX010000630.1_pt1 | contig 11252 bp, 12 predicted proteins | sample 9269801 | NCBI WGS metagenome assembly JAESGX01 (sample SAMN16773122, study PRJNA677054) | algae metagenome | isolation source: Pleurocapsa minor GSE-CHR-MK-17-07R and co-occurring heterotrophs from wet... | place: USA: Lower Calf Creek Falls, Grand Staircase Escalante National Monument, UT ... | reverse complement strand
GCGTGCGGGAGACGCCGAGCGCCTCGGCGAGCGGGATTTCCGCGAGGCGGCTGCCCGGCGGCTGCTCGCCCGCGAAGATGCGGGCGCGCAGGGTATGCGCGATGCGGGTGGGATGGCCGGCCATGCGCCGCTTCTGGCGCAGGGCCGGATTGCATGCAATATGTTACAGAATAACGCTCCGAGCCTGATCGTCTTCGGCCGCGGGCCGAAGGCGTGAAGCAGTCTCGCGGCCGTCTCAGGCGTCCACGCTGGCGCCCGTCTCCCGCACCAGGCGGCCCCATTTCTCCGCCTCGGCGCGGGCGAAAGCCGCGAAATCCTCGGGCGTGCCGCCGCGGACGAAGGCGCCCTGGCTGGTCAGCAATTCGCGCAGCGCGGGCTCGGCCAGGATCGCATCCACCTCGGCCGAGAGGCGGGCGGTGCGGTCGCGCGGCGTCGCCGCATGCGTGCAGAGGCTCATCCAGGTGGCGGAGAGGAAGTTGGGCGCGCCCTGCTCGATCAGCGTGGGCACGTCGGGCAGCATGGAAAGCCGCTCGGAATGCGCGACGCCGATGGGCTTGAGGCGGTTGTCGCGGAAGAAGGGCGCGATGGAGACCGCCGCGTCGAACATGGCATGGGTCTGGCCGCCGACGATGGAAGTCAGCGCCGGCGCCGACCCGCCGAAGGGCACCGAGGTCACGTCGCCGCCGGCCGCCATGCTGCGGAACATGGCGATGGAGAGATGCGAGGGCGTGCCCACGCCCGCATTGGCGAAGGCGAAGCCCGCGCCCTGGCGGCGGGTCAGCGCCACCAATTCAGCCAAGGTATTGGCCTGGACCGAAGGATGCACCGCCAGGACCAGCGGGATCACGCTGATCAGCGAGGCGAAGCTGAAGTCGCGGAAGGGGTCGTAGGGCAGGTTGCGGTAGAGGCTCGGGTTGATTGCGATCGGCCCCGAGGGTGTCGCGAAGATGGTGTGCCCATCCGGCGGCGCCTGGAGGAAGTTCTGCACGGCGACGATGCCATTCGCACCCGGCCGGTTCTCGACCACCACGGGCTGGCCCCAGCGCTCGGCCAGACGCTGCGCCACGCGGCGGGCCTGGGCATCGGCGGAGCCGCCGGCGGCGACGGGGACGATGAAGCGCAAGGGCCGGTTCGGATAGGCCTCCTGCGCGGAAGCCAGGGCCGGAGCCACGAAAGGGGCGGCCAGCAGGCCGGCGAGCCTGCGGCGGCCGATGAGGGCGTTGGACATGGGTGACACTCCCGGGGTGCGCCCCGCCGTTCCGGGGCGGGGCGCATATGGCGGGTGTGCAACCCTTTGTCCATCATCCTTCGAAGGTGATGTTCCGCTCGCGGATGATGCGGCCCCATTTCTCGCTCTCGGCCGCCACATGGGCGCGGGCGGCGGCGGCGTCGGTGCCGCGCAGCAGGAAGCCCGCCTGGGCGCCGCGCGCCTGGACGTCGGGCTGGCGCAGCGCCTCGTTCGCCACCTCCTGCAGGCGGGCCGCGATGGGGTCGGGCGTCGCGGCGGCCAGCCACCACATCACCCAGGAATAGGCCTCGAAGCCCGGCGCCACCGTCTCGCTGATGGTGGGCAGGTCGGGCAGGGTGGGCAGGCGCTCGGCGGTCCCGACGGCGAGTGCGGGGATGGAGCGGTCGGCGATCATGGCGGCGGCCGAGGGCAGGTCGAGGATGGAGAAATCCACCCGTCCCGCGCGGAGCTCCACCAGCGCCGGCGCGCTGCCGCGGAAGGCCACATGCGTGATGTCGGCCCGCGTCATCGAGCGGTAGAGCTCGCCCGCCAGATGCGCCGGATTGCCCACGCCGCCCGAGGCGAAGGTGAAGCGGCCCGGGTTGCGCTGGATGACCTGGTGCCATTCCTGCACGGTGCGCGCCGGGAAATCCGGACGGACGACCAGCACGGTCGGCGTGATGGCGAGCAGGCTGAGCGCCCGGAAATCCCGCACGGGATCATAGGGCGCCGGGTTCATCATGAAGGGCGCCGTCAGCGAGGAGATGGTGGCCGCCAGCACGGTGTGGCCGTCCGGCGCCTCGCGCGCCACGAAGTTGGAGCCGACGGTGGCGCCGGCGCCGGTGCGGTTCTCCACCAGCACGGATTGGCCGAGTGCGGCCTGGGCGTGCGGCGCCATCAGGCGCGTGAGCACATCGGGGCTGCCGCCGGCGGGGAAGGGTACGACCAGGCGTACGGAGCGGGTGGGCGCCCAGCGGGTTTGCGCAAGCGCGGGGGCGGCCAGCACGGGCGTGGCGGCGAGGGCAGCCAGGATCTGGCGGCGGTTGGTCATGGTCATCTCCGGTTGCGAGGCGCACCGGCATTTCGTCCCGAGGTGGACATAATGCAATCCCGCCGCAGGGAACAGGGGCGTGGGGGCGGATCATCTTGCATCGCGGGCGCGAAGTGGCACCTATGGCGGGACGCTAAGGATGGACCCGATGGCCGAAGACGATGTGACCCTCACCGGCGCGGTGAAGGACAAGCTGATCGCCAGCAAGGAGAAATGGGCGCGCGAGGGCCGGCTGCTGACCGGCGCCGCGGGGCAGGACCGACTGCCGCCGGGGCAGCGCCTGGTCACCGACTTTCCCGTGCTCGACCTCGGCGTGCAGCCGGAGGTGAAGCTCGATCGCTGGCGCCTGCGCGTGGAGGGCCTGGTCGAGAACAAGCTGGCGCTGGACTGGGACGCCTTCCGGGCGCTGCCCCAGCGCGAATGGAAGAACGACATCCACTGCGTCACGGCCTGGAGCCGCTACGACAATATCTGGCACGGCGTCGCCGCGCGGGAGCTGCTGGAGATGGCGCGGCCCAAGGCCGAGGCGCGCTTCATCGTCTTCCACTCCTATGACGGCTACACGACCAACGTGCCGCTCGAGGTCTTCGCGGCCGAGGATGCGCTGGTGGCGCATTCCTGGAACAACGCGCCGCTGGAGCGCGTGCATGGCGGGCCCGCGCGCATCGTCATCCCCCGCTACTACTTCTGGAAATCCGCGAAGTGGGTGACGCGCATCGAGCTGCGCGCCGAGGATCAGCCCGGCTTCTGGGAGGTGCGCGGCTATCACAACAATGCCGACCCCTGGCTGGAGGAACGTTATGGTTGATCGGCGAACGCTTCTTGCGGGTCTGGCTGTGAGCGCGCCCGCATTAGCCGCGACCCCAAACGCCTTCGATTTCACCTTCCAGGCGCTGGAGGGCGGGCCCATGCCGCTCTCGGCCTGGCGCGGGCGGGTGCTGCTGGTGGTGAACACCGCGAGCTTTTGCGGCTTCACCCCGCAATACGCCGCCCTGCAGCGCCTGCATGACGCGCAGGAGGCGCGCGGGCTGACCGTGGTCGGCGTGCCGTCGAACGACTTCAACCAGGAAAGCACCGATGCCCGGAAGGTGCGCGAATTCTGCGACGGCATGTTCGGCATCACCTTCCCGATGACGGCGCTGAACCCTGTGCGGGGCGAGCGCGCGCACCCCTTCTTCGCCTGGGCGGCGCGCGAGGCGGGGCCGGTGCGCTGGAATTTTCACAAATATCTGGTCAGCCGTGACGGGCGGCGCGTGCAGGGCTTCTCCACGCAGACCGCGCCGGACTCGCCGCCCATGATCCGCGCGATCGAGGCGGCGCTGGCGGCGTCTCCCGCGGCCTGATGGGCTTCCTGCCCGAGGATTTCACCTTCTACGGCCTGCCGCTCGCCTTCCTGCTGGGCGCGGCGGTGGGGGCGGAGCGGGAATGGCGGCACAAGCCGGGGGGGCTTCGCACCTGTGCGCTGGTCGCGCTGGCCAGCGCCGCGGTGGCGGATCTGATGCTCTCGCAGGTGGCGCCCACGAGTCTGGGCGCCGGCTATGGCGCCGTCATGACCGGGGTGGGGTTTCTGGGGGCGGGCATGATCATGCGCGACGGGCCCACGGTGCGCGGCCTTTCCACCGCCGCCACCATGTGGTGCGTGGCGGCGATCGGGCTGCTGGCGGGCGCCGCCGAGACGGTGGGCGCGCTGCTGCTCGCCGCCATGGTGCTGGCGGTGAACATCCTGTTGCGCCCGGTCACCGACCTCGTCCGCCGCCGCCGGCCGGAGCCCAAGCCGGACAGTCCGCACGAGGATTGAGCGTCAATCCACCCGCGCGCCGGATTCCCGCACAAGTTCGGCCCAGAAGGCCACTTGCCGGTCGGTGAAGGCTTCCAGCTCGGCGTCGTTCATGGGCGCGGCCGGGGCGAAGCCGGTGGCGGTCAGTCGCGCGGCCATGCCGGGTTCGGCCTGGGCGCGGCGGAAGGCCTGGCGCAGCGCGGCCAGGGCCTCGGCCGGGATGGCGCGGGGCGCGGAGAGGCCCACAAAGACATCCGTCTCGGCGAAGCCCGGCATGCCCAGGCGCGCCAGACTGGGCACATTCGGGAAACCGGGCACGGGCAGGGTGCCGGTGGCGCCCAGGATGCGCAGGCGATTGTCCTCGGCCAGCGCCACCACGGCGGGCAAGGCAGAGAAGCCCCAGTCGGTATCGCCAGCGAGCAGCCCCGCCACGCCCTCGGCCGGGCCGCGATAGGGGATGTGCTGCGCCTCCCCGCCCACCGCGCGCAGGAGCTGCACGGCCGAGAGGTGCTGCGAGGTGCCGTTCCCGGTGGACCAGTAGCGCGTCTGCTGCTCGCGCCGGCGAAGTGCGGCGATCAGCGCCTCCAGGTCGCGATAGGGGCCGTCGCCGCGCACCACCAGCGCATTGGGCGCGGTGACGGCGACGCCGACGGGGGCGAGGTCCCGGTGCGGGTCGTAGCCGAGATTGGCATAGAGCGCCCGGTTGATCGGCACGGTGCTGGTGCCAGAGACGACGAGCGTGTGGCCGTCCGGCCGGGCGCGGAGGGCCATCCCCACCGCGATGGTGCCGCCCGCGCCGCCGCGATTGTCGATGATGGCGCTGGTGCCGAGATGCTGGGCCGTGGCGGGGCCGATCAGCCGGGCCAGGATGTCCGTGCCCGAACCGGCGGAGAAGGGGACGATGAAGGTGAGGGGGCGCTGCGGGAAGCCGGTTTGCGCGCGGGCGATCCCGGGCAGCGCCAATCCGGCGAGCATCAGTGGCCTTCGGCGAATGGCGTGTCTCCCTTTCCGGGGATGCTGCGGGCTGGGGCCTGTCCGGGTCAATCAGGTTTCGCGCGGGAGCGATCCGCCGTAATCCGTGCGGCATGTTCCTTATTTCCGCCCTGAGCGCATGATCCTGATCGGAATCGGGGCCAGCCTGCCCACGCCCGATGGCACCCTCCCGCGCGAGACCTGCCGGGCGGCGGCGGCGGCGCTGGATGCGCTGCCGGGCCTGAGGCTGCGCGCCCTCTCCCGCTGGTGGGAGTCGGCCCCGATCCCGCCCATGCCGGGCGCGCCCTGGTTCGTGAATGGCGTGGCGCGGCTGGAAGGGGAGGCGGAGCCGGAGGCGCTGCTGGCGGCCCTGCACGCGATCGAGGCCGCGCATCACCGCGCCCGGCCCTATCCCAATGCGCCGCGCACCCTCGACCTCGATCTGCTGGATTGCGGTGGCGCGCTGCGGGACGGGCCGGGGCTGGTCCTGCCGCATCCGCGCCTGCAGGACCGGGGCTTCGTGCTGCACCCCCTGGCGGAGGTGGCGCCGGGGTGGCAGCATCCGCGCCTCGGGTTGGGCGTGCATGCGCTTCTGGCGCGGCTGCCCCCGCAGGAGATCGCGCCGCTCGCCCCCTGAGCGCTTGCGGAGTCGTGCGCCAACGCTTATCTGAAAGGCTCGCCGCGGCGCAACATCTCGCGCCCGCCCCTGTCACTTTACCTCCCGAGGTGCCCCATGGCGCGCGTTACCGTCGAAGACTGCGTCCTCCAGGTCCCGAACCGCTTCGAGCTCGTCCTGCTCGCGGCGCAGCGCGCCCGCAACATCAGCCGGGGCGAGAGCCTGACGATCGACCGCGACAACGACAAGAACCCCGTCGTGGCGCTGCGCGAAATCGCCGACCAGACGGTCGAGCTGCCGGCCCTGGAGCAGGACCTCATCAAGTCCCTCAGCCGCGCGCCGGAGCCGGAGCCCGTCGAGGACGAGGTGATGGACCTGATCGACACGAACGAGAACATCTTCGGCGTGATGGACGTGAACGAGGAACTCCCGGCCGACATGGGCGCCGAGGATTTCTCGCCCGACGATCTGGAAGCCCAGCTGGCCGCCGAGCTCGGCGGCCGAGGCGACTGAGCGCGCCCCGGTGACACCTGGCGCCACCCCGGTTGAGCCGGTGGTGGCGCGCGCGCCGGATGGCGTCTCGGGCGGCGCCGCCAATATCCCCGGCCTCGATGCCGTTCTCGAATTCTGCGGGCGCATCACCGCGGGCGATCCCCGCCTCGACGCCGACCTGATCCTGCGCGCGGGCCGCTTCGCCGCCGAGGCGCATGCCGCCCAGGCGCGGCAGAATGGCGAGCCCTACATCATCCATCCGGTCGCGGTCGCTGAGATCCTGGCGAGCTACCACCTCGACACCGCCACCATCGCGACCGCGCTGCTGCACGATGTGGTGGAGGACACGCCGCACAGCCTGGCCGAGATCGAGAAGCGCTTCGGCGCCGAGATTGCGCGGCTCGTGGATGGCGTCACCAAGCTCTCCCGCATCGAGGTGCAGAGCGAGCGCACCAAGCAGGCGGAGAACCTCCGGAAGCTGCTGCTGGCGATGAGCGAGGACCTCCGCGTCCTGCTCGTGAAGTTGGCCGACCGGCTGCACAACATGCGGACCATCGGCTTCGTCACCAAGCCCGAAAGCCGGCTGCGCACGGCGCGGGAGACGCTCGACATCTACGCGCCGCTCGCCGAGCGCATCGGCATGGAGGCCTTGAAGACCGAGCTGGAGACGCTGGGCTTCCGCGAGCTGAACCCTGACGCCTGGGCCACCATCGCCCAGCGCCTGACCTATCTGCGCGGGCGCTCGGCCGACATCATCCCCGAGATCGAGCAGGAGCTGCGCGAGGCGCTGGAGATGAATGGCGTTGCCGTCGAGGAGGTCTCGGGCCGCGAGAAATCGCCCTATTCCATCTGGCGGAAGATGCAGGCGAAGAACGTGGCGTTCGAGGGCCTCTCGGACGTGATGGCCTTCCGCATCATCGTGCCGGAGCGGGCGCAATGCTACATGGCGCTGGGCGCCATCCATGACGCCTTCAAGGTGATCGCCGGCCGCTTCAAGGACTATATCTCGACGCCCAAGACCAATGGCTACCAGTCGCTCCACACGGGCGTGCTGCTGCCGGGCCGGCGGGACGAGGCGAAGATCGAGGTGCAGATCCGCACGCGGGAGATGCACCACATCGCCGAATACGGCCTTGCCGCGCACTGGGTCTACAAGCAGGGCGGCCAGGCGGCGGCGGCCAAGAGCTACCCCTGGGTCCGCGCCCTCATTGACATCCTGGAGACCGAGCCCGAGGTCCAGGATGCGATGGAGAGCACGAAGCTCGAACTCCATCGCGAGCTGGTCTTCTGCTTCTCGCCCAAGGGCGACCTGATCGAGCTGCCGCAGGGCGCGACCCCCGTGGATTTCGCCTATCACGTGCACAGCCAGGTGGGCGATGCCTGCGTGGGGGCGAAGGTGAATGGGCGCATCGTGCGCCTCGATCACAAGCTCCTGAACGGCGACCAGGTCGAGATCATCACGGCCAAGGGCGGGCAGCCCAACCCGGCCTGGATGAAGTTCGTGAAGTCGGGCAAGGCGCAGGCGCGCATCCGCCGCTTCGCCCAGGCCGAGGAAAAGCAGAAGCAGCGCGACGAGGGGCGGACCGCCATCGTCAAGGCGTTCCGCCAGAATGGGCTGGAATTCCAGGAGAAGCTGCTGGAGCCGGCCGTGAAGGCGCTGCGGCAATCGGGCGTGGAGGAAATGTTCCACGCGGTGGCCGCCGGCAGCCTATCGGCCCGCGACGTGGTGCATGCGGCCTTTCCGGAATTGCGGGCGCCGACGCGCGGGATGGAGCCCACGGGGCTGGTCGGGCCCCGCGGGCGGTTGGGGCGCAACGGCCAGAAGCAGACGGCGGTGCCGGCCGCCCCCATCACCGGCGTGGTGGCGGGGATGCAGCTGCACTTCGCCCAGTGCTGCCACCCCATCCCGGGCGACCGGATCGTCGGCATCGTCACCACGGGCAAGGGGGTGACGGTCCACACCCAGGATTGCCACATGCTGGAGAACTTTTCCGCCACGCCCGAGCGCTTCCTGGACGTGGACTGGGAGCAGGAGGCGGTGGGCCCGGCCGCCCATGTGGTGCGGCTGTCGGTGACGGCGGTGAACGGGCCGCAGCTGCTCTCGGGGGTGGCCAATGCTATCAGCAAGCAGAAAGGCGTGCTGACCAACCTGCGCCTTGGCCGGCGTGAGGATGATGAATGCGACCTGGCGCTGGATGTGGAGGTGCGTGACACGCGTCACCTCGCGGAAGTCATGGGGACACTCAGGGCGTGCGAGGGCGTGGTACGCGTGGATCGGGCACGCGGATGACCCAACCCGACCAGAACATGCACCTCGCCACGAGAATCCGGCCGCACAGCGGCCGGCGGCCACTCGATGAGCGTGCCACCGGCGCGACATGTCTGAGGGCCGCAAGCCAAGCGACCGGAGGGAGCGCCCGGCGCTTGAGGGCATGATATTAGGCATCGGCAATGACGTCTGCGACATCCGGCGCATCGAGACGGTGATGGCCCGCCACGGCGCGCGCTTCCTGGAACGCGTCTTCACCCCCATCGAGCGCGCCAAGGCCGAGCGGCGGACCGAGCGCATCCGCGCCGGCACCTATGCCAAGCGCTTCGCGGCCAAGGAGGCGGCGAGCAAGGCGCTGGGCACGGGCTTCCGCGCCGGCGTCTTCATGCAGGATCTGGGGGTGGTGAACCTGCCCTCCGGCCAGCCCACGCTGCGGCTGACCGGCGGCGCGGCCGAGCGCCTGAAGGCCATGACGCCGCCCGGCCACCGGGCCGAGATCGCGCTGACCATGACCGATGAATACCCCTATGCCAGCGCCATCGTGATCATTTCGGCCGTGCCGGACCCGGCCGCCCTTCCTTGACTTCGGGTGGGGGCTGGGCTCAATCCGGGGTTCCCCCTCGGCGATCCCCCCTTTCCATGGCGAAAAGCTCCTCCTTGATGTCGAAGAAGAAGACGGGCGGCTGGCTCGAAAGCGTCAAGACGATTGTCTATGCCGCGCTGATCGCCATCGGCATTCGCACGGTCGCCTTCGAGCCGTTCAACATTCCCTCGGGCTCGATGATCCCGACGCTGCTGGTGGGCGACTACCTTTTCGTCTCGAAATATTCCTACGGCTATTCGCGGCATTCCATGCCCTTCAGCCCGAACCTCTTCTCCGGCCGCATCTGGGGCTCGACGCCCGAGCGGGGCGATGTGGCGGTGTTCAAGCTGCCGCGCGACACGAGCCAGGACTACATCAAGCGCATCATCGGGCTGCCGGGGGATATCGTGCAGGTCCGCCGCGGCATCCTGCACCTGAACGGCCAGCCGCTGCGCCGCGAATCGCTGGGCCCCTTCGTGGCGGAGGGCGATGGCCCCCGCATGACGGTGCAGCAGTTCCGCGAATTCTTCCCGAGCGGGCGCTCGCACCTCATCATCGAGCAGTCGGATGACGGGCCGCTCGACAACACGCCCGAGTTCCGCGTGCCCGACGGGCATGTCTTCGCCATGGGCGACAACCGCGACAACAGCCTGGACAGCCGCGTGCCGAGTGCCGTGGGCTTCATCCCGATCGAGAATTTGGTGGGCCGAGCGGAGTTCATCTTCTTCTCGGTGGATGGCAGCGCGCGCTGGTGGGAGGTCTGGGGCTGGCCCTTCGCCATCCGCTACTCCCGCCTGCTGAGCGCGGTCCGATAGAACGGCGCCGATGACGGGCGGGCTGCAGGAGCGCCTGGGCCACCGCTTCCGCGATCCTGGCCTGCTGGAACATGCGCTGACGCACCGCTCGGCGGCCGATCCGCGCCGGCGGATGCTGGATTCGAATGAGCGGCTGGAATTCCTGGGCGACCGCGTGCTGGGACTGTGCATCGCCGAATGGCTGGCCGAGCGCTTCCCGCAGGAGCGCGAGGGCGATCTCGGCAAGCGGCTGGCCACGCTCTGCTCGCAGGATGTGATCGCGCCGATCGCCGAGGGGATGGGCCTGGCCGCCGCGCTCCGCGTGCCGCCCTCCGAGGGGCGGACGGGGCTGCGCGCGCGGGCGACGGTGCTGGCCGATGCGCTGGAGGCGGTGCTGGGCGCCGTCTATCTGGATGGCGGGCTCGAGGCGGCGCGGGCGGTGGTCCGGCGGGAATGGGCCGAGGCGATGATGGTGGATGCGAAGCCGCCGGTCAGCGCCAAGAACCGGCTGCAGGAATGGACGCTGGGGCGGGGGCTCGGCCTGCCGGACTATACGGCGGTCTCGACCAGCGGGCCCTCGCATGCGCCGGTGTTTGTGGTGCGGGTGACGGCGGCCGGGCGCTCGGCCGAGGGGATGGGCGAGAACAAGCGCGCCGCGGAACAAGCCGCGGCGGAAGCCTGGCTTTTGGGAATACCGACATGAATGATGCCATCGCCCAACGCTGCGGCTTCGTCGCCATCCTGGGGGCGCCCAATGCGGGCAAGTCCACGCTGGTGAACGCGATGGCGGGCACCAAGGTCACCATCGTCTCGCCCAAGCCGCAGACCACGCGGTTCCGGGTGCGGGCGGTGCTGATCGAGGGGGACGCGCAGATCGTGCTGGTGGATACGCCGGGCATTTTCGCGCCGCGGCGGCGGCTGGACCGCGCGATGGTCTCGGCCGCCTGGGGCGGGGCCAAGGACGCCGATTTCGCGCTCCTGCTGGTGGATGCGAAATCCGGCATCACCGAGACGCTGCGCGGCATCATCGAGCGGCTGGCCGAGCAGAAGCGGCCGGTGTGGCTGGCGCTGAACAAGGTGGACCTGATCGACCGCGAGACGCTGCTGCCGCTGGCGGCGCAACTGCATGAGATGCTGCCCTTCGCCGAGACCTTCATGATCTCGGCCGAGAAGAACAAGGGGCTGGACCGGCTGCGCGCCAAGCTGGCCGAGGCCATGCAGCCCGGCCCCTGGATGTTCCCCGAGGATGAGCTGAGCGACCTGCCCAACCGCATGCTGGCCGCCGAGGTGGTGCGCGAGCAGATCCTGCGCCAGACGCATGAGGAAGTGCCGCACCACGCGAGCGTGGAGACCGAGCAATGGACCGAGCGGCCGGATGGCAGTGCCCGGGTGGATTGCACCATCTACATCGCGCGGGCGACGCAGAAGGCCATCCTGATCGGCGAGGGGGGCGCGCGCATCAAGGAGATC
>JAESGX010000629.1_pt1 | contig 11265 bp, 9 predicted proteins | sample 9269801 | NCBI WGS metagenome assembly JAESGX01 (sample SAMN16773122, study PRJNA677054) | algae metagenome | isolation source: Pleurocapsa minor GSE-CHR-MK-17-07R and co-occurring heterotrophs from wet... | place: USA: Lower Calf Creek Falls, Grand Staircase Escalante National Monument, UT ... | reverse complement strand
GTGGGTCGAGTAGACGGCGAGCAGCTGCGGCTCGTCGGGGTCGATCGCGATGGCGGTCGCGTTGTGATCGTCAGCGCGCTCGGGCCCGCCGAGCGCAACGCGGTCGACGACGCCCGTCGCGCAGTCGACGCGGCTCACGGCGTTCGTGCCGTCGCGCGAGATCGAGCCGATCCACCAGTACCCGCCGTCGGCCGCGGCGAGCGGGTTGACCCAGCTCGAGTAGATGCCATCGGGCACGATCGCGCAGGCCGGGTGCCGCGCGGCCTCGGCAGGGCGCGCGTCTGCCACCGCCAGCAGGCCCGCCGCGAGGGCGAGGGCCGCCGCGAGGGCCACGCCTGCTCGTCCGCGCGTCATGACGGCGGCTCGGCGCCCGGCGGCGCTCGGGCGCTCGAGGGGGGTGGACGGCATGGTTCGTGCACTGCTTTCGATCGGTGCGGGCATCGACCGCGCTCGCCTCCACGCTACCGAACGCCCCCGTCACCCGGGGCCCATCGCCCCTCGCGCGAGGCGGTCGCGCACCGTCGCCGGCCGCCTCCGGGCCCGCGCTCTCACCGCGTATACTGGGCCAGGCTGTGCCGCGTCGGCGCGTCCCGCGTCCGGATGCCGATTCGCGACGCGCAGCCCCGCTCGTACGGAGAGATCGTGCTCAAGAGACTCAAGCGCATCGCCAAGCAGCTTCTGGCGATCACCTGGATCCGTCGGACCTACGAGGTCGTGAACCGCGTGTTCCTCGAGACCTTCGGCTCCAGCCGCATCCTCACGCACCTGTTCTTCACGATCGGGTTCCTCACCTTCAACCGCGAGCAGGCGGCCGTGCTGCGGGGTCGTCGCAACTACTACCGCAACAAGGGCACGGCACGCACGACGCACGTCGAGCTGCGGCGCAACATCCACCGTCTCGAAAAGGGCATCATCATGCGCCCCCGCCGCGATGTCTTCGCCCGCGACTACATCGGCGAGACGGTCGAGTTCTACGCGGCCGCGGTGGCGCAGTACACCTCGAAGCAGAACGGCATGGAGACCGCCGAGATGGAGTGGGCGCACGATGTGCTCTCCGAGTACTTCCGGGTGAGCACGGGCAGCCACCCCATCGTCGACGCCGCTCGCGCACGGTTCGAGGCCATGCCCGCCCCGACCGCGCCCAGCGGCAAGGTGCCCTACGTCAAGAAGCAGCTCTCGGGCGTCACCTACGACGAGCTTCACGAGCTCGCCATGCAGCGCCGGTCGGTGCGCTGGTTCGAGCAGCGGCCGGTCGAGCGAGAGCTGATCGACCAGGCGCTGCTCGTCGCGCGGCAGGCGCCCACAGCCTGCAACCGTCTGCCGTACGAGTTCCGCGTCTACGACGAGCCGAGCGCCGTCTCGACGGTGGTCGGGCTGCCGTTCGGCGCTGCCGGGTACGCGCACAATGTTCCCGCGGTCGTCGTGGTCGTCGGCAAGCTCGAGTCGTACTTCAGCCCGCGCGACCGCCACGCGATCTACGTCGACTCCTCGCTCGCGGCGATGTCATTCATGTTCGCGCTCGAGACCCTGGGGCTCTCGTCGAGCGTCATCAACTGGCCCGACTTCGAGCCGCTCGAGGCGAAGATGCAGAAGACCCTCGGGCTCGATGTCTCTGACCGCGTCGTCATGCTCATCGCCGTGGGCTACGCGCACCCCGAGGGCATGGTGCCCTACTCGCAGAAGAAGGAGCTCGACACCTTCCGCTCGTACAACGTGCTGCGATGAGCGAGGCCCGGTCGCCGCGCGTGCGGACGATCCTGCGCTACGCCCTGACGGCCGTCGTGCTCGTGGCCGTGGGCTGGTTGTTCTGGCTGGCGCTCGCCCAGAACTGGGAGCAGGTGCAGCAGGCCGATCTGCGGCCGAACCTGCTCATGGTGGTCGCGGTCGTCGTCTTCGCGGCCGCGGTGCCCGTCTCGGGCCTGCTCTGGGGCGTCATCGTGACCGATCTGGCACCGGATGCCCGCGTCACCGCTCGCGACGCCGTCGAGGTGCACAGCGCCTCGTGGCTGCTCAAGTACATCCCCGGCCAGGTCGGGTCGCTCGTGAACAAGGTCGTCTGGGGAGGGCGCCGCGGCATCAGCCGCATGGTGATCCTCATCAGCTTCATCTACGAGAACGTCTTCTTGCAGATCGTGTCGATCGTGCCGAGCCTCGTGATCATCGCGCTGTCGGTGGGGGTCGGCGTGCTCGCGGGCAACGTCGCGACGGCGATCGTCGTGGGCGTGGCGCTCGTTCCGCTCATCGCCGTGCTCGACCGGCGCATCTTCCGCCGGGTGCTCGACCTGGCCACCCGGCGGCTGACCAAGCAGCCCCTGCCGGTCGAGTACTTCTTGCCGACGCGCCGCACGGCGGCGCTGCTGGCGGGATTCACCGTGCCGCGCATCATCAACGGCGTCGGCATCGTTCTCGTCGCCGCGTCGATCACCGCGGTGCCCGCGACCGACTGGCTGCTCATCGGTGCGGCCTACGCCCTCGCGGGCGCCCTCGGTATCCTGGCCTTCTTCGTGCCGAGCGGACTCGGGGTGCGCGAGGCGGTGCTGTTCGCCTGCCTGGTGGCGGCCGGGTACTCGGCCGCCGACGCCGTGCTGATCTCGTTGCTCGCCCGCTTGCTCAGCACCATCGCCGATGCCGTTCTCGCCCTGCTCTACGCTCTGCTCCGCATCCTGCCCCGTAAGGAACCCACCGCATGACCACCACCGCCCCCGCCCCCCGCATCGCGATCATCGGCTCGGCGCTCTCTGGCAACAAGGGCGCGTCGGCGATGCTCGAGAGCTCGATCGCGACGCTCAGCGAGCGCATCCCCGGCGTGCGGTTCACACTCTTCAGCATGTACCCGGCCGAAGACCGTGCGCAGAACGAGTACGAGTCGCTCGACATCATCGACGCGCGCCCGCGCCAACTGGGCGTGACGATCAACACCCTGGCGTTGCTGTACCGCGTGCTGCCGTTCCTGCGCCCGATGCTGCGGTCGCGCTCGCGCGCGATCGGTGCGCTCGCGAGCTCGCAGGTGCTGCTCGACCAGGGCGGCATCACGTTCACCGATGGGCGCGAGAAGTTCTTGCTCTACAACGTGGCGTCGATCCTTCCGGCGCTCATGGTGAAGACGCCCGTCTTCAAGTGCGCGCAGGCGGTCGGGCCGTTCCGCAACCCCGTCAACCGGTGGGCGGCTCGGCGGTTCCTCCCCCGCGTGCACACGCTCGTGACGCGCGGGCGCATCACGCACGAGTTCGCCGAGCAGCTGGGCCTCACCAACCTCTTCGCGGGCGCGGACTACGCCTTCTCGCTCGAGCTCGACGGCACCGAGCAGGCGTCGGCCGCCGCGCACTTCGACCTCGGCTTCTTCGACACCGATGCCGTCGTCGTCGGCATCTCTCCGAGCGTCGTGCTGCAGAAGAAGGTCGAGGCGCGGGGTGCCGACTACGTCGCCGAGGTCGCGGGCTTCATCGACGCCATGACCGCCTCGGGCCGGCGGGTCGTGCTGTTCCCGCACAGCGTGCGCACCGGCACCGACAAAACCCACAACAACGACCTGCCCCTCTGCACGCGCATCTTCGAGCGGCTCGAGCGCCGCGATGGCGTTCTCTTCATCGACCGCGAGCTCTCGTCGCAGACGCTGCGGTACCTCATCGGCCGCTGCGACTACTTCGTGGCGAGCCGTTTTCACGCCATGGTGTCGTCGCTCGCGATGTCGGTGCCGACCCTTGTGATCGGCTGGAGCCACAAGTACCAAGAGGTGCTCGAGATGTTCCAGCTCGACGAGTGGGCGTTCGGGCACGACAAGCTCGAACCGGCGTTCCTGCTCGAGCGGTTCGACGCGCTCGTGCAGGCCGAGTCGACGGTGCGCGAGAAGCTGCGCAGCCATCTGCCGACCGTCAAGGCGACCTCGGTCGCGCAAGCCGATCTCATCGCCGCGATCGTGAACGAGTCCACGGGGGCGCGCGCATGACCGTGCTCGGCATCATCGCCCTGACGATGCTCGCGTGCGTCGTGCTCGGCGCGCCCATCGCGGTGCTCGCGCGCGAGCGCCACGAGGGCTGGGGCGCGCTCTCGGCCGATGCCGCCGTGTTCGGCTACCTCGTGCTCATGCTGTTGCCGACCGTCTTCGCCTGGTGGGGCGCGGTGCCCCTCGCGCTGCTCGCCGCCGGCTGGGTCGTTCTCGTCGTGCTCGCCGTGCGCCGGCGCGCACTGCCGCCCCGTCTCGCGCTCGATCGCCGCAGCCGCTGGTTCTGGGGCGGCGCCGCCGTGGTGGCCGTCGTCACGGTCGTGCCGCGCGTCGATTCGGTCAACTTCTTGCCCTGGCTCGGCGACATGGGTGCCTACATCAACTGGGCGAACCAGTTCGCGCGCACGGGCGAGCTCTCGTCGTCGTGGCCCCCGCTGCTGCCGGCCTATCTCGGCCTCAACAGCGCTGTGTTCGGCTTCGAGCACGTCGCCTCGGGGCTGGCGGTCTCGGGCCTCGTGCTCGCGATCGCGATCGCACGCACGCTGCAGCGCATGGGCATCAACCGCTGGATCGTGCTCGCCGTCTCGGGCGTCGTCGCCGTGCACGTGCACGCCATCTGGTATTCGACCTTCCCCAGCAGCGAGACGCTCAACGCGCCCCTCTTCGTCATCTGGGTGCTCACGGCCTACACGGCACTACGGTCGCCGCGCCCGATCGGGCCCGTGCTGCTCAACGCGCTCGCGATGGTCGCGCTCGGCCTCTTGCGCGGCACAGGGCCTCTGCTGCTCGTGCCGCTCATCGCCCTCGCCATCTGCGCGTTCGTCGTTCCCGACTTCCGCGCGATGCGCCGATCGGTGTGGATGCTCGTCGCGGGCAACCTCGTGGCCGCCGTGCTCGGCTTCTGGTACGGCATCACCGAGATCCGGCGCTACTACGTCGAGACCCAGCTCACGAACCTGCTTCCCGACGCGGTGATGTCGCTCGTCGGCGGCCGACTCGGACTCTTCGATCCGACCGTCACGACCGCGGCGGTGCTCGTCGTGGTCTGCGCGGCCGCGGTGCTCGCGGCCGTGCTGATCGCTCGTCGACCCGTCGTCGAGAGTCGCACCACGCGCATCCCGGGCATTCTCGGCGTCGTCGTCGCGGCCGTGCTGACGGCGGGGGTCATCGCGACCGCGATCGGTGGCACGTCGCTGTGGAACATCGCGCTGCGCCTGGGCCTCGTGCTCGTCATCATCGGCATCGTCACGATCGTCGCCGCTACGCGCTCGTCTGACGATGCGGCGCTCGTGGCGACCGTGCTCATGCTTGGCACCACGATCACGATGTTCTACGGGCTGCAGACCGTGCGCCTCGGGCTGCTGTCTGACCACTCGTTCTTCTTGTACTGGGATCGCTACGCGGTCAGCGAGATCCTGCCCGCGCTGCTGCTGCTGCTCGGCATCGGGCTCGAGCTCGTGCGGCGCCGGTTCGCGGCCGCCGAGAACCTGCGGCGCCGGGTTCCCGAGGCGCTGCTCACGGCACCGGCGCTGCTGGGCGTCGGAGCGCTCGCCATGGTGCTCGTCGCGCTGCCGCAGCAGCAGAATCTGCGGCTCATGCTTGCCGACAGCTATATGCGGGGCGCCTACGAGCTGCAGGTCGACCTCAACGCCTCGGTCGAGCGCGAACAGGTTCCCGTGGTGTGGGCATCGACCTCGACCGCCACGGTTCCGGGCTTCTTCTTCCCGAACACCTGGATGGCCTTCGCGCGTCCGATGCAGATCTCGTACGGCTTCGAGGTGCTGCGGCTCGCTGGCCGCGACAACTTCGGTCGCGACGAGGTGCTCGATCTCGCCGCGGTCGAGTCGTCGCTCGCCTGCTCGCCCACCGGCCGCATCCTCGTGCACGAGGTCCGCAACGGCGGCGCGGGGCTCGGCGCTCGGATCGACGACCCGAGCGTGAGCGTGCGCCTCGACGAGACCGTCTCGGGGTCGATGTCGCTGCTGAGCCAGCCCCCCGGAGCGGGATGGCAAGAGGTCGCGTTCACGGTCGACGTCTGGATCGTCGAGGCCGCTGGCGCCGTCGATGCGGAGTGCGTGCGCTGAGCCGGTCGCCGTCTCGCGACGGCTGCCGTGCGGCGGCGAGCGTCAGGCGGAGGTCGACGCGAACCGTTCGGTGAGGCGGCGGGCGCCGCGCGCGCGCGCCGCCCGCCAGGGCGACGTCGAGACGTCGACCGCGCTGATCCAGACCCCGTGGTCGAAGTCGATGTGGTCGCGGTGCGGGGTCGGGGCGATGAGATGCACGATCTGGCCCTCGGCCGCGAGCGCGCGGCCGCGCTCGCGGGCGGCGGCGACGCTCGCGGCGCCGGGCCCGGCGACGAGCACGCGCCGCACGATCTCCGGCCCCTCGACGATGGTGGGGAACCGGCGGAACACCGACCCCCGCGCGCCGCGCGGTAGTTGCCCGCGGTGGGCGGTCGGTCCGACAGCGCGCGCCGCGCGCAGCCCGGTGTCGACCGCCTCGTCGCGGTACTGCAGAAACCGGTCGAGGTCGTCGCGGTCGATGAGCCCGTCGGCGACCGCCTGCACCATCTCGACCTGGTGCATGTGGGCGAAGGCCCGCTGCTCGTCGATGATCGTGCGCTCGTCGTAGAACGCGAGACCGTGCCGCAGCGCGAAGTAGGCGTGATTCTTGACTACGGGGTAGCGGTGCCGGGCGACGCGGCGATGGTCGCGGATCGTGCTCGGGGCGAACCGGTGGTGCAGGTGCGCGCCCGACACCTGCCGAACGTCGTAGCCCCGGTCGATGATGCGCACGACGAGGTCGGTGTCATCCAGGTAGTACTCGTACTGCTCGTCGAACCCTCCGACGTCGTCGAGCGCCGTGCGGCGGAACGCCATGTTGGTGCCGATGAGGTGGGGGAACGTGAAGCTGTAGGGGAAGACCCGCTCGGGACTCGCTCTACCGGGCGATGCTACGGGGTCGCCGAGGCGCGTGAACAGGGCGTAGGTGCTCTGGTAGGCGACTCCCGTGTGGTCGAGCACGTAGCCCCCTGCAGCGCCGACCAGCGGATCGCCGAATGCGGCGACCAGCTGCCCCAGCCACTCGGGCTCGGGCACGGCGTCGTCGTCGATGAAGGCCACGATCTCGCCGCTCGACGCGGCGATTCCGATATTGCGCGAGACGCTCAGGTTGGCCACCGGGCACCGCTCGAGCACGACGCGGTCAGACCACGGCGCCAGCAGGGCCTCGGTGGAGTCGGTCGACGGACCGTTGACGACGACGACCTCGAACTCGCCCGCGTAGGCGATCCACTGCAGCGCCTCGAGCGTCGTGCCGAGCGACTCGGCGCGGTTGAGCGTGTTGATGACGATCGAGACCCGGGGGGCGCTCATCGTGATCAGTGCCCGGGGGGCGTCTGCTCGCCCTCGATGGCGCTCAGGCGTCGCCCGAGCTCGCGCAGTGAGACGGCCACCGAGCCGAGCTCGCCCGTCGACTCGTCGTGCGCGTCGGCCGTGAGGGTGCCCGGTCGCGCCGAGCCGCCCGTGAGCGCGAGGCGCTCGAGCTCGTCCATGCGCACCTCGAGGGCGCGCACCTGGCGGTTGAGCGAGGCCTCGACGAGCGTCATGTGGCGCCGGAAGGACGGTAGCGCGACGAGCGCTCGGGCGAACGCCGAGAGCCAGCCGAGCGGGCCCAGTCGGGGTTCGTCGGCGGAGGGGGGTGTGGTGCGGGTCACCGTCGACCTGCTTCCTCGTTCGGGGACATCGTCGTTGACAGCGTGTCACGTTCCGGGCCGTGGGCGCCAGACCGCGCGCGGCTCACCGGGCGGCTCGCCGCAGCTCGCTGCGCAGCCGCCAGCGCAGGCCGAGGTGCGCGACGCCCAGCGCGGGGCGCATGAACCACTGCGGATACTTCTTCGCGAGGTACCGGTACGCGCTCTCGTGGTGGGCGCGCAGCATGCGCTCAGAGTGCTGCGAGGTCGAGCTGCCGCCGATGTGCACGACCTCGGCGTCGGGAACGTAGACGCTGCTGAAGCCAGCCTCGAGCATCCGCTTGCCCAGATCGACGTCTTCGAAATACATGAAGAAGCCTTCGTCGAAGCCGCCGATCGCGTCGAACGCGCTGCGCCGCACGAGCACGCACGCGCCCGAGAGCCAGCCCGTCGGTGTGGGCTCGGTCGCGAGCCCGAGCTCCTCTTGCCGGTAGCGGCGGGTCCAGGGGTTGCCGGGCCAGCGGTCGGCCAGCAGGGCGTGACCGATGCCGTCGCGGAACGAGGGCAGCCGGCGGGCCGAGGGGTAGACGGTGCCGTCGTCGTTGCGGATGAGCGGGCCGACGATGCCGATGCGCTCGTCGGCGCGGATGACCTCGTGCAGCCGCTCGATCGCGCCCGGCCGCAGCGTCAGGTCGCTGTTGCACACGAGGATGTACCCGATCTCGGAACCGAGCTGGGCGGCGCCCGCATTGACGGCGGCGCCGTAGCCCGGGTTGGACTCGTCGACGATGAGCCTCGTGCCCGGTCGTGCTGCGGCGACGCGCTGAGGGGCTCCGTCGGTCGAGCCGTTGTCGGCGAGCACGAGCGCGAGGGGCTCGCGCGAGCCCTCGTCGAGCGAGGCGGCGAAGGCGTCGAGCTCGAGACCGGGGGAGTAGGTGACGACGACGACGCCGATCGCGTCGCCGTACTCAACCTGCGCCATTCTGCGTTCCTCCCTCGCGCGCCCGCGCGTAGACCGCGGCGTGCGCCTCAGCCGCTGCGCTCCAGGTGAAGCGCGCGGCCCGATCACGCCCGCGGCGGCCGAGCTCGCTCCGGCGGTCGTCGTCGGCGAGCAGGGCGACGATCGCGGCGCGGATCGACTCCGACGAGGGTTCAGCGTACGCGACGGCGTCACCGCCGACCTCGGGCAGGGCCAGTCGGCGGGTCGTCAGCACGGCGGCGCCGCACGCCATGGCCTCGACCACGGGCAGGCCGAAGCCCTCGCCGAGCGAGGGGTAGGCCACGAGCAGCGAGCCGCCGAGCAGCCCCGGCAGGTCGTCGCGGTCGACGTAGCCGAGCACGCGCACGCGGTCGCCCGCCTCGCCCAGCAGCTCATCGACCTCGGTATCCCAGCCGCGAGCCCCCGCGAGCACGAGCACAGCATCCGCGAACCGATCGTCGAGCTCGGTGCGCGCGGCGAGGACGGCGCGGATGAGCGCGGGAACGTTCTTGCGGGGCTCGATCGTGCCGAGGAACGCGATCCAGTGCGGCGTTCCGGCGAGCGACCGGGCGCGCTCGATCTGGGCGGCGGTCGGCGGGCGGAAGACGCTCGTATCGACGCCGTGGTGGGCGACGGCGCACGCGGCGGCCCGCGGGCCGACGAAGCGCTCGAGCTCGCTGCGCGTGGCGGCGCTCGGCACGATGCACGCTGCGGCGAGACGCACCGAGACGCGGCTCCAGAACCGGAAGAACACGCGCTTGACGGGGCTGTGCAGCTGCGGATCCGAGAAGAACGTGGCGTCGTGCAGCGTCACGACGACGGGCCGTCGGGCGAGCAGCGGCATCGTGTAGTGCGGCGAGTGGATGACCGCCGCGCGGTGCCGCCGTGCGAGCAGCACGAGCCCCACCTGCTCCCACAGCAGGCGCACCGCGGTACGGCCGACCGCAGCGGGCACGGCGTGTACCACGGCGTGCGGAGCCGCGTCGGCGATCCACGTCGCGTCGCGCCGCTGGCAGGCGATCACGAGCGGAGTGCCGAGCGCGTCGAGCGCGGGGATGAGCTGCTCGAGGTACCGGCCGACACCGCCCACCTGGGCGGGGATCGCGGTCGCGTCGATCACGATCGGCGGCGCAGCGCTCACGGGCGACCTTTCTGCTCGGGGGTCGACCCATTATCCCGTCGCGCGCGGCCTCGAGCCGGCGCCGACGCGGCGCCGACCCCGCCTCGCGCCCCGCGCACGGTAGAGTCGTGCGGACGAACGCCGATCTGCCCGTGCCCGGGCCGGCGGTCGCACCGGGCGCGCACCACCGGCGCAGAACCCCCGCACCTCGACGAAAGATCGCACTGATGACACGAGCACTGATCACCGGAGTCACGGGTCAGGACGGCTACTACCTCAGCAAGCTGCTGCACGAGAAGGGGTACGAGGTCTACGGCCTCGTGCGCGGGCAGAACAACCCCAAGATCGAGTTCCTCGAGCGCGAGCTGCCGTTCGTGCGCATCCTCACGGGCGACCTGCTCGACCTCTCGAGCCTCATCCGCGCGCTCGACGTCGCGAAGCCCGACGAGTTCTACAACCTCGGCGCGATCTCGTTCGTGGCCTACTCGTGGGAGAACGCGATGCTCACGAGCGACGTCACCGGCAAGGGCGTGCTCAACGCCCTCGAGGCCGTTCGCCTCTACTCGGGCGACGACCCCGGCAAGGTGCGGTTCTACCAGGCATCGAGCTCCGAGATGTTCGGCAAGGTGCAGCACGTTCCGCAGTCGGAGTCGACGCTGCTCTGGCCGCGCTCGCCCTACGGCGTGGCCAAGGTCTTCGGCCACTACATGACCATCAACTACCGCGAGTCGTACGGCATGCACGCCTCGAGCGGAATCCTGTTCAACCACGAGTCGCCCATGCGCGGGCCGGAGTTCGTGACGCGCAAGATCAGCATGGCCGTCGCCAACATCGCCCGCGGGCGGCAGGAGACGATCACGCTCGGCAACACCGACGCCAAGCGCGACTGGGGCTTCGCGGGCGACTACGTCGACGCCATGTGGCGCATGCTGCAGCAAGACGAAGCCGACGACTACGTCGTCTCGACGAACGAGACGCACTCGGTGCACGAGTTCCTCGAGGTGGCCTTCGCGCACGTCGGCATCGACGACTGGCAGTCGAAGGTGCTGCAAGACCCGCGCTTCATGCGCCCCGCCGAGGTCGATCTGCTCATCGGCGACGCGAGCAAGGCGCACGAGAAGCTCGGCTGGAAGCCGACGGTCTCGTTCCCCGAGCTCGTGCGCATGATGGTCGACGCCGACCTCGCACGCATCGACGCCGAATCGGCCTGATGCGTCGGGCTCTCGTCACCGGCATCACCGGACAGACGGGCAGCTACCTCGCCGAGCTGCTCGACGAGCACGGCTGGGAGGTGCACGGCGCGGTGCGCTCGGCCGGCGAGTCGGCCCAGAGCGGCGCGCCCGAGCTGCACGTCGCCGACCTCTCCCGGCCCGACGAGATCGCGAGCGTGATCGAGCGCCTGCGACCCGACGCCGTCTTCCACCTCGGGGGGCTCACCTCGGTCGCCGAGTCGTGGACCGACCCCGCCGCCTATGCCGTCACCATCGGCGGGTCGACCGCGGCGATCCTCGCGACCGCGCGGCGGCTGCAGG
>JAESGX010000627.1_pt1 | contig 11292 bp, 6 predicted proteins | sample 9269801 | NCBI WGS metagenome assembly JAESGX01 (sample SAMN16773122, study PRJNA677054) | algae metagenome | isolation source: Pleurocapsa minor GSE-CHR-MK-17-07R and co-occurring heterotrophs from wet... | place: USA: Lower Calf Creek Falls, Grand Staircase Escalante National Monument, UT ... | reverse complement strand
CCGGGCCGGCAAAGCGCCGGTCGAGCGCCCAGTCCAGGATCGCCTGGCGGTAAAGGTCGGGATACGGCCCCACGCCCGGCTTCGCGGGGTCCGCCAGCGGCACGATCGCCCGCGCCAGCAGCGACGCGTCCACCGGCAGCTCCTCGTTGATGCACCCCTCGATCACGCGGGGAGACAGCCAGCGCAGTTCGCGGAACACGGTTTCGATGGCCTGCTGCTCGTCGGGCTCGACAGCCCGGCCGGCGTTCAACGCGGCCGGCGGCCCGTCCGTCACTTCCACCGAGCGGAACTGGAAGGTCGCGAAATCCTCGAACAGCCGGGCCCAGCGAAGATTCTCGCGGTTCGCGTCGGTCGGCGCGCCGCCGGCCTTTGCCTCGCGTTCATAGGCGTCGAGAATGCGGTCCATCGGTGCCGACGGGGCCAGGAACAGCAGATGCGGCCCCTCGGTCGGGTCATCGCCGGCCAACTTGTCGACACTGGCGGCAAGACGCTCCAGCTGGTCGAGCGCTGCAAGCCGACGCTGGGTGTTCTCCAGCACGAGCTCAAGCCCGACCACCTTGATGATGTCTCCCCGGTTGGCCTTGCAGTCGGCATCCTTCGGCTTCACCGGCACGGCCGGATCCGCCGGGTCGGCGGACGGCAGGTCGGGGCGCCCCAACATGGCAAGGTCGATCTCGCGGATGGTGCGAACCACAGGCAATGTCGCGCCGTCGAGCTTCGTGCCATTGGCGGCGGCAAGGGCCTGCAGTCTCTTTCCCTCGGCCTCATTCCGGAGGTTCAGATGGTCCAGCATGCCAAGCAGCGTCCAGGGGGCGTTCACCAGGATGGACTTGTGGTTCAGCGTCTGCAGCGCAATGCTCGCGCCATTGGCATCGCGGTCCGCCCCCTGGGGCGGCGGGTGGCCCCACAGGTTGCCGACATGGAGGCGGGGATACTCGACCGCCTCCAGCGCGATGCCGAAGCCGCACATGGCCCGGAGCGTCCAGTGGATGACGAACAGGATCAGGATGACGAGCCCTGCAGCCAGCAGGACCAGCAGGACCACGACATGCCCCCGCAGCGGGGTGTTCCAGATGTGGGGAACCTCCCAGTCGATGCCTTGCGCCCGCGCGCCGCACAGGATCGTCGCGCCGCGATCGCCGCAGCTCCAGAGGGCAGGCGCCCCCTCCCCGCGCTGCACCTGCCGAAGCCCGGCAGAGAGCGTGGCGAGCGCCGGAACCGGAACCTCATCGACGGAGGGCCACCATGAAATGCCAAGCAGCCCCGGCTGCCGGTCGGGCTGCGGCGTGACCAGCGTGTCGATGCCCAGCACCCAGCGCAGATCGTCCAGCGCCTTGCGGCCCTCATCCAGCGCGCCGCCTGCGGCCGAAAGCTCGGCGCCCACCCGCACCTGCTCGTCGCGCACGGAGAGCGCGCGGGCGTCCTGCCACAGCCCCAGCATCGGCACCACCGACAGGCACAGGATCAGCGCCAGCGACAGCGTGACGAAGCGGCGCTGCACCAGCGGGGTCAATGCTGCCGGCATGGCGGGCCGGGGCGCAAGCCGGATGTGCAACGCCAGCCCGGCCAGCCCGCGCACCAGGAGGGCCACGAACAGCAGCCACACGGGCGCTGCTGCAAGCAGGCCGCCGACCGCAAGCGCAGCCGCGCCGAAGGCGGCCAGCAGCACCAGCACGAGCGTCAGCCCGGCATAGGTGGTTCCATGTCCCTGCTGCGGCCAGAGCCGCGGCCACCCCGTTGGCCCGAGCGCCAGCGGCCACAGCAGCCGCGTGACGAGCGGCGCGCCGGGCTTGGGTTCCGGCCTGCCATGCTGCCCCACGAACAGCAGCCACAAAAGCCAGGCACCACCGAACAGGATGCTCATGCTGGCCCAGGACAGCAGCGTTCCCCAGCCGGCCTCGATCGGCACCGTGTCGATGGCGTTCTCGGGATACTGCACCAGCACGACCCAGTCGGACCGGTCGATCGGCACGGCAGCGAATTGGCGCTTGCCGCCGCCATAGAAGCGCTCGAAGCGCACCGGCTTGACCTCCCCGGACGCCGACCCTCCGTCCTCGAGCGACGTCCGGCGCGCAGTCACCATCGCCCACAGCCGCCGTTGCAGATCGCCTTCGTCATCCACCATCCGTGCCAGCTGCTCGACCCCGGCCCGGCCCGGCGTCGGATGCACCAGCACCTTCAGGCGTGGATCGCGCGCATTCACCACCATCAGCTCGAACGGAGCCGGCAGCACCGGCCGCACCAGCGAGGGGAGGGTGGTGGTTGCGACGGCATAGACATCGGGCGCCCCGGAGCCCACCGGGACGTGCCAGGCGGGTGCGTCGGCGGGGAGCCCGATCACGGTCTGCGGCAGGCCGTCCTGCAGGCCCATCACATGCGCCGTCACCAGCCGGTCCGACCCCGTGCCGAAATCGGCCATGTGCGCATGCCGCACATGCAGGCGGCGGAAATAGTCGCGACCTGTCAGCAGCGTGCGCCCGCCGGGGAAGCTGCGGCAGGAAATCGCGCGGGTGCCGGCAACCGGCCGCCCTTCGGCATCGACCAGGCCGGCGAGCTCCAGCATCGGCAGCCCCGTCGCCGGGTCTGAGTCGTCGCGGCAGACGGGCGCGCCCGTGCAGCGGAGCGGCCGCGGGTTCGCTTCCAGGCGATCACCGGCGGCAACGAACGTCGGCGGGGAGCCGCTGCCGGTAAATCCGGGGCGCGACTTTTCCTCGAGAAACGCCCTCTCGACGCAGGATGCCACAACAGCGGCGGGCATCGCCGGCGTGTCTCCGTCAGCCTTGTCGGCCTTGGTCGTGAGGCGGCTTTCCATCGCCTCCAGCTTGCCCTCCATGTCATCCCGGGAGAGGCCGGACAGCCAGCCCGCGCGGGTGCGCGCAACATCGATTCGCGCACCCAGTTCGGTCGACACCCGCGCGGCTGCCTCAACGGCAATAATCCCGGCACGCGCCGACGCCGCTGCACGGGCAGCGGACACATCCGCCTGCACCAGGAAGGCCAGCACCGCGAGGCTCGCAGCGGCAGGAATGCCGAGCACCAGCGCAGCGGCCTCCGGCCGGGAAATGGCGTCACCGGGCCCCAGCAGGGTGAGGCGGAGCGCCGGCAGCAGCACGATGATGCCGGCGAGCGCCAGCGCCAGCGCGAACATGGGCCCCGGCGGCGGGTTGATCAGCTGCCGCCAGAGCCCGGCCTTGGGCACCAGCCCTACCACATAGCAGGCGCCGAGCTGCGGCGGTGCACTCGCCCCGTCGCCCGCCGGCGCCTGCGCCTGGCAGGCGGGGAAGCCGTCCTGGGGCGGGTGGAACGGGCGGATATAGGCGATGTAGGGGCGCGACCCGATGTTCACCTCCACCGGGGCGAGGTTTTTCTGGACGTCGCTCTCGATCTTGCCCCGCCCAAGCGCCGCACGGACCTGATCTGCACTGATGTCGGCCTTGGTCGCGGCGGACAAGGCCTGCGCCGTCTTCATCCACTCTTCCTCGGTGCGGACATTCAGCGCGGACAGCCCGCTGATGGGCAGGGTCTCCGACCCCAGCTGCGCAAGAATGGCGCCGTTCGGGGCTGCAATCAGCAGTGTCGTGAAGGCGCGCGCGCTGCCCTCGGGCGCCAGCAGGCCGTCGAGCGGGATGACGGCGCCGTAGCACACCTCGGAATCTGCCACCTCATCGCCGGCCGGCGCATTGCCCTCGCCGCCGGCAAGCGCCGCATTCTCGTGGATGTTGCGCAGGAAGCCCGACACATCACTGCCGGCTGTGTCACCGGACGGCATCGCGATGCGCTGGTCCGACGTCCAGATATCCGCCACCTTGAAACTGCCGATGACCTTCAGATGCGGGCCAAGGCCCGGAACATAGCTCCGCACGAACGGCAGGCCACCCTCGGCAGCCTGGGTGTCCTCGCGCATCTTCCGGCAGCCGGTGGGCGAACCGGGTGTCGTGGCAGGCCCCGGGAACGTCGCATAGACGATCCGGTATTCCCGGAGGTCCGGATGGCGCAGGCGGGCCCGCATGGTCCAGCCATCGGTGCGGTCGCGTTCATGGTCGTCGATGTCGGCGACCCGGCCGCGGATGAAGTTGCTCCGCGCGACGCCGGCAATCGCACTGCTCCAGCCTTCCAGGCGGAGCGCGACGATCTCGAGATCCTGGGCGTTCCTGCGATGCACGTCCGACAGGATCGCGCTGCCGAACGGTACCAGCCGCATCAGCGCGATGATGGTGACCACCGCGAGGACCGAAAGCAGGATCCACAACCAGCGGCCGCGCCCCGGTGCGGCCGGATCGCCCCGCGTCTGTGCGCTGCCGCCCGCTGTCTCGCTCATCCCCGTCATGGCCGCTCCCCCGAGCCCTGACGAATTGTTAACCTTATAAATGGATCAGGTCGATGTGAGAATTCGCACGCGCCTCAAGGCGATACCTCCAGGTCCGGCGCCTCCGCCGCGCCGCGCGCCTTCAGCCCCGTCGCCACCAGGAATGTCTCGCTGCTTTCCTTGCGGCTCGATGGCGGCTTGGCGTGCTTCACGCTGGTGAAGTGGCGCTTCAGTTCGGCGACCAGCGCGCCTTCCGCACCGCCGCCCAGCACCTTGGCGAGGAAGGTGCCGCCGGGCTTCAGCACGGCCATGGCGAAGTGCGCGGCGGCCTCCACCAGCGCGATGGTGCGGAAATGGTCCGTCTGCGGGTGGCCCACCGTGTTCGCCGCCATGTCCGACATCACGAGGTCGGGCGCGCCACCCAGCAGCTCCATCAGCCGCGCGTCCATGCCGTCGGCCAGGAAATCGCCCTGCACGAAGGTCAGGCCGGGCAGCGGCTCCACCTCCAGCAGGTCGATGCCGACGATCCTCGCTTTCGGCCGCCGCCTGAGCGCCACCTGCGACCAGCTGCCCGGCGCCGAACCGAGATCGATGATGCGCTCTGCCCCGGTCAGCACGCCGAAGCGCTCGTCGAGCTCGATCAGCTTGTAGGCGGCGCGGGCGCGATAGCCCTCGATATGGGCGCGCTTCACATAGGGGTCGTTCAGCTGCCGCTCCAGCCAGCGCGCCGAGCTCGTGGTGCGCCCGCGCCGGGTCTTCACCCGCGTGCGGCCCCCCAGCGACCGGCCGCCGCCGCCCCGGCTTCCGCCGCTGCCACCGCCGGCACCCGCAGCGCCGCCGCCGTTGCGCCCCGTGTTCAAGGGTGCGCCCGCTGCAGGCGCAGCGCGTCATCGCGCGCGAACATCGATCGCAGGATGCCCTCCCGAATGCCGCGGTCGGCCACGCGCAGCAGGGGTGCAGCGCCCAGGTCGATCAGCGATTCCAGGATCGCCGCGCCCGCCACCACCAGGTCCGCGCGATCATGGCCGACACCCGGGATCAGCGCGCGCTCCTCGGGCGACTTCACGGCAAGATCGTGGCTCAGCGCCACCAGCTCCGCCGTCGAGGCCAGGGAGCCGTCCACCCGCCGCCGGTCATATTGCGTCAGCCCCATGTTAAGGCTGGCCAGCGTCGTCACCGTGCCGGACGCGCCCAGCAGCTGCACCTCGCCCTGCATCAGCCGCTTCACCGGCGCGAGATGCTCGCCGACGCGCGCCTTCATGCGCGCATAGGCCTCCAGCCGGCGCAACGGCGTGCCGGCATCGGCCAGTTCGGTTTCCCCCAGCGACACCACGCCCCACGGCACGCTGACCCAGGCCTGCATTCGAAAGCCGGGGCCGCCGCGCACCCGGTCGCGCGGGCGGTTGGCGTTCACCCGCTCCAGCAGCACCACTTCAGTAGAGCCGCCGCCGATGTCGAACACCAGCGTCCGTCGCGCCCTGGGGTCGATCAACGTCTGGCAGCCCAGCACGGCGAGGCGCGCTTCTTCCTCGGGCGTGATCACGTCGAGCGCGAGCCCGGTCTCGGCATAGACCCGGCGCACGAAATCGGGGCCGTTCTTCGCGCGGCGGCAGGCCTCGGTCGCGACGCTTCGCACCTGCGTCACGCCGCGCCGCGCCAGCTTGTCGGCACAGGCGGCAAGGGCGGCCACGGCGCGGTCCATCGCCGCATCCGACAGCGTTCCCGCCTGCATCAGCCCCTCGCCCAGCCGGACGATGCGGGAAAAGGCATCGATCACCTGGAAATCGGCGCCGGAATTGCCGCCGGAACCGCCAGCGGAGTCGCCGCCGGAGGTGTGGTCGTGCCCCGGCAGCCGCCGGGCGATCAGCAGGCGGCAGTTGTTGGTGCCGAGGTCGAGGGCCGCGAAGGTGCCGCGATTGGCAGCAGCGCCGGCCGCGCGACGGTCCACGAGGCGCGAAGAGCCGTCCGCATCGGTGGCCGCCACAGGCCGTAGTGTGCCGGTGGGCTCGGCCGGCCCGGCTCGCCATTCGCCCATCGTCATCGTCCCGTTCCCGCCCGAAGCAGCCAACTGCCTCAGGCACTTGCCGCCAAGCTAGCAGGTCGTTCAGGATTAACAAGAGAGGCGGCACCACGGACGTGTCGAGAGGATTGCATCGCGCAACCCCGACCGGTATAGGCCCGCAATTCCAGCGGCCTGGGCCACCGGTCTTCCGGGGACGTAGCTCAGATGGGAGAGCGCAGCAATCGCACTGCTGAGGTCAGGGGTTCGATCCCCCTCGTCTCCACCAGGCCGTAGTTTACCCAACGCCTGCCCGGCTCCGGTCAGGGCCGCCGTTGGCGTAAAAGCGCCTCTTGCGCCACACTCGCCACCAGCGTCCCGTCTTCCGCGTAGATCAGCCCCCGCGCCAGCCCTCGCCCCGCCTGCGCCGACGGGCTGTCGCACACGAACAGCAGCCAGTCCTCCACCCGGCCCGGCCGGTGGAACCACATGGCATGGTCGAGGCTCGCCATGAACAGCGCCGGCCCCGGCATCGGCACGGTGTGCGGCAGCGCGGCCGTGCCCGCCAGCCAATAGTCGGACAGATAGGCAAGCAGGCAGCTCTGCTCGGCAGCGCCCGCGCCCGCCCCGCTGGGCAGGCGCATCCAGATCGCCCGCCGCGGGTCGGCGTCGGCGGCGTGCAGGAAGCGCTCGGGCTCCACCGGCTTCACGTCGATCGGGCGCTCCTGCCGTGCCCAGCGCTCGCGCACCCAGTCGGGCAGGTCGGCCATCGTCCGGGCAAGCTCGGGCAGCGTCATCAGCCCGGCGGGGCGCTTCATGCCGGGGGGAAGCGCGGCCTGGTGGTCGAACCCCGGCTCATCGGCGTGGAAGCCGCATTCCATGTGGAAGATCGGCTCGCCTTCCTGCACCGCGATCACGCGGCGGGTGGAAAAGCGCCCGCCGTCGCGGGTGCGGTCCACCTGGTAGATCACCGGGCCATGGGCGCGGCCGGCGCGCAGGAAATAGCCGTGCAGCGAATGAACGGCGCGGGGTGCGGCGGCATCGTCCGCAGAATCGTTGATCGTGTGCGTCGCCGCCGTCAGCGCCTGCGCCAGCACCTGCCCGCCGAACAGCGCATCGTTCGCGTTCTTCTGGTTCAGCCGGTTGCGGAACAGGTCGCGGTCCAGCCGCTCCAGCGCCAGCAGCTCCGGGGCGCTGCGCCCATCCCAGTCTTTCACCCCGTTCATTGTCTCACCCCGTTCATCGGCACCTCTCGCTGACACACCCCCCAAACTCCGAGGGCGCCAGCCTATGGCCATGCGTCTATCGTCGCCGCAATGGCAGACAATCAGGCAGGAAGCGCACGCCCGAAAGCGGGCCGGGAAGCACCAGGCAAAGGGGAGCCCGGCAAAAGGGGTGCGCAGACCCGCGCCCGCCTCATGGCGGCTGCGCGCGAGATGCTCAAGGCGGCATCGCCGATCGAGCTGACGGCGATTGCGGTTGCCCGCGGCGCCGGCACCGCACCGCCAAGCTTCTACGTCTATTTCGCAGACACGCGGGACCTGCTGCTGGCGCTCGCCGAAGAGGCGGCGGCAGACCTGCAGGCGCTCGGCCGCCACTTCGACGCGCCCTGGCCGCCCGCCGATCCCGGCGTCTGGGCGAACGCCTTCGTCGAGGATTTCGTGGCTGTCTGGAACACCCACAACGAGGTTCTGGCGACGCGCAACCTGGAGGCCGACCGGGGCGACGCCGCGTTCGACGAATCGCGCGTGCAATCCTGCCTGCCGGTGCTGAACGGCTTCACCGACCGGATGGTGGAGGTGCGCCCGAAGGACACCCGCCGCGTGGACCTGTTCGCGGAAGCGGTCATTTTTTACGCCACGCTGGAGCGGATCGCCAGCATCACCGGTCACACCCCGGCCTACCGGCTGCAGCCGCACCACTATAAATCGGCGATGGCGCGCATGATCGCCAAGGCCGTGACACCCCCGGGATGAACGACCCCGATCTCACGGGCGCCATCCCCGCCGCCACCGTCATCATCGCGCGCGACGGCGTGCCGGGCGAGGAACTCGGCGGTCTCGAAATCCTCGCCATCGAGCGCGCCAAGGGCATGGGCTTCGCCGGCGGCGCCATCGCCTTTCCCGGCGGCAAGGTGGACGCCGCCGACCATGCGGACGGGCCCGGCTTCATCGGTTTCGCAACGCTGGAGGCGGGCGACGTCACTGGGCGGGTGTCGGCAGCGCGCGAGGCCTTCGAGGAGGCCGGAATCCTGCTGTCGGCCGGCCCGCCGGTCGATGTCGCCGCCCGCGCCCGGTTGCGCGCCCGGTCGGACCGGCACGAGATCGGCTTTGCCGAGCTGCTCGCGGAAGTCGGCCACCGCCTGACGGCCGAGAGGTTGGTGCCGTTCGCGCGCTGGCTGCCGCCGCCGGGCCTCCACAAGCGCTTCGACACGCGCTTCTATGTGGCGGCACTTCCGCCCGGCGAGGAAATGCTGGCCGATGGCCACGAAGCCGTGTACGCGCGCTGGGCAAGCCCGGCCGAGCTGCTCGCCGACGCCGATGCCGGGCGCATCAGCCTGCTGTTCCCGACCCGTTGCAACCTGGCGCGGCTGGCGCAGTTCGACACCGTGCGAACGCTCCTCGCTGACCCCACGCCGCCGGCCTTCATCCAGCCCGCCGTCTCGGCCGACGGCTGGCTCACCATCCCCGACGGCCTCGGCTATCCCTACACCCGCGAACGGCTGGAAACGGTGCGCCGGCAATAGGCCCGATGCGGGTTGCACCGCCCGCACGGCCGTGGTTGGCTGTGGGCTGCCAACCTGGAGACACCCCGTGATCAGAACCGCACTTGCCGCCTTGCTGCTCGCCGCCCCCGCCATGGCCCAGACGCCGGACCTCGCCACGCCCGATCTCGCCACCCGCATTGCCGCGATCGCCTCGATGCGCTTCTCCAGCAGCCCCTCGCCCTCGCCAGATGGCAAGGCGGTCGCCTTCATCTCCAACGCCGGAGGGTCGCCGCAGGTCTGGCTGATTGCCGGTCCGGGCGCCGAACCCGTGCAGCTGACGAAAGGTGCCGACCCGATCCAGTCGGTGCACTGGTCGCCCCGAGGCGATCTGCTGGTCTATGATGTGGCGCCGGGCGGCGGCTACAATGTGCAGATCCACGTCATGCGGCCCGACGGCAGCGGGGACCGGCGGCTGACCCCCGGCGGCGACATCAACAACCGGCTGTTCGGCTGGAGCAACGATGGCCGCATCCGCGCCGCGACCGCCGCGCCGGATCCTGCGCGCTTCCAGTCGCAACTGATCGACCCGGCGACCGGCGCCGCCACCCTGGTCGGCGGCTCGGCGGGCAGCCTGTCATTTCCGCTCGTCAGCAAGGACGGCCGGCTCGCCGTCATCGAAAAGCTCGTCACCCGCGGCGACAGCAACCTGCATCTGGTCGACCTGAAAACCGGCCGCGAGACGCTGCTGACACCGCACGAGGGCCGCGCCCTGCACAGCGCGCTTGCCTTCTCGCCGGACGGCCGCCGGCTGTGGCTGACCGGCAATGCCACCCAGGACCGCTACGGGCTGGCGGTGATCGACATCGACGCAGCAGGGACGCCGACCCTGCCGCGCACCGTGCTCACCCGCCCCGACGCCGAGCTGGAAGGCGGCGACATCAGCGCGGATGGCAGCACGCTTGCGCTCGTGTGGAATGCATCGGGCCGCAGCGACCTCAGCTGGTTCGATACTGCATCCAGAACCGAACGAAAGGGGCCCGTGCTGCCGGTCGATGCCATTTCGCGGCCCGTCTTTGCCGCCGGCACCAGCTTTCTGATGACCGGCAGCGGCGCCGCCGCGCCGGCCAACATCTATGCAGCCGATGCCGCCAGCAACGGCATCGCCCGCGTCACCAACAGCCCGCACCCCGGTGTCGATCTTGCCGCCCTGGTCCGCCCGACGCTGGTGGAATATGCCGCGCGCGACGGTGTGCCGCTGTCCGGCTGGCTCTACACGCCGCCCGGCGCAAAGGGGCCCCAGCCGCTGGTGTTCGTCTATCACGGTGGCCCCGAGGGGCAGGCACGGCCGACGCTGAACGAGACCAACCAGGCGCTGCTGGCCAGCGGCATCAGCGTGTTTGCGCCCAACGTCCGCGGCTCCTCCGGTTATGGGAAGAATTTCCTCGCGCTCGACAACGGCGCGCTGCGCGTGAACGGCGTGCGCGACATCGAGGACACGACGAACCATCTGGTGAAGGCCGGGATCGCCGACCCCAAGCGCCTTGGCATCATGGGCGGCAGCTATGGCGGCTATATGGTGATGGCCGGCGTGACCGAATTCCCGAAGATGTTCGCCGGCGGTGCCAACCTGTTCGGCATCGTCAATTTCGACACCTTCTTCAAGCACACCCAGCCCTGGATGGCGGCGATCTCGACCGTGGAATATGGCGACCCCGTCACCCAGGCCGACATGCTGAAGCGCCTGTCGCCGATCCACAAGCTGGACAGCATCACGACACCCCTGCTGGTGCTGCACGGCGCCAACGACACCAATGTGCCGGTGATCGAGGCCGAGCAGATCGTGGCCAGCCTGACGGCGCGTCATGTGCCTGTCGGATATATCCTGTATCCGGATGAAGGCCATGGCTGGCGCAAGCTGCCAAACCGGATCAACAGCACGACCGAGATCACGAAATTCTTCGTGGAGCGGCTGGCGCCCTGATCGGGGCAGGGGGGAAGGGACATGCAGATACGCGAGGCACGGCGCGTCGTCCGGGACTGGCAGGCAGACAGTCGCCGCTGGGCGCAGTTCCACCATCGACCCGGCGACAGCATCGTCTGCACCTTTCCCAAGTGCGGCACGACCTGGACGCAGCGCATCGTCGGCATGCTGCTGCGGCAGTCCGCTGCGCCGTTCCCGATCATGCGCGAGCACCCCTGGATCGACGCCCGCTGGGTGCCGCTGGACCTGGTGCCCCCGGCGCTTGCGGCGCTGCCGTTCCCGCGGTCGCTCAAGACGCA
>JAESGX010000625.1_pt1 | contig 11368 bp, 10 predicted proteins | sample 9269801 | NCBI WGS metagenome assembly JAESGX01 (sample SAMN16773122, study PRJNA677054) | algae metagenome | isolation source: Pleurocapsa minor GSE-CHR-MK-17-07R and co-occurring heterotrophs from wet... | place: USA: Lower Calf Creek Falls, Grand Staircase Escalante National Monument, UT ... | reverse complement strand
CGCCATCCACGTCGAAGACGATGCCGGGGAATTCCGCCCAGGCATCGCCGATCAGGCGGATGTAAGTGTCCGCGTCTTCGTCACGTCCCGCACGGAGCATCAGGAAAGTCCGCGGCAGAACTCCTGGATGCGGGTGCAGGCTTCGCGCAGGCTGGCTTGGTCGGTGGCGTAGCTGATGCGGATATAGGGGGACATGCCGTAGGCGGCGCCTTGCACCACGGCGACATGGGCCTCGCTCAGCAGGGCCATGGCGAAGTCGGTGTCGGTCTCGATCTTGGCGCCGCCCTTGCTCGTCTTGCCGAGGCAGCCGGCGACGTTGGGGAAGACGTAGAAGGCGCCCTCGGGGCGGTGGCAGGCGATGCCGGGGGCCTCGTTCAGCATGTCCACCACGAGGTTGCGGCGGATGCGGTATTCGGCGGCGCGTTCCTTCACGATGTCCTGCGGGCCGTCGAGCGCCGCGGTCGCGGCGGCCTGGCCGATGGAGGAGACGCCGGAGGTGGCCTGGCCCTGCATGTTGAACATGGCGGCGATCAGCTCCTTCGGGCCGCCGCAGAAGCCGATGCGCCAGCCGGTCATCGCGTAGGTCTTGGAGGCGCCGTTCACCGTCAGCGTGCGGGCCTTCAGGCGGGGCTCGACCTCGGCGATCGTGCAGAACTCGAAGCCGTCATAGACGAGGTGCTCATACATGTCGTCCGTCATCACCCAGACATGGGGGTGGCGGAGCAGGACATCGGCCAACGCCTGCATCTCGGCGCGGGAGCAGGCGGCACCGGTGGGGTTGTTGGGGAAGTTCAGCATCACCCACTTGGTCTTGGGGGTGATGGCGGCTTCCAGATCCTCGGGGCGGAGCTTGAAGCCGTTGTTCTGCGGGCAGGAGACGGTGACGGGCACGCCGCCCGCGACCTTCGCCATGTCGGCGTAGCTGATCCAGTAGGGGGCGGGGATCACGACCTCATCGCCCGGGTCCACCGTGGCCATCAGGGCGTTGAAGATGGACTGCTTGCCGCCATTCGTGATCAGGATCTCGTCCGGCGTGAAGTCCAGGCCGTTGTCGCGCTTGAACTTGCGGATCACGGCGGCCTTCATGGCGGCGGTGCCGCCCTGGGGGGGGTATTTCGTGTCGCCCTTGAGGGCCGCCTGGTGCGCGGCCTCGATCGCGTGGGCGGGGGTGTCGAAATCGGGCTCGCCGGTGGTGAGGCTGATGACCTTGTGGCCCTGGGCCGCCAGCTCGCGCGCCTTGGCGCCCATGGCGACAGAGGCGGAAACCTTCACATTGGCAAGGCGTTGGGCGAGGGCGGGCATCGGGAAATCCTGAGGTTGCAAGAGGGCGGGGAGCTTAGGCCCGGCCATCCGGCCCGCCAAGACGCGACCCCGGTTTTCCATGGGCGTGGTTTCCGCTAGACGCCCACCCCATGCGCCATTTCCTCGATTTCGAAAAACCCATCGCCGAGCTGGAAGGCAAGGTGGAGGAACTCCGCCGGGCGACCGATGCGGGCGGGATTGATGTGGCTGAGGAAGTCTCGAAGCTGCGGGACAAGGCGGAGAAGCTGCTGGCCGCCACCTATGCCAAGCTCACGCCCTGGCAGAAGGCGCAGGTGGCCCGCCACCCGGAGCGGCCGAAATGCCTGGATTATGTGGGCGCCCTGATCGAGGAATGGACGCCGCTGGCCGGCGACCGCGCATTCGCCGATGACGCGGCCGTGATCGGTGGCCTCGGGCGGTTTCGCGGGCGGGCGGTGGCGGTGCTGGGCACCGAGAAGGGGCGGGATACCGAGACCCGCGTGAAGCATAATTTCGGCATGGCCAAGCCCGAGGGCTATCGCAAGGCGCGGCGCATCATGGAGCTGGCGGGGCGGTTCGGCATGCCCATCATCTCCTTCGTGGACACCTCGGGCGCGTTTCCGGGGATCGAGGCCGAGGCGCGGGGGCAGGCGGAGGCGATTGCGCGCTCGATCGAGGCGGGCTTGTCCGCGCCGGTGCCGTTTGTGGCGACCATCATCGGCGAGGGCGGTTCTGGCGGGGCGATTGCGCTGGCGGCCGCGGACCGGGTGCTGATGCTGGAACATGCCATCTATTCCGTGATCAGCCCCGAGGGCTGCGCCTCCATCCTCTGGCGCGACGCGGCGCAGGCGGCGACGGCGGCCGAGGCGCTGAAGCTCACCGCCGAGGATCTGAAGCGCCTTGCGCTGATTGACCTGGTGGTGACGGAGCCGCTGGGCGGCGCGCATCGCGACCCCGGGGCCACCATGGATGCGGTGGGCGATGCCGTCTGGGGTGCCTTGGAGCCGCTGCTCTCGCTCGATGGCGCCACGCTGAAGGCGAGGCGGCGGGAGAAGTTCCTGGAGATGGGCCGCAGCGCGGTGGCCTGATGGACCCGCAAGAAGCCCGCCGGGCGTTCTTCCGGGCCTTCCCGACCATCGGGATCGCGATCTTCGTCACGGCCATCGACCAGACGATCACGGCCACCGCCTTGCCCGCCATGGCGGCGCAGTTCGGCGTGGTGGAGCGGATTTCCTGGGTTGTCGTCGCTTATCTGATCGCGGCGACGATTGCGGCGCCGATCTTCGGGCGGCTGGGGGATGCCTATGGGCGGCGGCCGATGCTGTTCATCGCCTTCGTGCTGCAGGGCCTCGGCATGCTGGCGGCGGGGCTGGCGCCGAGCTTCGAGGCGCTGCTGGCGGCCCGCGCCCTGCATGGCTTCGGCGGCGGGGCGCTGCTGACGCTGGCGATGGCGCTGATCGGCGAATCCGTACCCGCCCGGGAGCGGGGGCGGTACCAGGCCTATCTGGTGGCGTGCTTCATGGGGGCCTCGGCCGCGGGGCCGCTGGCGGGCGGGTGGCTGACGCAGAATTTCGGCTGGCGCTGGGTGTTCCTGGCGGGGCTGCCGCTGATCGGGGTGGGCTTCGCCATGGCCTGGCGGCTGCCGCGGCGCGGGCTGGCAGGGGGGAGCTTCCGCTTCGATGCGGCGGGGACGGCGCTGTTCACGCTGTTCGTGGCCCTGCTGCTGCTGATGCTGGACCGCGCGCAGCGGATGAATGCCGCGGATTTCGGCGTGGCGCTGGGGTTCGGCGTGCTGGGGGGCATCGCGCTGTGGGGGCTGCTGCGGGTGGAGCGGGTGGTGCCGGACCCGCTGCTGCCGCTGCCGGTGCTGACGGACCCCGTGATCTGGCGGACCAACCTGCTGGCGGCCTGCGTCTCGGGCACCATGGTTTCGCTGATCTCCTTCCTGCCGCTGTATCTCAGCATGGTGCGGGACGTGCCGATTGCGACCGTCGGGGCCATGCTGCTGCCGATGAGCCTGGGGGGCGGCACGGGGGCGCTGATCTCGGGCACGTTTTTGGCCCGGACGGGGCGGAACATGCTGCTGCCGAGCCTGGGCCTGGTGCTGGCGACGGCGGTGCTGTGCGTGATGGCCTTCGGCGCGGGCCGGATTTCGCTGACCTGGTTCCCGTGGCTGCTGGCGCTTTCGAGCCTGGGGTTCGGCTGCACCTTCCCGGCCGTGCAGACCACGGTGCAGGTGGCGGCGGGCGCGGCCCGGCTGGGGGTGGCCACAGCGAGCGTGCAATTCATGCGGAATTTGGGCGCGGCGGCCGGGACGGCGGTGCTGGGGGCCCTGATTTTCGTGGGCTTCGCGCTGGCGGATGCGGAGGTGGCGGAACGCTTTGCCAGCGCGATGCGCGGGGGGCGGGAGGCGCTGGCCAGCCTGCCGGCGGGGGAGCGGGCGGTGATGGCGGAAGGGCTGGCTACGGGGTTTAGAGCGATGTTTGCCGGGGGTGCGGTGATGACGGGGGTGGCGGCGGTGTTGGCGTTTCGGGTGCCGTTGAGGAGGGTTTAGGCGGGCGAACCGAGGGGCCAGCCCCTCGGGCTCCCCGGCAGGAAACTAGTTTCCTGCACCTTCATTTCCTTCCTGTCAGGGGTCTCCACGACCAGCGTTGGCAGATGGCTGCCAAACCGTTGTGGCTGGGCTCGTTCCTGATTGGGTCATGCGGCCAGCTTTTAACGCATCGCGCGCCCAGCTGTTTACGAGTGTTGCATCGACATGTGGATGCTCCAAGAGCTCCGCACGAAGCTCGTTCGCGCGCCTCGATGCGCCGCTGGCTAACCAAGCTTCAAACTGCGCCTTCGCCGCTCGGTGAGAGGCATCAAGCCATCGCCTAAACGCCGCTTCATAGCCTGCGTCTTGCTGGCCCTTGAAGAGGTCCGCCATGCCATGCTCGCGCTCTTGCTTTGCCTCCAGGGCATCTCGGGCCACCTGCTCTTGCACTTCGACACAACGCTTCTCGCTGCGGCGAAAGACCTCCATGCCAGCGTGATGGCGCGTGCCGTATGCCAAGTAGAAATACGTTCGATCTTTGTCGGGATTGCGGATTCGTGTTGAGCCGACGTATGTGAAGCGGCCAACCCGCTTAAGCCTCTGAAGATATAGATCGATTATTGCTGCGTCTCGCGAACCCATGCGAGCAAGTGCTTCAGAAAATTCAACTCGCCATTCGCCATCACCAAAAAGCTCATCCACACTTTCTTGGACCAACTCATTCTCCGCATGCCGCACGAGCCCATTCGTCATCACGTTGACTAAGACCTCTCCGGGGCGATGACGGAGCAGGGGCGCAATCCGATTGAGTGCAATCCCCTTCCAGCCGATTGGATCCAAAAAGCCGAAGAGAAAAGTGTCTCGGGTTAGGCTGGGAACAATCTGCGGAACAACATCTTCGAATTCCGCATTATATGCCTCGACCAAAATTTGGGGAAATTTGGCAAGTTCTTCGCGCAGACGCTCAAACGAGCCTTTCCGTTTCTCTACGAATATTGCCCGCATTCGGGGTGGACTTCCATTGCGGGCAAGTCTCTCCCGCACGTCTGTAAGTAGCCCGAGCGCAATGGCGAACGAAGTATCTTCGAACAGCTCACCTGTCGCTTGCCACGGCCCAGAGAATGCGTCGACGTAGAGAAATTCCGATGGAGCGTTCGGCGCCTGGAGTACCTTGAAGGCAAGCTCTGTAAGATATTGCTTTAACAGGACATGCTTCGCAAATGTCTGGCCTCGCCCGCGGTAGAGAGCTGGGTCCAGGCCCGCGACTGAGGCTCTGCGAGCATGAATTCCAGGCTTTTCAGGCGGCAATGCGATCGCGCTCCCTCGGAAATTCGTTCCACTCTCGACCCTTGAGGAGGCGGCCGTTCGCCTTAGGCCGAATGCCACCCCACTGTTTGAAGAAGAAGGGGACCGCTTGGTCGGCGCACTGCTCCTGCACCTCGTCCACCCACTCGGGTCGCATTGGCCTATGCCCAGGCCCAGACTCGCCCCCGACGATGACCCAATCGATATCGGTGAGGTCCATTTCGCCCATAGGGCCGATCAATGGCTCGACGGAAAGGAAGCGGACCGACGCAACAGTTTGGCGAAGGTGCGATATGCGCCCTTTGCGACGCCCATCCTCAACACTGACCCCAAGCCAAATGTTTGGTGGTGGTGATGCCTTCCCATAGCGACGGCGCGTGAATCCCGCCATCCGGGAGCTTCGCTTCGTGAGCACTTGGAAAACATGCTGGTTTGCGTGCTCCATCACGTCGAACACCCGACCGATGAAGTCATCTGGAACATCTTTGTGAAACAGGTCACTCATCGAATTCACGAAAATTCGGCGTGGCGACTTCCATTTCAGAGGCTGCTCAAGGCGCTCGGGGCGTAGGCGAAGGTCGAACCCTTGCTCGAAGGGATGGCCTGGTACTCCACGGAAGCGCTCTGAAAAGCGCTCCGCATAGCAGTTCAGGCAGCCAGGACTGATCTTGTCGCAGCCCGTCACCGGGTTCCACGTCGCATCTGTCCATTCAATTGCGGTGTGCTCAGCCATGATCCGGGAACGTATGTAGAACGTCATCATGCTTCGTCTCGGATAGGTTGTCTACAAAATCCGTTTGCATGCATTCGGCCACGCTTCTCCGCGCCCTAAAGTATGTTCTTGATTTGTTCCAATTCCTCGCGCTACAATTCCCCATGCGCACCCGACCCCTCCTCCCCCCTGAACTCCGTGAACCCCGCATCTACCCGCGTGGCCCGCGTCCGCGGCGGCCGGCCTGGATTCTGGTGCCGTATCACCGGATGACGGATGAGCAGTGGACCATCCTCTCCATCTACCTCCCCATGCCGGCGCGGGGGCGGCCGTGTGACATGCGGGCGCGGATGGATGCGATCTTCCGCGTGGCGGTGACCGAGGGCGCCTGGCATGAGCTGCCGGCGGATTACGGCAAGCACCGCTCGGTCGTGCGGCATTTCCAGCGGCTGACGCATACGGGGCTGTGGGAGCGGCTGCTGGTGGCGCTGGCGGCTTCGCCGCCGGGCTCGGTGCTGCGGGGGATGGAGGGGTGGATCTGCCGGGCGGCGCGGCGGGCCATTCGCATCCGGGGGGTGGGGTTGATTGCGCTGGCGCGGCGGCTCGATCTGTTGCGGGCCTTGCCGGGGCCGCCCTTCCTGGTGGCCGATCCGGATTTGTCGCAAATCATCATGCGTCTGCCGCTGGCCCGCCGTTTGCGCCGCTGGCAGCGTGACAAGAACGCCACCTTGGAGTTCCTGCGGGGGTTGAAGAGCCTCCACGCCCTGGCCGGCGGCCGACGATCCATCCCCCGGGTGGTTCGCGAGACCTGGTTATGACGAAGGTGCAGGAAACTGAGTTTCCTGCCGGGGGTCAGGGGGCGGCGCCCCCTGGTCTACTTGCGTGCTCGTATCAGCACGCCGTGGACGGGCTTGCCCTTTTCCGTCCGCAGCACGGCGGGTTCCCGCGTCACCAGCGTCAGTCCCGCCTGTCCGGCGAGGGTCAGCGCGTGGTCCGGGTTGTGGCGGAAGCGCATGCCTTCTCCCAGGGCCACGGGTTCGGTGCCGGTTTCCAGGCTGAAGAGGGCGGTGCCGCCGGGTTTCAGGGCGGTGGTGATGGCGGTCAGCGCCGGGGTGAGGTCGCCCAGGTAGTTCAGCACGTCGGCGGCGGCGATGAGGTCGTAGCGGCTGGGGTGTTTGGGGAGGAAGTCCAGCAGGTCGGCTTCGTGGAGGGTGGCGTAGAGGTTTCGGGCGCGGGCCTCGGCCAGCATGCGGGGCGAGAGGTCGAGGCCTTCGAGGCGTGTGGCGAAGGGGCGCAGGGCCAGGCCGGAGAGGCCGGTGCCGCAGCCGAGGTCGAGGGTGAGGCCGGGGCGCAGGTCCGTGATGAGGGCGGCGAGGAGGGCGGGGGTGCGGTAGGCGAGGGCGCCTTCCAGCTCGGCGTCGAAGCGGGGGGCGAAGGCGTCGAAGAGTTCGCGGACGTAGCTCGCGGGGGCGCGGTCGGGCAGGGGGGCGGCGCCGAGGGCGGCGAGGAGGAAGCGGGCCTGTTCCGAAAGGGGGCCGCGGACGCGGGCGGCGGCGTCGCGGGCGAGGTCCGGGCGGGCGGCCTCGCGGGCGGCGTGGGCGAGGGCGAGCCAGGGCTCGGGGGCGTCGGGGTGCAGGCGGGTCGCTTGGGTGAGGGGGGCGAGGGCGGCTTCGGGCTGGCCGGCGGCGGTGAGGGCCTGGCCCAGGTTGCGGAGGCTGATGGCGTCCTGCGGGTTGAGGGCGGTGGCGCGGGAGAGGGCCGTGATGGCCTCGGCGAGGTGGCCGGCCTCGGCCAGGGCGGCGCCCTGGTTGGCGAGGAAGAGGGGGGAGTTGGGGTCGGCGGCCACGGCGCGGGCGGCGTGGGCGAGGGCGGCGGGGAGGTCGCCCTGCTGGCGGGCGGCGACGCCCAGGAGGTTTTCGGCGTCGGGGTGGTGGGGGGCGAGGCGCAGCGCGCGGCGGTAGAGGCTGACGGCCTCGGCGAGGCGGCCTTCGCGGTGGCGGGCGATGCCGCGGTGCAGCAATTCGTCTGCGGTCGTCATGGCGTCATGGGCTGCGTTCCATGCATGGCGGATAGCCAATCCCACGGCGTGGGGCCAGTCGCTTTCCCATTGCAAATCCCGTTGAAGATGACGAAGAAGCCATCACGTCACACACCTGCCAAGAAATCCTTCAGGAGGTTCGCATGTCCCGTTTGACCCGGCGCCAGCTGCCGGCCCTTGTCGCCGCTGGCCTCGCGGCGCCCGCGCTCGCTTCGGCGCAGGCCTATCCGACCCGGCCCATCACCATCATCGTTCCCTTCGCGGCCGGTGGGCCCACGGACACGGTGGCCCGCCTGCTGGGCGAGGCGATGGGGCGTGACCTCGGGCAGTCGGTCGTGATCGAGAATGTCGGCGGGGCGGGCGGCACGCTGGGCGCGCAGCGGACGGCGGCGGCGCGGCCGGATGGCTACACGCTGCTGGTGCACCACATCGGCATGAGCACGATCCCGACGCTGTATCGGCGCCTGGCCTATGATCCGATCAATGGGTTCGAGACGGTGGGGATGATCACCGAGGTCCCCATGACGATTGTCGCGAAGCGGAACATCGCGGCGAACAATTTGGCGGAGCTGGTGGCGCTGGTGCGGCGTGACCGGGACAAGATCAACCTGGCCAATGCGGGCGTGGGGGCGGCGTCGCACCTGTGCGGGCTGCTGTTCCAGCAGGCGATGAACGTGCCGCTGACCACGGTGCCGTATCGCGGCACGGGCCCGGCGATGAACGATCTGGTGGCGGGCACGGTGGATTTGATGTGCGACCAGACGACGAACACGACGGAGCACATCCGCGCCGGCACGATCAAGGCGTGTGCGGTCACGACGAACAGCCGCGTGGCCTCGCTGCCGGATGTTCCGACGGCGATCGAGGCGGGGATGCCCGGCTTCGAGGTGAGCGTGTGGCATGGGCTCTATGCGCCGCGCGGCACGAATCCGGAGCTGGTGACGCGGCTTTCGCGCTCGCTGCAGGTGGCGCTCAGGGATCCGGGGCTGGTGCGGCGGTTTGCGGATCTCGGCACTGAGCCGGTGCCGCAGGAGAAGGCGACGCCGGCGGCGCACCGGGCCTTCTGGACGGCGGATGTGGCGCGGTGGCGCCCGGTCATCCAGGCGGCGGGGCAGTTCGCAGACTGATGGGCGGCGCCGGGGCCTCGATCAGGCGGAACCCGGCGGGCAGACGGAACAGGGCGGGATCCGCGGAAATCATCCGGATCCCGCTTTGTCGTGTTTCAAGGATGATGGGCCCTTGCGGGCCATGCTGGAGCTGGCGCGCCTCCAGCAGGACGCCGTCGCGGCGGCAGAGACTGCGGGCCACCTCATGCCATTGGCCACTCTCGCCCTGCACCTCCTGGATGAGGAGGGTGTGGGGCGGGCGTTGTTCGATCCGCTCCCGCTGGCCGGCGGGGGCGGGCGGGCGCGGCATGCGGAGGGCGACGGGCGGCGTGGCGTCGGTCTTGAAGATGGCGTGCAGGTCGGGCGTGAGGAGGGTGACGAGGCGGGCGTCACCCGGGGCGGCGATCTCGAGGCGCAGGCTGGGGCCGGCCGCGAAGAGCTGGGCGGTGACGGGCGGGGCCTGGCCCCAGGAGGTGACGCGTGTGGCCGTGTAGCCCGGCTGCCCAAAGCGGGCACAGCGCGGGTCTGCCAGGGCCAGGCCCGGTTCGAGAAGGGGCCAGAGCAGCAGGGCGAGCAGGGCACGCATCAGAAGGGGATCACGAAGCTGGTGTAGGGCACCATGCCCTGGATGGCGCGGGAGAGGGTGGTCTCGACCGAGACGCCATCGCGGATGGCCTGGAGGGGGGAGGTGCTGGGGAAGCCCTGGCCGCGGCGCCAGACGGCGAGGACGGCGCCGGTGAATTCGCGACGGAACTCGTGATCGAGCATGGTGACCTGCCCGCGGATGGGGTCGGCCACGTAGTAGAAGCCCTGCTGGGTGGCGCGGAGCACGGAGAAGTGCTGCCACTCGCCCTTGTCGAGATGGATGATGACGGGGCCGGCGATGCGGGGCAGTTGGGCGACCTCGATGCGGGCGGCCTGGGCGGCGAAGCCCAGGCGGTCGGCGGCGAAGATCAGGTCCTCGAAGGAGAAGCCGGTCTCCTGCTTGCGGTTCCATTCCTCCTCGGTGGGGTAGCGGCGCATGAGCATGGAGATGACCTCGCCCTCCGTGGTGGGGCGGCCCAGGAAATGGGTGAGCAGCGTGGCGAGGGAGGCGCTGCCGCAGGAGAATTCCAGCACCTGGCGGACCACGTTGGAGAAGCGCTGGGCCTGCCAGGATTGCGGGCGGCGCATGAGCGGCTCCTGGGCCGGCGCCGCGGTGGGGGCGAGGGCGGGCAGGGCGAGGAGGGCGCGGCGTGAGGGCGTCATTCTCAGAACCTGTAGCGAAGGCCGAGGCCGACCTGGACATTGGGACTTTCGGAGACGAGGCCCATGCCCAGCGAAGGCTCCAGCCAGAGGCCGGGGGCGAGGCGCTGCACGAGGGAGAAGCGGAACACCGCCGCCTCGCTCGCCGTGGCGCGGTACTGCACGTTGTTGGCCTGGAGGGCGGCCGTGTAGTTCCCGATGAAGGTGAAGCCGAGGGTGGTGCGTTCGCTCAGGGCGAAGCTCAGGCCGGCGTTGTAGCTGATGCGCCAGCCTGGCCGGAAGGTGACCCCGGACTGCTCGACGGGGAAGGCATATTCATAGGCGACCCCTCCGAAGATCACGAGGGGATCGACCGTCTTGAACAGCTGCACGCCACCGCGCAGCGCCCAGGCGGCGCGGGTGGAGATGAACTGGGTGATGTCCACCGGCACCTGCTGCGGGGTGATGCCCTGCTGCGGGTTGAAGAAAGGCGAGGGCCCGGTGGGCGCGACGAGGGCCGCGGTGAAGACGGCGCCCGGGCGGTACTCCCGCTCGCCCCAGCCGCGGATGTTCACCTGGGCCACGACATCGCCCATGGCCCGCGTCTCACGGTCCGTCACGTTGGTGGGCGAGAATTCGTAGGAGCGGGTGGCGATGAAGAAGGGCAGGGTGACCGAGGCCTCCACGCCGTCGAGCAGGCCGACGCGGCCGGTGATCACGGCGGAGCCGCTGCGGTCGGCGGAGACGGTGCGGCGGTCCCGCAGGTAGCCGAGGTCCAGGGAGAGCTCGGCCCGGCCGGGGCGCAGCGTCACGGCCTGGTCGCGGAAGACGAAGGCCTCCTGCGGGATCTCCTCCTCGCGCGGGTCGCGCAGCCGCACCGTGGGCTCGGCGGGCGGGGGGGCGGCAGGGGGTGGCGCGGCGATCGGAACCGGCGCGGCGGCCGCGGGCGCGGCCGTGCGGCCGGAAGGGCGGGTGGGGCGAGGCGCCGGCGTGCGCTCCAGCTGCTCGAGCCGTTGTTCGAGCAGGCGAATCCGCTCTAGCAGGGCTGCGCTTCCCGCGTCGGTCTGCGCGGCGGCCGCCTGGATCGCGCCCCCGGCGAGAAGAAGGGGCAGGGCGATCGAGCGGGCGATGAAGGGCCTGACATTTTGTCGGCTGCGGGACATCGGCGT
>JAESGX010000623.1_pt1 | contig 11387 bp, 9 predicted proteins | sample 9269801 | NCBI WGS metagenome assembly JAESGX01 (sample SAMN16773122, study PRJNA677054) | algae metagenome | isolation source: Pleurocapsa minor GSE-CHR-MK-17-07R and co-occurring heterotrophs from wet... | place: USA: Lower Calf Creek Falls, Grand Staircase Escalante National Monument, UT ... | reverse complement strand
AAGCCGCGCAGCTCCACCCGGCCACCCTCGGCCAGGCGCTCGGTGATGGAATCGAGAATGGTCGCCACCACCCGCTCGGCCTCCCGCTGGCCAAGATGCGGGTTGGCGTCTGCAATCTTCTGCACCAATTCGGAACGGATCATCGCTTTTCCCCTGCGCACCACACTATGCGCGCCAAGCTGAGCCCGGGTCAAGCCTTTCAACCGCCATGCAAAAGGGGCGGCGCCTCGCAGCGCCGCCCCTCTCGAACGGTTAACCTTGAACTGGCTTCAGCTGTTGTCCTGCTTGGCCCCGACAGCTCAGCTGTCCTGCTTGGCTTTGTTCAGTGCAGCCCCAAGAATGTCGCCAAGCGACGCGCCCGAGTCCGAAGACCCATATTGCGCCACCGCCTGCTTCTCCTGCGTGATCTGCATCGTCTTGATGCTCAGCATCGGCTTCTTGCCGCGCTCGAACCCGACCACCATGGCATCGACCTTCTGGCCCACCTGGAACCGTTCCGGCCGCTGCTCGTCCCGATCGCGCGACAGGTCGGCGCGCTTGATGAACGCAGTCGCCCCCTCCTCGCCGATCTGCACCTCGATGCCGCCGTCGCGCGTCTCGCGCACGATGCAGGTCACGATCTCGTTCTTCTTGAAGTCGAAGCCGCCGCCCGATCCGCCTTGCTGCGGCTCCGCGCCCGGCTCGCTCGCCGCAGCGCCCGCGCCCTCGGTCGAAACCTGCTTGATGCCCAGCGAAATCCGCTCGCGCTCGACATCGACTTCCAGCACCTGCGCCTTCACCATCTCGCCCTTGTGGTGCAGCGCCAGCGCCGACTCACCCGAAACGCCCCAGGCGATGTCCGACATGTGCACCATGCCGTCCACGTCGCCCGGCAGACCGATGAACAGGCCGAACTCGGTCGAGTTCTTGACTTCGCCTTCCACGATCGCGCCCACCGGATGCTCCTCGGCGAACACTTCCCACGGGTTGCGCTGCGCCTGCTTCAGCCCCAGCGAAATGCGGCGCTTCTCGCCATCCACCTCCAGGACGATCACATCCACTTCCTGGCTGGTCGAAACGATCTTGCCCGGGTGCACGTTCTTCTTCACCCAGCTCATCTCGCTCACATGGACCAGGCCCTCGATGCCGGCTTCCAGCTCGATGAAGGCGCCATATTCGGTGATGTTCGTCACCCGCCCGGTCAGCTTTGCGCCCACCGGATACTTGGCGTCGGCACCCTCCCACGGATCGCTCTCCAGCTGCTTCATGCCGAGCGAAATGCGTTGCGTCTCGCGGTTGATGCGGATGATCTGCACCTTCACCGTGTCGCCGATGTTGATCACCTCGTTCGGGTGGCCGACGCGCTTGTAGCTCATGTCCGTCACGTGCAGCAGGCCGTCGATCCCGCCCAGGTCCACGAAGGCGCCATAGTCGGTGATGTTCTTCACGATCCCGTCGATCACCTGGCCCTCGGCCAGGCTCTGGATGAGGCCGGTGCGGGCCTCCGCGCGCGTCTCTTCCAGGATCGAGCGGCGCGACACCACGATGTTGCCGCGCTTCCGGTCCATCTTCAAGAGCTGGAACGGCTGCGGCATCCCCATCAACGGCGTCACGTCCCGCACCGGGCGGATGTCCACCTGGCTGCCGGGCAGGAACGCCACCGCGCCGCCCAGGTCGACCGTGAAGCCGCCCTTCACGCGGCCGAAGATCGTGCCTTCCACCCGCTCGCCGGCGTTGAACTGGGTCTCCAGCTTGTCCCAGGCGGCCTCGCGGCGGGCCCGGTCGCGGGAGAGCATCGCTTCCCCGAAGGCATTTTCCACGCGGTCCACATAGACGTCGACGTCATCGCCCACGGCCACCTGCGGCGGCTGCCCGGGCGGGGTGAATTCACGGATCGACACCCGCCCTTCGGACTTCAGGCCCACATCGATCACCACCAGGTCATTCTCGATGGCGGTGACCCGCCCCTTCACGACCTTGCCCTCGAAGCTCTGGGATTCGCCCAGCGACTTGTCGAGGAGGGCGGCGAAATCGTCACGGGTGGGCATGGTGGAAGCGTGGGCTGCAGAAGCCATGAAGGTCCAGTCTTGTCACGTGCAGGCCAGCCGGTGCTCTCCGGCGGTCTTGCGGGGGTTGCGGTTCAAACAGGTCCTGAAAGCCAAACGGGCGCGCAGCAGCACCGGCCCTCTTTAAGGACCAGGCCGCCGGCACCCCCCTTCAGGTCGTCCGGCCCAGCCGCGCCGACACGAGTTCGATCGCACGCTGGACGGCCGCGCCTATAGCGAAATCGCTGGTGTCTAGCAAGGCGGCGTCCCCGGCCTGCTTCAGCGGCGCGTCGGCCCGCCCCGTGTCGCGCCGGTCGCGCGCCAGGATATCCGCCAATATACCCGCCTCGGTCACATCGCGCCCCGCCGCCTGCAGTTCCCGAAACCGCCGCCCGGCCCGGACTTCGGGCGCCGCCGTCACGAACAGCTTGGCGTCCGCCCCCGGCGCAATCACCGTCCCGATGTCCCGCCCGTCCAGCACGGCGCCGCCGGGCTGCCCGGCAAAGCCGCGCTGGAACGCAAGCAGCGCCGCCCGCACCCCCGGGTGCGCGGAAATCCGCGACGCGGCTTCGGCCGTCGCGGTGTCGCGCAGCGCCGGATCCTCCAGCAACGACAAATCCAGCTGCGCCGCCAGCCGCCCTAGCGCGTCCGCATCCTCCAGCGCCGTCCCCGATTTCAGCGCCGCCAGCGCCACCGTGCGATACAAGGCGCCGGTGTCCAGGTGCGGCAGCCCGAAATGCCGCCCCAGCGCGCGTGCAATGGTCCCCTTGCCCGACGCCGCCGGGCCATCCACTGCGATAATCGGCATGTCAGGCCAGCAGTTTGATGATCTTGGGCGCGATGTCCGCCGGCTTCACCGTCGGCGCAAAGCGCTCCACCGCCTCGCCGTGCCGGTTCACCAGGAACTTGGTGAAGTTCCACTTGATCGCCTGCGAGCCCAAGAGGCCCGTCGCCTGCGATTTCAGCTGCCCGTAAAGCGGGTGCGTCCCCGGCCCATTCACCTCGATCTTGGCAAACAGCGGGAACGTCACGGGATAGGTCGTCGAGCAGAATTTCGCGATCTCGGCCGCGTCGCCGGGCTCCTGCTTGCCGAACTGGTTGCAGGGGAACCCCAGCACCGCGAACCCCCGCTCCCGGAAGCGCTGATACAGCTCCTCGAGCCCGGTATATTGCGGCGTGAACCCGCACTTCGACGCCACGTTCACGATCAGCAGCACCTGGCCCTTCCAGTCGGCCAGGGAGACGTCGCGGCCGTCCAGTGTGTGTGCCCGGTGGTGGTAGATGTCGTCGGCCATTCGGTCCTCCCGTGCCCCCGGTTCTTCATGGCGAGCGCGGGTGGAAAAGAAAACCCCTCTCCCGCAATGCGGGAGAGGGCTGCCTGCCCCAGCGAAGGCTGGGGACTCGCCGAACGCGAGCGGGGTGAGGGGAGAACCTCGACGCTGGGCGCTGTGGTTGCGGCCGCGGGCAAAGCCCGCGAGTCTGCTTGGGAAGTCGGAGAGGAAGAAAGTAAGAGCGCGGCGGAGCCGCGCCGTCGGTCCTGTCGGCAGTCGGGCTTCGCCCGTCCTGCCGCAGGCCGGCCGGGCCTTCGGCGAGTCCATGGATTAGTGCTGCGCACTAACCTTGGCCGCCTTCGGCCAAAAAAACCCCGGCGGTTTCCCGCCGGGGTCAAAAAAGGGGTCGCAACTAAACCCGTCTCGAATTCTACTCCCGCTGCCCCAGGAAGCTCAGCAGGAAGGTGAACATGTTGATGAAGTCCAGGTAGAGCGTCAGCGCGCCCATGATCGCCGCCTTGCCCGCCATGTCGGTGCCGGCGACATAATCATAGGTCTGCTTGATCTTCTGCGTGTCGTGCGCAGTCAGGCCCGCAAAGATCACCACACCCAGGATCGAGATCACCAGCGCCAGCGTGCCGGACTGCAGGAAGAAGTTCAGCAGCATCGCCACCAGGATCCCCACCAGGCCCATCACCAGGAAGGTGCCCAGCTTCGAAAGGTCGCGCTTGGTCGTATAGCCATAGAGGCTGAGCCCGGCGAACGCCGCCGAGGTCGCAAAGAAGGTCGTCGCGATCGAGGCACCGGTATAGCGCAGGAAAATGGTGGACATCGACATGCCCATCACCACTGCAAACGCCCAGAAGGTTGCCTGCACGGCCCCTTCCGACATCTTCTGCACCCGGAAGCCCAGCATGAAAACAAAGGCCAGCGGCGACAGCATCACCACCCAGCCCAGCAGCGACGGCGAGCCCGTCGCCGGGTTGAACAACGCATTGACGGCGCCCGTGTAGGCCATGCCAAGCGCCACGACACCCGTCAGCAGCACGCCCGACATCATGTAGTTATAGACGGACAGCATGTGCGCGCGGAGGCCAGCGTCATATTCGGCAGCCGTCGTTCCGGCCCCGGCCACGCCAGCCATCGCGGCGCGTCCAAACCGTGGATCGACTTCATTCACCATCGAACATCTCCATCCGGCCGGACCACCCGGCCTAGGCATCTCATATCGCCCATGAAACACATTTATTCAAGGGATGGAAGAGATGTTTTGCACACGTGAAATATTTAAATGTCAATTTTCCCGTAAACCGTCAGTTTTCCCGCAATACCCGCGCCACCTTCACGCCGAGCGTCCGCCACGCGCCCACCAGCCCCAGCGCAAGCGTCACCACCGCCCCCAGTAGCACCGTCGCAAGTGCCACGCCCCAGTCCGGCCGCCAGCCGAACTCCAGCACCTTCGTCACCACCACCCAGCCGCCGATGCCGCCCAAGGCCAGCGCGATCGACGCCACCAGCAGCCCGAGCCCGGCATATTCCATCGCAGCCGCCGTCATCAACTGCCGCCGCGTCGCCCCCAGCGTCTTCAGCACGACATTGTCGTAGGTCCGCGCCCGCGCCTGCGCGGCAAGCGCCCCCACCAGCACGGCGATGCCCGCCAATATGGCAACGCTCGCCGCCGCCCGCACCGCCGTTCCCAATTGCATCACGATCGTGCCCACCTGCCCGAGCACGTCCTTCACCTTCACCACGGAAACCGTCGGAAACGCCCGGGTGATCGTGCCGGTAAAGCCGGCCTCGGCCGCCACCGGCGGCGTCACGGTCGCCATCCAGCTGTAAGGCGCATCGCGCAGCGCGGCGGGGTCGTATACCAGCACGAAATTGAACCCCAGGCTGTCCCAGTCCACCTCCCTGAGCGAGGCGATGGTGGCGGTGATTTCCACCCCCAGCACCGACACCGTGATCGTGTCGCCCACCTTCAGCCCCAAAAGCCCCGCCTGCTCGGCATCCATCGACACCAGCGGCGGGCCGGCATAGTCCTTCGGCCACCAGCTGCCGGCCACCAGCCGGTTCCCGGCGGGAAGCTCGGCGCCCCAGGTCAGCCCCCGGTCGCCGCGCAGCACATAGCTGCCCTCGGGCACAGTCTTCAGCTCGCTCGCCGGCACCCCGTTCACGGCGGTCACGGGCCCGCGCAGGCTCGGCACCATGCTCACCTCGCTGCCGGCCGGCAGCGTGGCCCTGAATCGCGCCTCGTCCTCCTTGGGGAGGTCCAGCAGGAAAAAGCCCGGCGCCTTCGCCGGTACCGTCTTCTGCAATTCCCCGTTGAAGCTCGTCTCGATGAAGGCGAGCGTCGCGAACAGGCTCAGCCCCAGCCCCAGCGCCACCACCAGCTGCCGCGTCATCGCGCCTGGCCGGTGCAGATTGCCCAGCGCCAGCCGCGCCAGCACCCCGCTGGGGCGCGGCACCCGCCTCGCCATCCATTTAATCAGCGTTCCAAGGCCGAACAGCAGCACCAGCACCACCGCCGCGCCGCCCAGGAACCCAAGCGCGAAGATCGGCTCGGCCGCCTGCCACACCGCCAACCCGGCCACCACGCCACCGGCCGTCAGCGACACCAGGATCGCCCGCACCGAAGGCCAGGGCCAGCTTTCCACACTGCCCCGGAACATGCGCTGCGCCGGCAGCGCACCGGCCCGCGCCAAAGGGGGCACCGCAAAGGCAAAGGCCACCAGCAGCCCGAACACCACGCTCGCCGTCATCGGCGCGGCATGAAAGCCCAGCACCGGCGGCACCGGCAGGGTATCGCCCGCCACCTGCACCACCACCCACGGTACCAGCGAGCCCACCACCGCGCCGACTGCCGCCGCCACCAGTGCCACGCCGCCGATCAGCAGCAGATAGGCGCGCAGGATCAGCGCCGACGGCGCGCCCAACGCCTTCAGGGTCGCAATCGTGCCGCCCTTGCGGTCCAGATAGCTCTGCACGCCATTGCCCACACCCACGCCGGCCACCGCCAGCGCGGTCAGGCTCACCAGCGTCAAAAACTGCGCCAGCCGCTCCACGAAGCGCCGCACGCCGGGCGCCCCGTCGCGCCGGTCCGCCAGCCGCCAGCCCGCATCGGGAAAGCGCGTCTCCAGCGCCTTCGTCACATCGGCCGGGTCCACGCCCGCCGGCAGTTTCAACCGAACATGGTGCCGGTACAGGCTGCCCGGCTGCACCAGTCCGGTCGCCTCGACCTTGTCGTAGCCGATCAGCACGGACGGCCCCAGCGTGAAGCCTTCCCCCGCGCGGTCAGGCTCGACTTCCAGCACGCCCGCCACCGGGAAGGTCGTCTCCCCAAGGCTGATGGTGTCGCCCACCTTCAGCCCCAGCTGGTCCGCCAGCCCCTCGGCAATCAGCGCGCCTTTGCTCAGCGCCGCCTGAACCTCCCTGTTGCCGCCACCGCCCCGCAACACCGCTTCGCCATACAACGGCCAGCTGCCATCAACGGCCTTCATCTCGCCCAGCAGCTGCTTGTCCGACGCGGCGCCGCTCTCCCCACGCACCATCGCCCGCATCCGGATCGATTCCGACACCGTGCCGCCGAATCCCTTCAGCGCCGCCATCTCGTCCGCCGTCGGCCCGCGCTGCGTCAGCCGCGCCTCGACATCGCCGCCCAAAATAACCTGCCCCTGTTCGGCGAGCCCCCGCTCGATCGCCGTCGCCAGCGATCCCACCCCCGCCAGCGCCAGCACGCCCAGGAACAGGCACACGAACAACAGCCTCAGCGCCCCAAGCCCGCCGCGCGCCTCGCGCAGCGCCAGCTGCCCGGCCAGCCCCCAGATCGCGCCCCGCCCCAGAGGCGCCGGCGCGGCGTGCACGGGAAGCGAGACGTTCAAGCCACGGCCTCCGCACCCACCAGCGTGTCCGCCACGATCTTCCCGTCGCGCATCCGGATGATCCGGCTGCACCGTTCCGCCAGTTCCTGGTCGTGCGTGATCAGCACCAGCGTCGCCTGCGTCTCGTCCAGCCGGCGGAACAAGAGCTCGATGATGGTCTCGCCCGTTGCAGCGTCCAGATTGCCCGTCGGCTCATCGGCAAACAGCAGGGCAGGGCGCACCGCCATCGCCCGCGCCAACGCCACCCGCTGCTGCTCGCCACCCGACAGCTGCGTCGGGTAGTGCGTCGTCCGCGCCCCCAGCCCCACCGCGTCCAATTCCCGCCGCGCCTCCCCGAACGGGTCCGGGTGCCCCGCCAGCTCCAGCGGAATCGCCACATTCTCCAGCGCCGTCATGGTCGGGATCAGGTGGAACGCCTGCAGCACGATGCCGATCCGCCCGCGCCGCGCCTCCGCCAGCCCGTCTTCGGACAGCCCCACGATGTCGAGCCCGGCAATGCTGATCCGCCCCCCGGTCGCGCTTTCCAGCCCCGAAAGCACCGCCATCAAACTCGATTTGCCGCTCCCCGACGGCCCCAATATCGCCAGCCGCTCGCCGGGCGCCACCGCCAGGTCCACGCCCTTCAATATCTCCACCCGGGCCGGTCCGTCGCCCAGCGAAAGGGTGACATCACGCGCATCGATCACCATATCGGCTCGCAACTGATTCGACGGCATGGAGCATCCCTTGAAGATTGAGCCGCGCTCATATGGCATCCTCGCAACAATTTTAAACCTCTGCGCAATGTCGCTGCTGCTGATCGCAGTCCCAGCGACCGCCAGGGAACAGCTGATCCTCGCATACGGCGACAGCCTGACGGCCGGCTACCAGCTGAAACCGGGCGACAGCTTCCCCGCCCAGCTCGAAGCCGCGCTCAGGAAGGAGGGCCGCACGGTCCGCGTCCACAACGCCGGCGTCTCGGGCGACACCACCGCGCAGGGCAAGGCCCGCCTCCCGTGGGTGTTGAACAGCCTGAAGGCAAAGCCCGACCTCGCCATCGTCGCGCTGGGCGCCAACGACATGCTGCGAGGGGCACCCACCGCCACTGCCCGCACCAACCTCGACGCCATCCTCGCGGAATTGCGCAAGCGCAACATCCCGGTCATCGTCGCCGGCATGCTCGCCGCCCCCAACCTGGGCGCCTCCTATGGCCGCGAATTCAACGCAATCTACCCCACGCTCTCGAAAAAGCACGGCGCCGCGCTCTACCCGTTCTTCACCAACGGCGTCACCGCCCAGCCCAAGTTCCTGCTGGCAGATGGGCTCCACCCCAACCCCGCCGGCGTGGGCGTGATGGTTCGCGGCATCCTGCCCCTGGTGCGGGCCAAACTCCCGAAGTGAGCCGCCGCCCGCGTGGCCTCGATGTGCGAAATCACAGATGATTCTGACAGTTTGAGCCCATTTCGCTCGCTTCTTCGTTATCTCCACACAACGAACCCGGAGGATGCACTATGAAAATCAGCAAAGGCGCGACAATCGCGGTGGCGGACGGAGAAATCCTCAACCTGTACCGGAACGACGGCGACGAGGCGTCGCCAAGCCTGTCTGCGTTGGCGGATGCCGCCATTTCAACCGAGAACAAGGGGTCAGGCGGCCGGCATCAGAGCAGTTCGGCCAATCCATCCGACAGCCAGCAGGACGAAGACAGCTTTGCGGCCGGGACTGCCGCCATGCTCAACAAGCGCGTGCTGGATGGAAAGATCGATGCCCTCATCATCATCGCCGCCCCTCGTACGCTCGGCGAGCTTCGCAAACATTACCACAAGGCCCTGTCCGCCGTTCTGACCGGTGAAATTCCAAAGGACCTGACGCGGCATTCGACGTCCGACATCGAAAAAGCGATAGCGGCGGCGTGAGGCCATCCGGGCGCACGGGCTGATACCGGGCATTGGTGGCCGTCCGGCGCCGATCGCTCACAGGAAACTCTGCGGGTCGACATCCACCGCCACCCGCACCGTCCCCGGCAGAACCACCCGCCCCAGCCAGTCGCGCACATAGAACTGCAACGGCGCCGACCGCCGCGCGTGCACCAGCAGCCGGTGCCGGTGCCGCCCGCGCAGCATTGCCATCGGCGCCGGCGCCGGCCCCCACACCTCGATCCCGTCCGCCCCGGGCGCCGCCATCGCCAGCCGCTTCGCCGCGTCCGCTGCGGCGGCCGCATCCAGCGACGACACGATGATCGCCGCCAGCCGCCCGAACGGCGGCATGTGCGCCGCCAGCCGGATCTCGCGCTCGGCCGCATAGAAACTCGCCGCGTCGCCGCTCTTCAGCGCCTGCATCACGCGCGCGCGGGGCTGGTGCGTCTGCAGATACACCTCGCCCGCCTTCGCCGCCCGCCCGGCCCGCCCCGCCACCTGCCGGACCTGCTGGAAGCTCCGCTCGCCCGCGCGCAGGTCGCCCCCCTCCAGCCCCAGGTCGGCATCCACCACCCCCACCAGCGTCAGGTTCGGAAAGTCATGGCCCTTCGCCAGCATCTGCGTGCCGATCAATATGTCCACCTCGCCCGCCGCAACGCTCGCCACCAGCCCCGCCATGTCAGCCTGTGTCCGGATCGTGTCCGACGTCGCCACGATCGCCCGGGCCTCGGGCCAGGTCGCCGCCACCTCCTCCGCCAGCCGCTCCACCCCCGGCCCGCACGGCGCCAGGCTGTCCTCGGCCTGGCAGCTCGGGCACTGCTTCGGCGTCGGCACATTGTGCCCGCAATGGTGGCACTGCAACCGGCGCGCCAGCCGATGCTCCACCAGCCAGGCGGTGCAATTGGGGCACTGGATCCGCTCGCCACAGGCCCGGCACAGGGTCAGCGGCGCATAACCCCGCCGGTTCAGGAACAGCAGCACCTGCTCCTTCTTCGCCAGCCGGTCCTCCACGGCCGCCGCCAGCGGCGGTGCAATCCACCGCCCGCGCGCCGGCGGCGTCTGCGTCAGGTCGATCAGGTGAATGTCGGGCAGCATCGCGCCCCCATGCCGGTCCGGCAGCTTCAGCTCGGCATACGTCCCCCGCGCCACCTGCTCCATCGTTTCCAAAGAGGGCGTCGCCGTCGCCAGTACCACCGGCACGCCCTCGAACCGCCCGCGCATCACCGCCACGTCGCGCCCATGGTAGGGCACGCTCTCCTCCTGCTTGAAGGCGGCGTCATGCGCTTCGTCCACCACGATCAGCCGCAACCCCGGCATCGCCAGGAACAAGGCCGAGCGCGCCCCCACCACCACCGGCGCCTCGCCGGACGAAATCGCCCGGAACGCCGCCCGCCGGGCAGAGGGCGTCAGCCCCGAATGCCACACCACCGGCACGAAGCCGAACCGCACCCGGAACCGCGCCAGCCACGCCTCCGTCAGCGCAATCTCCGGCAACAGCACCAGCGCCTGCCCGCGTGTCTTCTGAGAATCGGCATCCGCCTGGGCAGCCAGCGCCGCCGCCACCGCCTCCAGATACACCTCGGTCTTGCCCGCCCCCGTCACCCCGTCCAGCAGGAACGGCTGGAACGCCTGCCCCCGCACAGCCGCCACCAGCGCCGCCGAAGCCGCCCCCTGCGCCGCGCTCAGCACCGGCCCGGCCGGCAGGGCAGGGCGAACCAGCGGAACCGCCTCTCCCCCCGCCTCCGCCGGCCGGAACACCCCCGCCTTCACCAGCCCCCGCAACGTCTCCACCCGCGCATCCGCCGCCGCTGCCCACACCGCCAGCGGCGCCGCCCCCAACCCGCGCGAAGCCTCCAGCTGCGCCAGCAACTGCTTCCGCCCCGGATGCCGGGCGTCGGGCAAATCCCCCAGCACATAGTGCGCGGCCCCGCGCGGCGTCGGCAGGAACGCCGCCTGTGGCAAGGCCATCCGCAGCACCGCCGCCGGGGAGCTGAGGTAATAATCCGCCACCCAGCCGATCAGCCCGCGCATCGCCGCCGGCAAGGGCGGCTGCTCCAGCACTACAGCCTCCCGCAATTTCGCCGCATCCACCGGCTTGGTCGGGAAAACCGCGTCATCCCACACCACCCCCGCCACCCGCCGCGGCCCCAGCGGCGCCTCCACCACCGTCCCGGGCTCGGTCCCGTCCGGCACCAGATAATCCAGCGCCCCCAGCCCATGTTGCAACAGAAGAACGGGCGCGCGCATTGACTCGTCCCTAGGCCGTGCAGGAAAGGGCCTCAACTGTCCCAACCCTGTTTTCCCGGCCGGAGCCCACCC
>JAESGX010000622.1_pt1 | contig 11398 bp, 13 predicted proteins | sample 9269801 | NCBI WGS metagenome assembly JAESGX01 (sample SAMN16773122, study PRJNA677054) | algae metagenome | isolation source: Pleurocapsa minor GSE-CHR-MK-17-07R and co-occurring heterotrophs from wet... | place: USA: Lower Calf Creek Falls, Grand Staircase Escalante National Monument, UT ... | reverse complement strand
CGACGGCCCGCTCACCGGCAGGATGCGCGTGCCCGGCGACAAATCCATCTCCCACCGGGCGCTGATGCTGTCCGCGCTTGCGGTCGGCACCAGCGAGGTGGAGGGACTGCTGGAAGGCGAGGACGTGCTCGCAACCGCCGCTGCCATGCGGGCAATGGGGGCCGACATCAGCCGCACCGGGCCGGGCCGCTGGACGATATCGGGCGTCGGCGTCGGCAGCCTGCTGCAGCCCCGGGCAGCGCTCGACATGGGGAACAGCGGCACGTCCACCCGCCTGCTGATGGGGCTTCTGGCCAGCCACCCGATCACCGCCACCTTCATCGGCGACGCGTCGCTCTCGCGCCGGCCGATGAGCCGGGTGATCGACCCGCTGCGAATGGTCGGCGCCGACATCACCGCCTCGCCGGGCGGCCGGTTACCGCTGATGCTGCGCGGGGCGGAGCTGCCACTCCCCATCCGCTACCGCCTGCCCGTGGCGTCGGCACAGGTGAAGTCGGCGATCCTGCTCGCAGGGCTCAACATCCAGGCCGACACCGTCGTGGAAGAGCCGGTCGCGACCCGCGATCACTCCGAACGCATGCTGAGAGGCTTCGGCGCCGATCTTTCGGTCGAGCCGCTTCCCGGCGGCGGCAAGGTCATCACCGTGCGCGGCTGGGCCGAGCTCAGGCCGCAGAGGCTGGCCGTGCCCGGCGACCCTTCGTCCGCGGCGTTTCCCCTCGTGGCGGCCCTGCTGGTGCCGGGCAGCGACATCGTCATCGAAGGCGTCGGCCTCAACCCCACCCGCGACGGGCTGGTGCGCGTGCTCGAGATGATGGGCGCGGACATCCGCCGCCTGAACTCGCGCGAGGTGGGCGGCGAGCCCGTCGCCGATCTCCATGTGCGGCATTCGCCGCTGACGGGGATCGAGGTCCCGCCCGAGATCGCGCCTGCCATGATCGACGAATATCCGGTGCTGTTCGTCGCCGCCGCGCTGGCGCAGGGCCGCACGGTGATGCGCGGCATCGAAGAGCTGAGGGTGAAGGAAAGCGACCGGATCGCCACCATGGCCGCGGGCCTTCAGGCGTGCGGCGTTGCAGTCGAGGAACTGCCCGACGGGCTCATCGTGCAGGGCCGGGGCGGCGACCGCGTTCCCGGCGGGGCGACGGTGGCCGCCCGGCTGGACCACCGCATCGCCATGAGCTTTGCCGTGCTGTCGCTCGTCGCCGATGCGCCGGTCACGGTGGACGATCGTGCCCCGATCGGCACCAGCTTTCCCGGCTTCCTTCCGCTGATGCTGGCGGCAGGCGCGCGCGAAGGCTGACGCGCGCTCCCCGCAATCACATCGTCAAGCTCAGGTTCGCGCGTTCGTGGGCGCCCCGACCGAGCCAGCTGTCCACTATGTCCGCGATCCGCGCCGACGCACGGCCATCGCCGAACGGATGAACCGGCACCATCGGCGGCCGCGCGAGCGTGCGGCGGACGGCCGCCACGATGCTGTCCGCCTGCAGCTCCACGAGTTCGGCCGCGCCGGCGATCAGCCCCTCCACGCGCTCGGTCGTCGTCCGAAGCACCAATGTGCGCAGCCCGAGCGACGGCGCCTCTTCCTGCAGGCCGCCTGAGTCCGTCAGCAGCAGCCTGGCGCTGCGCATCAGCCAGGCCATGGTGGCATGGTCCACGGCGGGGGTCAGGTGCACGCCCTCCAGCCCGCCCAGCCGCTCCCGCAAGAGGCCCTGGACCTCCGGATTGGGGTGCAGCGGCACCACGATCTCGACGTCGAAAAAGCCGGCCAGGCGCGCGAGCGCGGCCGCGATCGACTGCATCCGGGGACCGAGATTTTCACGCCGATGGACCGTCACCAGCAGCAGCGGACAGCGGGACTGGGCGACGAAGGGGAAGCGCGCCGCCAGCGTCGCGCGCAGGCCCGGGTCGGAATCCAGCCGCTGCAAGGTGGTGTCCAGGGCGTCGATGCCGCTGTTGCCGGTGACGAACACCCGCGACGGGTCGACCCCTTCGCGCCGCAGCGCCGACGCCGCATGCTGGGTGGGCGCGAAATGCAGGGTGGCGAGCGGCGTCACCATCTGCCGCTGCAGCTCTTCCGGGAAGGGTTCGGCCCGGTCGCCCGTGCGCAGCCCGGCTTCCACATGGCCCACGGGCACACGCGCATAGGCAGCGGCCAGCGCCCCGGCCAGGGTCGAGACGGTATCTCCCTGCACCAGCGCCAGCTGCGGCCGATAGGCGGCATAGACGGGCGACAGATAAGTGAGGATGGCGGCCAGCAGCTGCGCCGGTGTCGCGCCCGGCTGGTTCACACCCAGGTCGATGTCGGCCGTGAGCCCCGCTTCGCGCAGCATGGCCGGCGCAAGGTCCGGATGCTGGCCGGTCGCCACCAGCACCACCTGGTGGCCGCGATCGCGAAGCGCGTGAACGACCGGGGCGAGCTTCACCGCCTCCGGACGGGTGCCGCACACGGCAAGCAATGGAGCAAAGCTCCCGGTTCGCCGGTCGAGCATGGATATGGCACCCCCTGTGCAGGCCGCTTCCCCTGAAGCTGCCCGATGATGCCGACCCCAAGCGTTTGGTATCAGCAACAATGTGCCCGTTCCACCGCAAATTTCATGTTCACAGGTGAAAGATAGTTAACTTCAATATGATGAGCGGCCGGCCGGGCTCCGTTGCGAATCGCTTGCATGAAGGGCAACTATTGCGTATCACTCGCAAGTCGCCGCAAAGGAGCTCGGACCCGGATGATCGTCTGTTCCTGCAATGCCCTGCGAGAATCCCAGATCCGCGAAGTCGCGCGCGGCGGCATCCGTTGCGAACGCCAGGCATACCAGCGGCTCGGCTGCCGGCCCCAGTGCGGCCAGTGCCTCCCCTACGCCCGCCAGATGCTGCAGGACGAGGCGGGCCGGGCGCAGGCCTGATCCCGGGCCGGACCTCAGGCCGGATTGTCGGCCAGCAATCGCCGTGCTTCGGCAGCATCGGTCGCGATCTGCGCCTTCAGCGCCTCCAGCCCGTGCAGAGCCATTTCCGGCCGCAGGAACGCCACCAGCTCGACCGCGATCGTCTGCCCGTACAGGTCGCCCGACCAGTCGAAGATCCAGGTTTCCAGCAGCTCTTTGGGCGGCGTGAACATCGGCCTGATCCCCAGGTTCGCAACGCCGCCCCGCACGCTGCTGTCGGGCATGCCCACCCGCACGGCATAGACGCCGTAGCGCGGCCGCACATAGTCCCCCAGCTCCTGGTTCGCGGTGGGAACGCCGATCGTCCGGCCGCGCTTGTCGCCATGCACCACAGGCATTGCAATGGTGAATGGGCGTGACAGCAGCGCGGCCGCCAGCGCCATGTCGCCCGCCTTTAACGCAGTTCGGATCCGTGTCGAGGAGATTGCCTCCGCGCCGCCTTCCGTCACCGCCCGAAGCGCCTGCGCTGTAAATCCCAGCCGGGCGCCCAGCGCCGACAGCTCGGCGGCATGCCCGGACCGCCCCTTGCCGAAGGTGAAATCCTCACCCGTCACCACATGGGAAAGCCCCAGCCGGTCGGCGAGCCAGTCGCGCGCAAACGCATCGGCCGACAAGGCTGCAAGGGCGGCATCGAACGGGATCACCACGGCGGCGTCCAGCGCCAGCCCGGCAAACAGCCCGAGCTTCTGCGCCGTCGTCGTCAAGGCGAACGGCGGCGCCTCGGGCCGGAAGAAGCGCGACGGGTGCGGGTCGAAGGTCGCCACCAGCGCCGGCTGGCCTGCCGCGTGCGCAGCGTCCACCGCCGCCCGGATCACGGCTTGGTGCCCCAGGTGCACACCATCGAAATTGCCGAGCGCCAGCGCCCCGCCGCGCAGGCCGGGTGGCAGGCGGCATTCCCCTCTGACGATTTCCATCGCGCTCCGTTAGCGCCTAGCGTTCGCCGGTGCCAGATGCCCGACCCCCGGATATCCGGGCGAAGGTGATGAAATCATGCGCCGGCGCATCGTCGTCGGCGCCGTGCACCTCCCGCGCGGTTTCCGCCCATTGGGAAGAGTCCAGCCGGAACCATGTGTCGCCGTCGGGCGCGATATGGATGCGCGTCAGCTCGACGCGGGTCGCGATCGGCATTGCCGCCGCATAGACCTGCGCGCCCCCGATCACCATGATCTCGGCGGCGCGCGCCTCAGGGTGCATGCCGGCGGCGGCAAAGGCTTCGGCGAGGTTGGGCGCGACCGTCACGCCCTCCGCGCGCCACGCGGCATCCCGCGTGAGCACGATATTGTGCCGCCCCGGCAGCGGCCTGCCGATGGAGGCGAAGGTCTTGCGGCCCATCACCACGGGCTTTCCCACCGTCATGCGCTTGAAGCGCCGCAAATCCGCCGGGAGGTGCCACGGCAGCGCACCATCCCGCCCGATCACGTCGTTGTCGGCGGCTGCCACCACCAGCACGATCTCGGGCCGCATCCGGTCAGTCCGCACCCGATCGGTCCGCGCCCTGCGGCAGCGCCTGCAACGACCTGCACAGCGTGGCGAGGAAGCAGAGATAGACGACGCCGATCGCAGCGGATGCGCCCGCCGACAACGCCTCGAACAGCCAGCGGCCGACACCCCACCCGGCAGCAGGCTGCCCCGATGCCACGGTGGAAATCACGCCGACGGCCGCCCCCAGCCCGTTCACGCCGAGCGAGATCAGGATGAAGCCGAAGATCAGGATCGCCAGCATTCCCAATATCCTGAGCGCGTGGCCGTCGGTCAGGCCCCAGCTCGCCTTCAACGCATTCACCGGGTCCGGCACGTCGGTCGCGACGAGCGGCATCACCACGGCGAGGCGCGACAGCAGCCAGAGCCCCGGCACGATGAACAGCAGCATGCCGAAGCCGACCGCAAGCCCCTGCATCATCGAGGCCGCAAGCGCGGGGAGCAGCAGCAGCAGACTACGCTTCAGCACCTCCCCCAGCGTAAGCCCGGCCGTGCCGTTGCGAACCGCGATGAAGGTGATGGCGAGCTGTCCCACCAGCGACACCAGAAGAAGCGCGGACACCGCAAACGCGTCGCCCGGCAGCCGGTCACCCTTGAACAGCTCGGCCGGCAGCGCGTCGCCCACGTGCCGGCTGAACAGAAGCTGCGGCAGGAACAGGAAGGCAGCCGCCACCGGCAGCATCATGTCGGCGTGCCGCCGCGCAAGTGCAAGCGTCTCGGGCCACAGCCGGGCGAACGACAGCGAGTCCAACAAACGGTGCCGGGCGTCAGCCGGCGGCCTTGACGCCCGATTCGGACATCAGGGCCTGCAACTCGCCAGCTTCGAACATCTCCATCATGATGTCCGAGCCGCCGACGAACTCGCCCTTCACATAGAGCTGCGGGATCGTCGGCCAGTCCGAATAGGCCTTGATCCCCTGGCGGACTTCCATGTCCTGCAGCACGTCGACCGAGTGGAAGGCAACGTCCAGATGCTCCAGGATGGCAATGGCGCGGCTGGAAAAGCCGCACTGCGGAAACAGCGGGCTGCCCTTCATGAACAGCACCACGTCGTGGCTCTTCACGATTCCGTCGATGCGCTCGTTCGATGCGTCCATGTCAGATCCTCCATCCGGCCCAGGCCGGGAATTGTTCAGCCGGGATTGTTTCAGGCGACAGCGTCGGGTGCCGCCGCCTCCGGCGTCGTCGCCGATGTCGTCAGTTGCAGCGCGTGGAGGTCGCCCCCCATGCGCCCGCCGAATGCCGCATACACCAGCTGGTGCTGCTTCACGCGGCTGAGGCCGGCAAGGTCGGTCAGCCGGACATGGGCATCCGGGAGCGCGGCCTTGATCGCCGAGGTGATGTCTGCTGCGGACATGCCCATCGCCTCAACCCGCCTTTTCGATCTGTGCGAGCGCTTCGTCGGCCTTCTTCGACAAGATGTCGCGCAGTTCGATATCGCTGGTCTCGACTCCACCTTTCAGCAGGTCTCCCATCAGCTTGCGGATGACGTCGTCGTCGCCGACTTCCTCGAAATCGGCCTGCACCACTGCCTTGGCATAGGCATCCGCCTCGGCTTCGGTCAGGCCCAGCTTTTCCGCGGCCCACAGGCCGATCAGCCGGTTGCGCCGCGCAGTCACGCGGAAAGCCTTGTCGGCATCATGCGCGAAGCGGGCCTCGAAGGCGTTTTCCCGGTCGTCGAACGTGGTCATGCAGTCTCTCGAACCCCCGAATCCTGCCGTACGAGATAGGCCTGGCACCTGCATCTTTCAACCGACCCCCGCACCGACCGTTGCCAACGTGCCGCTTTCCTGCAACCAATCGCACGTCAACATGCAAGCGAGGGGAGAGACGCATGGCAATGACCTTCGAACTCTACAAGGACAAGGCCGGAGAGCACCGCTGGCGGCTGAAGCACGGCAACGGCAATATCCTGGCAACCTCGTCCGAAGGCTATGCCTCGAAGGCGTCGGCCATGAAGTGCATCGAGAATGTGAAGGCCAGCAGCGATGCGGCCGTCACTGAACTGTAATGTGGAACGAGGTCTGAGCCTCAGCTGATCTTCGGCGGCCCGGTCGCAACCGCGATCTGGGCCGCCAGGTCCTCCAGTGCCGACCTGAGGCCGGCGTCCTTCACGCCGACAAGGTTGCCGACCGGCGCGACAGCAGCCGGCTGCATAACAACGGGCCGGAGGTCGGGCTTGGGCACCTCGCCCTGCACCAGCTTCACGCGGGCCACCGCGTTGTGGCCGAGGATGCGGTTCACCCGCTCGATGATCTGCGGCGCCACATGCTGCAACTGGAGCGAGAACGGGCCCTCCACCCGGATGGTCAGCACGCCATCCGATTTCAGCCCGCGCGGGAAGCGGATCGATTCGGGCACCGACCAGCGCGCATAGACCGGCCCGACGACTTCGCGCCAGCGCCCCAGCAACGCGCCCTGCACGAAGCCGAAGCGGCGAAACGCCACCCCTCCGACATCGGGAAGGAGCGATCCCACATCGCGAACGCCGTTCCGGCGCGACGCTGCTTTCATCTCTTTGGGAGGCTTCGCCATCGCCCGTCCCTGTGCCAGAGAGCGCCTATGCCCGTCGACTGCATTTCCGGCCCGCTGCTGCGGTGGTACGATGGAAACGCGCGCGCCCTGCCCTGGCGACACCCGCCGGGCTGCCCCGACACCCCGGATCCTTACCGCATCTGGCTGGCGGAAATCATGCTGCAGCAGACGACGGTGGCAGTGGCCGGCCCCTATTGGCAGCGCTTCCTGGCGCGCTGGCCGACGGTGGCGGCACTTGCCGCTGCCGACGATACCGACGTGATGCGCGAATGGGCAGGGCTCGGCTATTACGCCCGCGCCCGTAACCTGCTAGCCGCCGCCCGCGCCGTGGCGGCAATGGGCGGCTTTCCCGAAACGGAAGTGGGCCTGCGCGCACTTCCGGGCGTCGGCCCCTATACCGCGGCAGCGGTTGCAGCGATCGCGTTTGGTGAGCGCGCCACAGTCGTCGACGGCAATATCGAGCGGGTCGTCAGCCGGCTGGCCGCCATCGCCACCCCCCTTCCCGGCGCAAAGCCGGCAATCGCCACCGCGCTGGCGCCGCATGTCCCGGCCGACCGGCCGGGCGACTTCGCGCAGGCGCTCATGGATCTGGGCGCCACCATCTGCACGCCGCGCAGCCCGCGCTGCCTGTTGTGCCCGCTGCGGCCGGCCTGCCACGCCAATGCCGCCGGCACCCCGGAAGCCTTCCCCGTCAAGACCCCGAAGGCCGCCCGGCCGCTGAAGCAGGGCCTTGCCTGGTGGATCGAGCATTCGGGCGACATCGCCCTTGTCCGCCGCCCGCCGCGCGGGCTGCTCGGAGGCATGCTTGCGCTGCCGGGCACCACATGGAGGGTGGGCCAGGCGCCCGAAACGCCGTTTGACGCCGATTGGCAGGTCCTGCCCGACCCGGTCGTGCACGGCTTCACCCATTTCGAGCTGCACCTGGGGATCGCCTGCGCGCGGCTGGATCGCCGGCCGGCCGAGATCGACGGCAGTCCCCTCATCTGGACGCCCAGGTCCACCGTGCCGACCGCCGGCCTTCCCACCCTGTTCGCCCGCGCCGCCCAGGCTGCGCTCACCGCCACCCTCCAGCCGGAGCCTGCATGACCAACACCCCCCTCGGCTTCACCGCAAACCCGCTCGACCGCGCCGACCACATGCGCCGCGATGCCGCCGCCATCCAGGCGGCACGCATGCACCCCACTGCCCGCTTCCTGATCTTCGACGACTTGAAGCCCATGATGGCGGACGGCGGCACGGAACTGTTCTGGGCACGACGCAGCGAATGCCCCGACGGCCTCGGCATCTTCCTGGGGCTCGATGCAGCGGGCGAGCCGCGCTTCGCCATCGACGGCAAGCCGTACGACGACCTGCCCGGAACCGCGACAGACGCGCGCCAGGCCGGTATGGTCCTCGCAGACGGCCGCGCTGCCATCGTCGCGCAGGCGCGCTCCGTGCTGGACTGGCACCGCCGCCACGGCTTCTGCGCAAACTGCGGCGCCCCCACCCGCGTGGAGAAGGCGGGCTACAGCCGCCAGTGCGACGCCTGCGGGGCCGAACATTTTCCGCGCGTCGACCCCGTGGTCATCATGCTCGCCGAAAAGGACGGCATGGCGCTGGTCGGCCGCGGCCCGCGCTTTCCCGCCGGTTTCATGTCGGCGCTTGCCGGCTTCGTGGAGCCGGGCGAATCGCTCGAGGAGGCAGTTGCACGCGAACTGCACGAGGAGGCCGGCATCCGCGTCCATTCGGTGCGATACGGCGCCAGCCAGCCCTGGCCGTTTCCCTCCAGCCTGATGATGGGCGCCTTTGCCGTCGCCGAGGGCTTCGAACTCGCATTGGACGAGACCGAGATCTCCGAAGCCCGCTGGGTCAGCCGCGAAGAGGTTCGGGCCGTTCTGCGCGGCGAAGGCGACTGGACCGCGCCGCCCCCTTTGGCCATTGCCCATTGGCTATTGCGGAACTGGGCGACGGAAGGTCGCCAGACGTAAAACCGGGCGGGTGCAGAGGTGTGAGTTCGGCAAGCTCCACCAGCGGCCGCGAGCGATCCAGCAGGCGCGCTGCATCCTCGGCGGGCATCGGCCGCCCGAAATAATAGCCCTGGATCTGCGCGCACCCCAGCCGCCGCATCGCCTCGAACTCGGCCCGCGTCTCGGTCCCTTCGGCCGTGGTGGACATCCCCAGCCGGTCGGCAAGCGCAATGATCGCCTGGATGATCGCAATCGATTCGCCGCCCTCGGCGACGCTCTTCTGCACGAAGCTCCGGTCGATCTTGATGCGGCTGAAGGCGATCTTCTGGAGGTAGCCCAGCGAGGAATAGCCGGTGCCGAAATCGTCCAGGGCAAAGCCCACGCCCATGGCGTGCAGGCGGGCCAGCGTCTCGGAAGTCTGCGGTCGCTCGTCCAGGAACAGGCTTTCGGTCAGCTCCAGCTCGAGCCGCGCTGGCGCGATCCGCCAGCGCGCCAGCGTGCGCTGCACAAGGTCCGCAAGCTCGGGATCGTCGAACTGCATGGGCGACAGGTTCACCGCCAGCTTGATGCCCTGCGGCCAGGTCGCCGCCACCCGGCAGGCGTCGTTCAGCACCCAGGCACCGATGCCGCCGATGAGGCCGGCTTCTTCCGCAATCGGGATAAAGGTCGCCGGCGGCACATCGCCGAGCTCGGGATGACGCCAGCGGATCAGCGCCTCGAAGCCCACCACCCGCTCGTCGATGGCATCCACCACCGGCTGGAAGGCAAGCCGCAGCTGCCCCTGCGATTGCGCGTTCTTCAGGTCGAGCTCCAGCGAGCGCCGGTCCTCGGTGCGCTTGTGCATCGCCTTGTCATAATGGCGGACCTTGCCGCGGCCCTTGCCCTTCACATCGTAGAGCGCGAGATCGGCCGCGCGCATCAGCGCCTCCACGCTGTCGCCGTCGTGCGGCCCGATCGCGACGCCGACGCTGGCGCCGATCATCGCCTGCTTGCCCCCGATGGAATAGGGTTTCGACAGCCGGGCGATGATGGCCTCGCCCAGCGCCTCGGCCTGCTCCAGCCGGGCGGTGCGCAGAACCACGGCGAACTCGTCGCCGCCGAGCCGGCCCACCAGCCCCTTCACGCCGACGCTGTCGGCGACGACGTTGCGCAGCCGCAGCGAAACATCCTGCAGCAGGCGATCGCCCGCGCCATGGCCCAGGCTGTCGTTCACGGCCTTGAAGCGGTCGAGGTCCACGAACAGCAGGGCAACGCCATCGGGGGACTCGAGGCCGTCCGCCAGCTCCTTGTTGATGACGCGGCGGTTCACCAGCCCCGTCAATGCATCGAAGGTGGCGAGCTCGGCAATCCGCTCGGCAGACCGCTGCCGCTCGGTCACGTCCGAGCCGACGCCGCGATACCCCACCAGCCGCCCCTCGCGGTCGATCTTGGGCGTGCCGGAAAGCGACCACCAGCGCGTCTCCCCCTCCACATCCACCCGCAGCAGCAGGTCGCGATAGGGGAGGCCCTTGCGCACGATCTCCAGAAACTCGCTGCTCGCGCTGCGTTCCGTCATGAAGCGGGTCCAGTGCTGGCCCACGACCTCCTCCACCGGCCGCCGCAACGCCTCGGCAAAGCGGGTGGAGGCAAAGGTAAGCCGGCCGGACACATCGAACTCGAACAGCCATTCCGAGCCATTGGCCTCGAACTCGTTCAGCAGCAGGCGCACCACCTCCTCCTGCTCCTGCATCCGCTCCTGCATCCGCATGCGGGCCTGGAAGGCGATGGTGGTCAGGAGGTTGCCGCGTGCAATGAACAGCACGAAGCTCAGGATCACGAGCGTCACCATCCACGCGTCGCCCCAGTGGTTCGCGAACAGGCCGATGATGGTTCCAAGCGTCACGACGCCCGACATCGCGAGCGACCCCAGCGGCCAGGTGGCAGTGGAAAAGGCAAGGCACCCCATGCCGGCCATCGTCATGGCAACGATCAGCATGGCGTCGGTCGGGTCGGCGCGCGCCAGCCCCTGCATGAACAACAGGCCCCAGCCCGAGCCGACGACGAACAGCTGGCCCAGCGCCAGCTTCATCTCCGCCCGGGTCGCCGATTGCGCCGGAGGCTTTCCGCGCTTGCACCAGGCCTGCCACAGCGCCAGCAGGATTGAGAGCAGCTGCGTGAGCCCCCAATAGGCAAGCACCCAGGGGTCCACGATGGCGGAAATCGAGCCGAGCACGATGCCGCCGTTCAGGATGGCGATTGGGATGTTCATTGGCAGGTAGCGCTCGAGGAACGAGAGTTGCGCCAGCCGAACCCGCTGCCAGAACGGGTCCTGCTCGGACCCGAGGCGGAACAGGTCCTGCCAGACGGCTTCGGCCTCCACCGCCACCGGCGGCTTGAACATCATCGCCATCAGGGGTTCCCCCGGCAGCTAAGCTTGCACATGAACGCGGTCCTCGCATCGGCAGTCCACGCAGGAACGGCCCCGCCAGGCACGCGTTTAGGCCCGCATTCAGGCCCCGC
>JAESGX010000619.1_pt1 | contig 11426 bp, 13 predicted proteins | sample 9269801 | NCBI WGS metagenome assembly JAESGX01 (sample SAMN16773122, study PRJNA677054) | algae metagenome | isolation source: Pleurocapsa minor GSE-CHR-MK-17-07R and co-occurring heterotrophs from wet... | place: USA: Lower Calf Creek Falls, Grand Staircase Escalante National Monument, UT ... | reverse complement strand
GCACCCCATCGCGCGGGCGCGGCAGGCGCTGGCGGCGCTGCGCGCGGGGAAGCGCGAGCGGCTGAGCGGCGCCTTGCCGGCCGAGCTCGACGGGCTCGCGCAGGATTTTGACGCCTTGCTGGATGGGCAGCGCCGCGCCTCGCGCATCGCGCGTGAGCGCGCGGCCGATCTCGCGCACGGCCTTCGCACGCCGCTCGCGCTCCTGGCCGGCCGCGCGCGGGAGCTGGAGGCGCGGGGCGAGGCGGAGGCGGCGGCCGAGCTGCGCGAACTCACCGCCGCCATGCAGGCGCGCCTCGCGCGCGAACTGGCGCGGGCGCATATCCATGGGCCGCCGCGGCTGGGGGGGCGCGTGTCGCTCGCCCCCCTCGCGCGGCGCATCGCCGATGCGCTGGCGCGGCTGCCCGCCGGCGAGCGCCTCGCCTGGGAGGTGGCGGTGCCGGAGGGGCTGACGCTCACCGGCGATGAGGGGGACCTGCTGGAACTGCTGGGCTCGCTGCTCGACAATGCCGGGAAATGGGCCCGGGGGCGCGTGCGGCTGCGCGCCGAGGCAGGGCCCGCAGGCCTGGTGATCCATGTCGAGGATGACGGGCCGGGCATCGCGCCGCAGGACCGGCGGGCGGCGCTGACGCGGGGCGTGCGGCTCGATGCCTCCGTCAGCGGCACGGGCCTCGGCCTTGCCATCGCGCAGGACATCGTGGCCGCCTATGGCGGCACGCTGGAGCTGGAAGCGAGCGATTGGGGCGGGCTCTGCGTGCGGATCACGCTGCCGGCCGCAGCGGGCTAGACCTCGACCACCACATAATCCTCCTCGACGCGGACCGGGAAGGTCTCGGCCTGGAGCGCCTCGCCCTTCTCGACGCAGGCGGGGAAGGCGCGGACCTTCATGCGGCGCGGGTCGAAGCGCGACTTGCCGGTGCGGATGTCGAATTCCCAGGCGTGCCAGGGGCAGCGGATGATCTCGCCGGCGCGGCCATAGCTGTATTCGCCGGGACAGGGGCTCTCCACCAGGCCCATGACGGGGCCGAGCGCGAGCGAACCGCCCTGGTGCGGGCAGCGGTCGGAGAGGGCGAAGAACTCGCCGCCCAGGTTGAAGACCACGACTCGCTTGCCGTTGGCCTCGACGAGGCGGCGTTCGCCGGGCGGGATCTCGGCCACGGGTGCCACCACATGCCGCATCTCAGAAGCCGTAGAGCTTGCGCGCATTGCCGCCATAGATCGCGGCGCGCTTGTCCTCGGGGATGAAGCTCGGGATCGCGGTACGGGGGTCGTCGAAATCCCAATGCGGATAGTCGCTGGCGTAGAGGATCTTCTCCCAGCCGATCCAGGACATGCAGTCCAGCAGATGCTCGGGTCGCGGCGGTTCCTCGATGGGCTGGGTGCTGACCCAGATCTGGTCGCGGATCTGCTGCGAGGGCAGGCGCTTCATCGCGGGCAGCTCGCTCTTCAGCATGGGCCAGTGCTTGTCGAGCCGCCACGCCACGCTCGGCAGCCAGCCGAAGCCGCATTCGATGAGGATGATGCGGAGTTTCGGAAAGCGCTCCAGCGCACCCTCGATCACCAGAGAGTTCACGAGGGACTGGCAGGAGGTGGCGTGCTCGCTCACCTCCTCGATGTAGAAGCTGGGCCAGCCGCCATTGGTCATCGCCCAGCCGCTATAGCCGAAGGCGTGGATGCCGATGGGCAGGCCCGCTTCCTCCGCCGCCTCGAAGATCGGCCAGTATTTCGGATTGCCGAGGGGGTGGGAGGTGCGGCTCATCAGCAGCACCTGGCAGAAGCGCGGATCGCCGGCGCGCTTGCGGATTTCCCGCGCGCTGGCCTCGGGGTCCTCATAGGGGACGACGACGCTGGCGCGCAGCCGGGCGTCGCGATCCACCCAGGTGGCGAGCTGCCACTCATTCACCGCATGCGCCATGGCGACGGAGAAGGGGTTGTTCTGGTCACCCTGCGCGGTGGGCTGCAACGGGTTCAGCACGCCCACATCGATGCCGTGGAAGTCCAGCATCTGCTCCTGCATGAAGGCGAGGTCGGAGGCCGGCGTCCCGGTCTCGGGCCAGGCGTCGCGGCGGCAGGCCAGCGGCTGCGACTTGAAATAGGGCGTGCCCTTCACGAAGCCGTGGCGCGGGCGGATGCCGAAGGTGTTGAGACGCTCGCGCATCTCGGCCGAGAGCCAGGGCTCGTAGTCGTTGATCGAGCGCGGCCGCGGATGGATGTCCACGTCGATCAGGCCCTGGGTTGCGGCGAGCGGACGGCCGGGCGCGGCTTGCGGACGGATGACGTTCATCAGACGGTCTCCACGGACAGCCGAGTATAGGTGGAAAGCGCGTTTTCCACGCAGATTTTCCGGGCGAGGCCCGCATCCAGGCCAGGCGGCAGCCGTGGCGGGCCATCGAATTGCCAATGCGGCCAGTCGCTGGACCAGAGCAGCATCGCATCGCTGCCCAGATGGTCCATCACGCGCTGCACCGTCTCGGCATCCTCCGGCGCATCGAAGGGCTGGATGGAGAGGCGCACATTCTCGCGCACCACGTCGAAGGGGTTGCGGTCGAGCCAGGGCACCTCGAAGCGCACGCCCTTCCAGCCCTTGGTCAGGCGCCACATGAAGGCAGGGAGCCAGGAGACGCCGGATTCCAGCAGCACCACCTTTAGCGTCGGGAATTTCACGAAGACGCCCTCGGTGATGAGGGAGGCGAGTGTGCTCTGGAAGGCCTGCTGATTGGCCGCGTAATCCTCCGCATACCAGGAGGGCCAGCCGAGCGAGGTGACGGGGTTGCGGTAGCAAGAGCCGGCATGGATGGCGAGCGGCAGGTCGTGCTTCACCAGCGCCTCGAAGATCGGCCAATTGTGCCGCCGGCCGAGCGGGGTTTCGCCCATCACCAGCACCATGGCCTGGACGAAGCGCGGATCGGGCGCGCAGCGTTCGATCTCGGCGACGGCTTGTTCCGCGTTGAACATCGGCAGGATGATGGAGGCCGCCAGACGCGGATCGGCATCGAGCCATTCTGCCCGCGTCCAGTCATTCAATGCGGAGGTGAAGGCGTTGCCCATATCCTCGTTGAAGACCAGCTGCACGCCATAGAGCGGTGTGACGATCCCGCGCGAAATCTTCCAGGGGTCCAGCACCTGCTCGCGCAGCAATTCCACGCGCGAGGCGGGCCAGACCCCGTCCGGCCGCCAATCGGCACGCACGGATTTGGGCGCCTTGGGCGGATAGGCCTGGGTGTCGAAGCCTTCCATCCCGCGCAGCGTGATCTGGTCCCGCCAGAGCTCGGGGAGGTAGGGCGCCAGCGCGGAAAGCCCCGGCACCATGGGGTGGAGATCGGCGTCGATCGCGCCCGGGGGCAGGTCCATGGATCGTTTCCTTTGCCGAGAGCTTGCCATGGCCCAGGGCCCCGGGGAAGCGTCAGCGGCAGACGGTCCGGCCATCCTGGCGGCGCCAGCAATTCCGGCGCGGCGGCGGCTGCGGCGTGGTGATGACGCCGACCGCGGCGCCCGTCAGTGCCCCCGCGACGGCGCCGATCGCGGCGCCCTGGCCACCGCCGGCCAGAGCGCCGATGGCCGCCCCGCCGCCCGCGCCGATCAGCGCGCCGCCGGCGGCGCGCTGGCCCTGGTTGTAGGGGTTGGTGCAGCCCATGGTCCCGAAAGCCAGCGTGGCCAGCAGCAGGGTCATGGGGATCGGGCGTGCGCGCATGGAAACCTCCTTGGTTGGGGAGGGTGTCCTGCGCGAAAGCGGCGAAAAGATGGGCCCAGCTACAGCTTGCAGATGTGGATGCTGCGGTCCTCGATCAGGGGCTCATAGGCCGCGCGGGTGCGGGCCAGGCGCGGATTCTGCGTGTGCGCCTTGAAGGCCGCGTCGTCGGCATAGACCTCGTAGAGCATGACGCGGCCGAGGTCGGGCCCTTCCTTGCTGCCGGGCTGCAGCACGTCGAAGCGTTCGCAGCCGGGCTCGTCGGCCAGCGTGCCGGCCGCGTGGTCGCGGATGATGGCGTCGAAGGCGGCATGCGCGCCGGGCTTCAGCTTGAATTCGACGATGAGGGCGATCTTGGCCATGTTTCTCTCCCGGTGTTGCCGGCCGCCATTGCGCGGCCTTCGCGGCCCTCCGTCAATCCGGGGCCAGCGCGCAAAGCGTCGAGGAGCGGCCCTGGATCAGCGGCGCGAAGGCGGCCTTGGTCGCCTCGTGCCGGGGCCTCGCCCAATGCGCCTCGCGCGCCGCCTGATCGGCGAACACCTCGTAGAGGATCACCCGCGCGGGGTCGGGCCGGCCTTCGGCAATCATCACCTCCAGCACGTCGAAGCGCTCGAGGCCGGGCTCGTCGGCGAGGCATGCGGCGGCATGGGCGCGCATGAGGGCGAGCAGGGCCGCGTGGCAGCCGGGCCGGACCTCGAACTCGACGATCACCGCGATCCTGGACATGCGGCAAAGCTCCTCGCGCTCGGCGTCGCGGGGTGGCATATCACGCGCCAACAGGAGGAACACATGATCCGCTTCACCCGCCGCGCCCTTGGTGGCTCGCTTTCCCTGCTTGCGGCCCCCGCGCTCGCGCAGGGCGGTTTCCCGCAGCGCAACGTCACCATCATCGTGCCCTTCGCGCCGGGCGGCAGCACCGATGTGCTGACGCGCCTGATGGCCGAGCGGATGACGCAGGCCCTGGGCCGCCCCGTGCAGGTGGAGAACCGGCCGGGCGGCAACACCATCGTGGGCGCCGAGGCCGCGGCCCGCGCCCAGCCCGACGGCCATACGCTGCTGATGGCCGCCGGCACCACGCTGACCGTGAACCCGATCATCCAGCGCAACCTCTCCTACCGGCTCGAGGATTTCGCGCCGGTCACGCTCTGCTCCACCTTCCCCTTCGCGGTGATCGCGCGCCACGACGGCCCGCGCGACATCCCCGAGCTGGTTGCCGCCGCCCGTGCCCGGCCCGGCCGCATCACCTACGGCACGAATGGGCCGACCACGCTGACCAATGTCGCCATGCTGATGGTGCTGGAGCGGCTGGGCGTGACCATGCAGGACGTCACCTATCGCGGCGACGCCGCGCAGCTGAACGACTTCCTGGCCGGCACGCTGGACCTTCTGGTGGTGGCGGGCAGCACGGCGCTGCCGGTCTTTCGCAACAACCAGGGAAGGCTGCTGGGCTGGACCAGCGCGCAGCGCGTGCCCTCCACACCCGATGTGCCGAGCTTCGCGGAATTCGCGCCGGGCCTGGAGGCGCTGAGCTGGTTCGGCCTGCTGGCCCCCGCCCGCACGCCGCCGGCCGCGATCGAGGCGCTGAACGCGGCCGCCGTCTCGGCACTCGGCGATGAACGCATCCGCGATCGGCTGACCAATGATGCGCAATTCGTCCAGGGCAGCACGCCGGAGGAGTTCGGCCGCTTCCTGGCCGCGCAGCTTACGGCCTGGCGGCCGGTGCTGAGCCGCATGGAAGTGCCGCTGAACTGAGGGCGGCGCCGGCCCGGCTGGGCGGGGCGCCTCAGCCGGGTGGCACCCGCGCCTCGGCGCGGCGCGCCGCCGCCCGCGCGCGGGCCCGGCCGATCGCCCCCTCGAGCTCGGCCAGGCGGAAGGGCTTCTGCACGAATTCCAGGCTGCCGGCCGACGCCATGCCATCCAGGTCGCGCGGCATGACATGGCCCGAGATCAGCACGACCTCCAGCGCATCGGCCGGGCCGCGGGCCGCGATTGCCCGTGCCGCGAGCACGAGGCCGTTCTCGCCGGGCATGCGGATGTCGGTGACCAGGACCGCGATCTCCGGGTGGGCCGCCAGCAGAAGCGCCGCCTCGGCGGCGGATGCGGCCTGCAGCACCGGGCTCCATCGGCGTGAGAGGGCGCGCGCCATCTCGTGCAGGATGTGCGGCTCATCCTCCACCAGGAGGAGGCTGAGGGGGGCCGGTTCGCTCACGGGGCCGGCCCGGCCAGTGGAAAGTCCAACGTGAATTCCGCGCCCTCGGCGCCATTGCAGACGCGGATGTCGCCGCCGAAGCCGCGCATGGCCGATTGGCAAATGGCCAGGCCGAGCCCGGTGCCCTTGTCGCTGCCCTTGGTGGTGAAGAAGGGCTCGAAGACGCGGCCCAGCAGCTCCGGCGGGATGCCGCCGCCGGTGTCAGTGAAGCGGACGCGCAGCATGCCTTCCTCCGGCCCGCCGGTGATCCGGATCTCGCGCCGGGCGGCGGCGGGCAGCCGGGCCAGCGCGTCGCGCGCGTTGAGGAAGAGATTCACGAAGACCTGCTCCGCGCCCACCGCATTGGCGAGGATGGCGGGCAGGCCCTGGGGAAGGCGGTTGTGCAGGGTGATCCCGGCATCGCGCAGCACCCCGCGCACCAGCAGCATGGCGCCTTGCACCACCGTCTCCAGCTGCACGGGGGCCAGGGCCTGACGCGCATCGGGGCTGCTGAACACCCGCAGGTGCTGCACCACCTCCTTGCAGCGCGCGGCCTGCTGGGCGATCAGGTCGAGCGTTCCCCGCGCGTCGGGGATGCCGGCGGCACCCGCCTCATCGAGGTCGGCGGCCGCGTTCTCGGCGGCGAGGGAGATGACGGCGAGCGGCTGGTTCAGCTCATGCGCCATGTTGGCGGCGAGCTCGCCCAGCATGTTCAGGCGTGCGCTGGCGGCGGCCCAGGCGGCGGTCTCGCGCTGTTCGGTCACGTCCAGCAGGTAGCCCACGATGTCGGGCCCGGTGGGGCCGACGCGCCGCGCCTCCTCGCGCAGCCAGCGCCAGGTGCCATCCGGCCAGCGCCAGCGGAATTCGAGCATGGCCCGCCCCTCCGCGAGAATGCGGCGGTGGAACTCCGCCCGCGCCTCCGGGGCCGCGGCATCCATGCGCAGCCGCGCCTGTTCGGGGTCGAGGAAGACCTCCGCCTCCCAGCCCGTAACGCGCTTGACGTTGGGCGAGGCGAAGGCGGCTTCGAAGGGGGCGGGGCCTTCGCCCGCGAGGCGCCCGGCATAGATGGCGACGGGCGCGGCCAGCAGCAGGTGTTCCAGGCGCGCCCAGGCCGCGGCGCGCGCCGCACCCTCGGCCTGGGCATCCGCGAGCAGGCGCTTCGCCGCGCGCAGCCCGGCGGCGCGCAGCGTGGCCAGCAGCCCGCCCAGCAGCAGCAGCATGATCGCCGCGAAGGACCACCACGCCCCGCGCCGCAGCGCCAGGAAGGGTTGCGAGACGACCGCCCAGTCCTCGGCGAAGACGAGGACCATGGGCCACTGCGCCACCTGCCGGAAGCACATCACGACCGGGCGGCCATCCACTGCGCTTTGGGCGGGAAAGCCCGTGCGCGGCTCCTGCGCCGCGCCGGTCACGGCCGGGTGGGTCGTCAGGGGCGGGCGGCCCAGCTGCGCCTCGGCCTCCCGGCTGCGCGCCACCAGCGCGCCGTCGGGCAGGCGCATCACGGCGGCGGTGGCGCCTTCGGCCGTCGCGACCTCGGCGAGCCGGCGCGAGATGAGCAGGGGGTCGAGCGAGACGATCGAGGCGCCGGCAAAGCGGCCGTCCGGGTCCTGCAGCGCCTGGCTGAACTGCACACGCCAGCGGCCCGAAATGCGGCCCACGACGGGCTCGCTCACGAAGGCCGTGGGCTCGCGATCCTGCGCACGCACGCCGGCCCAGCCGGGAAGGCTCGAGTAGGAGAGGACGCCCTCGGCATCGGTCGTCGCGACCTCGAGGATGCCGAAGGCCTCGCGCGCCGTGAGGTCGGCGAGGTGGTCGTCGATCGCGCGCGCGGCATCGGTCCGGCCCTCCCGCAGCAGCCTGTGCCGGCTTTGCTGCAAGGTGTGCACGCGGCCGACCGCCTCGAGGGTGCGGAGCAGGGTCTGGTTGAGCGCTTCCACGGTGGTGACGCAGCGCGCGCCCACCTCCCGCGACAATTCCGCTTCCTCGTGGCGCAGGAAGGAGGTGACGCCCGTGGCGCCCGCGACCAGCGCCGCGAGCCAGAAGCCCGCGGCGGCGAGCCGCACGGGCCGTCCGAGGAGGCGCGCCTCGGCGCGAGGCTCACCCGTCATGCTTTCCCTTCGGCTTCCCCCCTGGCTCCTCCCCGTGCGTCGCCCGCGTCGCGTCGAAGCCCACGAAGACATAGCCCACGCCGCGCAGGGCATGGATGCGGCGCGGCCCGTCGCGCTCCGGCTCGATCTTGGCGCGGAGCTTCGCGACCAGCGTGTCGATCGCGCGGTCCTCTATGCGGTAGGGGCGCCGCAGGACGCGTCGGTGGCATTCCTCGCGGCAGACCGCCTCGCCCTGGCGCTCATGCAGGAGGTGAAGCAGCTCGAACTCGGTGGAGGTCAACCGGACGGGCTGGCCCGAGGGGTCGCGCAGCAGGCGTTCGGCCGGTGAGAACTCCCAGCGGCCGGCGGCCGGGGTGGGCGCCGGCACGGCAGGGGGCGCGCCACGGCGGAGCGCGATGCGGATGCGGGCCAGGATCTCGCGCGGGGGGGCGGATTTGGCGATGTAGTCGTCGGCGCCGCCCTCGAGCACGGCGATGCGCGTCGCCTCGTCCTCGCTGCCGGTGAGCATGATGCAGGGCAGTGCCGAGTGGGCACGCAGGCTGTGCAGCACCTCCATCCCCGTGGCGCCGGGCATGAGGTGGTCGAGGATGACGAGGTCCGGCGCCGAGTCGGGCAGCGCGGCGAGGAAGGTCGCGCCATCGCCATAGGCCAGCGCGGTGAAGCCCTCGCGCGCCAGGAGGCGGGCCAGCTGTGTGCCGAAGGCGGGGTCGTCATCCACCACGGCGATCTTGGCAGTCCCCATCTCCGGCCGATCCACGAGCATTGACCCACTATTGCCCCGCGCTGGTCGGGCTGCGGCGCCGCATCCTAGGTGCGGGGAGGGGCGGCGTGAATATCCGCGCCGAACCTTCCCACGAAAACCAACCTTGCCACGGCTCCGGGCCGCGCTGCGACGCCAGAAGCCGTCGAAGCGCGCTGGCGTGGCGCAAAAAAGTGACCAGGGCGTGCACGGAACTTGCAAGTAACGAAGTTTTCCGGATTTCGCACGGACGGGTCATGCGCGCCCGGTGGGTCAACCGCCCGCGTTCCCTCGGCCGGGTGCCGCCATGCCGCGGCTTTCGCAGGGGAAAGCCACTCCTCACGGTCGCATGTCATGGCAGCTGCCCGGCCGCCCGAACAGGCATGGGACCAGCCGGCGTGACGCAGCCCGGCCCGCAAAATCTGTTCGTCCGTACAACAGATGGAGGAAATCGACCGCGTCGCATGGAAAACCGGCGGATGATTGTGGACTTTTGTTCCTCTGCTTGTATCGGCCAGGGCCCGTCGGCAAATTCACGCCATCATGAATGATAATTTCTTGCACTTCATGTCATCCACCGGCCCCGATCGCGCGCCACGACCAAGCCGGGTGCGCCCCGGCGCGCATGCCGGCGTGGGGAGGGGCGCGTGATGCCCGGGCAGGATGCAGGGAGCGCCCGCCGCCAGCGCCTCGACCAGCAGCTGGATGTCGAGATCGGCCGGCGCGTGCGCGCCCGGCGGCATGAACGCATGCTGACGCTGCAGCAACTGGCGGAGATGTCGGGGCTGAGCGTGCAGCAGATCCAGCGCAGCGAGTCCGGCGCGGCGCGCGTCACCGTCGTCGTGCTGCTGCGCCTGGCCGAGGCGCTGCGGGTCGCGCCGCTCGCTCTCCTGCCCGATCTGACGGCGGAGGAGTCCGGCGCGCGCCTCATGCACCTGCCGGATGACGACATGGGACAGGACGGCCAGGCTTCGGCGCATGACCTGGCGCTTGGCCTCGCGCAGTATCTCTGGAAGCAGGGAGCCGCGCGCGGCGGCGCGGGCTGAGGCTTCAGCCGCGCCGGCCCAGCGCGTTCAACAGCGCGAGCAGCAGCACCGCGCCCAGCGTGGAGACGATCAGGCTCGGCAGGAAGCCCGCATAGCCGAATCCCGCGAGCCCCGCGACGAAGCCGCCCAGCACGGCGCCCACCAGGCCCACGATGAGGTTGGTCAGCAGGCCGTGCCGCCGCCCCATGATGCGTTCGGCCAGCCAGCCGGCCAGCAGGCCGATCACCACGGCCCCCAGGAAACCCACGCCGTTCATCGTCTTCTCCTTATCGTCGGGCCAGGCGGATTGCCAGGCCCAGTGCCAGCAGGGCCGCGGGCAACACCAACCCGTCCGGACGGCGCTTGCGCGCCGCATCCTTCGGCCCCCCGCCCAGGCCGCCATCGAGGCGGACCAACCCCTCGCGCGTGTGGGGCAGTTCCGTCACCAGCGTGGGCGTCGCCGGTTCCTTGCCGCTCCAGGCGCGGGTGAATTCCGCCCCGAGCAGGAAGATCGCGGCCGAATAATAGAGCCACAGCAGCACGACCGCGAGCGAACCCGCCGCGCCGAACCCCTCCGACACCTCGGCGCGCCCGATGTAGAAGCCGATCGCGCCCTTGCCGAGGGTAAAGAGGAAGGCGGTGGCGATGGCGCCCACGATCACGTCCCGCCATTGCAGGCGGCGATCCGGGAGGATCTTGAAGACCGCCGCGAAGAGGCAGGCGATCAGCGCGAAGGAAAGCGCGAAGTTGGCGAGGCTGAGCATCCAGGCCGCCGTCTCGCGCCCCGCCGTCAGCCATTCGCCCAGCGCCGTGATGGCGGCGCTGGCGATGAGCGAAGCGAGCAGGAGAAAGGCCGTGGTGCCGACCAGGCCCACGCTCAGCGCGCGCGCACGCAGGAAGGCCGCGATGACGCTGCCATGGGTCGCCGCGATCGGCGCCTCGGTCTTCCAGATGGCGTTGAGCGCGCCTTGCAGCGCTGCGAAGGCGCCGGAGGCGGTGATGACGAGCGTGGCGAGGCCGATGGTCAACGCCCAGCCGCCCCGCACCTGGCCCAGCGCGCTCTCGGCCATGCCCTGCACCGTGGAGGCGGCTTCGCCCCCCAGCAATCCACGCAACTGCGAGGCCAGCGCGGCCTGCACCTCCGCTTCGCCGAAGATGAAGCTCGCGATGCCCGAGGCGAGGAAGATCAGGGGGCCGAGGGAGAAGAGCGTGAAATAGGCGATCGCGGCCGCGCGCGTCAGCGCGTCATCATCCACGAAGCCCTGCAGGGTGTCCCGCCCCAGCCGATACGCCCTGCGCAAAGAAAAATCCCCTGGTTGCCGCCCGCGCAACGCGGCACGGCAACCCCGGTTGCATCGGTCAGTGCAAGCGTGGCGTCTTCAGGTGCCGCGTGCGGTCCGCGCTGGTGATGGCGAGGTCGAGCTGCCGCGCGCCGCGGGCGAGGGTGAGGCGCACTTCCGCGCCGGCGGGGCCCGCCGCGCGCACCGCGGTCCAGAGCGAGGCGAGGTCGTTCACCTTGCGGCCATCCACGGCCACGATCCGGTCACGCGGCTTCACGCCCGCGCGCTCGGCCGGGCCGCCCTTGGCGAGCGAGCCGACGCCCACCTCCTCGTCATCCTCGGTCGCATAGAGGCCGAGCCAGGGGCGGGCGGGCCGGCCGGAATGGCCGGTGCGGCGGAGC
>JAESGX010000618.1_pt1 | contig 11437 bp, 11 predicted proteins | sample 9269801 | NCBI WGS metagenome assembly JAESGX01 (sample SAMN16773122, study PRJNA677054) | algae metagenome | isolation source: Pleurocapsa minor GSE-CHR-MK-17-07R and co-occurring heterotrophs from wet... | place: USA: Lower Calf Creek Falls, Grand Staircase Escalante National Monument, UT ... | reverse complement strand
TCTGGGGTTTCGTCAGGACTCGTCACGGGTGGCATATAGGCCCGTGTGAGCCAGAGTGTCAGCCTCCAGAGCCTGCTTGATCCGCTTGAATCCCTCACGGGGGTCGGGCCCCGAAGGGCTGCGCTCATCGCGAAAGCCTGCGGAGGCCCGCGCGTGCTGGACCTTTTGTTCCACCTGCCCGACCGCATCGCAGCCCGGATGCGGGTCAGCCATCCCGCCGAGGCGCAGCCGGAGACGGATGCCGTGCTGCGCGTCACCGCCATCGCGACTCGCAGCGCGATGAGCCGCGCCACGCGCCGCCGCTATGTCGAGGTCCGCACGGCGGAGGAAGTGACCCTCCGCTTCATGCAATCCAACCTCGGCTGGATCGAAAAGCTGTTGCCGCATGGCGAGGCGCGCTGGATCTCCGGACGCATCCGGCCCGAGGGCGATGGCTGGTCCTGCATCAGCCCCGATGTCGCCGCCGATGAAGCCGGCTTCCCGAGCCTGGAGGCGATCTGGCCGCTGACGGAGGGGCTGAAGCGCGGGCACCTGGCGCCGGCCATGATGGCGGCGCTGAAGCGCCTGCCCGGTTTGCCCGAATGGCAGGACGCCCCCCTCCTCGCCCGCGAGCGCTGGCCCGGCTTCGCCGAGGCGCTGCGCGGCCTGCACGCCCCCCAGACCCGCCCGGATGAGAAGCCCTGGGAGCGCCTCGCCTATGACGAGGCGCTGGCCGGCCAATTGGCGCTGGCCCTGCTGCGCCGCCGCAACCGGGACGCGCCGGGCCGTGCGCTGCAAGGCGATGGCGGCCTCCGCGCCCGGGCGCTGGCCGCCTTCGGCCATGCGCCGACGCCCGACCAGGCGCAGGCACTGGCGGAGATTTCTCGCGACCTGGCTGCCCCCCGGCGCATGCTGCGGCTGCTGCAAGGCGATGTCGGCTCCGGCAAGACGCTGGTCGCGATCCTCGCCATGCTCCAGGCCGTGGAGGCCGGCGCCCAGGCGGCCATCATGGCGCCCACGGAAATCCTGGCCCGGCAGCATCTGCGGACGCTGGAAAAGCTCTCGCCCATGCCGGTGGCGCTGCTGGCGGGTTCGGTGAAGGGGGCGGAGCGGCGGCGGGTGCTCAAGGGTTTCGCCGATGGCTCCATCCCCATCGCCATCGGCACCCATGCGCTGTTCCAGCAGGGGGTGGAGTTCCGTGACCTCGCACTGGCCGTCGTGGATGAGCAGCACCGCTTCGGCGTGGCGCAGCGCCTGGAGCTGGCGGGCAAGGGCGCGCAGGTGGACATGCTGGTGATGACGGCGACGCCGATCCCCCGCACGCTTCAGCTCACCCAATGGGGCGAAATGCAGGTGAGCCGCATCGCGGGCAAGCCCAAGGGCCGGCAGCCGATCGCCACGCGGATCGCCAGTGCCGCGCGCCTGCCCGAGATCATCGCCCGCATGGCCCAGGCGCTCGAACGTGGTGAGCGCGCCTATTGGGTGGTCCGCGCGATCACCGGCAGCGAGCACGACGACAGCATCGCGGCCGAGACCCGCTTTGCCGAACTGTCCGAGCTGTTTCCCGGCCGCGTCGGCCTCGCCCATGGCGAGCTCGAAATGGAGCTGCGCGAGGGCGCGCTGCGCGACTTCGCCGAGGGGCGCACGCAGATCCTGGTGGCGACCACCGTCATCGAGGTGGGGGTGGACGTGCCCGAGGCCACCATCATCCTCATCGAGCAGGCAGAGCGCTTTGGCCTTTCCGCGCTGCACCAGCTGCGCGGGCGCGTGGGTCGCGGCAGCAAGCCTTCCTCCTGCCTGCTGGTGCATTCCGAATCCCTTTCCGAGCGCGAGCGGGAGCGCCTGCTGATCCTGCGCGACACCGAGGACGGCTTCGTCATTGCCGAGGAAGACCTGCGCCTGCGCGGTGGCGGCGAAGCGCTGGGCACCCGCCAGGCGGGCCAGGTGCAATTCCGGCTGGGGCTGCGCGGCGAGGACGAGGCGGCGGCGAGCCGGGCCGCCACCCGCCAGAACGCTCTCATCGACATGGCCGCCGGGGATGCCGAGGTGCTGCTGACCATCGACCCCCGCCTGGCCTCCCCGCGTGGGGAGGCTGCCCGGCTGCTGCTGCGGCTGTTTGACAAGGAGGACGCCGTGGGGCTCCTGGCGGCCGGGTGACTTGAATTCCCTGCCGGGTTTTTTAAATCGGCTGGCCGAACCGGGAGAGAACCGCTTGACTCCGCTGATCGAAATCGAGGGCCTGACCAAGCGCTTCGGCGGCTTCACCGCCGTGGATGGAGTAGGCTTTTCCGTGCAGCGCGGCGAGGTGGTCGGCTTCCTCGGCCCCAATGGCGCGGGCAAGTCCACGACCATGCGCATGCTGGCGGGCTTCATGCTGCCGAGCGCCGGCACGGCCCGCATCTGCGGCGAAGATGTGGTGAAGCGGCCCGTCCAGGCCAAGCGCAACCTCGGCTTCCTGCCGGAGGGCGCGCCGACCTATCCCGAGATGAGCGTCGCGGATTTCCTGGAATTCTGCGCCCGCATCCGCGGCTTTGGCGGCGCTGAGCGGGCCGAGCGCGTGGCCCACGCGATGGCGCTCACCCAACTCGAAGGCGTGCGGCTGCAGCCGATCGAGACGCTCTCCAAGGGTTTCAAGCGCCGCGTGGGCCTGGCCCAGGCGCTGCTCCACTCGCCCCCTGTGCTCGTGCTGGATGAGCCGACCGATGGCCTCGACCCCAACCAGAAGCATGAGGTGCGCGAATTGATCCGCGCCATGGCGCCCGAGAAGGCCATCATCATCTCGACCCATATCCTGGAGGAGGTGGCGGCCGTCTGCACGCGCGCCATCGTCATCGCGCGCGGCAGGGTGCTGGCGGATGCGACGCCCGCGGCCCTGGTCGCGGACGGGCGCAGCATGGAGGAAGTCTTCCGCACCCTGACCCTGGGAGAAGCGGCATGAACGCCGCCCTCACCGTCGCGCGCCGCGAATTCGCGGCCTATTTCGCGACCCCCGTCGCCATCGTCTTCATCGTGATCTTCCTGGTCCTCTCGGGGGCGCTGACCTTCACGCTCGGCGGCTTCTTCGGGCGCGGCCAGGCGGACCTGATCCCCTTCTTCAGTTTCATCCCCTGGCTCTTCCTGTTCCTCGTGCCCGCGCTGACCATGCGCCTCTGGGCGGAGGAACGGCGCCTCGGCACCATCGAATTGCTGCTGACCCTGCCCATCACGGCGGGCCAGGCGGTGCTGGGCAAGTTCCTCGCCGCCTGGGCCTTCTGCGCGGTGGCCCTCGCCCTCACCTTCCCGCTCGTCATCACGGTCAACCTGCTCGGTGAGCCCGACAATGGCGTGATCCTCACCGGCTATCTCGGCTGCTTCCTGGTGGCGGGCGCCTATCTCGCCGTGGGTGCGGCCATCTCGGCCGTCACGCGCAACCAGGTGATCGCCTTCGTGCTCGCTGTCGCCGGCTGCTTCCTCTTTGCCGCGGCGGGCTCACCGGTGGTGACGGAGTTCCTCTCCTCGCAATTTCCCGTCCTGGCCGAGGTGGCGCGGGGCATGAGTGTCAGCGAGCGGATCAACGGCTTCACCCGCGGCGTGATCTCGGCGCGGGACTTCGTGTTCTTCGCGAGCTTCATCGGCTTTTGGCTCTTCGTGAACACCGTCATCCTCGAGCACAAGAAGGCGGATTGAGACCATGCGCAATTCCCGCCTCGCCTATTCCTCCCTCGGCGTCCTGGCCGCCCTCTTGCTCGCCATCGGGCTCAACATGCTGGCCGACCGGCTGCTCGCCTCGGCCCGTGTGGACCTGACCGAGAACCGCATCTACACGCTCTCGCCCGGCACCCGGCAGGTGCTGGAAGGCCTGCAGGACCCGATCACGCTGCGCTTCTTCTACTCGCGCAAGCTGGGCGCCGAGGCGCCGCAATTCGGCGCCTATGCCGAGCGCGTGCGCGAGATGCTGCGTGAATACGTGGTGGCCGCCCGCGGCAAGCTGCGCCTCGAGATCTTCGACCCCGAGCCCTTCTCCGAGGTCGAGGACCGCGCGGTGGCGCTGGGCATCCAGGGCGTGCCCCTCGATCAGGGCGGCGAGCAGGTCTATTTCGGCCTCGCCGCCAGCAACCAGGTGGATGAGGAGCGCAACATCCCCTTCTTCCAGCCGGAGCGCGAGCGCTTCCTGGAAGCCGATTTGACGCGCCTGGTCTTCGAGCTCTCGAACCCGACCAAGCCGGTGCTGGGCGTCATGTCGCCCCTGCCGCTCAATGGCGACCCGCGGGCGATGATGATGCGCCAGCCGGCGCTCGCCCAGCCGCAGGTGGTGATGCGCCAGCTGCGCGAGGGCTTCACCATGCGCGACATCGGCTTCGACGTGCAGGTCATCCCCGCCGATGTGCAGATCCTGCTGCTGGCCCACCCGCAGGATCTGCCGGAGGCCGCGCAATACGCGGTGGACCAGTTCGTCATGCGCGGCGGGCGCCTCTTCCTGATGATCGACCCGCATAGCGAGTTCCAGGCCTCCCGCCCCGGCCCCGGCGGGCGTCCTCCGGCCAACACCGCCTCCGTCCTGCCGCGGCTGCTGGAAGCCTGGGGCGTGGAAGCCCCGGCCGACCGCGTCGTGCTCGACCTGCGCGGCGCCTGGCGCGTGCGCGCGGCCCCCACCGAGCGCGTGCAGGCGGTGGACTATATCGCCTGGTTCAACCTCCAGGGTGACAGCGTGAACCGGCAGGAGGTCGCGACCGCGCTGATCGAGCAGGTCACCGTCGCCTCCTCCGGCTACCTCGCCCCGCGTCCCAATGCCGGCATCGAGTTCATCCCGCTGCTGACCAGCTCGTCGCAATCCATGGTGGTGGATGCGGCGCGCGTGCGGAATGACCCCTCGCCCACGCGCATCCTGGCCGAGTTCCGGGCCGATGGTCAGCGCCGCGTGATCGCGGCGCGCATCCGCGGCAACCTCCGCAGCGCCTTCCAGGAAGGGGCACCCGCCCCGGCCGAGGGCGTGGAGCGCCCGGCCGATTTCCCGGCGCATCTCGCCCGCAGCACGGGGCCGGCCAATATCGTCGTGGTGCATGACACGGACATCCTGGAGGACCGCTTCTGGGTCCGCGTGCAGGAGTTCTTCGGCCAACCCGTCGCCAATCCCTTTTCGGGCAATGGCAGCTTCGTCGTGAACATCGCCGATACGCTGGCGGGTTCGGACGCCATGATCAGCCTGCGCTCGCGCGGCGAATCCCAGCGGCCCTTCGAGCTGGTGGAGGATATCCGCCGCCAAGCCGATGCCCAGTTCCGCCAGAACGAGCAGCAGCTCACCGAGCGCCTCCAAGCCACCGAACGCCGCCTGCGCGAATTGCGACAGGGCACCGGGGGCGACGGCGCACGGAACACCAACCAGACCGTCATCACCCCCGAGCAGCGCGCCGAGATCGACCGCGCACGCGAGGAGATCGCCAACACGCGGCGCCAGCTGCGCGCCGTGCAGCTGGAATTGCGGCGTGACATCGAGGCGCTGGAGACCTGGCTGCGCCTGTTCAACATCGCCTTCGTGCCGGTGCTGCTGACCATCCTCGCCGTCTTCATCGGCGTGCTGCGCGCGCGGCGCCGCGCCAAGGCCCGCGCATGATCGGCAAGCGTGGCCTGATCGCGCTGGGCGGCGGCGCGATGGCGAGCCTCGGCGCAGCGCTCCTGCTGGGGCCGGAGGGTGAGGTGCAAGGGCGCATCGCCGAGGGCAGCCTGGCCTTTCCCGGCCTCGCGGCGCGCCTTGCCACTGCGCGGCGCATCGAGCTGCGCCGCGGCGCGCAGGGCACCACCCTGATCCGCGACGGCGAGACCTGGCGCATCGCGGAACAGCAGGGCTACCCCGCCCGGCCCGAGCGCGTGCGCGAGACACTGACCGGCCTGACCGAGCTGCGACTCACGGAGGAACGCAGCAGCGATCCGGCCCAATGGCCGCGCCTCGGCGTGGAAGACCCCGCCGGCCCCGGCAGCGGCGCCACCCTGCTGCGCGTCTTCGACGCCGAGGGACGCCCGCTGGCCGAGATGATCCTGGGCCGCCGCCGCATACGGACGCAGGGCAACCAGCCCGAGGCCACCTACGCCCGTCGCCCCGGCGAGAGCCGCGCCTGGCTGGCCGAAGGGCGCCTCGGCGCCGATGCCGACCCCTCGCTCTGGATTGACCGCGACCTCGCCAACCTCGCCCCCGCCCGGCTGCGCCGCGTCGAGGTGATGCGCACCGGCCAGCCGCCGCTCGTTCTCGCCCGCGCGGGCGAGGTGGATGCGCCGCTCGATATCGTGACGCCGCCTGATCCGCCCGTCGCCGACCGCGTGGCACTGGACGAGGTGGGCCGCGCCTTCGACGGGCTGAGCTTCATCGAGGTCCGCACCGAAGCCCCCGGCGAAGCACTGGGCGAGGCGCGCTTCCACTATACGGATGAGGTGACCATCACCGTGCGCCCGCACCGCGAGGGCGAGCTGTTCTGGGTGCGGCTCGGTGCCGAAGGTGGCGAGGAAGCGCAGCGCCTGAACGCCCGCTTCCAGGGCTGGGCCTTCCAGCTTGGCCTGTGGAAGGAGAAGGCGATGATCCCACGCCTGGAAGACCTGGTCGTTTCATGAAGTGCGACCGATTCACGCTGCGCTGCGCTCCGCGATCGGGCGCATGACCCGCGAGTATCCGGATCGCCCCTGGATCGGCATCGGCGTCATCGTCTTCCGCGGCGAGGAGGTGTTGCTGGTCCAGCGCGGCAAGCCGCCGCGCATCGGCTCCTGGTCGCTGCCGGGCGGCGCGCAGCATGTAGGCGAGGGCGCGCAGGAGGCGGCCCGGCGCGAATTGCTGGAGGAGACGGGCATCACCGTCGGCCCGCTCTTCCTCGCCGACGTGATCGATTCCGTGACGCGCGATGAGGCCGGCGCCATCCGCTACCACTACACCATCGTGGATTACTGCGCCGAATGGGCGGCGGGCGAGGCGCGGGCGGGCGATGATGTCAGCGCCACCGCCTGGGCCCGGCCCGAGGACCTGCCGAAATATGCGCTGACACGCGAAGCGGAGGCGGTGATCGCCCTCTCGCGCAGGCGGCTTGCGGAAAAGGCGGCGTAAGCCGCAAGCTCTCCGCGCAACGCGGGAGAGAACGTCCATGACCCAACGACGCAGCGTGATCCTGGGCGCGGCCGCCCTGCCGCTCGCGGCCCCCGCCCTGGCCCAGGGGCGCCCGCTGCGCATCATCGTCCCCTTCCCGCCCGGCGGGGCCGTGGACATCCTGGGCCGCGTTCTGGCCGAGCGGCTGCCCTCCGCGCTGGGCACGCCCGTCGTTGTCGAGAACCGCGGGGGTGCCGGCGGGCTGATCGGCGCCGATGCGCTGGCCAAGGGCGACCGCGACGGCACGATGATCGGGCTGATCAGCGTCACCACGCTTTGCGCCTTTCCCTTCATGACCTCGCGCCTGCCCTTCAACCCCCGCACCGACCTGGCCCCCGTCACGCAGATCACCGATGGCGCGCTGCTCTGCGTCGTGAATGCCGAGAAGGCGCGGCGCGAGGGCTGGACCGATTTCCGCCGGCTCATCACCTGGAGCCGGGCGAACCCCGAGCAGGTGAAGATGGGCAGCAGCGGCACGGGCACGACGAGCCACATCAACATCGAGGCGATCAACGCCGAGGCCAACGCCAAGATCCTGCACGTTCCCTATCGCGGCGGCGGCCCCGCCATCACCGATCTGCTGGGCGGCACGATCGACATGATGTTCGACGTGATGCCCGCGCTCATGCCGCATGTGACGGCCGGGCGCTTCCTACCGCTGGCGGTGAGCTCAGCCGCCCGCCTTTCGCTGCTGCCGGAGGTGCCGGGCATGGCCGATTTCGCCGATCTCGGCCTCGGCCGCCACGATGTGGTGACGTGGAACGCGGTGATGGCACCCGGCGGAACGCCAGCGGATCATATCCAGCGGCTGCACGCGGCGATCCAGAGCGTGGGCGCGCAGGCGGAGTTCGTGGAGCGGCTGAAGCCGTTGGGCTACGGCACCGTCATCAGCCCCACGCCATCAGCACTGACCGCGCTGATCGAGCGCGATACGCCGAACTGGCAGCGCCTGGTGCAGCTCTCCGGCGCGCGGCTGGAGTAGGCCTTGAGGCTCTGCCTCAAACTCCGCTGGGGACCGTGGCGGTCCCCAGGCCCCGCCGTGACACGGCGTGCCATGCTGGGGCTGGCGCTTGCGTCGCCGGCTGGCGCGCAGCGGCTTGAGCCGGGCGATGTCGAGGCCTCGGGGCTGCTGGCGCGGTTCCGGGCGGGGGGTCTGGTGCTGTTCTTCCGCCATGCCGACACGGCGGGCGAGCCCTGTGACCGCAGCTTCCGCGTGGGGGACCGCGCAGGCCAGCGCAACATCTCACCCCGCGGGCGGGAGCAGTCCCGCCGGATCGCGGCACGCATGGCAGCACTCGGCATCCCCGTGGATTTCCCGGTGCTGGCCGGCCCGGTCTATCGCGCGCGCGACACGGCCGAGGCAGCCTGGGGCCCAACGCGTGTGGAAGTGACGGACAGCCTGATGGCCGATGACTTCTCCGGCCCGCGGCTGGACTGGGTGCTGGCCGAGCATCGGCGGCTCTTCAGCGCACCGGTGCCGCCGGGCCTGAACCGGGTGCTGGTCGGCCACCGCACGCCGGCCATCATGATCTTCGGCGACCCGGTGGCGGGCCGCGCCTTTCCGGAGGGCGCGGCGCTGGTGATCGAGCCCGGGGCGATGCGGGTGCTAGGGATCGTCGAATTCGCGCCCTTTCCGGACGGCGGCTTCCACAACTGCTGAAGGCAGGGGTCTGGGGACCGCCACGGTCCCCAGATTCACTTCAGACCGCCAGCGACATGCCGATCGGCGGCACGGCATCCGCCGGCAGCGGGCACACATAGGGGCCGCCCGCGCGCGCCGCATGATCGGCCTTGGCGGCGGCGATGATCTCGGGCTTCTGCAGCGCCTCGACCGCCGTGCTGGCCATCACCTTGGCCACATGCACCATGCCCTTATGCGCGTGCGGCAGTTTGCCCTGTGCCGTTGCCTGCCAGGAATGCAGCGGCGTGCCGATGGCGTGCGTCGCACCCCGCGCCTGCACCGTCGGCACCTTCCAGGAGACGTCGCCCACATCCGTGCTGCCGATCATCGGGGCGCGCTTGGAATCGAGCGGCACGATGCTGTCGGGCAGCGGGTTGTCGGTGCGCGGCATGCCCACCTTGCGGAAGGCGGCGGCGATGTCCTCCTCCGACAGCGTCGCCTGGAATTCGGCGGCCCGCTTGCGGTCCTCGGCGTCGAAGGGCGGCGGGCCCAGGCGGTCCAGCGCATCCTGCATCAGCTTCTCAAGCGGGGTGTTGCCGAGCAGGTTGGACACGGCCGAGATCACCTGCGTCTCGACGCGCGTCTCGGTCATCAGCGCCGCGCCATCGGCGATCTTGCGCACGCGGGCGACCAAGCTGTTCAGCGCCTTCACATCGGCGGCGCGGATCAGGTAGCGCACCTTGGCCTTGGCCTGGACCACGTTGGGCGCGACACCGCCGGCATCGAGATAGGCGTAGTGAATGCGGCTTTCCTGCGGGATGTGCTCGCGCAGGTAGTTCACGCCGACCGACATGAGCTCGACCGCATCGAGCGCGCTGCGGCCCAGATGCGGCGAGGCGGCGGCATGGCTGGCGCGGCCATGGAAGGTGAAGTCGATGCGGGTGTTGGCGAGCGAGAGCGGCTCGTTCACCGAGGCGAAGCTGCCGGGGTGCCAGGAGATGGCGATGTCCACATCGTCGAAGAGGCCGGCGCGGGCCATGAAGCCCTTGGCGGCGCCACCCTCCTCGGCCGGGCAGCCATAATAGCGCACGCGGCCCGCGATGCCGTTGGCCTTGAGGTAGTCCTTCACGGCGGAGGCGGCGAGGAGCGAGGCGGCACCCAGCAGGTTGTGGCCGCAGGCGTGACCGTTGCCGTCGCCGGGCACGGGACTGTGGGTGGTGGCACCCGCCTCGTTGGAGAGGCCGGGCAGCGCGTCGAACTCGCCGAGGATCGCGATGACCGGCCCGCCCTCGCCCGCTTCGCCCATCATGGCGGTCGGGATGCCGGCGAGCCGCTCGGTGACGCGGAAGCCCTCGGCGTGCAGGTAGGCCGTGTGTTCGGCGGCGGATTTGTGCTCGTTGTAGGCCAGCTCCGGCATGCCCCAGACGCGGTCACTGAGTTCGATGGCGGGCTGCGCCTTTTCGTCCACGAGGCGCCAGACGGGTTCGGTGTTCTGCATGCTCAAATTCCGGAAACGGGTGGGATGGTCTCGGCGAAGGCGGGCCGAGCGATCATGGATTCATACCACAGCGTGAGGGCTTGGCGCCCCTCCCGCCAGGCGAAAACCGTATGCCGACGGTCGCAATAGCCGAGCCCGCAGGCGAGGGCGATGGCCTCCACCGAAGGCGGCGCATGCGCGTCCAGGTCCAGGGCATCCAGGATGCGGTTGGCCCGCACCCGCTCCAGCGCCTGGAAGCCGGGCGAGCGCTCATGCTCCGGCCGGCGCAGGTCACGGTTCCAGACGGCGATGCCGTCAATCAAGGCCAGCGCCTGGCCGAGGCGCGAGAGGGCAGTGGGTTCGCTCGGCAGCCAGCCCAGATGCGCCAGGATCAGCGGCGTCTCGCAGATCAGCGTTTCGCCATCCAGCAGCGCGGGCACGCGCCCCGCCGGGTTATGCGCAAGCTGGGGCGCCGCGGGGTCGCGCAGGGGCGTCTCCACCTCGGGCAGCTCTGGCCCGCGCTCACGCGCGAGGATGCGCAGGATGCGCGCGAAGGGGCTGCCGGGGGCGAAGTAGAGGATCATCGGCTGAGCGAGAGGATGTAGGCGACCACGGCGTCCAACTCGCCACGGCCGAGCTGCCAATTGGGCATGTTGGCGTGCGGCGTCTGCAGGAAGACACGCAGACCCGTCTCCGTCGTGTCGGCGCGGCGGGCGACGGAGGAGAAACTCGGCGCCGCGTCCATGGCGGGCGCTGGCGTGGGCATGTCGCGCGAGACGACATGACAGGCCGCGCACCATTGCCGCGCGACGCGCAGCCCTTCGCCCGCCATGGGCTGCTGCTGCGCGGCGGCCGAACCCGCGATGAGGCCAAGCGGAAGCAGGTATCTGAACATGTCCGAGTCCTCCGATGCGCCATGCTGCGGGCGGGGAAGCCTTTCGGCAACGGAAGGTTCAGTCGAGCCGCAGCGCGGCCCGGCGCTCGGCCAGCCCCACCGGGTCGCTCACCGAAGCGAGGCGCGTGGCGGCGAGGCTCGCGAAGCGGTGCAGCAGCGCGCGGCGCCTGGCAGGGGCGAGCGGGTGGGCGGGGGCCGACCGCAGGGCCGCCGCCTCATACCCATCGCAGACCAGCAGGCCGACATCCTCGGGCAGCAGGGCTTGCGGGAAATCGAGGTCCACCGCGAAGTGCAGCTCATCGGAAAAGGCCCGGTAATCCGGCCATTTGCCGTCGCTGAGGAAGTCGCGCGCGCAGGATTTCA
>JAESGX010000617.1_pt1 | contig 11454 bp, 5 predicted proteins | sample 9269801 | NCBI WGS metagenome assembly JAESGX01 (sample SAMN16773122, study PRJNA677054) | algae metagenome | isolation source: Pleurocapsa minor GSE-CHR-MK-17-07R and co-occurring heterotrophs from wet... | place: USA: Lower Calf Creek Falls, Grand Staircase Escalante National Monument, UT ... | reverse complement strand
CATGGTGGCAACGGGGATGACAGCAATGGCGACGACAGCGGCGATGACGACGACGATGACAGTGGCCGCGCCCGGGCGGGTGTATCGTCTGGTGTTATCCTGCCTCTCTCGTCTATTCTTGGCGGCATTGAAGACAACTTCGGTGCTCGCATGATCGATGCGGAACTGGGTCGAAAGCGTGGACGCACGACCTATGAACTTGAATTGATCACACCCTCAGGCAGGGTGCTGGAAGTGACCGTCGATGCCGCAACCGCCCGCGTGATCAAGGTCGACGATTGATGCGCGCCCTCGTCGTCGAAGATGACGCCCGCATCGCGAGCATGGTCTCGACCGCGCTTTCAGCGGCGGGGTTTCGGGCCGAAACCGTGGCTGACGGCGAAACTGCATGGTTCCAAGGCGGGACAGAGGATTACGATCTGGTCATCCTTGATCTGGGCCTGCCACGGCTGGATGGCCTGACCCTTTTGAAACGCTGGCGCGCCGAAGGGCGGGGTTTTCCCATCCTGATCCTTTCCGCCCGCGGCACATGGTCCGAACGCGTCGAAGGGATCGAAGCCGGGGCCGATGACTACCTTCCCAAACCCTTCATGGTCGAGGAAATGACCGCCCGCGCCCGCGCCCTGATCCGCCGCGCCGCCGGGCAGGCGCAGCCGCTGCACCATGTCGCGGGCCTGAGCATTGACCTCAACCGCATGACGGTGCAGCGCGACGGTCTGCCTGTCGCCATGACCCCGCTCGAATTCCGGCTCCTTTCTTATCTTCTCCTGAACCGCGACCGCACCGTGGCTCCGACCGAATTGCTCGACCATCTGTACGGCACTGAAGACGGGCGCGAGGCGAACGCGGTTGAGGCTATCATCACCCGTCTGCGCCGCAAACTTGGCTCAAAGGCCATCGAAACCCGGCGTGGCTTTGGCTACACGCTGGGTGGGGACGCATGAACCGCAGTTCCCTGCGCCTGCGCCTCGCACTTGCGGGGGGATTGGCGCTGATCGTCACCCTCGTCGCAGCGCAGTTTGGTCTGTCGATCCTGTTCAACCGCCATGCTGAGCGTGCCATCGCCACGGATCTGTCCGATCTGTCGGATTACCTTGTCGCCGCGCTCGATCCAGCGCCCGAAGGTGGCCTTGCCCTTGCGGAACCGCCACCGGACCCCGCTTTCAACCGCCCTTATTCCGGCCGCTACTGGGCAGTCTCAACATCAGATCAGGACTGGACCTCCCGCTCCTTGTGGGACTTCACCTTGATCCTTCCGGCCGCACCGCCACCGGGCGAAACCGTTCTGCTCACCCTGCCCGGCCCGCAGGACACGGCGCTTCTTGCCCTTGACCGCACAGTGATCCGCCCCACGCCCTCAGGCGAAAGCGTCGTTCGGATCACAACGGCACTGGATCGCGCGCGGATCGACACGGCCCGCGCGGCCTTTGGGTCGGACATGCTGCCATGGCTGGCGGCGCTCGGTCTGTTGATCCTCGCCGCAGGGGCGATGCAAATCAGGGTTGGCCTTGCCCCGCTTGCCACCTTGGGCCAGCGCTTGCAGTCGCTTGCCTCCGGGATGCAGGACCGCATCGGTGACAGCGTGCCGCAGGAACTTGCCCCGCTGGCCCGACAGATCGACCATCTGCTTGATGCCCGCGCCACCGAGATCGACCGGTCCCGCCGCCGCGCCGCCGATCTGGCGCATGGGCTGAAAACTCCGTTGCAGGCCTTGCTCGGCGATGCCGCCCGTCTGCACGATGCCGGTCGCACGGACGAGGCGGCGGGAATTGAAACCATCGTCCAGTCAATCCGCCAGCAGGTCGACCGCGAACTCACTCGTGCCACACTGGCGGGCGGAATCCACGGAAGCGGCGCCGATGTCGCCCGTGCCCTGCGTGGTGTGGTCGGCGTGCTGGAACGCACGCCCCGCGGCGCAGCGCTCGACTGGAGGATGGATCTGACAGAGGGGCTTACAGCCCGTATGGACAGCGCCGATCTGACCGAGGCGCTTGGCGCCTTGATCGAAAATGCCGCCACCCATGCCAAAAGGCAGGTTGTCCTCTCAGCCCGCCGCGACGGCCCGCATGTCCTGATCGTCATTCGCGACGATGGCCCCGGCATGCCCCCTGATCAGATCGGCCGCCTGCGCCAACGCGGCCAGCGGCTCGACACAGCGGAACAGGGTGACGGGGGCACTGGCCTTGGCCTTTCCATCGCGGATGAGATCATCACACGTGCCGAAGGAAAGCTGGAGTTCGACAGCGCCGGCGATGGACTGCATGTCACGCTTCACCTGCCCGCTTTGCAAAAGGCGTGATGCCGCAAAAAACAAAGGGCCTTCCCATCTTCTGGGAGGCCCTTTGATCTTCAGCGCATCATCCTGTTTACGTGGCCTTGTCCCTAAGCAATGCTTCTGTTCCGCAAATGCGCAGGACGCCGGGTCTTAGTGCATCGGCACGCCAAGTCGGCACTGCAACAATGCCACGAACTTCTCACGAAACTCGGGGCGGCCCGACAGGATCGTCATCACCTCATTTGCACCCCATCCACCTACGTCAATCTGCCCTGTCTGCGCCCATTGGCCGATAAGTGTTTGAAGGTCCGTCAATTCTCGGTCGTACATTTCTTTTTTATCCGTCTGCTCTGTCACGGAAACTCAGTATAGGGCAACCTCGGCCGGATCAATCCGACCGAGGTCTGATGCGCTTACAGATTAAAGGACGATCCATCCAGGTTGTGCGCGCCGCGCAGGGTCAGGGTGAAGTCCGCATCCGCATCGCCGTCGGTGAAGCCTTCTATCAGCGTGTCCACGCCATCGGCGGTGGCCACTTCGCGGATCACAAGGTTGCCCGCCGCCGTGGTGCCCTGACCGGCCAGCGTGAAGCTCTGGTTGCCATTGCTGCCAACCATCGCATCAATCCCCGACAGGTCGATCCGGTCGCCCGGGCGGAAGTCGGTGATCACGTCGCCATTCGCCGCTCCGGCCGAGACAAAGACGAATACATCCTCGCCATCGCCCCCGGTCATCACGTTGATCGACAAGGATGCCTTGATCACATCATTGCCCTGGCTGCCAATCACGTTCTCGATGCCGACCAGATGATCGGTGACACCGCCCGCCCGCGCCGTGCCGATGGGGGTATAGGCCCCCAGATCGATCACCGCGCCACCCATGACCGCCGACAGATCGAGCGTATCGCTGCCTGCCCCGCCAAAGATCATGTCGGCCCCGTCGCCATCCTGCACGATGAAGATGTCGTCGTCTTCACCGCCCAGTTGCACGTCACGACCAGCGCCGCCTTCGATCACATCAGCGCCCGAGCCGCCGACAGCCACGTCACTGCCGCCATTGCCCAGGATGATATCTGCGCCGCCCTTGCCAAGCAGGGCATCGCCCTGCTCGCCACCGACGATCACATCATCACCCGCACCGCCGACCTGCACCCCGGCCGTGGAGCCCGGCATCAGGACCACACCCTCCAGCTCCGGTGCCGGTGCCGGTGTTCCAGTGCCAGACCCGGTGCCCGAACCCGAACCGCTGCCCGCGCCCGGATTGTCATCATCGGCATCCTCGTCCTCGTCATCCGCCGGATCGTCATTGCCGCCTGAAGAGTCGTTTTCCGACCCGTCAACTTCGCCTTCGCTGGGCGGATGGGCTCCCTTTGGAGACAGAGTTGGCAGGCTGTCCATGGACCCCGCGAAGGTCACCGAATGGGTGCCGTCCGACATGGTCACGGTGCCGTCGCCATTGTCTTCCGCGACGAATGCTACCGGATCAGCGCTTTCCGCAATCTCGATGACGTCCTGGGCCCGCAACGTGCCGACCACCGTGTCATTACCACCGTTGGACCGGAACAGGATGCGGTGGGCGGATTGAATACCGCTGATGTCCACCGCGTCGTCATCGTTCGTGCCGTTGATGGTGATCGTGTTGAACGACAGGCTGGTCGGATCGAAGTCGCCCACGATGATGACATTGTCCCCGAAGAGCCCGTTGCCACCGGTATTCACGACGATCTCTTCGATCTCGCTGAGGCGGGCCACAACAGTTTCGGCCTGGTTTCCAAGAAGTGTCCGGACCTGGCGCGACACGATGATCTCTTCACCCACCTGCGCCGTGCGGCCAGGAGCAGAGTCAATCCACTCCTGCGCTGTGTAGATGCGGAAGGTCTCAGACGCACCGTTCCCGTTCACGACGAAGGTATCACCCACCGTCGTCTCGGTTCCGCCGTCGATGCGATCCGTTCCATCATTCACGTTCCAGACGATTGTGTCGTCACCTGCCTCAGCATTGATGATGTCGGCTCCGCCCAGCCCGCTGATGACATCGTCACCCGCTGTTCCGGTTAGGGTTTCTGCTGCTCCTGTTCCGGTGAGGGTGCGGCCTACGGCCGAAGTGGCCGCGGTGGTGACCGTTTCAACCGTGCCTTCGCCATCGGTGAAGGTCATGGTTGCCCGCAGTTGCAGCCCAGCCAGTGCCAGGCCAGGCTGGAATGTCAGTCCGTTTGCCCCGGCAATGTTGGCCCAAGAAACGCCATCCGACGAAGATTGCCACTGGTAGGTGCGTGGCGTGAGGAGGTTGAACCCATTGGCATCCTGAACACCAAGCGGGTTCAGCAGGAGAGTCTGCCCCGTTTGCGGCGTGGTGTCGCTGATCGTCAGAACACCCGACGGCGCAACGTTCGAGTCCACGACTGCGGCGGTCGGTGCGGACAACACCAGCTCTGGCGTACCGATGGCATCGGTGAAGCTGACTTCCAGACGCAGCTGCAAGCCGACCTGTGCCTGTCCGGGCTGGAAGGTTGCGGCGGTCGCACCAGCGATGTCGGTCCAGGCAAGACCATCCGTGGAGGATTGCCATTGGAAGGCGAATGCGCCCAGACCGTTTTCGTCGGCGATTGAAGCCAGATCTGCCGAAAGCAGCTGGTTTTCCGTTGGCGTCGTGTCGCTGATCACCGGCGCACCTGTTGCAGCGGCAGGCGTCACCGGGTTCCCGCCCTCATCGGCGTTCGAATAGACCGTTTCGATCGCGCCGTCGGCATCCTTGAAGCGAGCTACCGCACGGATTGCGAGACCTGCTTCATCGGCCGAGACCGTGTAGCTTTCCCCTCTCACCGGCGTGAATTCGTCGGCCACGATGCGCAGGATATCCGTGAACACACCGCTGCCTGCCACCGTTTCGACTTGCCAGGTGATTTCGTAATCGTCGATCCCGTCGCGGATCTGTCCAGTTGTATTGGTGGCCGTGATGTTGTCGGCATCGGTGACCGCTGCCATCGAAGCGCGCAGAACCTGACCCGCGACCCCGACGGGCGCACCATCGACAGTGGCGACGTTGTTTGCAGAAACTGTCACCCGACCTTCGGCGATGGAGTTGTCATGCACGGCGATCTTGGCCGTGCCATCGGCGAAGAGAACGCGTTCGATGTTCTTGACGCGGTCCACACCATCGGTGCCGGCCGCACGTGTGTCGCTGATCGAGATCCAGCCGTCACCGTCAACATCGGTCGCGATCCCCAACAGTTCGTTGTAGCCTTCGATGGTGTAATCGGCGAGGTTGCCGGAGTATTCGGCCACGTCAACATCACTGACCACGTTGGTATCCAAGATTTCCCGCACGATGCTCAGCATGCCCGGCGTGATCTCGCCGCTGAACATCCGTTCTTGGATTTCAGCCATTCCAGACACGTAGAAGATTGGGCCAGTCGTCGGGGTGACCATGATCTTGGCGTTGATGAACCTGTCACCGTCGATCAGGTCATTGCCGCCCCGACCTTCGATGATATCGCTGCCGGCGCCGCCAAGGATGATGTTGCCGCTGCTGAAGGCCAATTCGCCAGCCTCGTTCGCGGCACCGAGGAAGTCGCCAAGTCCGTTCACCAGCGCCACGTTGCGATCCAGCAGCCCGTGGTCGAGGGTCAGGTCCGTCTCATCGTCGCCGCGCAGAAGGTCGGCATTGGCAGACCCGGAAAGCGCCTCAGTCTGAGAGTAGCGATCCAGCACGGTCGCCGGCGAAGCCGCTACGGCGGGCGGGGCGAACAGCCGGTTCAGCATGTCGGCTTGCACACCGTCCGTCGTCTTGGCATGGCTTGCCCAGTCAAAGCCAAGCTGGCCGAAGTATTTGTTGGTGCCGTTGCCGCTGATCATGATGTCGTCGCCAGTCTCGGCGTCGAAGTCATCATTGCCGGGGCCGCCGATCAGGACGTCATGGCCGACAATCGTGCTGTCGACACTGCGCTTGACGGGAAGACCCTGAACCAGATCGCCGTTGTCCCCCAATATCAGGTTGTTAGAGCCGCCGCCTTCAAGCCAGTCGTCCCCTTCACCACCCATGATCATGCCGCCACCGACGCTGCCATGTCCAAAGTCGTTGTCTTGGCCGAGCAGCATTTCGTCAAAGTCCGGACCACCCCAGACAAAGTCGCTCCCCGTGTCGGTGATGATCAGGTTGAAGCCTTGACCGGCATTCACCACGTCGTCGCCGGCACCCGAGCGGATTTCATCATCTCCGAACTCATCCGTGATGATGTCGTTGCCCGTACCGCCAAAGTGGAAGTCATTGCCCTCGCCGCCTTCCATGCGGTCATTTCCGGCATCGCCCCAGAACGTATCGTCGCCCTTGCCGCCAATCAGGATGTCGTTGCCGTCCGTGCCGCCGAGGACAACATGCTCGGCCCCTGTGAACCTGACGTAATCGTTTACGCCATCTCCGTCCGTGTCGCGGCGGATGACTTTTGGCTGAATGGCCAGAAGGATACGATCGCCGCCCTCGGTCGGATCGTCGCTCCCAAGACCTGCGTTGAACTGCTTCGTCTGATCAACCTCGATGTAGAAATCAGGCGTCGAGAATACATCCCCCGGCAGGTGCGTCGCGGTGGTGTTCCGGTGGATCATGTCGGAAAACTTGTTGTTTTCCAGCTGTGCGGTCATGTTCAGGTTTGCGAGACGGGACAGATAGTAGAACCGGTCCGCATCCTGAAGTGCTTCAAGCTGCACCTCGAAGACGAAGTTGAAGGTCGATCCCAGCATACCACCGAAGACCATCTTCTTCTCGGCAAGGCCGCCGATCCAGAAATCGACGTTGTTGAGACCACCGAGGCTTCCCCCGGCGTAAGCGCCCGTCGCATTCAGGAAGTCGAGGCGATCAGCAGGCGAACCATCGCCTTCGATGACCAGATTCATTGCGGCTGTCCGTTTATCTTCAACGGTTTGCGCGTCAAGGATCGACTGATGGGTACCGTAGGCAGCAACGAAGTTGATAATGGAAACCGGGTTCTTCAGGTTCAACGCAAAATCAAACCAGCTCTCATACGGCTTGACCTGACTGTCTCCCGAACCCGCGAAGAACTGAGCCCGTGCTTCGTTCAGTGACGGCACACCGGTTTCGCGTCCGCGAGCGATGTTGATCGCCGCAAGGTCCAGCGGCAGACCGACGAGGTTGTTGCGCAGCGCTTCGGTCACGAATTCATCGATCTCATTGCCGCGCTGGCGCGTCATCCCGCGGGCCAAGGCACCCGCCGCTTCTTCGGCATCGATGCCGCTGTTTGCGTATTCGATCGGATTCAGGAAAGCGGAGATGAGGTCGATGTGATCCGCGTTGTAATCCGCGTCATAGCGATCCACGCTTTCATTCAGCATGGAGTGGCCAAAACGGTATACCGTATGGGCAAACTCGCCAAGAATAGCAGGGTCAAGCTCACCGTCGTAGTTCACGAAGACGTTTACGAAGGGCTGAACCTTGCGGGCGAATTCTTCAAAGACCAGATGCTGATACTGCATCTCGGTGACGAACTTGGCGGACTGGAACAGCCGCGCGCCATTCCAGGCCAGAGCATCAACCGTGGCAGCCGCCACATCCTCGACAGCGCCAAGCGGAACGGCCAGCCATTCATTCAGGAACTCGGTCGCGGCGAGGATGTCGCCAGTTTCCGCAAGGATCGCCTTTGCATTGTCGAGAAGGATGTCCTTCATCAAGTCGATCTGGCGGTTATGCTCGGAATGGAACACATGGTGCACCGCCGTCAGGGCGATGTTTTCATTCGCACGGCCGTCGCCAGCGATGTAGTGGCGGTCAAGCAACTCGTTGTCGTAGGTGCCAGCCTCCTGACGCTCGGACGCCACGCTAATGAGCGCATCCCCATCAGCGTCTTCACCTGCGTCGGGATTGGCGTTGTGCGCGATGTCATCAAGGAAAGCCACACCCGCAGAGATCGCACCAATCGTGTCGACAGGCGAAGCAATGCTCCCTTCGACAAGTACCTGCAGACCATCCACCATCTTCACGATCTGCGGCAGGCCATTTTCCCCCGGGATGAAGTTGCCGTAGGGGTCCGTTGCCACCAGCGGGACAGAATGAACGTTCATGTCGTTCAGTTCGATCCCAAGGATCGTCAGCGCCTGCGCCTTAACATCCGCCCAGGTCGCGAGGCCGCCACCGGATTCCGTGTTTCCATTCAGCAGCCGCCCGGTCGGAACGGGCCTACCTTCGACCAGCTCATATTCGCGCAGGAACACTTGGTGCGACGGATGCGAAGTATAGGTTTGGTTCTGATCGACGAAGGGCGTGACTTTGTTGACCGCTTCACCGTTCTCGGTAAGCGTCGCGCGCGTCACCACCATGAAGTTGGTGTTGGGCGTCGCCGGGTTGTAAAGCGGATCATCCGGCTGAAGCGGGATGTAAACGGTACCAAAGCCACCCTTCTGCACCAGATCGAGGCCATGGTCGAAGAACTGGCCGAAAATCGTCATCCACGAGTTGAAGGGGGCAGACAGCCCCTCATCCGGTGCGACGTTCTGCACCACGATCGTCAGTTTCGCGAGGTCGCCAGAGGTGCTGGCCTCATACGTCAGTTCGGCCGTGTCCAACGCAGTCATGATCTGCGTCTCGAGGGTTGCGGCAGTAGCGGTATCCTCGGCGATAACGGCCGCTTTGTAGGCTTGGAACATATCCTGGATTGCGACAGCGTCAGTATAGGGGTCTTCACTGCCCGCGACTTGGAAAGCCGCAACAAGTACAGCAGGGTTGTTCATCGTCTGATCGACGATCAGGTTGGAAATGATCCGCGGATCCGCGTCGACGACGTCGCCGGGCTGGATCGCACGCGGTCCCAGCGTCGGGTCATTCGGAAAGCGGATCGCATAGTCATTGTTGCTCAGATAGGTCGCAGGCAGATCGCTCCCGTCTGGTCCAAGCCCATTGTCCTGGGGAATGTAGCCAAGCGGGATACCAGGAAAGCCAAAGTCGACCGGCTGGTTGTCAGCACCCAGGATCGGCGGGCCAAAACGCATCCCGTCATCGCCTTCATTGACCCAAGTTGCTGTCGTCGCACGAGGAAATTCTTGTCCTGCGGACCCATAGGTGCCTTGACCAGCGGAAAGATTGTTGTTGCTTCCGTCCACACGCCGCAACCCCCAGGGAAGCTCCGATGTGGGAAGAAAGGTCCCCAGGATTGGTTCGCCGCGCGCATCGGCCTCGGCAATCTTGATCTGCTGAAGGATGAATTCGAGGTCATTCCTATTGACGGTAACCATTGTGCCAGCTCCCATATCCAAATGTTGGTCAAGCCGGCAGCAAAATTGCGAACCGGAATGATTTACATTCGCAAGTTGGGGGTGAGCGTACAAACGGCGATGGTCCAACGTATTGTTCGTCACCAGTCCAAGGCCGGATCAGACCTAGGTTAGAGGGTGACCCGACATGGCGCCCCCACTGAGTACAGGCAACCAACAACAGTGACCGCTACAACTCCACGAAGATGACTGCGACTGCTCGCGCGTATCCCGAGGGATACAGAACGCGCTAACCTAAGCGTATATAGTCATATTTTGCGCTGCGTGACGTCGCGCCTAAAGGCCGTTTACTTTCGCGCGTTCGCGCAGATGGAAGCACAAGCGCGAAATCGGTCTAGGCCAAGTCGACCTGCAAAACCGCCTTCATCCGTGACGGCGATGCCGCCTCCACATTGCTTAGCCGTCAACTTTGGGACGGAGACAAAAGATCACGAAGCTCTCGTCCCTATGCTCTTTGTGGCGCGCAAAAATAGGTGTGTTGCCGCGTTCTGTTGACACTTCTTTTTAGGATTTATCCGTCGCAGATCTAACTCGATCTTCGCGCTCGAAGCGACCTGCCCCAATATGGTCCGCATACATTTTCTAGGGAACAGACAACTCCGGTTTTCTTCCGATTGTCACAGCCAAATTGGGATCACGCCGAGGCGCGCCAGTTGGGCTCAATTATAACTAAGGTCTGATCCTGCCTTGGACTGATGACGACCGATACGTTCGACCATCGCCATTTGTGCGGGCGCACCAAACTTGCGAATGTAACTCATTCCTGTTCGCAATTCCGCGGCTGGCTTGATCGCAATTCAGACAAGAGGCGCTGCCGGCTTACCCACTCCGGCCATACATGTGAGGCCCAAATGCCGAATATCGTTCTTGTCGACGATCATCCAATCGTCCTTTACGGGCTCATCGCTCTTCTACGTGCTCATCCCCGGTACCGAATTGTGGATACGTGCTCGACAGCGGAAGCAGCGCTCCGCCTTGTTCGCGAAACGGATTGTGACGTCCTTGTCGCTGACCTGCATATGTTGGGCGACATGTTCGAAACGATCCGCCGTATCCGCACCGAAAGGCCGGACATAAAGATCATGGTCTTTACTGAGAGCGCGAGCCCGGCCACATGCCTAAAGGCGATGGCGGCTGGAGCCGACGGCTTTGTCTTGAAGGCAAGCTCTACCGATGAACTCTCTGGCGCGATCGAGACCGTTTTGTCAGGAAAAGAGTTCATCTCTCTCCCCATGGCGTCGGGCGTGACCCGGCAAAAAGAGGTCGAAAAACAGAGGAAGCAGAAAATCGCTTCGGTCGCTTTGAGCTCGCGCGAAAACCAAGTGGTGCACGAACTATTGAAGGGAGCGTCCAACAAGGAAATCGCGACCAAGCTGAGTTTGTCCCACAAGACAGTGAAGTACTACATGAACCAGATCATGCGAAAATTTGACGTGCGAAGCAGGGTGGAAGTCGTGTTGGAAGTCCATCGGATAAATGGTTAGCCGTCACCCAGATCGACGCTTTCCAACCAGAACTCAAACGCTCGTGCTCCCCAACGTTCATCGCACAGTTTTTAACAGTGTGCTGCCAGAGTTTGTGAGAACCGATCGTCTTATATTGTCGGTAAGGGCAGAAAGCCGTCGTTGAGCGAGTCGTCTTGCGGTCGCAAAATCTATCACTCGGTGGTATCGATTGGCCTGCAGTTAAACCTTCTCTGGCGCTGCAAATCGCCAATTCAATGTTGGATCGGTGAGGTGAGGCAACGGGCGGCGCAACCCATTGCAAATGGTGCGCTCGTGCGGACAGCAAACGCGATATCATTTGGTGCTTAACCGTCGCAGCACAGTCTGATTGAGCCCGTGCATCAGGAGCCACATGCCGAACGTCCGCTCCCAGATGAACTCCGGAATCGTGGCGATT
>JAESGX010000616.1_pt1 | contig 11480 bp, 8 predicted proteins | sample 9269801 | NCBI WGS metagenome assembly JAESGX01 (sample SAMN16773122, study PRJNA677054) | algae metagenome | isolation source: Pleurocapsa minor GSE-CHR-MK-17-07R and co-occurring heterotrophs from wet... | place: USA: Lower Calf Creek Falls, Grand Staircase Escalante National Monument, UT ... | reverse complement strand
CTGCGGCATGGCGGTCCACTCCCCACTCACAACAGACGATAAGCGCATCGAGCGACATAATCATTCAGATTCCGTTCATGATTCAATTTCCGCGTTTTGTTTCGGCGTCCTGACATTGCGTGAGTGTCCAGCGAAATGCGTGGCGGCGCCGATGGTGGGCGGCTCTACGTGCAGGTCTTCGACGGCGCGGCCGATATCCGGGAGAACATCGCCGGCGCCCTCCTGTCAGCTGGCGAGCGCGGGTTGGCGTGGCCAGCCACGCCACCATACAGGGCACGCTCCACCCATCTCGGCCAACCCTATGACGGCTGGGCTACTCGGCGCCGCGGGTTCGCTGCCCCGTACTCCACCGCGCGCTTTATTCCCCTCATGCAGCGTCTCCGGCGGTCCCCGTGCTTTCGGGGTCGGTTCGTCACCATCAGACGATAGGTGACATGCGCAGGTTTGGTCACGCTCTGCGGTGGGTGACTTCGCCGCGTGAAAGGCGAAGCAGGAGCAGCGGCGCGGACGCGGGAGCAGACGCATCTGGACCAGATGCGGCAGGAACCTTCAGTATGACGTACCGCCGAATCGACGGTGCCGAACCACCTGATCGTTCTGCACCCACTCCCGGAGATTTGTGCATGCGCCGCCGAAGCCTGCTCGCCAGCCCCGCCGCCGCTGCGGCTTCGGCCGTCGGGATCGGCGGCGCCATCGCAGCCCCGCTGCCCGGCAAGATCGCGCTGGAGGAGCACTTCATCACCCCCGTCCTTCTCGACTATTTGGCCAAGACCAATTCCCCCGAGCCAGAATTCGCCCGCACCGAGCTTGTGCGCCGTATGATGGATTTCGGCGAGCAGCGCCTGGCCGCGATGGATGGCGCCGGCGTCGCTCGCGCCATCCTATCCGTCTCCGGCCCCGGCGTGCAGGCCGAGCCCGACACCGCTCGTGCGACGCGCCTGGCCGCAGGCGCCAACGACGCTTTGGCCAGCGAAATTCAGAAGCGCCCCGACCGCTACGGCGGCTTCGCCCACCTCGCCATGCAGGACCCCGCCGGTGCGGCGCGCGAGCTGGAACGCTGCGTGCGCGACCTGAAGTTCCAGGGTGCGATGATCAACCACCATACCCTTGGCGTGTACCTGGACGATCCGCGCAACGACGTCTTCTGGGAGGCGCTGCAGGGGCTCGACGTGCCGCTTTACCTGCATCCCGCCGACAGTTTCCGCATGCCGCATGTGCTGGAGGGCGTGCCGGAGCTGCACAAGCCGGTCTGGGAATGGACCACCGAGACCTCGACCCACGCCCTGCGTCTCATCGTGACCGGCGTCTTCGACCGCTTTCCGCGAGCACAGGTGATTTTGGGCCATATGGGCGAGACCTTGCCCTACATGCTCTGGCGGCTGGACAGCCGGTATGAGTTCACCGCCACCAACCGGCGGATCCGGCGGAAGCCGTCCGACTACCTCCGCGGCAATATCTCGGTCACCACATCCGGCCAGTTCGATGACGTCCCGCTGAAGGCGGCGCTGGCAGCGCTGGGCGAGACGCGGGTGATGTTTTCGATCGACTACCCGTATGAGGATCCCGACACCGCCGCGCGGTTCATCGAAAGCGCCGCCATCGATGAGGCCACACGGGCCCGCGTCGCCGCGGGCAATGCGCGGGCGCTAATGAAGCTGCCGGGCTGATGTCGCGCCTCAGCCCACGGTGATCGCGCCGGCCCGCACGCTCGCGGTCCAGCGCGTGCGCTGCTCGAACATGACGCAGCGGATCGCCGTGCCATCCATCTGGCCCGGCTTGTCACCCTCGTCGCGTAGAAGGCTGACGAACAAGGTATCTCCGGTGCAGGCAAAGATCGTCTGGGCGATAGCCGGCACATTCAGCGGTTGCGGCAGGCGGCCATCGCCCGCAGTGGCGATTGCACAATCAGCCTGCTGTCGTGATTGAGCTGAGGAAAAACTAACTTCCGTCGGTCCAAACATATGTCGCGGATCAACAATACAAGGGCCCACATGTTTCAGTGTATAAATCCAGGCGAGCACATCTTTTTTTCTTCATCAGTGAACTAATGATAAATTGATTCGCTAAAAATATCACGAATACCTTTACCACTCTCGCAAAACGCAAAATCGACCGGATCGCCGAGCTACTCCGCCAGGCTTGATGCTTATCCGCTTGACATTTTTATATTCTCGAATGGATTATACGAGCTTAACATTTAACTCTTATCTGAAATTATCAAACAAAAAGTAAATCCATGCAAAACCGCGTTCAGCTCGTGGCGATTGGCGCCTCCGCCGGGGGAATCGAGGCATTCCGAAACTTCTTTGCTGCCATGCCCGCGGATAGCGGAATGGCATTTGTCGTGGTGCTGCATCTCTCGCCCAATGCCAAAAGCCTGCTCCCCGAGATCCTGGCACGATGCACTGCGATGACAGTGACGGAAGCCAAGGACGGCGATGTTCTCATGCCCAATTGCGTTTACGTCATTCCGCCGGGTGTCATCGCTAGCCTCCGGCAGGGCGCCCTCCTACTGCACCCGATGGCCACGCATCTTTCCCGCCCGCACCTCCCGATCGACGCCTTTTTCGACAGCGTGGCGATCGATCAGGGGCCCTTGGCGGTGGCCATCGTCCTATCGGGAACGGGGCATGACGGCTCACTTGGGCTCAAGGCCATCAAGATGGCCGGCGGCCTCACCATGGCGCAGGTGAGCGACGGATCGGTGCCTGAGCACAGCGGCATGCCCCAAAGCGCCATCGACACCGGCTATGTTGATCTGGCGCTGGGCGTGGATGAGATGCCGCCGCACATCTTGGCCTTCCGGCGCCAAGGCTCCGAGCCTGGCCTGGATGACGCTTCGCCGGACGAGACTGAAGCCGCCCGGCTGCGCATCTGCGCCATCCTGCAGGACGCCGTCGGCCATGATTTCAGCCAGTACAAGGACAAAACATTCCTGCGTCGGGTCGAGCGACGGATGAGTGTACTGGGGTTGGAAACCCTCGCCGCATACATTCAGCGCATCGAAAGCGAGCGCGAAGAAGCCGTGCGGCTGTTTCGTGACCTGCTGATCGGCGTGACCCGCTTCTTCCGCGACGCCGAGACGTTCGAGATCGTGGCAGAAAAGGTCATCCCCCGCATCTTCGAGGGAAAGGGCCCATTGGACGCGGTGCGGGTCTGGGTACCAGGGTGCGCGACCGGCGAAGAGGCATACTCCCTTGCCATTCTATTGCGCGAACACCTGGACACACTTCAGGGGGGACCAAGGGTCCAGATCTTTGCCACCGACATCGACACGGTCGCGATCGATACAGCCCGTGCCGGTTGCTATCCGACCACCCTGTTGGACGGCATGCTGCCGCGGCGCAAGGCACGCTACTTCACGGAAGTGCAAAATGGATACCTGATCAACAAGGAAATCCGTGATCTCTGCACCTTCTCACCGCACAGCCTGGTACGCGATCCGCCGTTCTCCCGCATGGACCTGATATCCTGTCGTAACCTGCTGATCTACATGGATGGCGATTTGCAGGCGACCATCATTCCCTGCTTCCACTATGCCCTACTGCGCGGTGGCTTCCTCCTGCTGGGCAGTTCCGAAACTGTCGTCCGGCATGAGGCCTTGTTCACGCCGTTCGACAAGAGCCACCGCATTTTCCTACGCCGAGACGGCCCGTCACCCACCATGCGGCAGGCGGTGAAGAATGTGCCCAGTCGCCGGCCAAATGGCGCTTCTCCGCGCGCCGCAGCAGCACTTCCGAGCACCATCCCGCCGGACTGGTCTCGCGCTTTGCGCGTGGCCAGCAAACGGGTCCTTGAACGCTTTGCGGCACCCTACGCGGTGGTAACCGGCGACGGAGAATTGCTGCATTATTCCAGCCGGGTCGGCAATTTTTTGCAGCCCGCCTTGGGCGCTCCCAGCCGCAACATCTTCGACCTGGTGCGACCGGGGCTAAATCTGGCCCTGCGTGCCGCACTCCGTTCTGCGGTCGCTGTCCGCAAGCCCGTCGAGCACACGATCACCACTGATCCTGATTCCGGCGAAGGCGAGCACATTACGCTGCTCATCGAACCGCTAGCCGACGCGGCAGCCGGTCCTCCCTATCTGATCGTTTTCCAGACGACGAGCACCGCCCATTTGCCGGCTGAACTCACACGCAGCCAGGCGCGGGGCGATTCCCTCCCCTCCGACTACGTGGTCCTCATCGCCCGCATGGACACCGAAATGCAGATGGCTCGCGATGAGCTCCAGGTCTTGACCGAGGAGCATGAATCCGCGCTGGAGGAGGTCCGCAGTTCGAACGAGGAATTGCTCTCGCTCAACGAGGAACTGCAGTCGAGCAATGAGGAGCTGGAAACTTCGAAAGAGGAAATCCAGTCGATCAACGAGGAATTGCAGACCGTCAACGCGGAACTCTCGACCAAGATCGACGAGGTTGATCGGGCGAACGGCGACCTGCGGCATCTGTTCGAGAGCACATCGGTAGCGACCATCTTCCTTGACCAGCACTTCATCATTCGCAACTTCACGCCCGAGGTGGCGAAGATCTACAACCTGATTCCCAGCGATCGTGGGCGGTCACTCGAGGATATTGTCAGCGCCCTGGATTACGATACGCTGAGTGCGGATGTGAGGCGTGTCCTGGAGACTCACCAGCCGCTGGAGCGGCGGGTGTCACGGCGCGACCGGAAGGCACATTTCCTGTGTCGCATCATTCTGTATCGCGCCCCAGATGGAGAGGTCGCAGGCACGCTCGTCACCTTCATCGAAGTCACCAACCTCGTGCTGGTTCAAACCCAGCAGACGATGATCGACGAGCTCAACCACCGCGTCAGGAACATGCTTGCCGTCGTGCTCTCGCTGGCCAATCAGACCGCAGAGAATGCAACCTCGCTCGACGGCTTCCAGGTTTCCTTTAGCGGCAGGATACAGGCGCTCAGTGTCGCCTATGGGCTGCTCGGCCGTGACGGCTGGAACTCGGTCGACCTGGCCGAGATCCTGAAAGCCGAGACCCGGGCCTTCCTGGCACCGGATGGGTCGAACATCACGATACTTGGCCCACCTCTGGCACTGAATGCCAATGCCGCGCTGGTGCTGGGCATGGCAGTGCACGAGCTGATGACAAACGCCGTCAAGTACGGCGCGCTCTCCGCCGGGGAAGGCAGGATTGATGTGCGCTGGGAAACCGAGGGCGGCTTCACCATGGACTGGACTGAAACCGCGGGGCTCAAGGCAGCGCAACCAACAGTTCAGGGCTTTGGCATGAAGCTCATCACCCGCAGCATCGAGGGCGAGCTTTCCGGCAAGGCAAAGTTCGACTTCCTGCCGGAGGGACTGCGAGTGCGTATAGAGGCCCCCCTCGACAACCTAATGATCCGTCGGGAGCCGGTGCCTTGAGCCTAGATGGCCGCCTGGTGGGCCGCAGAGTGCTGCTGGTGGAAGACCAAACCTTCATCGCCATGGACATTGAGCGAGCCTTGTTGAAGGAGGGGTGCGAGGTCATAGGCCCCGCTGTCCGGCTGAAGCCGGCACTGGAACTCGCGAGCCATGAGGCAATCGACTTTTGCCTGCTCGACGTCAATTTGTTCGGGGAAATCACATTCGCTGTCGCGGAGATGTTGAGCAGCCGTGGCATCCCGTTCGTGCTGACCACGGGATACGGTACGGCCGCCTTGCCGGCCGAGCGTATGTATTGGGAGGTGGTAAGCAAACCCTACGACTGCAATCGCGTCGTGGACCTCGTAGTCGCTCGGCTCGCCAAAAGAGGGTGATCTGTACAGCCGACCTTGATGGATGGAACAGTCGCTAGTGACGTACCCGCCTGAATGCACCCGCTCAGGCCGAGAGCAGTTCGCTTCGATCGCTGACGGTTGGTGAAGTGGCCGGCGTCCGCGGCATATCCACGCTCTGATCCGACAACAATCGCAACCCGCGCAACGAAGCGACGACCCCTCCATGAGCGACCTCGTGCCTGCAAGCAATTCTCGGCAATTTTTCCGAGACTTCGCCCGCCTCGCCACCCCCTACTGGACCGAGAAGGGACGCTGGCGGCCGCGGCTCCTTACCGGGTTGCTGGGCCTGTTGGTGGTGTGCCAGATCGGGCTGGTGCTGCGGCTGAACGTCTGGAGCGCCGATCTGTTCGACGCGCTGGAGCGGCGCTCGACGGAAAACGCCATGGCGCAGATCGGCATTTTCGCGCTGATCCTGCTTGGCACGATGGTCGCCAACATGGGCCATCTGGTGGTCCGCCGGCACCTGCAGCTGGATTGGCGGCGTTGGCTGACGGGCCGCGTCGTTGGCCGCTGGATGGAGGATGCACGACACTTCCAGGCCGGCCTCATCCCCGGTGACCACGCCAACCCAGATGGGCGCATCGCCGAGGATATCCGCGTGATGACGGAGGCCGCGGTCGACCTCGCCAGTACGCTCTTCTACTGCCTGCTGCTGCTGGTGACCTTCATCGGCATCCTCTGGTCACTCTCCGGCTGGATCACCGTGGCCGGCATCAGCATTCCGGGACACCTGGTGCTGCTCGCCTTCCTCTATGCCGGCGTCGGCGCCGTGGTCGCCTTCGTGCTTGGTCGGCCCTTGGTTCGGACCACCGATACGCGCCAGACCAAGGAGGCAAACTTCCGGTACGACCTGGTCCGCGCGCGCGAAAGCGCCGAGCCGATCGCCCTCGCCCGCGCCGAACCCGCCGAACGCGGCCGACTGACCGCGGGCTTCGAGACAATCGCACTCGCCTGGAAGGATCAGTCGGTCGGGCTGGCGCGGTTGATCGCCTTCTCCTCCGGCTATGTCGCCTTGGCGGCCGTGTTCCCGATCCTGATCGGCACGCCACGCTTTCTCGAGGGTACGCTGACGCTGGGCCGGCTCATGCAATCGGCGCAGGCTTTCCAGCAGGTGACGGCGGCGCTGTCCTGGCCGGTAGACAACCTGCCGCGCATCGCCGAGTGGCGCGCCTCCGTCGAACGGGTTCTGGCGCTGGAAGAGGCCGTGCAGGTGGTGGCGCTGGAATCCGCACGGGCCGGCGAGACCGCCATCAACATGGATCGTGCGCCAGGTCCCTGGCTTGGTGTCTCCGATTTGTGGGTGGCACAGCCGGACGGTACGGCGCTGCTGAACAACCTGACGCTTCGGGTGGAACCCGGAGAGCATGTCCTGATCGACGGGGACGCGGAGGCTGCGGCGGCGTTCTTTCGCGTCGTCGCCGGCATCTGGCCCTGGGGCTATGGCCGCATCGACCTTCCGGCCGACGCTCAGATGGTTGCCATCGGCCGCCGGCTGTTCCTGCCGCATGGCACGTTGCGGAGCGCGCTGGCGCTGCCGGTGGTGGAGGGCGACCGTGGCGATGGCGCCATCGTTGATGCGCTGTCTGCCGTCGGGCTGGAGTGGCTGGAAGCGCGGTTGGACGACACAGATGATTGGGCGCAGGTGCTGAACGGGGCCGACGCACAGCGGCTTGCCTTTGCGCGTCTGTTGCTGCTGCAGCCGGATTGGATACTTCTTGGGGATGCCACCGATGCACTGGACCCTGCTTCTGCCGATACGCTACTGCGGCTGATCGCCACGCGTCTGCCGCAAGCTGCCGTGGTCGTCATCGGGCAGCATCCGGGATCGGCGGAGACCTTCAACCGGCGCCTAACGCTCGATCGCTCAAAGGGGGGCGAAGTGCTGCTGAACGAGGTCTATGCACGGCGCCAAGCCGCACGGGAGCCGCGTCAGCGGCCGCTGAAGGTGGTGGACTGGCTGCGCCAGGGCTACCCGGCAGACGGGCCGAGTGTGACGCATGGCTGAGGCAGTGTTGGCACAAGCCACCCCAGAGAAGGTTGGAATCCGGTTCCCACCGCTGCTCCAGTATCTCCCCGAACAACCATTCAGCACGCATCAGACAGCGCCGTGAGCCGCAGGTTTCCCTGTGGTCTTGTCGCGTGCGTTGAGGGTTGGAGAACGCCACAGCCTCCCAAGCCCCTCGCCGGCGCCTTCAATATCGCCGAAGCTTGGGGCGAGCCCAGTTTAACCCGCAAGCTCCATCGCCTTGCTGCTACAGCCGCCGGGAAGCGGCCCCCGGAGTCCGGAAAGCTCCGGTCATCTCCGGACCAGCTGCCGTCAGTCTTGATGTGCTTCTCACGCATGGTGCCAATTTGCTGAAGAATCCGCTCCCGCGCAGGAGGGATCAACGAAGCGCAGCAGGTTCAGTGATGCGCAGTCCATCGGGATCCGGAAAGGGCGCGAAGCGCTGGCCGCGACGGCTGACGTGCGCCGCCCGCACGGCCTCGGCAGCGCGAGCTCCTACGCGTAGAAGGCTGATTGCACGATCTCCGGTGCAGGCGGGCGGTAACCCAGCGACGAGTGCGGCCTGGTCCGGTTTCGGTGCCGGCACGAATCCTTGATCAGCGCCTGGGCTTCCCGAAGCGTGTTGAACGCCGTGCCAGTCAACAGCTCGTCGCGCCGCTTGCCGCTGCAGAATTGCCCCCACACATCCTCCCCCGTGCGTGCCTTCTCGATGCAGGCGGCGCCTGCATCCGCCCCGCCGGATGCCTTCCTCTGCGTCGATCCGCGCTGCCTCGCCACCGCGCAGGCCGCCCGTCCCATCCCGGCACCTCCCATCGCTGCCGCTGAAGTGCTGTCGGGCGGGCGGGCAACGGTTCACAGCCACGCTTGCCTTGCGAATGGGCAGGTTCTGATGCCGGACAGTGCAGGAGACGCGGGGGTGAACCGCGACAGCGGCGCTGCGCGCGTTGACGCTCCCCGCAGCGGGCCGCAGGTTGGGTGCGTGATCTCCATTCTCCAGGCCCGCCGCATGAAGTTCGTTGTCCACCACGCGGCTTTTCAGCCGTGATCATCGACGCGCACACCCACACCCTCTGCCCCGGCGTGAACCCGATGGTGGCCGGGCGACCCGAACTCCGCACCATTCCGTATGTTCGCGACATGGAGGGGGAAAGCGCCTCGGTGGACCAGGCGCAATTCCCCGAGCTGTCGCGCCGCTTCCTCGACATCGCCGCGCGGCGCGAGGACATGGCGCGCATGCGCGTTGATCACCAGGTGGTGATGCCGGCCCCCGGCCAGCAGCATTACTGGGCCGAGCCGGATCTGCTGGTCGCCCTCTCCCGCGCGCAGAACGAACATGTGGCGGGGCTGGTCGCGGCCGGCGCCGGCGCCTTCACGGGCATCGGCACCTTACCGATGACCGCGCCCGAACGCGCGCCTGATGAAGCCGCGCGTGCCGTCGAGGAACTCGGCATCAAGGGCTTTCAGATTGACACGCGTGCCGGCGGCATGGAGCTGTCCGATCCCGCGCTCGATCCGCTCTGGGCGCGGCTGGCGCGGCTGGGTGCGGCGCTGGTGCTGCACCCGCTCGGCTTCTCGGATGGCGCACGGCTCGGACGTTTCTTCATGGTCAATACCGTGGGCAATCCGTTGGAGGAGGTGATCGCGGCCAATCACCTCACCCTTGGCGGTGTGTTGGACCGCCACCCGGAGCTGCGCGTGAAGATCGTGCATGGTGGCGGCTTCTACCCCTTCCTGGCGGGGCGGCTGGACCATGCCTGGAGGCGCCGGCCTGAGCTGCGGCGCCTGACCGCCGAGCCACCCTCGGCCTATCTGCCGCGCCTCTGGTACGACACCGTGGTGTTCGATCCGCGGCTGCTGCGCATGCTGTTCGAGCTGGTGGGGCCAGGGCGCATCATGCTCGGCAGCGACTACCCGTTCGACATGGGCGAGGACGACCCTCGGGCCACTGTGGGCGCGGCGGGCCTGCCCGCCGAGGAAGTGAGCGCCATCGAAAGCGGGACCGCGCGGCGCTTCTTTGGAATCTGACGCGCGTCCTGGCCTGACACTTGCTTCGGAACCCGGGAACACACTCAGCCCACCCTCCGGAGAACCCCATGCGCCGCCGCCACCTCCTCGCCATTTCCCTCGCCACGCCGCATGTGGCGCGCGCGCAGGCCACGACGCTGCGCCTGATCGTGCCCTTCGCGCCGGGTGGCGCCTCGGACACCACGGCGCGCATCATCCAGCCGGGGCTGGCTGCGGCGCTCGGGCGCACCATCGTCATCGAGAACCGGGCCGGGGCCTCGGGCTCCATCGGCACGCGGATGGTGGTGCAGGCGCCGCCGGATGGTTCCGTCATCGGCATTTCCAACACCTCGCCGCATGGCATCGTGCCGCTGGCCATGCAGCCGCCGCCCTATGACGGCGATCGCGACTTCACGCACATCGCCATGGTGGCCGATACGCCGACCGTGATGCTGCTGCCGGGAGCCAGCGGCTTTCGCCGCTTCGAGGAGCTGCGCGCCGCGGCCGCCACGCGGCCGCAGGGCCTCACCTATGGCTCCTCGGGCGTGGGCGGCATGCAGCACCTCCAGGGGGAGATGATGGCGAAACTGGTGGGCGGACGCTGGGTGCATGTGCCCTATCGCGGGACCGGCCCCGGGCTGCAGGCGACGATCGCCGGCGAGGTGGACTGCTTCCTCACGCCGTTGGCCGGCACCACCGGGGCGATCGAGGCCGGCCAGGTGCGCGCCATCGCCGTCTCGACGCCGCTGCCCTTCGCAGCGCTGCCCGGCGTGCCGACCTATGAGGCGCTGGGCTTGCCCGAACTCACCGTTTCCTCCTGGACCGGGATTTCCGGCCCGCGCGGCATGCCGCCGGCCATTGTGGCCGAGATGCACGGCGCCATGCAGCGCGTGCTCGCTGATCCTGATACGGGGCGGCGTCTGGTGGCCGCCGGACTCTACCCGCTGGGTCGCCCTGTCTCCTCGGCCGAATACCAGCAGGTGCATGCCGATTTCGCGCGCGTCTGGGGACCGGTGGTGCGGGAGGCGCGCATCACGCTGGACTGATCGGGCCTGCGCAGGCGCGCGACCGCACGAGGGTCGGCGACCGTCGCGCCTCTGGAGGTGCGGCAAGTCGAGTTCGATCGAGACCACGACCCAGCTGGCGCCGGGTCTCCTCCGCATGGCGACCGAGGGCAAGAACGTCGGCGATGCGATCGTCCGGATGAAGGCCCGCATTGGCTGGCGCGAGACTCACGGTCGCCCAGGAACAACGCCTGCCCCGCATAGCCACCGTGAGCAGGATCCGCGTGATCATCGATCCCCCAGCATCCTCTGGCAGCGGCGCTCATCGGCGAGGCGGAGCGCCTGCCCTTCCAGATCCGTCAAAGATCGGTGATCGAGGGCCGCTCCGAGGTCGGGGGCGGGGATGTTGCGCCCCACCGGTGGAGGCTCGCGCGATGGCACTGGTTAGCGATCGCAGCCACCGGCCCAAGCTGGCGTGGAAATCATGCCCAGCAGCGATCGCCGCGCATCAAAAATGGGCGGTCCCTTGCAGGACCGCCCTCTTCTGTCAGCAGCCAACGAGGCCGCCGAGATCAGCCCGCCTTCAGGTTGACCGCGGACGTCTTGCCGCGCTCTTCCGTCAGGTCAAACCAAATCTGCTGACCATCATTGAGCCCCTGAAGGCCGGCGGCCTGAACGGCCGTGATGTGCACGAA
>JAESGX010000614.1_pt1 | contig 11497 bp, 11 predicted proteins | sample 9269801 | NCBI WGS metagenome assembly JAESGX01 (sample SAMN16773122, study PRJNA677054) | algae metagenome | isolation source: Pleurocapsa minor GSE-CHR-MK-17-07R and co-occurring heterotrophs from wet... | place: USA: Lower Calf Creek Falls, Grand Staircase Escalante National Monument, UT ... | reverse complement strand
CTGGCGGGCAAATCTGCTGGGCACGGTGAGCCTCGCCGAGGCGGTGCTGCGCCACGCGCCGGAGGCCCTCTTCATCCATGCCTCCACGGCCGAGGTCTATGGCCTTTCCTTCCGCTCCGGCGCCGCGCTGGATGAGACAGCCCCCTGCGCCCCCGCCAACCCCTATGCGGCCTCGAAGGCAGCGTCAGATATGGCCCTGGGAGAGATGGCCCTGCGCGGATTGCGCGTTCTGCGAATACGACCCTTCAATCAGGTGGGAGCGGGCCAGACCGAGGCTTTCGTGGTGCCTGCCTTCGCCCGGCAGGTGGCGCTGATCGAAGCCGGCCGGCAGGAGCCGGTCATCCGCACGGGGGCCCTGGATCGCTGGCGTGACATGCTGGATGTTCGTGATGCCGCAGCCGGCTACGTGGCGGCGCTGGAGCATGGGGCAGCCTTGCCCCCCGGCACGGCGATCAACCTGGCCAGCGGCACGCCGCGCCGTGTGGGCGATATCCTCACCGAACTCATCGCCATGGCCGGGCTTGCCGTGCGAATCGAAACCGACCCCGCGCGGCTGCGGCCCGCGGATGTGGCAGTCACGCGGGGCGATGCGACGTTGGCTCGCAAACTGCTCGGTTGGCAGCCCGGGATCCCTTGGGAGGTCAGCCTGGCTGACGTTCTGCGGGATTGGCGGGCCCGGGTCGCTGCGGATTGACGCCGCACCGCGGCGCCGGCGGTGAGCACCAGCGCGCCCGTGGGCACCACGCCCATGGAGAAATCCTCGCGCCGTTGGACGAGCCGCTCCCAATCCGGTGCCTCGCCCTGCTCCTGCCAGGTCTCACCCAGGACGTTGTTCTTGAAAGTCTTGATGTCCTCGGGCTTGCCCTGAGCGGCCTCCCAATCTCGCGTGATCTGCTCCCAGGACAGCCAGCCCACCGGCGAGTACAGCGCCGAGATATGAAAGCCGATCGTCTGCGGATCCTGGCTCTGGGCCGTCGCGCGCCATTCGCCGCCGCCGAGCATGGCGGTCTTGTCGTGCTCCTGCATCGGGTAATCGCAGGCCGAGCAGTGATACCGTGCCTTCTCTGGCGCATCCTTCTCCCAAAGCAGCCGCTCAAACCGCAGCCACCGCATCTCGCCGCACTCGGGGCACGGCACGAAGAACCGCCGCTGGTCGGAGGCCAGATACTCCCGCTCGATCCGACTGCGGCTAGAGATGGTCGGCGTGCTGACCAGGAAGGCCTTGCGCCGCCAGCCGAAGGTGCGGGCGCGCGCCTCGGCGAGCGCGATGGGATCGCCCTCGCTGGCGACGTCACCGGGATAGGCATCCACTTCGTCGAGAAACAGGAACCGCGCCGTCATCGAGCGCAGTCCGACCGCGCTGTTCGCGCCCGTCAGCACCAGGATCCCGCCCGGGAATTCCTTCGACAGCATGGTGTTGCCGCTGTCGCGCGCACGGGCCGGGGCAACACGCTCCCGCAGAGCCGGTGTTTCCTCCAGCAGCGGGTCGATGCGCTGGCGCGAGAAGCGTTTGGCCAGTTCCACGGTCGGCTGCACCGCCAGCGCGGGTGCTGGCACGTGGTGCATGATGTAACCGAGCCAGTTGTTTCCGCTCTCCGTGGCGCCGACCGACGCGCCTTTCATCAACACCACGCGGCGTGCCGGATGCACCGCCGAGAGCGTGTCCATCACATCCTTGATATAGGGCGTGCGGCTGGTGCGCCAGAAGCCCGGCTCGGCCGAGGCGCGGCTGCCGAGCATGCGATGCCGCTCGGCCCACTCCGACACGGTGAGCTGCGGCGGCGGCCGGAGCATGGCGCCGACACGCCTGCGCACGTGCTTACGGCTGCGGAGACCGGTCCCCTCCGAGGCCTGCTGGATCGAAGCGATCGGCCGCCCCCGTCAGCAGGTGGTTGATGTGGCTCTGCAGGATGGTCTGCAGCAGATGCGGGTCGACGCTGATCTCAGCGGCGATCAGGCCGGAGACCCGGGCAGGCCAGTTCAGCAGCGCGTCGCGCAGGGTGCTGCCGATTTCGTCGAGCGCGGCATTGCCCTCGGTGACGTCGAGCAGCCGGCGCTTGGGTTCATCCAGCGAAAGCCTCTGCGCCTCGACCTTCAAGGCGAGCTGCGCAACCTTCAGCCGGGCGAAGGGCGTGCCCTCGGCGCCGGCGCCGCTGGCCAGAGGTGAGCGGCCGGGATCAGCGGTATCGGTCAGGCGGTGGCAGGTCTTGTCGATGTCCCACTGGCCGTCCGGCTGGCGGGCGATGCGGCCCGCGCGTTCGGCTTTGTGGATGGCGGTGTCACTGACGCCGAGGCGACGGGCGGCCTCGCGCGTTGAGGCGGTCAGTTCCGGCATGGCGGCGACCTCCCGCCGCGTTTGATGGTCAGCACGAGCAAGGGCCCGCTACCGTCCGGCGGCGGGCCCTCGACGTGTCCTGCTCCGTGGTCAGGCCGGCAGGTGGCAGATGGTGAAGGAGCCCTTCGCGCCCCTCTTGTTGGGGCCGACCACCCGCTCCCGCGACTTTACCTCGACCGCGTGGCCCTTCTTCTTCAGTCCGGCGCAGAAGCCGCGGAATGTGTGCTGCGCCCAGCCCGTCGCTTCGGCGATCTGCGCGACCGTGGCGCCCTCGGGCCGGCGCAGCATGGCGAGCACCTGCGCCTGCTTTGTGCCTTGCCACGGCTTGCGCGGCGCTCCGGACTCGCGCGGGGTGCGGGCCGGCTTGCCTGCGAGCAGGGTGCGCAGCGCCTCCATCGGGACATCGAACGCGGTGATCATGTCCGTGGCGCGGCTGGCCTCGTCGTCCCAGGCGGCGAGCACCGCCGCCGCGGCGTCGCGCAGGCTGGTCCGCGGCGCGGTGGCGCGTGCCGCGAGGGCTTGGTCGAGCAGGGCGATTTCCTCCACCAGGGGCGCGGCCTGGGCGGCTTCGGCGACCCTGGCGTCCTGTGCGGCGGGCTCCACGTGCGGCGCAGCCGTGGTCGCCGTGTCGGGCATGCCCGACAACCTGCTGGGCGTTTCGGTCACCTGCCCCGCTCAGGGCGGGGCGGGGCGCTGAGCCTTCTCAAGCTGCCCACGCCACCGGCCTTGGCCGCGCGCGGGGCGTGACCGCCCGTACTGCGGCGCGCAGGCTGGAGCGCCAGCGGCGCCGGCTCGGCTGCCAGAGCCAAGCCCTGGCCTGCCAGGCCAGATGGGCAAGGCTCCGCCCCTCGGCTTCTGCCAACTCCGCCCGCGCCTCGGCCACGAAGGCGCGGCCGCAGCGATAGGCCGCCGCATCACGGCCGCGAATCGCGGGCCCGTAGCGCTCCAGCACCGTCGAGACCGCCAGGCAGCGCGCGCGGACCTCGCTGCTCAGCGAATCCTTGCGGTGCATGTGCAGCCCCTGCGGGCGCGGCGCATAGGCGACCGGGCCGCGCAATGCGAGGCGGATCCACAAATCCCAGTCCTCCGCCTGGCCGAGCGAGGCATCGAAGCCGCCCACCGCCTCCACCGCGGCGCGGGAGGCGAGGACGACCGAGGTGCAGACCGGATTCTCGCCATAGATCAGCCCCGCGCCGGCGGCGCCCAGCTCGAGTATCTCGCCTTGCCAGTCCTGCTCATCCGGCGCGATGGCGGCGGCGAAGCGCGGCATGTAGCCGAGCAGGCGAGGCTCGCGGCGATTGTCGGCATAGAGCGTCTCGTACTCGCCGAAGCTGAGTGCGGTCTCGGGATGCGCCTCATGATACGCGAGGCGCTCGGCGATGCGCCCGGGCTGCCAGATATCGTCGGCGTCGAGGAAGCCCACCACCGGCGCGCGCGCCATGGCCAGGCCCGCATTGCGCGCCGCCGCCGCCCCCTCGCCGCCCGCGCGCCGCAGGACGCGGATGGGCAGGCCCGCGGCCTCGGCCTGGGCGAGGAAGGCCGCCGTGCCATCGGTCGAGCCATCATCCACGATGATGACCTCAACACCCTCGACCGGCACGGCCAGCGCGCTGGCCATGGCCCGCGGCAGCCATTCCAGGCAGTTGCGCGTGGGGATGATGACGGAAAGCCGGGGCGCGCTCACGAATGCGCCTCCTTGCCGGGACGCATTGCGGCGGGGGCCAGGCGCGCGAGGCGCCGGGCCAGGAAGCCACGCCCCTGCCGCGCCATCAGGGCGATTTCCTGCCATTCCAGCCGTGCCCAAAGGCCCGCCGCCATCGCGTCATGCAGCCAGGGATAGCGCCTGACCGCGGGCCGCCCCACCACGCCCGCCTCGGGCCGGGCGCGGGCGCGGCCGAAGCCCAGGATCGCGGCCTGCTCAGCATCCAGCGGCGGCAGGTAGCCCGCATTCAGCAACAGCGGCTGGTAGCGGCCATGCGCCACATCCTCGGCCTGGATCGCGATATCGGGGTCATGGAAGTTGAAGAACATCACGTCGCGCGGGGAGAGGCAGGGCGTGGTCTGCCGGTGCACGCCCGCCGTGTCGAAGAGGAAGGCGGTGCCGGCCGGGCCGCGCATCGCGCGCTCGCGGTGCAGCAACGGCGCGACCTCCGCCGGACCCCAGTGGCGGGCCGGGCCGCGCGGGCGATGCGTACCGGCGAGATAGGCGAAATGCCCTGTCTCCACATCGCTGAGATAGACGGCGAGCTTCACCTCGCGCGGCGCCGTCGTCACCTCGGGCGCGTGCCAGGCATCGGCGTGCCAGCCATGGAAGTTGCGCTTCGTGCTGATGGTGCGCCAGCCGCGCGCCTCGGTCAGCGCCACCTGGGCGCCGACATATTCGCGCAAAGCGCCCGTCACCAGCGGGTGCAGCGCGAGCTCGAGGCAGGCCGGATGCAGTGCCAGCAGGTTCTCGACTAGCAGGCGCCATTTCTCGTTCTGCTCGAAACCGATCCAGGTGTTGAAGCTCGGCCGCCGCAGCGCGCCGGTGAAGGCGCCCTGCAGCCCGGCCAGCGCCTCGGGCGAGATCAGGTTGGGAAGGGGCGCGATGCCATCGCGGTCCAGCGCGGCGACGATGTCGGTGACGTTCATGAGCGATACTCCAGCGAGGGCGTAAGCGAGGGGATCGGATTGGGCAGCAGCGCCGCGTAATGCCGCAGGGTTGCGGCGATCATCGCGTCGAGGTCGAACAGCGCCTCGGCGCGGCGGCGTGCCGCCTGGCCCATGGCGATGCGGCGCGTGGGCTCGGCGATGAGGCCGGAGAGGGAAGCAAGCAGCGCGGCCTGGTCGCCGGGCGGCACCAGCTCGCCCGTCACCTGGTTCGCCACCACTTCGGGAATGCCGCCGATGCGGGCGGCCACGGCCGGCAGGCCCGAGGCCGCGGCCTCGGCAAGAATCAGCGAGAAGGCCTCGCGCCAGCGCGAGGGCGCCACGACGAGGTCGGCCCCGCGCAGCAACTCCGGCATGTCGCCGCGGCGGCCGAGCACCTGGACACGCGGGCCGGACGCTGCCTCGACCGCGGCGCGCAGAGGGCCATCCCCGGCCCAGGCGATGCGCAGCTCCGGAAAGGCCGCGAGCAGCGCGGGCTGCACGGCCAGCAGGTCCTCGACGCCCTTTTCCGGCGTGAGCTGGCCGGCATAGAGCAGCACCGGCTCCGAACCTTGCAGGCCCAACAGGCGCCGGCGCAGCGGCCCGCGCTCTGCCGGGGTCGCAGGGCGGAAGCGCGCCAGATCCACGCCATTCATCAACGGCCGGAGCTTGGCTGCCGGCAGGCCGATTTCCTGTCGCAAATGCCCGGCCACTTCCTGGGAGACGGGCAGATAGAGGTCCACGAGACGCGAGCGCATGCGCCGCAACAGCCGCTTGCCCGAAGCGAGGCTGACGCCAGCACCCGCAGGCTCGACCTGCGAGCGCGAGCCATGATCGGTGAAGACGAAGCGCTGCACGCCCGCCAGCGCCGCCATGCCCGCGAGCTTCGAGCTGGGCGAGCCGAAATGGTAATGCAGCAGCCGCGGCCGCGTGCGAGCCAGGATGCCGGCGGCCCGCAGCGGCGAGCGGAGCTGCCCCTCGCCCAGCTCCGTCAGGCCAAGGCCGAGGGCGGCCAGATCCCGCCGCAGCCCCGCATCCCAGGGCGGGCCGGCCACGAGATGCGCGCCGAGGCCCGCCATGTTCAGCCCGCGCGCGAGGCGCAGCAGGTAGTCTTCGAAGGAGCCGCGCTTGTCGAGCTTGCCGGCGACCCAGATCAGGATGTCGGTGCGGCGCTCAATCATGGCGGCCACCCGCGAGCCCGCCGAAGAGGTCCGTCAGTTGCCGCGCCTGGGAAGCGAGGCTGAAGCCCGCCTCGATATGCGCCCGCCCGGCCAGGCCGATGGCGGAGCGCCAGGACGGATCGAGGCCGGCGATCCAGGCGAGGCCGGCGCTCAGCGCCGCGCGATCGCCGGGGGGCACGAGGCGGCCGCCTACATCGGCCACCGTTTCCTTCATGCCCATCAGCGCGGAGGCGAGGACCGGCAGACCCATGGCCATCGCCTCCTTCAGCACCATGGGGCCGGTGTCGCGGTCACCATCGGCGCAGATCACATAGGGGGCGACGAAGCCCTGGTAGCGCGGGCCCTCGGCGGCGATCCAGTCGCTGGTGCGCGCGCCCAGAAGGCGCATCCAGGGCAGCAGGCCGAGGCTCTCGATGCGGGCCTCCAGCGCCGGGCGCAAAGCGCCCTCGCCCACCGCGTCGATGCACGGACGCTCGGCCGGCGGCAGCGCGGCCAGCGCCTCGAGCAGCAGGTCATAGCCCTTTTGCGGCGCGAGCCGGCCGATGGCGAGCAGCCGGCCATTGGAGGGGCCGGAGCGCGGGCGGAAGCGGGCGGGGTCGATGCCGCAGGGCACCATGGCCACGCGCGCGCCCGGCGCCATGGCCAGCATGTCGGCGCGCATATCGGCGCAGGTGGCGATGGCGAGGTCCGCGCTGGCCAGCTTCAGCGGCAGGTCGCAGGGCGTGCCATAGATCTCGAAGCCATGGCCGATGAAGGAGACGGTGATGCCGGCGAGGCGCGCGCCGGCGATGGCCGTCGCCGTCGCCGCATGGGCGAAATGCGCGTGGATATGGGTGCAGCCGTGCCGGCGCGCGGCGAGCGCCACGCGGGCGGCGGCCAGCAGCAGCGAGCGGCGCGGCAGCCCCTGCTGGGCCCGGATGAAGCGCATGGCCGCCTGCAACCGCGCCGGGCCCATCACGGCGCGGAGCATGGCGGTCACGCGCGGCAGATCCTCCAGCCGTTGGATGCCGGGCTTCAACGCCTCGTCCTCCGGCTGGCAGGGGCCCTGGTGGTCGCGGATGGTCAGCGGCACGACCTTGTGGCCGAGCGCGCGCATGGCGCGGATCTCGTTGCTGACGAAGGTCTCGGACAGCACCGGGAAGGAGGAGAGCACGTAGAGCACGGCCAGCGGCCGGGTCGGTGCCAAGGGCGGGCTGAGGACGGGATCGAAGGGCATGGCGGGCTCCAGGGAGGATGCCCCCCGCTCCGCAAGGCCCATGCCAGGGGGCCGCTCGCAGCCTGCCTCGCAGGCAGCGAGGGAGGCTCCTTAGAGGACCGGGCTCAGCACCGCCGCCAAATTGTTCCAGAGCTGCCGGTGCAAGGGCCAGGCCTCCACCTCGGCCAGCGTGACCGGGCGGGCGCGCGCCAGGTATTCGGCCTGTTGCGCGCGCATGGCGGCCGTGGCCGCCTCATCCTGCAGGAGGATGTTGTTCTCGTAGTTCAGGTCGAAGCTGCGGCGATCCATATTGGCCGAGCCGATCAGCGTCACCTCGCCATCCATCGTCAGCGTCTTGCTGTGCAGGAGGCCGCCTTCGTATTCGAAGACATGCACGCCCGCGGCCAGCAGCTCGGCGTAGTAGCTTCGGCAGGTGGCGGCCACCGCCGGATTGTCGTTGCGCGCGGGAAACACGATGGTGGTCTGCACGCCCCGGTTGCCGGCGGCGCGCAGCGCATCCTGCAACGAGGGATCGGGCACATAGTAGGGTGTCGTGATCACCAGCTCGCGCCGGGCGGCGTAGATCAGGCTCTGGAACATCTCGGGCATCGCCGAGTGCCGCAGCGTGGGGCCGGAGGCGACGACCTGCGCGGTGAAGCCGCCGGGCCGGGCTTCCGGCATCGGCGCGCGCAGAAGCTCGCTGAGGTCTTCCTCGGCCCAGGCCATCCAGTCGGTCACGAAGAGGTGCTGGTTCTGCCGCGCGATCGGGCCTTCGAAGCGCATCACCACATCCACCCAGGGGGCGAATTTCGCCTTCACCAGGAAGGCCGGATCGGCGCAGTTCTGGCTGCCGCAATAGGTGAGGGCGTGGTCGATCACCACGATCTTGCGGTGATTGCGCAGATCGAGCCGCCCATGCAGCGCCCCCAGCACCGGCAGCCCCATCGGCAGCGCGCGCGCCTGGCGCACGCCCCCCTCGCCCATCATGCGCCAGAGCGGGCTCTTGATGAGCGTGCGGGAGCCCAGCTCATCCACCATGACACGGCAAATGACGCCGCGGGCGGCGGCGCGGATCAGCGCCTCGGCCACCTTCGTGCCGTTGCCGTCGGGCAGCCAGATGTAGAAGAGCAGATGGACATGCTCGCGCGCCGCGTCGATGTCGGCCACCAGCATCTCGATCGTCGCATCCGAATCGCCGGAGAGGCGCGCGGTGTTGCCACTGACAGGCGGATAGAAGCTGATGGATTGGCCCACGCGGAACAGCCCCTCCAGCCGCGGCGGCACGGCGGCGGGTTCGCCCATGCTCGCCGCCTCCGGCAGCTTCGCCAGCACGCTCTGCATGCGGGCCACCCGCCGCCGGCCGATATTGGTCTCGCCCAGCAGCAGGTAGCCGATCATCCCCATCACCGGCAGCACCAGCACCACGACCATCCAGGAGATGCGCGACGCCGGGTCCCGGTGCGGGCGCAGCAGGATCCGCGCGATCACCAGCGCCTGGAGGATGAGGTGGAAGGCGAGGATCATCAGACGATGAAGGGCTTGCCCTGTAGGTCGTAGTCCGGATAGCCGAGCGTCGTGCGCAGCGCGGCCGGTGTCAGCGCCATGTCGCTCTCCGCGCCGCCCGCCACCAGCGCCGCCAGCCCCGCCTGCATGCCCGCGATGGCGGGTGAGAGCATCGCCGTCGGATAGGTGCCGATCTTGATGCCCAGCGCCTCGGCCTCCGGGCGCGTCGGGATGCGGCGGCCGGGTCCGGGCGAGAGCACGGCGAAGGAGGGGCGGCCCTGCGCCGCCGCTAGCGCGCGGCTGAATTCGGCGTCATCAGCGGGGCTGTCGAGGAAGAGGATATCAGCCCCCTCCTCCACATACATCTCGATCCGCGCCACCGCCTCGTCGATGCCTTGCGTCGGGCGGCAATCGGTGCGGGCGAGGATGAGGATGCCCGAATCCTTCGCGGCCTGGACGGCGGCGCGGATCTTCATCCGCGCTTCCTCGCGCGGCAGGCAGGGCTTGCCGGAGGAGGTGAGCTGACGCGGCGTGATCTTGTCCTCGATCAGGATCGCGGCCGCCCCTGCCCGGCCATAGGCGCGCACGGTGCGCTGGACGTTCAGCGGATTGCCATAGCCATGGTCGCCATCGGCCAGGATCAGCGTGTCCGGGGCCGCGCCGTGGACCATGTTGAAGCTGTCGAACATCTCGCCGAAGGAGATCAGGTCGAGATCGGGCCCACCCAGGCGGCTGGCCGCCACGCAGGAGCCGGAGAGGAAGGCCGTCTTGTAGCCGGCTCCGGCGGCGAGCTTGGCGCTCAGCCCGTCCCAGACGGCGGGCATGGTGACGAAGCCGGGTTGGGCGAGAAGGGCGCGTAGCTGGTCGGGCGGGGTCATGGCATTCCTCGGTTTCATTCCGACGAAGGCTAGGCCCCTGCCCGCTTCCGTCAATCCACGGTGATGCCGCCCGCCCGCACCACGCGCTGCCAGCGCGCGATCTCGCCCTCCTGGAACGCGGCGAATTGCGCGGGCGTGCTGGCCACGATCTCAAAGCCGAGTTCGCCCAGCCGCGCGGCAACGGACGGCGCCCGCAGTCCGGCCGTGGCCACGGCGTGCACCCGCTCGACCAGCGGTGCCGCCATGCCCGGCGGCCCGCCGAAGCCCTGCCAGGAATAGACGACGAAATCCGCAAGCCCGAGTTCCGCCCCGGTCGGCACCTGGGGCAGCAACGGGCTGCGTGCCTCTGAGGTGATGAGGATGGGCCTGACGCGCCCCTCCGCAATGTGCGGCATGATCGAGCCGAGATTCTGGAAGGAGAGCTGCACCGTCCCCTGCAGCAGCGCCGTCGTCGCCGGCGCGCCACCTTGGAAGGGGATATGCGTGATGTCCGTGCCCGTCGCCTGGCGGAACATCTCCATGGTCAGATGGTCGGAGGAGCCGGCGCCGCTGGTGGAATAGCTGGCATTGCGCCCGGGTGCGCGCAGCCATGCCAGCACGCCGGCGAGGTCCGTCGCCGGGAGCGCGGTGGCGTTCGTCACCAGCACATTGGGCGTGCGCACCGTCTGCATGATGCGCGTCAGCTGCGTGACGGGGTCGTAGCCGAGGTTGGGCCGCAGCGCGACGTTGATCGCCCAGGTGCTGATCGGCGCATGCATCAGCGTGTACCCATCGGGCGCCGAGCGGATCACCTGCCGCGCGCCGACCTCGCCCGTCGCCCCCGGCCGGTTCTCCACCGTGACCGCGCGGCCGGTTGCGGCCTGCATGGATTGCGCCATGGCGCGGGCGATGATGTCGGAGGAGGAACCGGGCGCGAAGGGCACGAGGATGGTGACGGCGCGCGAGGGCCAGTCGGATTGCGCGAGGGCCGCGCTGGCCGGCAGAAGCGGCAGGGCTTGGAGCAGGTGGCGGCGTTTCATGGCATGTCTCCCTTGATTTATGCCATGCTGCCTCCGGCGGGCTCGCCCCGGCAACCCGCGCCGCCCGGACTTGTTCGGGCCAGGAGATGATGACCAGACCCCCCTTCGCCCCGGTCCGCCGCACCCTGACCGGCCTTGAGCGCGACGTGGCCGAGGCGCTCGGCGAGGCCACTCCCGGCACCAGCGGCGTGGCCCTCCTGCCCGAGGCCGCCACCGCCTTCACCCTGCGCGCAGCGAGCGCCCGCGCCGCCGGCCGCAGCCTCGACCTCCAGTATTACATGTGGCGCGGCGACGTGACGGGCCAGCTGCTGGCACAGGAAGTTCTCGCGGCGGCCGATCGCGGTGTCACCGTCCGGCTGCTGCTGGATGACGTCTATGCGCTGGGGCCCGAGCGCACGCTGGCCGCACTCGACGCCCACCCGTTGATCGAGGTGCGGCTGTTCAACGGCACGCGATGGCGCCGCTTCGGGCGGATCGGCTTCCTGCTGGAGCTCGCCTTCGGCGGGCGGCACCTCAACCGGCGCATGCACAACAAGTCCTGGATCGCGGATGGTCGGCTGGCCGTGGTGGGCGGGCGCAACCTGGGCGATGCGTATTTCGGCCTGGCCGGGCGCGACAGCATCCGTTTCCGCGACCTCGACCTTTTGATCGCCGGCCCGGCCGCGCATCAGGCGACGCGGGTCTTCCAGCGCTATTGGATGAGCCCGCTGGCCCGCCCCGCCGGCCTTGCCGCCGCGACGGCCGAGCGCGCGGGCGGG
>JAESGX010000613.1_pt1 | contig 11530 bp, 9 predicted proteins | sample 9269801 | NCBI WGS metagenome assembly JAESGX01 (sample SAMN16773122, study PRJNA677054) | algae metagenome | isolation source: Pleurocapsa minor GSE-CHR-MK-17-07R and co-occurring heterotrophs from wet... | place: USA: Lower Calf Creek Falls, Grand Staircase Escalante National Monument, UT ... | reverse complement strand
CGGTGTCGAGGCCGTAGGTGTTGAGCGCTCCCGTGATCGCCTGGGTGAGCGATGCCGTCGACCCGTCGAGCCCGAGCGACTTCGACGTGATGCGCGCGAGCATCTCGCCGAGCATGTTGTCGCTGTTGGGCAGCATCTGCGCGATCAGGCGGCTGACGGGCTGCGACTGCACCTGGCCCAGCACGGCGCCGCCGACAGCCGAGCCGCGGCTCACCGAGGGCACCCCCGCCGGGTTGCCGGCCGCGGCGATGGCCTGCGCGAAGGCGGTGCCCGCCCGAGCGATCGGGTCGTCCGAGCGGGGGCTCGTCTGGGCGCGGGGGTCGGCGCGATCGCCGTCGACCATGAGCGCCGTCGCGGGCGCTTGGAAGCCCGCGGGGATGCGGTCGCGGTTCCACGTGGGGTGCCAGGCGTCGGCCGGGTTCCAGTAGGTCGCGTCGAGCACGAGCTGGGTGATGCCCGGCGACTCGGGATTCGCCGCGGCGTGCGCCGCGACCACCTGGGCAGCCAGGTCCGAGAGCTTGGGCGCGCCGCGGTAGATGCTCTCCTGGCCCGCGGGCAGGCGGCTGAGGGTGGCATCGCCCGCGCCGACGAGCACGACAGTGCCGGGCGTCGAGCCGGCGACGACCTTCGTCGTGATGCGGAAGTCGGGTCCGAGCGCCGAGAGCGCGGCGGCGGCCGTGGCGACCTTGAGCACGCTCGCGGTGCGCACGGCGGCGTCGCCGCGGCGATCGAAGAGCACCTCTCCCGAAGCGGCGTTGATGACCGTGCCGTGGATGGTCGCCAGTTCGGGGCTGCGGGCGAAGGAGAGGATGCTGCAGGTGCGCACGGGGCTCGGCGCCGCGATCGTCGCGGGCAGGGTGCGCGGATCGGGCTCGGCGGTCGGGGTCGCTGAGGCCGTGGGAGCAGGAGCCGCGTCGGCAGAGCCGACGGCGATGCCAGCGAGCAGCGCACCGCTCGCGAGCAGCACGAACGCGACCGAGAGCGACGTGGTCAGAACCGCACGGGGGTGGCGGCGCACGAACCCGGCGATGCCACCGGGCTCGGTCGTCGTTGCCTCGGACGGCGCGGCGCCCGGTTCAGCACCCGCTGCCGGCTCGACGCCCCGACGCCCGCGCGAGGTCGTCGACGCGCGCGCGGCGCGGCGGCTGGGGGGCTGCTGCGAGTCGCTCACGCGCCCATGATACCGAGCAGACCCGAGGCGTCCTCGCCCGGGTATGCGAGCCCGATGATCGCGCGCACCTCGTCGAGCACCCCCATGATGGCCACCGACTCGTCGAGCGGCAGCGAGGCGGGCTCATGCCCGGCGACCCGCCGCTCGAGCTCGAGCGCCTGAAAGTGCATGCCTCGGGTCGCGACCGGCTGCTCGAAGCGCTCGACGACCTGCCAGTCGCGGTCGTAGCGCGTGAGCACCGTGGGGGTGTACCAGACGCGGTCGAGCTCGATCGCCCCCGTCGTCCCGAGCACGACGGCACGATTGGATCCCGCCGTGTCGAGCGCGCACTGCAGCACGGCCTGGCGCCCGTCGTCGTAGCCGAAGATCATCGCGGTCTGCCGGTCGACACCCGTCGGCGTCATGGCGGCGTGCGCGATGATGCTCGTCGGCAGGCCCAGCACGTCGACGGCGAACGACACCGGGTAGATGCCCAGGTCGAGCAGCGCCCCGCCGCCGAGTTCAGGGTTCTGCAGGCGATGACCGGGGTCGGTGGGCAGCGACTGCGTGTGGTCGGCGATGACCGTGCGCACCTCGCCGATGGCCCCTGCCGCCAGCAGCTGCCGCAGGTGCACCATGTGCGGCAGGAACCGGGTCCACATGGCCTCCATGGCGACGACGCCGCGCTCGGCGGCACGATCGGCGATGCGCTGCGCATCCGCCCGATTGAGGGTGAGGGGCTTCTCGATCAGCACGTGCTTGCCGGCATCGATCGCGAGCAGCGCATTGTCGACATGGTGCGGGTGCGGGGTCGCGATGTACACGACGTCGATCTCGGGGTCGGCGACGAGCGCCTCGTACGATCCGTGCGCGCGCGGGATGCCGAACTCTGTCGCGAACGCCTGGGCCGCGCCGGTCGCGCGCGAGCCCACCGCACCGATCGTGAGCCCGGCGTCGATCAGATCGCGCGCGAAGGTACGGGCGATGTGCCCCGTGGCCAGGATTCCCCAGCGCAGTGCAGTGCTCACGGTCGGCTCCTCTCGTGCGCCGCCGTGGCGCCCGGTGGTGCGAGCCTAATCGAGCCGCGCGATGCGAGAAGCGGTCAGCAGCTGGTCCAGCGCGCGGCCGCGCGGGTGAACGAATAGGGCTCGTTGGGCACGCCGCCGTGCGTCATGGCGAACAGGATGCAGACGTTGGTCGTGCTGCCCGTGTACGTCGGCTTGTAGAGCGAGCTGCGGTGGCCGCTCGAATCCCACCACTTCTGGGCGACTGTGGTGCCGGTGTTGTCGGTGCCGCCCGCGAGGTTGCCGTCGCAGCCGACGCTCGGCACGCCGTCGCTGCGCTGCGATCCGATGTGGCCCCACGCGCTCATCGGGTCGGTGCTCGGGTCCTCGGCCATCCAGAACAGGCGGTCTTCCATGCAGCTGTCGTAGCGGATGTTCGAGAAAGGCACGGGAGGCAAGCAGTTCGCGACGCGGATGGCGTTGTACTTCTCGGCGAAGAGCTGCAGATCGGTCGAGGTGGTGCCAGAGACGCCGAGCGGAGAGGTGCGGCTCGGAGCGCCGGGGGTCGTGCCCGAGATCGCCGCCGGGCACGAACCCGCGGTCGGCGCCGGCGACTCCTCGGCGATCGGCAGGTAGATGGGCACGGGCGAGGCGGTGACGGTCGACGTGCCCGTCGAGGTGCTCGAGCCCGTACTGGTCGAGCCCGTCGCGGTCGGCCGCGGCGAGGCCGTCGTAGCCGTGGGCGCGGGCGCGGCCGAGGCGGCGACGAAGTCGTCATCATCGGTGACCGGTGCGGGCGTGACGGTCAGGCCGGGCTCGCTCGACTCGGGGCTCGCGACCGCGACGGACTCTGCGCGCGGAGCCGAGGGAGCCGCCCCGGCGCCAGCGCCGCTCACGACGGGAACCGCGAGACCCACGACGACCGTGAGGGCAACGACCGCGGTGATCGAGCGGTAGTCGAACGATGCGCGCATGATGACCAGCCCCGCTCTCAGCAGCTCGTCCAGCGCGCGGCCGCGCGGGTGAAGGATGCGGGCTCGTTCGGCACACCGCCGTGCGTCATCGCGAAGAGGATGCAGACGCCGCCGGTGCCGCCCGTGTAGGTCGGCTTGTAGAGCGAGGCGCGGTGGCCGCTCGAGTCCCACCACTTCTGCGCGACCGTCGCCCCGGTGTTGCCCGAGCCGCCGGCGAGGTTTCCGTCGCAGCCGACGCTCGGCACCCCGTCGCTGCGCTGCGAGCCGATGTGGCCCCACGCGCTCATCGGGTCGGTGCTCGGGTCCTCCGCCATCCAGAACAGCCGCTGCTCCATGCAGCTGTCGTACCGGATGTTCGAGAAGGGCACGGGAGGCAGGCAGTTCGCGACGCGAATCGCGTTGAACTTCTCGGCGAACGACTGCAGGTCGCTCGAGGTCGTGCCGCCGACGCCGCCCGCCGAGGTCTTGCCCGGAGCGCCCGGGGTCGAGCCGCCGATCGCACCGGGGCACTTCGGGGCTTCCGGTTGCGGCGCCGGTGCCGGTGCGCTCGGAGCAGGAGCCGACGAGCCGCCCGACGAACCCCCCGTGGAGCCGCTGGACGAACCAGCAGACGACCCGCTGGGGGCGTCGGCGCCGGAGCCGACCGTCGAGCCCGACGAGGCGCCCGCACCGGTGCGAGCGACGGTCGTGGTGTCTGCGGGCGCTTGCGCGCTGTGCTCGGTGTCGCGGTCGTCGGCCGGGCCTGCGGAGTCGCTCTCAGCCGTTCGGCGCTCGACGTACTCGAGGATCGCGACAGTGGAGTCGTCGTCGACCGACCGTGCGTCGGCGGCCGTGATGACCGGTGCGCTGCTGCTCGGGCTCGCCGCGAAGAGACCGGCGAGGTCGGTGTTCGCGCCGCCCAGAATGGGCATGGTCACGAGCATGACCGCGGTCAACGCGGACCCAGCAAACACGGAACGCAGCACGAGCCCATCCCCCCGAACAGTTAGCTCGACAGCCCCCCCGGCTGTCGTGATTCACGGTATGCCCGCATAGCCGAACGGCAAAGTGGGCATAGTCGAAAAACGAACGATTGCCCCGCGAACTGGGGGGCGTGTCGTGCCCTTTTCGCCCCCGGTCGGGGGTATTGACGATTCGGTCCGCTCGCGCAGGGGGATTGCCCGCCGAGTCTGTGAGTTCGCCGAACGCGCACCGCACAGCGGCACTTGAGAGAGCCGACTAGGGGACTCGAACCCCGCGACGCATCGCGTCGCGACAGAGAGCCGACTGCGGGACTCGAACCCGCAACCGCCCGATTACAAGTCGGGTGCGCTACCAATTGCGCCAAGTCGGCGATGGCCGATTCCGGCCGGGGCCGGAGCCCGGCCCTCAGACTACCGCCGCTACGGCGTCGGGGTCGGGGTCGGCGTCGGGGTGGGGTTGGTCGAGAACTCGTCGCCGGCCGCCTGCAGCACGAACTGCGCGAACTCCCCCTGGTCGAACGGGTAGCGGTACTCGAAGAGCTGGCCGTTGACGAAGATCGACGGCGTGCCCTCGATGCCCTCGACCTCGACCCCGCGGATCGCGAGGGGCCCGGTGCGCGCGCGCTCGGTGGCCGCCTTGACCCACGACTCGAAACCGCGTTCGGCGATGCACGGCTCGACCAGGCTCATGGTCGCCCCGGCCTCGTCAGCGAGCTCGACGAGTCGCGCGTCGTCGAGCCCGGGCGTGCCCTCCTCCGGCTGCTCGGCGAAGAGCGCCGCATTGAAGGCGAAGAACGAGTCGGGCGAGGAGTTGGCCACGCACGCCGCGGCATTGGCCGCCCGCAATGAGTACTCGGTGCCGGCGGAACGACTGGTGAGAATGGCGATGGGCCGGTACTCGACCGTTGCGGCCCCCGACTCGATGAGGGTCTCGATGAACTCGCCGTTGGTCTCTTCGAACTCGCCGCAGATGGGGCAGAGGTAGTCGAGCACGATCTGGATGTCGACCACACCGTCGGCGTTCGGGGCCGAGGCCACGGGCCGATCGCCCGCAGGCAGGGCAGCCGTCGGCACGGCGACGAAGCCCTCGGCGATGCGGATGCCGTCGCTGGCCATGTTGCGCGGGCCCGGCCCGGCGGGACGCACCGAGTTGACGAGCACGAGGGCGATGATCGCGACGATCGCGACGGCCGCAAGGGCAACGCCGCCCTGCAGCAGCAGGCGCGAGCGCTTCTCCTTCTTCAGGTGCTCTTGGCGCAGCTGGCGGGCCTTCTCCCGCGCCTCGGCACGGCGCTCGTTCTTCGACGGTCGCGCGCTCGCGGATCGCTGGTCGCTCATGGAACCTCATTCGACGGGAGGACGGGACTCCCCCGGGACACGGTGAAGGGCGCACTCGGCGCCCTCGGTGCAGTCTACGTCGCGCCGCTATGAGGGTGCCAGGCAGGGCCCCGGAATGGGCGCAGCGCTCGTCAGGTGGCATACTGGCCCCGGTGGTCGATGACGCCCACCGCGCCTCTTGGCACATCCATTCACTACGGATCGTCCGGCACGTACCTGCCGGTGAAGGAGAAGATCAGCATGGCTACTGTGACCTTTGACAAGGCCACCCGCCTCTACCCGGGTTCCACGGTTCCCGCGGTCGACGCGCTCGACCTGCACATCGCAGACGGCGAGTTCCTCGTGCTCGTTGGCCCCTCGGGCTGCGGCAAGTCCACCTCGCTGCGCATGCTCGCCGGCCTCGAAGAGGTGAACGACGGCAACATCCTCATCGGCGAGCGCAATGTCACCGATGTGCCGCCGAAAGACCGCGACATCGCGATGGTGTTCCAGAACTACGCGCTCTACCCGCACATGACGGTCGCCGAGAACATGGGCTTCGCCCTCAAGATCGCCGGCATCAACAAAGACGAGCGCGCCACCCGCGTGCTCGAGGCCGCCAAGCTGCTCGACCTCGAGCCCTACCTCGACCGCAAGCCGAAGGCGCTCTCGGGCGGCCAGCGCCAGCGCGTCGCCATGGGCCGTGCGATCGTGCGTCAGCCCCAGGTGTTCCTCATGGACGAGCCGCTGTCGAACCTCGACGCCAAGCTGCGCGTGCAGACGCGCACCCAGATCGCCTCGCTGCAGCGCCGTCTGGGCGTCACCACGGTCTACGTCACGCACGACCAGACCGAGGCCCTCACGATGGGCGACCGCATCGCGGTGCTGAAAGACGGCATCCTGCAGCAGGTCGGCACCCCTCGCGACCTCTACGAGACCCCGAACAACGTCTTCGTGGCCGGCTTCATCGGCTCGCCCGCGATGAACCTGTTCCCGGCCGAGGTCGCCGACGGCGGCGTCAAGTTCGGCACCGCGATCGCGCCGGTCGCGCGCGACGTGCTGTCGTCGACGAGCGAGAAGATCGTGACCGTCGGCGTTCGCCCGGAGGACATGATCGTCAAGACGAGCGGCGAAGGCCTGCCGGTCGAGGTCGAGATCGTCGAAGAGCTCGGCGCCGACGGCTACCTCTACGGCAAGACCGAGGTGCAGGGCCAGCGGGTCGACATCGTCGCGCGCGTCGACGGCCGCGTGCACCCGCACAGCGGCGACACGGTCTACATCACGCCCGAGCCGAAGCACGTGCACGTCTTCGACACCGCGTCGGGCCTGCGCCTGAACAAGGAGCCCGTCTCGAGCTGAGACGCTCTGTGATCCACCGGCGAGGGCGGGCGTGCTGACTCCAGCACCCCGCCCTCGTCGCTTTCCCCCGGTCCCCCACTCCCGACAGGAGCGCGCATGAGCGCATCGCTCTCGATCACCTCGGCCGTCACCGACCCGGCTCTGCTCGATCTGCCGTGGCAGCTGCCCCTCGAGCTGTGGCCCGACGACGCGATCGCCTCGCTGCCGAAGGGCATCTCGCGACACCTCGTGCGGTTCGTGCACATGAGCGACTTCGTCGTCGCCGTGAAGGAGACGACCGAGGAGATGGCGCGGCGCGAGTACGACATGCTGCGCACCCTGCAGCGCCTCGACATCCCCTGCGTCGAGCCCGTCGCCGTCATCACCGGACGGGTCAGCGCCGAGGGCGAGCAGCTCATGCCCGTGCTCGTGACGCGGCACCTGCGCTTCTCGCTGCCGTACCGCGCCCTCTACTCGCAGACGCTGCGGCCCGACACGGCGACACGACTGGTCGACGCCCTCGCGCTGCTGCTCGTGCGTCTGCACATCATCGGATTCTTCTGGGGCGATGTCTCGCTCTCGAACACGCTCTTCCGGCGCGATGCCGGAGCCTTCGCGGCCTACCTCGTCGACGCCGAGACCGGGCAGCTCTACGAGGGCGGCCTCTCGAACGGGCAGCGCGAGAACGACCTCGAGATCGCCCGCGTCAACATCGCGGGCGAACTGCTCGACCTCGAGGCGGGCGGCCGCCTCGACGAGAGCATCGACGCCATCGAGACGAGCAATGGCATCATCGAGTCGTACCGCTCGCTGTGGAAAGAACTCACGGGCTGGGAATCGTTCGACCGGTCAGAGCGCTGGCGCATCAACCAGCGCGTCGAGCGCCTCAACGACCTCGGCTTCGATATCGAAGAGCTCGCGATCACGACCGATGGCGAGAGCACCGAGGTGCGCATCCGCCCCAAGGTCGTGGATGCGGGCCACCACACGCGCCGCCTGCTGCGGCTGACCGGCATCGATGCGGAGGAGAACCAGGCGCGGCGACTGCTCAACGACCTCGACTCGTACGCGGCATCCAACTACCCCGATCGCGAGGCCGATGAGGAGGTCGTCGCCCACGAGTGGCTCGCGCGTGTGTTCGAGCCCGTCGTGCGCGCGGTGCCGAAAGAACTGCGCGGCAAGCTCGAGACCCCCGAGCTGTTCCACCAGCTGCTGGAGCACCGCTGGTACCGCTCGCAAGACGAGGGTCGTGCCATCCCGCTCGCCGAGGCGCTCAGCTCGTACATCGACACCGTGCTGCGGCACCGCCGCGACGAAGCGACGATGATCGCCCCGCCGACCGAGACGATCTCGCTGCCTGCACTTGACACGAGCGAGATCGAGATCGTCGAGGGCGACGACGCGCCGACGGGCAGCTGGCGCGACAAGGTGTAGCCGGCCGGGCCCGACGGCGATCGCCGCGCGGGCTGGAGGGCTGCGCGCGGCGATCGGTCGGGCATCCGCCCGCTACAGGTTCTTGACGGCCGTCAGCACCTTCGTGAGCGAGTCTTTGGCGTCGCCGAACAGCAGGGTCGTCTGCGGTTCGAAGAGCAGGTCGTTCTCGATGCCCGCGAAGCCGGGGCGCATCGAGCGTTTGAGGAAGACGACCTGGCGCGCCGAGGCGACGTCGAGGATGGGCATGCCGTAGATGGGCGAGCCGGGGCTCGACTTCGCGGCCGGGTTGACGACGTCGTTCGCGCCGACGACGAGCGCGACGTCGCAGTTCTTGAACTGCGGGTTGACCTCGTCCATCTCGGCGAGCACCTCGTAGGGCACGTTCGCCTCAGCGAGCAGCACGTTCATGTGCCCCGGCATGCGCCCTGCGACGGGGTGGATGCCGAACACGACCTCGATGCCCTTGGCCTCGAGCGTCGTCGCGAGCTCGGCCATCGTGTGCTGGGCCTGCGCGACCGCGAGGCCGTATCCGGGCACGACGATGACGCGCTGCGCGTAGCCGAGCAGGATGGCGACGTCTTCTGCGCTCGAGCTGCGCACGGGGCGGTCGCTCTGCGCGGTCGAGCCGGCGGTCGAGCCGCCGCGGAAGGCCCCGAAGAGAATGCCCACGACGCTGCGGCCCATGGCCGAGGCCATGGCGCGCGTGAGAATGGTTCCGGATGCTCCCACGAGGGTGCCCGCGACGAGCAGCAACGTGTTGCCGAGCACGAGGCCCGAGGCGGCCACCGTGAGGCCCGTGAACGCGTTGAGCAACGAGATGACGATCGGCACGTCGGCTCCGCCGACCGGCAGCACGATGAGCACGCCGAGCGCGGTGCCGAGCGCGAGCAGAACGTAGCTGGCGGTCGCGTCGCCCGTGAGCACGAGCCACACCGCGCTCGCGAGCGAGCCCAGCGCGACGAGCGTGATGACGACGGGCGCGCCCGGGAAGACGATCGGGCGGGTCGGCATGAGCTCTTGCAGCTTGGCGAAGGTGATCGCCGAGCCCGAGAACGACACCGCACCGACGAGCACCGTGAAGGCGACGGCGATGACAGCGCCGAGCTCGTCGGCGACGATCGGCAGCTCGAGCAGGGCGACGAGCGCGGCCGCGCCGCCGCCGACGCCGTTGAACAGGGCGACGAGCTGCGGCATCTGGGTCATCTTGACCATGCGCGAGGCCGGCACCGCGATGACCGTGCCCAGGGCGATGACGCCGAGGATCAGCAGCACGTTGTCGAGCTCGGTCGAGAGGAACACGACGACCATCGCGAGCAGCGCGCCGAACGCGCCGATGAGGTTGCCGCGTCGCGCCGACTTCGGCGACGAGAGGCCCTTGAGGGCGAGGATGAAGCAGGCGGCCGCGACCAGGTACAGCACAGCGGTCCACTCGGGGCTGAGCACGATCACTTCGACTCCTCGCGATCCTTCGCGACGGCGGGCTTGCGACCGCCGAACATCTCGAGCATGCGGTCGGTCACGACGAAGCCGCCGACCAGGTTGACGGTGGCGAGCAGCACGGCGATGAGGGCCACGACGAGCACCGGGGTGCTCTCGGCCTGCCCGGCGACGATGACCGCCCCGACGAGGATGATGCCGTGGATGGCGTTGGCCCCCGACATGAGCGGGGTGTGCAGCGTGCTCGACACCTTCGAGACGACCTCGAAGCCGACGAATACCGACAGCACGAAGAACGTGAGCAGGCTGATGGCGTCCATTACTTGCCGCCCTTCCGGTCAGCGAGGGCCGTGGCCGTCGGCTCGTGCCGCACGACCCCCTCGTGGGTGAGACAGGCCCCCGCGACGACCTCGTCGTCGAAGTCGGGAACGAGCGCGCCGTCGCGCGTCATGAGCGCGATGAGGTTCGCGATGTTCTGGCCGAGCAGGCGCGAGGCGTCGAAGGGCATCGTCGAGGGGGCATCCTTCATGCCGACGATCGTGACGTTCCCGCCCGTGACGGGCACCAGCACGTCCTCACCGGGCTTCGCGCCCTCGACGTTGCCGCCGGTCTCGGCGGCGAGGTCGACGATGATCGAGCCGGCGGCCATGCCCTTCACCATGCTCGCGGTGATGAGGCGCGGCGCCGGTCGGCCGGGGATGGCCGCGGTCGTCACGATGATGTCGGCCTCGGCCACGAAGGGTGCGAGCAGCTCGCGCTGCCGGTCGGCGCGGTCGGCGGCGAGCTCTTTCGCGTAGCCGCCGGCCGCGTCGGCCGCGGCATCGAGGTCGAGGTGGATGAAGGTGCCGCCCATCGACTGCACCTCGTCGGCCGAAGCCGAGCGCACGTCGTAGGCCGAGACCTTCGCGCCGAGGCGCTTGGCGGTCGCAATGGCCTGCAGTCCGGCAACACCGGCCCCGAGCACGAGCACCCGGGCCGGCGGGATCGTTCCCGCGGCGGTCATGTACAGGGGCAGGAAGCGGGGGAACCGCATCGCGCCCTCGAGCACGCAGCGGTAGCCCGCGACGAGCGCCTGCGAGGTGAGGGCGTCCATCGACTGCGCGCGCGAGATGCGCGGGATCAGCTCGAGCGAGAACGCGGTCACGCCGCGATCGGCCAGCGCCTGCACGCCGTCGAGCTCGCTCGCGGGCGAGGCGAACCCGACCGTGATCGCACCCTTCGGCAGCGTCGCGATCGTCTCGCGGTCGAGCGGGCGCACATGGGCCAGCACGTCGACCTTCGACAGCGGGATGCTCGCCGCGAGCTCGGCTCCCGCCTCGGCATACGCGGCATCGGGGTACCCGGCCGCGATGCCCGCCCCCTTCTGCACGGTCACCGCGTAGCCCGCGGCGACGTACTGGGCGACGGCCGCGGGGGTGGCCGCAACGCGGCGCTCCCCCTCGATCGGCTCGCGCCGGATGGCGATCTTCATGCAGGCTCCCGTTCGACGGTGAGTGGAGACACGGCCAGAGTATCCGCCGCGTCGCCCGCCGACCCCGATCGTCGGCCCCGGGGCCGCGAAAGAACCGGCGAAGTTTGCTGCAGCGCAGATTCTGCTCAGGCGAGGATCGACACCGGGTTCTCGATGCGGGCGACGAAGGCGGCGAGCCAGCGCGCGGCGAGCGCGCCATCCAGCACCCGGTGGTCGGCCGAGAGCGTCACGGTCATGACCGTGCCCACCTCGAGGGCGCCGTCGACGACGACGGGAGCCGGCCGAGCGGCACCGACCGCGAGGATTCCCGCCTGGGGCGGGTTGATGATGGCGCTGAAGGCTTGAGTGCCGAACATGCCGAGGTTCGACACGGCGAAGCTGCCGCCCTCGATCTCGTGCTGCTTGAGGCCGCCGCTGCGCGCGCGCGTCGCGAGGTCGCCGAT
>JAESGX010000612.1_pt1 | contig 11532 bp, 9 predicted proteins | sample 9269801 | NCBI WGS metagenome assembly JAESGX01 (sample SAMN16773122, study PRJNA677054) | algae metagenome | isolation source: Pleurocapsa minor GSE-CHR-MK-17-07R and co-occurring heterotrophs from wet... | place: USA: Lower Calf Creek Falls, Grand Staircase Escalante National Monument, UT ... | reverse complement strand
CTTCGGCGAGGTGCAGGCCCGCTTCGAGGAGCTGGGCGGATACGCGCTGGAGGGCAAGGCGCGGGAGGTGCTGGCCGGCCTCTCCTTCAGCCAGGAGATGATGGAGGGCGATGTCGGCAAGCTCTCGGGCGGGTGGAAGATGCGCGTGGCGCTGGCCCGCATCCTGCTGATGCGCCCCGACGTGATGCTGCTGGACGAACCCTCCAACCACCTCGACCTCGAAAGCCTGATCTGGCTGGAGCAATTCCTGGGCGGCTATGACGGCGCGTTGATGATGACCTCGCACGACCGCGAGTTCATGAACCGCATCATCAACAAGGTCATCGAGATCGATGGCGGCTCGCTGACCAGTTATTCCGGCGACTACGAGTTCTACGAGCAGCAGCGCGCCATGGCCGAGAAGCAGCAGCAGGCGCAGTTCGAGCGCCAGCAGGCGATGCTGGCCAAGGAGATCAAGTTCATCGAGCGCTTCAAGGCCCGCGCCTCCCACGCGGCCCAGGTGCAGAGCCGCGTGAAGAAGCTCGACAAGATCGAGCGCGTGGACCCGCCCAAGCGCCGCCAGGCCATGTCCTTCGAATTCCTGCCCGCGCCGCGATCGGGCGAGGATGTCGTGAATCTGCGCGGTGTCCACAAGCGCTATGGCAGCCGCGTGATCTATGACGGGCTCGATCTGCTGATCCGCCGGCGGGAGCGCTGCGCGGTGCTGGGCGTGAATGGCGCGGGCAAGTCCACCTTGCTCAAGCTGGTCACCGGCGCCACCGAGCCTGATGAGGGCAGCGTGGCGCTCGGCGGCAGCGTGCGGATGGCCTATTTCGCCCAGCACGCCATGGAGCTGCTCGAGGGCGACCAGACCGTCTTCGAGGCGCTGGAAGCCGCCTTCCCAAGGGCACCCCAGGGCTCGCTGCGCGCGCTGGCCGGCGGCTTCGGCTTCTCGGGCGACGATATCGAGAAGCGCTGCCGCGTGCTTTCGGGCGGCGAGAAGGCGCGGCTGGTGATGGCGCGCATGCTCTATGACCCGCCCAACTTCCTGGTGCTGGACGAGCCGACCAACCACCTCGACATCGCCACCAAGGAGATGCTGATCACGGCGCTGGCGCAGTATGAGGGCACCATGCTCTTCGTCTCGCATGACCGGCATTTCCTGGCCGCCCTCTCCAACCGCGTGCTGGAGCTGACGCCGGAGGGCATCCACCAATATGGCGGCGGCTACACGGAATATGTGGCGCGCACGGGTCATGAGGCGCCGGGGCTGCGCGCGGCATGAGGTTCAACCACACCGCCCACCGGTTGGACACGTGGCATTTCGAGACGGTGGTGGAGATGCTGCGCGACGAGCTCGGCTTCGTGATCTTGCGCCGCACCGAACGCTCCATCTGGCTGCGCCAGCCCGGCAGCAACATTGATCTGCAATTCAGCCGCAGCGCGACGGCGAACCGAGACGCCGACAAGCAGCGCTCCCAGATCTCCTTCCTGAGCGAGACGCCCGAGGCCGCGCTGCGTGCGTTGGCCGCCTGGGCCGAGGCGCGCGGCCTAGCCGCCCATGTCGGCGCCTATTCCGACCGCGAATTCTACCTGGACCTGCCCGAGGCCTTCGTGGATTTCGTGCTCGAGGCGATGCGCCCCGAGCTCGCGGATTACGAGGTGAAGGTCTAGTTCACCGCCGAATTCCGGCCATGCCACATGGAGAGGCTGAGCGGCGCGATCACGTCGCCATCCCGGCCGGCATAGTCATGCTTCGCCGCATCCCGCAGCATCCGCGCCTGGGATTCGGCGAGGATGCCTGCCGCTTCCGCGACGTTGAGCCGCGTGGGCCGGCCATCCGCCCAGACCGTCTCACCGCCCACGATCACGCGCCGCACCGCGCGATCCGCCGCGTGGAAGACGAGGCTCCGCACCGGATCGCGCGGCGGCTGCATCAGTGGGTGGCCGAGATCCACCAGCGTCACATCCGCCGTGGCACCCACCTCCAGTCGGCCCAGATCGGGTCGCCCCACTGCATCCGCGCCGCCCGCCGTCGCCGCATGGAACACGCTGCCCGCATCGGCCGCATGCAGGTTGCGGTCCGCGTTGCGTGCGAGGATGACGGCGAGCCGCATCTCCTCGATCAGGTTGTGCGGCGCGCAATCCGTGCCGAAGCCCATGTTGATGCCGCGCGCGCGATACTTCCCGAAATCCTGGAGGTGCTCGCCATAGCGTGCGAAGGGCGAGGGGCAATGCGCCACACTCGCGCCGCTGTCGGCGATCAGCCCGATATCGGTGCGGGTGTGCCAGCGGATGGAGGAGTGCTCATCCACGAAGATGGCATGTCCCAGGATGCTGCGCGGCGTCAGCAGCCCGATGCGCGACGCCCATTGGATCGGCGTCTCGCCATGGCGGCGGATCATCTCATGGATCTCCACCACCGCCTGGGAAATATGGGTGGTGAAGGGGCGGCCGGTCTCGGCGGCATAGGCGATGCTCTCGCGCAGCATCTCCTCCTCCACGGTATCAATCTGCGCGGGGAAGACGATGCCGGTGAGGCGGCCGCATGCATGCGCCTCGGCCTCCTTCATCACCTGCTTGGCGGCGGCGAATTGCCGCACGGCATCCTCGCGATTCCAGAGCCAGGTCACGGTCTGCGGCGCCGACATGCCCCAGCGCGCCGCCGCATAGCCCGGCCCCGCCCAGACGCGCATCCCGCTCTCGGCCATGATGCCGAGCCACTCCGGAAAGGGGCGCGAAAGGTCCACGACACTCGTCACACCGGCCGCCAGCATCTCGGCATAGGCGAGGCGCATGGCCGCCGCCTGGCCCGCCTGGTCGAGCCGCATGCTTTGCGAGCGTTCGAAGAGGCCGCTGATGAATTGCTCGGGCACGCCATGGTCGTCGCGCACGCCGCGATAGGCGGGCTCGGTCGTCGGGTGGGTGTGGATGTTCATGAGGCCGGGCATGACCAGCAAGCGCCGCGCATCCACGACCTCGGCGCCCTCCGGCGGCGGCGCATCGCCCGCATGCGGCGCGATGCCGGCGATCTTGCCGCCCTCCAGCAGAATATCGAGCTCCTGGCCGTAGGTCTGGCGCCCTGCGGCGGCGTCCCACAGCGCCGCCCAGGCGACGCCGCGCAGAAACAGGGGTTGGGGCATCAGACCTTCTCCAGGTTCCAGTAGAAGAGCGCGGGGCCGGGCAGCATGCCCCGGATGTTGCGGCGATGCGCGATCACGCCGCGATACTGACCGAGCGGGATGTTCGTCACGGTTTCCACGTGCAGCTTCTCGAGCTGCGTCAGGATCTCGCGCCGCTTCGCTGGGTCGGCCTCGAAGGTCCAGGCGTCGTTCAGCGTCTGCACGCGCGTATCGCAGGGCCAGCCGAACCAGCCGGCCTCGCAATGCCCGACAAAGACGTTGAGCAGCGGGTTCTGGATGCCGGTGATCGTCGCATTGGTGCAGAAGATGTTCCAACCGCCCTGGCCCGGCGGGTTGCGCGAGGCGCGGCGCTGCACCACGCCGCTCCAGTCGCTGGCGATCACATCCGCATTGGCACCGATCCGGCGCAGCGCCTCGGCCGTCATGAGCGCAAGCGGCGCGAGCGTGGCGTTGTCGGCGGGGTTCATCACGACGATGGGTCGGCCATCATAGCCCGCCGCACGGAAGGCATCGCGGGCCTGGGCATCCGTCATCCGCGGCCAGCCCAGGGCGTCGAAGCCCGCATCGCTGCCCGGCGCGCAGCCGAAATTGGCGCCGCATTCGCGCGAGGGGATGTCGCGACCGATGCTGGCCAGCAGGAAATCCGGCTGGCGGATCACCGCCATCAGCGCCCGCCGTGCCGCCACATTGTTGAAGGGCGGGTGCAGGTGGTTCAGCGCCATGAAGAACTGGTAGCCCAGCGGGTCATTGGGGGCGACGACCACATCGCGCGTGCGGGAGAGCATCGGCACCAGATCCGGCGCGGGGCTCTCCAAGAGGTCGAACTCGCCCGTCGTCAGGCCATTGGCCGCGGTCGCGACATCGGGGGTGTAGAGGCTCTCGATGCGGTCGATCTTCGCGACCTTGCCGCCGGCGGCCTGGCTCGGCGGCTCGGCGCGCGGCACATAGTCGCGGAAGCGCTCATAGACCACGCGCGCTCCGGGGTTCCATTGCTCGCGGATGAAGCGGAAGGGGCCGGAGCCGACCATCTCCGTGATCGCGGTGTTGGGGTCGGTGCGGGCGAGCCGCTCGGGCATCATGAAGGGCACGTTGCTGTCGATCTTGCCCAGCGCCTCCAGCACGAAGCCCACGGGGCGCGACAGCTTGAGGACGAAGACGCGGTCATCGCGCGCCTCCAGGCTCTCGGTCACGCGCATCAGGGCGCGGCCCATGCCATCGCGCGCGCCCCAGCGGCGGATCGAGGCCACACAATCGGCCGCGCGCACCGGCGCGCCATCATGCCAGCGCAGCCCCTCGCGCAGGCGGAAGGTCCATTCCCGCTGGTCGCCGCTGACGACGAACTCGTCCACCATCTGCGGTTGCGGGCGGTTCTGCGCGTCCATGGCGAAGAGCGTGTCCCACACCAGGTAGCCGTGATTGCGGGTGAGGTAGGTGGTGGTCCAGATCGGGTCCAGCGCGCGCAGATCGCCGATCGGGACGGAGCGGATCACCCGGCGCGGATCCTGCGCCATGGCCTGTCGGCTTTCGAGGGAGAGCAGTGCGGGTGCGGCGACCAGATGGCGGCGGCGAACGGGCATTCGGCGGAACCCTTTCCTGCGATGTGCCGCGAGCGTGAGACCGCACGCCGCGGCATGCAAGCGGAATCCGCCCGAGCGCGCGAGGCACCCTTGCCGCGCGGCGCATCCGCCGCAATCCTGCGCGCGCATTCTGAGGAGCCATGCCATGCCCCGCCGCGTCACCCTCGCCGCCGCCCAATTGGGCCCGATCCAGAAGGCCGAAGGCCGCGACGTGGCGGTGGGCCGCATGCTGCGACTCATGGAGCAGGCGCATCGCCGCGGCGTCGAAGTCATGGTCTTCCCCGAGCTGGCGCTGACCACCTTCTTCCCGCGCTGGTACGAGGAGGACATCGCCAAGGCGGATCATTGGTATGAGCACGCCATGCCCTCCAACGAGACGGCCCCGCTCTTCGAGGCCGCGAAGAAATACGGCATCGGCTTCCATCTGGGCTATGCCGAGAAGACGCCGGATGGCCACCGCTACAACACCGCAATCTACGTCCATCCCTCGGGCCAGGTCGTGCTGAAATACCGCAAGGTCCACCTGCCCGGGCACAAGGAATACGACCCGATCCGCAAGGTGCAGCACCTGGAGAAGCGCTATTTCGAGGTGGGCGACCTCGGCTTCCCCGTCATCCGCGCGCCGGTGGGCGAGCAGCAGGCCAATATCGGCATGATGATCTGCAATGACCGGCGCTGGCCGGAAGCCTGGCGCGTGATGGGGCTGCAGCAGGTCGAGATCGTCATGCTCGGCTACAACACGCCCTCGCTCAACATGGATAATCGCGGCTTCGAGGCGCATCACCTGCGCGTCGAGCACAGCCACCTGTCGATCCGCGCCGGCTGCTACCAGAATGCGTGTTTCGGCGTCGCCACCGCCAAGGGTGGCACGGAAGACGGGCATGAACTTTTCGGTCATTCCATCATCGTGAACCCGCAGGGCGAGGTCATGGCCCAGGCGACGAGCTGGGGCGACGAGCTCATCACGGCCGATTGCGATCTGGATGACTGCAAGCTCGGCCGCAGCACCATCTTCAACTTCGCCGCCCACCGCCGGCCCGAGGCCTATGGCCGCATCCTGGAACAGGTGGGCTCGGTCGAGCCGCCGGTCTGGAATCCGGGCTGATGCCCAAGCTGCACCGCGACGGTGCCGATCTCTGGTGGGATGTGAAGGGCGCGCCCGACGCGCCGCCCTTGATCCTGGCGGCCGGGCTGGGCGGCACGCATGGCTGGTGGGCGCCGCAGATCGAGGCCTATGCGCGCGAGTTCCGCGTGCTGGTGTTCGACCAGCGCGGCACCGGCCATTCCTCCCGCGTGCCCGTCGCCTCCGTGGAGCAGATGGCCGCCGACCTCGCAGCCGTGATGGACGCGGCCGGCATGCCGCGCGCCGCCTATCTCGGCCATTCCACGGGTGGCGCCATCGGCGTGGCGCTGGCGCTGGCTGAGCCCACGCGCTTCTCGCGCATGATCGTCTATGCCAGCACCACCCATGGCGACGCCTATCGCCACCGTGTCTTCGCGCTGCGAAAAATCCTGATGGAACGCGCGGGGTCGGACGCCTATGCCCGCTACACCACCCTGCTGCTGCACCCGCCCTATTGGATCAACGCGAACGAGGCCCGCATCGCCGCCGATGAAGCCGCCGCAGCCGGTGCGCTGGGCGACCCCGTGGTGCAGGGCAGCCGGCTGGACGCCATCCTCGCCTTCGACCCGCGCGCCGATCTGCCGCGCCTGCAGCCGCCACTGATGGTGCTTTGCGCCGATGACGACATCCTGACGCCGCGCTACTTCTCGGAGGAGATGGTCGCCCTCGTCCCCGACGCCCGCCCGGTCTTTGTGCCGCGGGGCGGGCATGCGCTCTCCCGCACCGAGCCCGCGCTGTTCGACAGCATCGTCCTGCCCTTCCTCCGCGAGGCCCCATGAAGCGACGCGCATTGCTGCTGACCACGCTTGCCACCCCCACCCTCGCCCAGGCGGAATGGCGGCCCGACCGGCCCCTGCGCATCATCGTCCCCTTCCCCGCCGGCGGCAGCGCGGATGTGCAATCCCGCCTGATCGCCGAGCCCCTCTCCCAGGCGCTCGGTCAGCCCGTGGTGATCGAGAACCGTCCCGGTGCGGGCGGAACCATCGGCGCCACCGAGGCCGCGCGCGCGGCCCCCGATGGACTGACGCTTTTCATGGCGACCACCGGCACGCATTCGGCCAATCCCTGGCTCTATCCGCGCCTGGCCTATGACCCCGTGGCCGATTTCGCGCCCATCACCCTCGTCTCCGACTACGCGCAATGCATCGCCATCGGCCCCGATTGGCCGGCGCCGCCCGCACGCAACTTCGCGGGGTTGATCGCGGGCCTGCGCGCCGAACCTTCGCGCGGCCTCTACGGCTCCTCCGGCAATGGCTCGCCGACACATCTGGCGGGCGAGATGTTCGCCCATGCCATGGGCCTGCGGCTGGAGCATGTGCCCTATCGCGGCCAGGGGCCCGCGCTGAACGACCTGATCGGTGGGCGGCTGAGCCTGATGTTCCCCTCCATCTCGGACGTGCTGGGCCAGCTGCGCGGCGGGCGCGTCGTCGCCGTCGCCACCATGGCGCGGGAACGCCACAGCGCCATCCCGGATGTGCCGACCACGGCGGAACTGGGCCATCCCGGCCTGATCAGCTCGATCTACAGCGCGCTCTACACCCGCGCCGGCTCGCCGCCCGCCGCGGTCGCGCGGCTGAACCTGGAGATCACGCGTATCCTGAACGCACCCGCCACGCGGCAGCGCCTGGGGGATGCGGGCTTCGGCGTGATGCCAGGGACGCCGGAGGAACTGGCGCGCTTCCAGGCGGCGGAGACGGCGCGGTGGGGCGAAGTGATCCGGCTTTCGGGGGCGAAAGCCGACTAAGAAAAACGGCCTCCGGCGGCTGGGGCCTCGGGCCCCAGACCCCACTACTCAGGTTGCACCCCGGCCGTGCGCAGAATCGCAGCGTTCACTTCGATCTCCGAGAGCAGGAAAGCGCGGAACGCCGTGCGCGTCATGGGCAGCGTCACGGCGCCCAGGCGATCATGCGCGGCGATCACCTCGGGCTCCGCGAGGATGGCGTTCACCTCGCGGTTCAGGCGGTCCAGGACCGGCTCCGGCGTGCCGGCAGGCGCCATGAGCCCGTTCCACAGCGCGGCCTGGAAGCCCGGCCAGGTCTCGGCCAGCGTCGGCAATTCCGGCAGCATGGCCGCGCGCTGCAAGCCGGTGGTGGCAATGCCGCGAATCTGCCCGCCGCGGATCAGGGGCGTCAGCGTGAAGGTCGCGTCGAACAATAGCTGGATCTGGCCGGCAATCAGCGCCGTCCGCCCCTCGGCATAGTTGCGATAGGGCACGTGCTGCATCTCGATGCCGGCCTGGCTGCGCAGCCGCTCCATCGTCAGATGCAGCGCGGCCCCCGTGCCGGATGAGGCGTAGTTCAGCGCGCCGGGATTGGACTTGGCATAGGCCACCAGCTCCGCCACGGAGCGCATCGGCAGGTTGTTCGCGACAGCCAGCGCGAAGGGAAAGCTGTCCATCATCGCGACGGGCGCCAGATCCGACATCAGCCGGAAAGGGCGGCGCAGCTGCTGCGTCTCGTTGATCGCCTGGTTGGTCGTGGCGACGACGAGGGTGTAGCCATCAGGCGCGCTCTTCGCGACGGCATCCACGCCGATGCTGCCGGCCAGGCCCGCCGGTTCTCCGCCACCACAGGCTGACCCAAGGCCCGCGAGAGCCGCTCGGCCATCAGCCGCGCGACCGTGTCGGTGGAACCGCCGGGCGAATAGGGAATGATCAGCCGCAGCGGCCGGCGCGGCCAGGGCTCCTGCGCCAGCGCGGGTGTCGCGAGCACAAGGCCGAGCGCAGTGCGGCGGGCGATCATGGGATGTCCTCCAGCCCGATGCGGCGGCCTTCGGCGATGGCCTGCTCCACCCGCGCGGCAAGGCGCACCAGGCGCAGCCCATCCGGCCCCGTGCCCATGCGCGTGCCGCCATCGGCGAGGTCCATGGCGAAGCCGTCCAGCTCGTCGCGATAGAGGTCGCAGGCGGGGACGCGCTCTTCGCTCACGCCATCGGCATTGGTGATGGTCATGGTGAACTCCTCCACCCAGCGCAGCGGGCCGGTGCGCAACATGCCCTTGGTGCCGATGACGACGAGGTCGCTGCCGGCGAAGGGCGCCTCGCGCGAGGCGCGCAGGCTCACCTGCACGTCATTCGCCGTGTTGAGCAGCAGGGTCACGGTGTCAGCGCCCATGCCGCTGCCAGGCGGCGGGTAAGCGAGGCCGCTGACCGAGGCGAGGCGGCCGCCCGCCAGCTTCGGCACCAGGTCCAGCAGGTGCAGCGCCACGTCATAGAGGATGCCGCCACCCTGCGCCGGGTCCTCGCGCCAGGGCGCGCGTTCGGAGAGCGGCGCCGCGCGCTCGATGGAGATGGCGCGGATGGTGCCGATCCGCCCCTCAGCCAGCACGGCGGCCACGCGGACGAGGAATTTCTCGAAGCGCAGATGCAGGCCCAGGCGCAGCATCACGCCGGCCTTCTCGCAGGCGGCGATCATCGTCAGCGCATCGGCCTCGGTCATCGCCAGCGGCTTTTCGCAGAGCACCTGCTTGCCGGCCGCCGCGGCGGCGAGGACGACGGGGAGATGCTTGTCATTCGGCGTCATGACGAAGACGGCATCCACCTCCGGGTCCGTCACCAGCGTGTCGTGCGTCGCGTGGAAGTTCGGGATGCCATGCTTTTCGCAGAAGGCGCGGCCCTTCGCGGGGTCGCGCGTGGCGCCGGCCGAGATCACCGCATGCTGCGCGCGGCGCGAGGCGCCCATCACCGTGGTCGCGAGCGAACCCAGCCCCACCAATCCCCAACGCAGCGTCCTGACCGCCATGCCGCACCCCTTCCGGACCGAAGCCGGGAGGATAGGCGCAGCCTCAGCGGTAGGGATAGCCGCCGAGCCAGAGAACATCCTCGATGCGGCGCGCCCCGCTGGCGAGCATGGCGAGCCGGTCGAAGCCCAGCGCGATGCCGCTGCCAGCCGGCATGCCATGCGCGAGGGCCGCGAGAAAATCCGCATCCACCGGCCAGGAATCGGCGGCGCCGTAGAGCCGTTCGCGCTCCGCCACGTCATGCGCGAAGCGCGCGGATTGTTCATGGGCGTCGGTGAGTTCATCGAAGGCATTGGCGAGTTCGATGCCACCGGCAAACAGCTCGAAGCGCAGCGCCACGCGCGGATCCGCCGGGTCGCGCCTGGCAAGCGCCGCCTGGGGTGTGGGCCAATGGGTCAGGAAGGTCGCGCATTCGCGGCCGAGATGCGGCTCCACGTGATCGAGCAGGATGCGGAAGAAGGCCTCCTCCCAGCTTTCATCGGCCCGCGCGCCCAGTGCGGCGCCATCGCCGGTGCCATCGGGGCGGATGCTGGCGAGCAGATCGAGCCCGGCATAGCGCGCGAAGGCCTCGGCGCAGGTCATCCGCTCGAAGGGGAGCGTGAGGTCCGTCGTCACCCCCTCATGCGCCACCACGGGTGGGCAGAGCGAGCGGACCAGCGCCTCGGTCTCCGCCATCAGGCCATCGAGCGTCAGGCCCGGGCGATACCATTCCAGCATGGTGAATTCCGGCGCGTGGCGCGTGCCGATCTCGCCATTGCGCCAGACGCGGGCGAGTTCGAAGACCGGGCCCGCGCCGCCCACCAGCAGCCGCTTCAAAGCCAGTTCCGGCGAGGTGCGCAGCCACAGCGCGCGGCGCTCGCCCTGCCCCAGATGCGGCTCATAGGCGCTGCGGAAGCCGCGCAGATGCACCTCCATCCCCGGTGCGGGAACGAGGCAGGGCGTCTCCACCTCGCGGTAGCCCTGCGCTGTCAACCAGGCGCGGGTGGCGGCGGTCAGCCGCGCACGCGCCTCCAGGAAGGGCAGGCGCGCGGCCAGGCTTTCGGGGTGCCAGACGGGATGGGGCATTGCGCGGCAGCCCTTACCAGGGCAGAGCCTGCCCCGCCATGACCCGCACGCTGCGCACCCCCCAGGATCTCGTGGAAGCCGGGCTGATCGCGCCCGAAGCCGCCCCCGCGCTGGAGGCGGTGGCCGCACGCTATTCCATCGCCGTCACCCCGGCCATGGCCGCGCTGATCCGCGAGGCCGGCGCGCCCATCGCGGCCCAGTACCTGCCAGAGCCGGGCGAGCTGATCACCGCGCCGCATGAGCTGGACGACCCGACGGCGGATGCGCCCTTTACCCCCATCAAGGGCGTGGGGCATCGCTACCCCGACCGCGCCCTGCTCAAGCCCTTGCTGGCCTGCCCGGTCTATTGCCGCTTCTGCTTCCGGCGCGAGGCCGTCGGCCCCGATGGCGGGTTGCTGAGCGAGGCGGAGCTGGACGCCGCACTGGCGTGGTTCGCCGAGACGCCCGCGGTGCGCGAAGTGATCCTGACCGGTGGCGACCCGCTCATGCTCTCGCCCCGGCGCCTGGGCCGCATCCTGGCACGGCTGGCGGCGATCCCGCACGTCGAGACGCTGCGCATCCACAGCCGCGTGCCCGTGGCGGACCCGGCGCGGATCACGCCGGGCATGCTGGCGGCCCTGACGCTCGAGCGGCCGCTCTACCTCTGCGTCCATGCCAACCACGCGTCGGAATTCACCGAGGCGGCGGCACAGGCGCTGCGCGGGCTGCATGCCGCGGGTGTGGTGCTGCTCGGCCAATCCGTGCTGCTGCGCGGCGTGAATGACAATGCCGCCGCGCTGGAGGCACTGTTCCGCGCCATGCTCCGCCACCGGGTGAAGCCCTATTACCTGCACCAGCTCGACGCTGCCCCCGGCACGGCGCGCTTCCATGTGGCGGTGGAGGAAGGGCTCGCGTTGATGCGCGGCCTG